>CAJIBU010000006.1_pt1 | contig 48961 bp, 44 predicted proteins | sample 9199451 | NCBI WGS metagenome assembly CAJIBU01 (sample SAMEA7708315, study PRJEB35096) | sediment metagenome | biome: marine neritic benthic zone biome [ENVO:01000025]; feature: sediment [ENVO:00002007]; material: shallow marine sediment [ENVO:03000034] sea grass bed [ENVO_01000059] ... | reverse complement strand
GGTTCCCCCGAAAGGGCGCCAGCCCGCCCCCACCCCCAGGCGCAAAGGAGATCACGATGACAAAACAGCCATCAGAAGCACTCTGGCGACACTGCCGCTGCCACTGTCGCTGACACTGGCACTGACACTGGCGCTGTCGCTGACACCGTCACTGACGCTGACACTGACGCTGGCACTGACGCTGACACTGCCACTGAAACTGACACTGACACTGCCACTGTCACTGCGCTCCCCCTACACCGCCGCCGGCAACGTCACCGCGAACGCCGCGCCGCCCTGTGTCCGGTTGGCCGCTTCGATCGAGCCTCCCAGGCGCTCTACGATCGTGTGGCAGACGGCGAGGCCTAGGCCGGTGCCTTGGCCTGCGGCTTTGGTGGTGACGAAGGGGTCGAAGATCTGGTCGACGATCGCCGGGTCGATGCCCGGACCGTCGTCTTCGACACTCAAGCGGACGACGCCTCCGCCGTTCGAGGCGCTGACCTCGATGCGGCCGCGGCCGCCGATCGCGTCCGCCGCGTTGAAGAGAAGATTCAACAGAAGCTGACGGAGCCGCTCGTGGTCGCCACGAACGCGCGGAAGGTTCTCGTCGAGGGCCAGCGCGAGCTCGATGTCGCGGAACCGCGTTTGCCGATCGATGAGCTTGACCGTGTCGCCGACCACCTCTTCGAGGTCCGCGGAGCTCTCCACCCTGCCCTCCGAAGACGGACCGCTGCGTGAGAAGTCGAGCAGGTCCCGGATCGTGTGGTGGATGCGCTCCGTCTCGCGCTGAATGCGCCCGATGAACTCGATCTCCTCTTCGCGATCGAGCTCGCCTGCGAGCATCAGGTCGAGGAGCCCGCGGATCGCCGCGAGCGGATTGCCGATCTCATGTGCGACGCCAGCGGAAAGGCGCCCCACCGCGGCCAGCCTGGCACTCCGGATGATCTGCTCCTGGGCCGTGGTCAGCTCGGCGGTGGTGCGCTCGAGCTCTTCGAGCCGTGCTTGAAGCGCAGCGCGGTCTTCGCGGAGCTGCGCCGCCATTTCGTTGAAGCTCGCAGCAAGCCGGGCGACCTCGGCCGCGCCCTGAACGGGGACGCGGGTTTGAAGGCGGCCCGCCGAGAGCCGTTCGGAGGCGATGCGGAGGCGGTCGATCGGGCGCACGATGAAGTACGTCAGCAGCACGTAGGTGAGCAGCAGCACGGTCGCTGCGGTCAGCCCCAAATAAAACGAAAAGAGACTTCGCCGCGTCGCGTCTCCACTGTGACCTTCGGGAACCCAGACCCGCAGCTCGACACCCTCTTCGTCCCGCAGCACCGCGTCGGGCTCACCGTCGACCACGCCCCACGAACGAAGAGAGCCCCCGGAGTGAACTTCCACCCGGTCGAATAGACCCTCGCGAAGCATTTGCTCCATGACCTCGTCGCGCAGCGCACCGCCGTCGGCACCCGCACCAGCAAGAAGCGCCTGCGCGACCCCAGCCGCGCGGGTCGTTCGCTCCTCGGCGCGCTCGCTTTCGTCCAGCCGAGCGGTCACGAGGCTGAGCAACACGAACGCCGCGCCAAAGGCGACGATCAGCGCGAGCATCAGCTGGCTCCGGAGCCCCAAACCGAACGGCCGGTCCATGACGACAGTCTACAGGCACAATCTCTTGACCCGCCACGCCGAGCGGTGCATGGGGAGGGCATGACACGGGGCACCCGTGCAGGGGTGATCGTCGGGGTTGTCGTCCTCTGCTCGCTCGGGGCGTCTGCGAGCGCTCAGCGCCGTGGAGACGGTCTCTACAGCCGATGGGATCGAGGACTCACGCTCTCCTTTGGCGCTGGCGGGGGCGCCACGTGGGTCGACCGCAAGGCCGACGGCAACGTGATCGGCGAATCCCGCTTTCTCGTCGCAGACACGGCCGGGATCGTGCTTTCGGGCAGATGGGGGCCACGGTCGGGTCAGCATCTGTTTTTGGGCGTCGACGTTCGTCCGCTCTTTCCTGCGCTGTTTTTTCTCTACAAACAGACCTGGAACGAATTCGCCGACTTGTTGCTTCAATCGATCTTCTTCGAGATAGGGCCCGCGTTTCTGCTCGACGGTGACCGAAGCGTGGGCCTCGGCGTGGGCTTTGGGTTTTCACTGCCGCTTTTTGCGCCGCTCACCACCGTCCGCCGGCTCTGGCTCCGGATCGCGGCCCGCCACGTCAATGCGGACCCCTCGTTTCGCAACACGCAGCCCACGTCAGCGCGCAGCCAGTGGACGCTCTACGCGACGTTCGTGGTGCAGCTGGGGTTCAAGTCTCGCTTCAGCAGGTGGGAGCCGCCGCGATACCGTTCCCACTAGCTTGGCGGAAGCGGTCGAAGCCAGCTACAACCGGCTCGTGAGACGCACGAAAATCGTCTGCACGCTGGGCCCGGCGAGCAGCACTCAGTCGAAGATCGAGGAGCTGTTGGCAGCGGGCATGAACTGCGCGCGGCTGAATTTTTCGCACGGAGACCACCAGACGCACGCGAACGGGGCTCGACTCGTGAGAAAAGCCGCGTCGAAGGCGCGCGAGCCAGTCGCGATCTTGGCCGACCTCCAGGGCCCCAAGATGCGCGTCGGGCGCTTCGCGCAGGGGCCCGTCGAGCTGGTGCCCGGCGCCCCGTTCGCGCTGACCACCGAAGATGTCGAAGGCGACTCCTCGATCGTGTCGGTGAGCCATCCGTCGCTGGAAGTCGACGTCGAGCCCGGAAACATGATCGCCCTGGACGATGGATTCATTCGTCTTCGCGTGGAGCGGGTCGACGGCAAGGTGGTGCACACCATCGTCGAAGACGGGGGCACCCTGTCGGATCACAAGGGACTGAACCTTCCCGGGGTGTCGATTCGCGGGCCCGCGCTGACCGACAAGGACCGCGAAGATCTCCGCTTTGCCATCGACGAGCTCGAGGTCGACTACATTGCGCTTTCATTCGTCAGGTCGCCTGACGACGTAAAGGAGGCAAAGGCGCTTGCGGGCCGGGTGCCCGTCATCTCGAAAATCGAGCGGCCCGAGGCGGTGGACGCGCTCAGCGAAATCATCCAGGCCTCCGACGGGATCATGATCGCCCGCGGCGATTTGGGAGTCGAGCTCGGCGCCGAGAAGGTGCCCGTCGTACAGAAGCGAATCATTCGAGAAACCAACGCGGAAGGCAAAGTCGTCATCACCGCGACGCAGATGCTCGACTCGATGATTCGAAACCCGCGCCCGACCCGCGCGGAAGCCGCCGACGTCGCCAACGCGGTGATGGACGGCACCGACGCGGTGATGCTCAGCGGCGAGACCGCGGCCGGCCGCTATCCAGTCCAATCGGTCAAGATGATGGACGCGATCGTTCGCGAGGTGGAGGCCGAGTACGTCGAGGACCTGTCCCGGCAGTTCAATGCGATCAAGCAAGATGATGACGAGTGGTCGTTCCCGAGCGCTGCGGCCAGAGCAGCGGCGGAGCTCAGCATGCACCTCCCGCTGAAGGCCGTCGTCGCATTCACGCAGGACGGGCGCTCGGCTGGGCTCCTCGCCGAGCATCGGCCCCGTGCACCGATCCTCGCAATCACCAGCGAAGTCAGAGTCGCGCAAAAGCTTGCCCTCGAGTGGGGGGTGATCCCACGCATCGAAGTGCCCCCGGAATCACTCGACGAGACGCTCCGGATTGCGACGTCGCTCCTGGTGCGCGAAAAGCTGTGCAGCCGGGGCGAAGCCTTTGCAATGGTCGTCGGCTGGCCGACCTCGGGCCGCACCAACACCGTCAAGCTGCACAAGCTCTAGCCCCCCGCCTAGCCATGCACTAGATCGCGCCCATGGAGAGCCAGCCGCAGCAGATCGGCCGCTATCGAATCGATCGCCTCCTCGGGGCGGGGTCCATGGGCAACGTGTACCTCGGACACGACGCCGACCTCGACCGGCCGGTCGCGGTGAAGACGCTGCGCGACCTCGTCCTCGACGAGGAGACGCGAGCGGTGTTCCTCAGTCGCTTCCAGAACGAAGCGCGGGCTGCTGCACGCCTGCAACACCCTAATATCGTTCAGATATTCGACGTGGGCGACGACCCCGCGGTCGGCCCCTACCTCGTCTTCGAGTTCGTCGACGGCCTCACCCTCAAGCAGGTCCTCCGAAAGCGCGGGACGCTCGACCGCGACGAGGTGCTCGACCTCGCGCAGCAGGTGGCCGACGCGCTGGCGACCGCGCACATGGCAGGTGTCATCCACCGAGATCTGAAGCCCGAGAATCTACTGATCACAGACAACGGGCAGGTGAAGCTCGCAGACTTCGGGATCGCGCGCGTGCCCAACGCCGACCTGACGAGAGAGGGCCAGTTTCTCGGCACGCCCTGCTACGCAGCGCCCGAGACGCTTCGCGACGGCGAGTACAGCGAGCAGAGTGACCTGTTTTCGTTCGGAGCGGTGGTCTACGAGGCAGCCTGCGGAGAGCGCGCGTTTCCTGGCAACGAGGCGGTCGCCGTCGCTCATCGCGTGATGAACACCGACCCTGTGCCGCCAAGCGAGGCCAACCGGGGGGCTGCCATCCCAGCGACCGTCGACGCGGCCATCCTCAGAGCGCTTCGAAAACAGCCCGGCGAGCGCTACGGAAGCGCGCGAACGTTCGTCAGCGCGCTACGTCGCGCATACGACGGGAAGCGACCGGAAAAAGCAAAACGAAGGCGGTCGGCCATCCCGATGGCCTTTGGCGTTTTGGTTGCCGTCGCGGTGGTGATTTGGGCTGTCGCAGAGGAGTGCGGCTCGTCAACCCCGGTCGTCACCCCGCCGACTGCGCAAGACGCGGGCGTCGCAGCCTTGGACGCGGCGGTGCAAGTCGATGCGGGAGCCGTCACAGACGCCGGCCCGGTCGACGCGTCGAGCAGCGCCCTTTCCCCTCACGAGCGCGAGGAAGCCGCGAAAGACGAGCTCGATCGCGCACGCGAAGCGATCGCTCGCGGCGACTTACCGGCCGCCGGAGCCGCGCTCGAGCGAGCGAGCGAGTTCGACCCGAACAACCCTGCCATCGCCGAGCTCGAAGAGCGCCTGCGCGCAGACACGCCCGACGCAGGCTAGAGCCGGTTGGAGTCGTTCGTCACCGGTCGCCATTGGCACTTGCTTCCGCCGCCGGCGGTCGCATTGCACTTGTGCATGTACGTCAGCGTTCGACCACACCCGGTGACCCGCTTTTCCATCGGCTTGTCCTCGACGAGCTCGATCATCGCCGGGTCGCAGTCGAGATCGACGGACGCGGCGCTTCGAATCTCCTGAGTCGCCGCAGACTCGCGGCCGCACCCGAAGGCGAGGGCCAGACAAGCCCCCAAAGCCAGAGCCTGAAGAGAAACTCGAACCACTTTCCTCGGCATCGCTCGACCCCCCCGGGACTTATAACTCGATGCCAAGCGCCCGCAAATCCCTTTCAGCCTGCTCGGCCCAACCACGATTGGCCTTCGGGCTCGCGGGGCTCGGGTGCAGCACGGTGCCGATCGGGGGGCCGCCCTCGCCGAGCGCGGCCGTGGCTCGCTTCGTTGCCCATGCCCCCACGCCGACCACGCGCTCGGGGTTCAGTAGCTCGATCGCGCGACAGAGAGCTCGGTCGCAGCGCGGAAGAAGCTCGGCGCGCTCTTCGGTCGAGAGCTTGTCGGGCGTTCGGTTTCGACCGGTCGCTTCGATGAAGACCAAGGGGCAGTAGTTGATGACGAAGAAACGCGAGAAGAACTCCTCGGGCTCGCCGAACCTGTCGCGCGCCCAACCCCAAAGACGCGAGCCGCTGACCTCCGACCGGCTGCAGTCGAAGCCGAGCACCGGCCGCTTGGGATGCTGGCTCTCGGGCCCACCGACCGGAGCCTCGATGCCCATCCAATCCCGCACGAAGCCCACGTCGCCAAATGGAACCCCGGTTTGCGCCATCCCAAACGGCCCCGGGTTCATCCCCACGAGCACGACCTCCTTGCTGCCTCGGCCGAAGCGGTCGAGGTATATCTCGTGAGGCTTGCGCGCGTAGTCGAGTGGGTTGTAGACGTGCGTCACCGGGCCGCCGAAGTCGAGCTCGGAGACGGCCCGACTGAGGGCCCGCGCCACGCTGATCAGGCTCGCCATCGGGCGTCTAGCAGAGGTAGCGCTCGCCGGTGTCGCAGAGGATGGTGACCACCCGCTGGCCGGGCTTCATCCTTTTCGCGACCTCCGCCGCCGCGTGAACGTTGGCCCCGGCAGACGGTCCAAGCAGGAGGCCCTCCTCGCGCGCGAGGCGTTTGGTCATGCGCTCGGCGGCAAGATCGGTGACGGTGATCACCTCGTCGACGAGCTCCGTGTCGAGCACTTGCGGAATGAAACCGGCGCCGAGGCCTTGGATGCCATGAAGGCCCGGCTTGCCCCCGGACAGCACGGCGCTCGCCCGGGGCTCTACGGCGACGACCTGAACGTCGGCTTTGCGCTGCTTGAGCACCCGCCCCACGCCGGTGATGGTGCCCCCCGTCCCCACGCCGGCGACGAACGCGTCGACCTCGCCGCGGGTCGCCTGCCAGATCTCTTCTGCGGTGGTCTTTGCATGGATGTCCGGATTGGCGGGGTTATCGAACTGGCCGCACATCATTGCATCGGGCGTGGTTTTCAGCAGGCGCTCCGCCTGCTCGACGGCGCCCGCCATCCCGTCCTGCGCGCCTGTCAGCACGACCTCGGCACCGTACGACTTCAGCAGGTGGCGGCGCGCTTCGCTCATGTCTTCGGGCATCACGATGACGCAGCGGTAGCCGCGCACCGCGCAGATCATCGCGAGGCTGATGCCGGTGTTGCCGCTCGTCGCCTCGACGATGGTGGACCCCGGAGTGAGCTCCCCCGAAGCCTCCGCCGCGAGGACCATCGCGAGCGCGGGTCGGTCCTTCACCGAACCCGCGACGTTGCTCGACTCGAGCTTGCCGCAGATTTCGGCGCCTTTGTCTCCGCTGATTCGCGAAAGCTTCACCAGAGGGGTGTCTCCAATGAGGTCGAGAGCCCCGTCGTAGATTCGGTCGTTCATGTGGCGGCTAGCATACCAGGGCGCAACTAGATGTCACCGTCGGAAGGAGCCGCCTCGTGAACGTCGTAGGCCTGGACGATGCGCTGAACGAGAGGGTGACGAACCACGTCGGCGTGCGTGAAATAGACGAACTCGATGCCGTCGATGCTCGACAGCACCCGTTCGGCGTGTCGCAGGCCGCTTCGCGCACCGCCCGGGAGGTCGATCTGGGTCACGTCACCGGTGATGACGGTCTTGGAATCGAAACCCAATCGCGTGAGAAACATCTTCATTTGCTCGCGCGTGGTGTTCTGCGCCTCGTCGAGAACCACGAAGCTGTCGTTCAGCGTGCGCCCGCGCATGAACGCGAGGGGGGCCACCTCGATGGTGCCCCGCTCCATCAATGCTGCGATTCGCGCCGGGTCCATCATGTCGTGTAGCGCGTCGTAGAGGGGGCGGAGGTAGGGGTTGATCTTCTCGGCGAGGTCGCCGGGAAGGAAACCGAGGCGCTCGCCGGCCTCGACGGCAGGCCGGGTGAGGATGATGCGCTTGACCTGTCGCTCTTGAAGCGCTCGGATCGCCATGGCCATCGCGAGGTACGTCTTGCCGGTGCCCGCGGGGCCGATGCCGAAGACGATGTCATGCGTGCGAATCGCGTGAATGTACGCCTGCTGGGTCACGCCCTTTGGAGACACGATGCGCCGATTGGACGTGGTGAGAACGACGTCGTCGAGGAGCGCGCGAAGGCGCATCTGCGGGTTGGCGCGAAGGGTTTTGGCAGCTCGGGCCATCTCGACGGCGCTGAGCTCACGAAGCTGGAGCGCGTCGATCAGCTCGTGAAGGACGCGCTCGACCAGCTCGACGTCCCGGTTGGGCCCTTGGATGTGAATCGTCGAGCCGCGGAGCCCCATCGACACGCCGAGCTCGCTTTCGAGCACGCGGAGGTTGGACCCGCCCGGACCCGTGAGCTTGAGCAACAGCTCGCGGTCGGCGACTTCGATGTCGGCGGCTACATCGGCCTCGGCGGGGCCGCGCTGCAAAGTCGATTCGATGATGAAAGCTTAGCGCGTTCGGGCGCACGGGGCGAGGGCCGACGCTAGCGCCACACCAGCACGTCGTCGCCGCGCTCGATCGCCGTCTCGAGCCGATCGTGTGCGGTGAGAATCAAAGAACGAGTGGTATCACCATCGAGCGGGTACGACGCGAGACCAGCCGCCAAGTGGAGGAAGCCGAGCTCCTCGGGGTGCCTCTTGCGCTGCATGCCGAGCTGTTCCTGGAGCCGTCGCACGACTTCCACGACGGCGCGCGCGCTCGAACCTTCGAGGCCCACCGCAAAGGTGTCGTCGTCCCAGCGTGCGCGCAGGTCTTCGCGTCGAAACCCACCCTGAACCAGCCGGCCGAGATAGGTTCGGAGCCAGCGCGCGCGCATGTGGTCGAGCCCATCGAGCCCCGTCGCTTGCAGCAGGCCAATCGTGTAGGTGCGACCGTGTCGCTGGGCCCCTGAAAGCCCCGCGTCGAGCGCGGCCGCGCCGGCGCGCTGAGCGAGGAGCCCCGTTTGGCCACAGCGGAGCTGCTGACGCCGAAATCGAGCCATGCGCTCGGCTTCACGATGTAGCGCGGCGAGCCAGCCGGAGCTGCGGTCGAAGCGCTCGTCGATTTGCTCTGCGTCGACGAGAGGCGAATCGTCGAAGCAAAGCAGCGCGAACTCGGAATCCCACGCGGACATCCGAATGATCGCGGGCACCTGCTTGCCGGTGACGCTCGAACCGAGGAGCACCGCGTCCGGGCACTGCACCTCGAGCTCGCGCAGGAGCTCCTCCAGGCTCAAATAGAGGTAGCACTCGATGCCAACCTCCTCGATGAGCCGAGCGGCTTCCGGGTCGCGCAGCACTGCGATCTTGGGCCTGGGCGTCATCGCCTTCTCGGCCGCAGTCGCAACCGCGTGGTGAAGGCGCACGAGCTCGATTGGGTGCGCGAGGAAGATGTCGAACCCGAGCTGTGCGGCGAGCGCCCGAGTGTGAGGGTCTTCGTCGACGGACAGGAGAACTAGCGGAATGTCGCTGCAGCGGGGAAGCGCCTTGAACATCTGTACGAATCGCGGGAGCGCATCGCGGTCATCGAGCGGCCAGCCCACGAGCACCAGAGTCGGCGGACTGCGCCCCGCGACCTTCAACGCCTCTTCGACCGTGGTGACGGGGCGCAGATGCACCAGCACCTCATCGAAGGCGGAGCGGAGGTAGGCGATCATCGCGGCGTCGTCCTCGAGCACGAGAACCGTTGGAACGAACTCCTGCGGGATCGGGCGCTGAAGAAAGAACGAGGCCGCGGGGGTGACCGAAGGCGTAGGCGCCGCGAGTGGAGCGACCTGCCCGGCGTGACCGCCCTCGGACGCAGCCTGCGCTCGCAGCGAGTCGATCGACTCGAACATCGTCGCCCAATCGAGCCTGCCAGATTTCTGGAGCTGCCGAAGCTGATTTTCGATGCGTTCGGCTGCCGCCGAGATCTCTGAAAACCCGTGCGTGTCGGCTCCGCCGTGAAGGGCGTGGGCCTGTCGCAGCGCCTCGGCGACGACGCTGGTGCGCTGACCGTCGGCGTGGACGCGCTGGATCGCCCCGGTTAGGTTTTCGGCGACGATCGGAAGCAGCCGGGTGTAGGCCTCCTTGGCCTTGTCGGGGTCGACCCCGGGTTCGGACGACTCCTCGGGGTAGAGCACCTGATCGCTCGGATCCTGACTCGGGCGATGCATGGCGGGAACGAGACTGATGGGCTCGGGGACGACGTTTGCCACCTCGCGGGCGAAGCGGTCGACCACCACCGGCTTGTGGAAGACCTTGATCACGTCGAGGTCTCGTGTGAGGTGCTTGAAGGTGTTGAGGTCCCGGTAAAACGCCGAGACGAAGATCACCGGGGTGTTGAAGCCATCGGCCCGAAGCGCTTCGAGCCACTCGACCCCGTTCACGTCCGGCAGGAGCCCGTCCACGACGAGCACGGCAGGTTCGTCCTCCTCGAGCATCGCACGCGCGATGCTTCCCTTGGTCGCGCTCAGGACCCGAAGACCTTGCGCCTCGAGCGCGGGACCCACGGCCGAACGGAACTGGGTGTCGTCGTCGAGGAGGAGGACGGTCGGGCGCACGATCACCCTAGTGTTGCACCCTTTGGGGCGGCGACAAAGCCCGGGCCGCTCAGGAGGCGCGCTGGTAGTCGCTCTCGGCTTCGTCGAGGAAGGCGCGCGCGACCGGGTGGTCCGAGCGTCTTCCGACGACCGCCTTCAGGTGCTCGATGCCGATGCTCTGGTCGCCGGTCTCGATCTCGATTACCCCGAGAAGCGCGCGCGCATCGTCGTGGTCCGGGTCGAGCTGAAGAATGAGAGAAAGCTCCTCTCGCGCACCACGCGCATTGCCGCGAAGCCGTAGCAGCTTCGCGAGCTCCAAGCGGATGTCGTGAAAACCTGGACAGAGCCGGAGGGAGCGCCCGTACTCGTGCATCGCGTCTTCGGGCCGATCGAGGTCGAGATAAGCGCGCGCGAGCTCGCGGTGCAGATTGGCGACTTTGCCTCGACGATACGCGTCGTTGGAGGAGTCCGAGTGTCGCTGGGCGCGGTTCAGGGCTCGAACGCCCGAGCCGTACTCGCCGAGCTCGTTGCACGTCACGGTGAGGTTGAGCGCCGCTTCGAGGTATCCCGAATTGATGTCGAGCGCCTGCTCGAAGCACCAACGCGCTTCGGGAAGCCTTCCTCCGAGGTGATAGATGACCCCCAGCCGATTGAAGACGTCCGGATACCGGAGGCCCTGCTGCACCAGCTTCTCGAAATAGGGCTGCGCGAGGGAGTACTCCGCGAGGTCGAAGTGCTCGTTGGCGGCGTCGAGAATCTCCTGGGCCCAAGGAGCCATGCGGAGCAAAGTATCGACCGCACCGTGTCCTGGCCAGAAATCCGCGCTCGGCTCAGCCCATCTTGCCGAGGATCGTCTGGGCGCGCCGCGCTTCGCTCGTCTCGGGGAAACGCTGCACGACTTGGCTCAGCGCCTCCCGCGCGGCGTCGAGGTCTTCGGTCTTGAGGTAGATCTGCCCGAGGAGGAGAAGCGCTTCCGCTTCGACGCCGCTGCCCGGGTATGCCGCCAACAGTCCCTTCAGCCGCGAGATCGATCCGCGGTAGGCCCCGCGCTTGATGTAGAATCGAGCAACGTAGAGCTCGTGCGCCGCCAGCGTGCGCATGCACTTTTCCATGAGCTTGTTGGCGTCGGGCACGCGCTGGTCGTCGGGATAATCGACCACGAAGCGTCGAAGCTGGATCAGCGCGTCGCGCGCTGCGCTTTGATCGCGCTCGTGCGCGGGCGGCGTCATGAACCAGCCGCTCGGGATCTGATGGTAAAAGGCCTCGGCAATGCGGAATCGCGCGTAGGGGATTTCCTTGTGCGAGGGACGGATGCGCACGAACTGCCGATACGTCTGGATCGCCTCGGGATACGCCTCGTTCTTGAACTGGCAGTCCCCGATGCGAAGCTCCGCGAGCGCGGCGAAGCGGCTGTAGGGAAACTCGCGCCGGATGTCGCGGAAGGTCGGCTCCGCGCTCAGGCAATCGCCGCGGCGAAAGCCGAGAAGCGCCTTTTCGTAGGCGGTGCGCGCATCGTCCTCGGGGTTGAGCTGGCTTTTGCCCGTTTTCTTGAACGAGCCCGAGCTTCCAGTGGTGCAGGCCGCCACTGCGACCAAGAGCCCCAGCGCGAGCCGTTTTGCCGATGACGACCGCATCGCTCGGAGGTAGCGCCCCGCTCTCGGTCGAACAAGTCGACGGCGGCACGAACGCTCAGGCGCTGGCGATTTGGTTGTCGATGACCTTCGCGGGGTCGATGCCGAGCGCGGCGAGCGCGGCGTTCCAACGGTGCTCGACCGGCGTTTCGAAGACCAACCCATAATCCAAATCGACCGGAATCCAGGAGCCCTGCTGCATCTCGCTCTCGAGCTGGCCGGCTCCCCAGCCCGAGTAGCCGAGCATCATCGCGGAGGTTTCAGGGCCGTCGCCCTTGGCGAGGCGCTCGAGGAGCTCGAGCGATGCGCTGCACGCGATGCGTTCACCGACGGCGAGGCTCTGGCCGGTGGTGGGCCGAGGGACGCCCTCTGGGTCGTAGATGATCCAACCCGACTCGGGTGACACCGGGCCGCCGAGCATAACGGGGGTGCTCACCGCGCTCGTGGCGTCCCCGGTGACGCCCACCTCCTCGAACACCTCGGCGATCTGAAGGTCGGTCATGCGATTGACGACGAAGCCGAACGAGCCCTCGTCGGTGTGATCGATTAGAAGCACCAGCGTATGATTGAAGAATGGGCACCGCATGGACGGTGCGGCAACGAGGAAGCCAGGTGCGAGTGACGCAGCCACGAGACGAGACTGCCACCGATCGCAGTGCGTCGCGAGCCCTAAATCTGGAGCTCGTCAATTGAGCGGAGTCCGCGCCGTTCTGCGCACCGCGAGCTTCGTCGCGTACTCGACGGGCTTCTTGGCGGTTTACGAGGCACGTCGCGCGGTCACACCCGCGTCGAAGAGGCCCGCGCTGCTCGATTGGGGGCGCGCCACACTGAGCGACTCGCTCCTCGATATCCTAGGCGCGGAGCTCAGCGTCGAGGGCCGATCTCACCTCAGCGGCCCGGCTCTGGTTGTCTCCAATCATCAGAGCGCCCTCGACATCGGCGTGATGTTGGCGGTGTTCAGGCCCGTGCTTCTGAGTCGGCACGATGTCGCGGACTGGCCCGTGCTCGGGCGGCTGGCCAAACACGGCAAGACGATCTTCGTCGACCGAGAGGACCGTCGAAGCGGCGTCGTCGCGCTTCGCGAGATTCGGCGTCGAATCCTGGCAGGTCAAATGGTGGTCGCGTTTCCGGAGGGCGGCACGTTTGCAGGAGATTCAGTGCACCCGTTTCAGCCCGGAACGTTCGCCGCGGTCGCGTCGCTCGAGATTCCAATCATCCCCGTCGGGCTCGCGTATTCGCCCGACGTGCCCTACGGGAGCGAATCGTTTGGTCGCCATCTCGTCAATCTCGCGAGCCGGGAGCGAACCCGCATCGCGGTGCACGTCGGCGAGCCGCTCCCTCCCGGCCTCGGGTCACGTGCGGCCGCCGGGCTTGCGAGAGACAGGGTGCAGGCCCTCGTCCTAGGTGCGCGTCGCGCGCTCGATGGCGCCAAAGCGCCCTGAATTGCAGCCGAGCCAGCTTCTGCGAGCGCGCTTCTGGGCTCGCCGCGCTCCGTTCGCTAGGATCCCCCTCCGCGAACGGAACCCATGGTTGGCCTGACCTCGAAGTCGAAGAAAACGCCAGCGAATCTCGACGACCACGTTTGGGAGATGATCCCGAGCGCCCTGTGGGACCTCGATTTCAGCGGGCTGCTCGAATGGATCGACACGAAGGAGTGCCGCGACGCGGAGGAGCTCAAGCAGCTCATGCGGAACGAGCCAAAAGCGCTCGCGGAGTGCCTCGGCAAGCTTCGCGTTCGCCGCGTGAGCGCGGGAGCCGTAGCGCTGGCTGGCGCCGCAAGCGTCGAGGAGTGCATTCGCCGGTCGGGCGAGCTTCTCACGCCGGAATCCAAAGCCGACTTCCTGCGTGTGCTGATGGCAGCGTTTCGCCGTGAAAAGGACGTTCACCTCGAGACCGCGATCGTCACGTGCGCGAGAGAGCCGCGCGACGTTCGGGTGCACTGGCGTTTCATCGAGTCGAAAGACGGCCGTTTTCACCGGGCGATCGTCTCCGTGGTCGACATGACCGAGGAGCGCGAGCTCCAGCAGCGGCTCCTTCTCGCGGAACGCATGTCGGCCATCGGCACGCTGACCGCCAGCCTGATTCACGAGATCAAGAATCCACTCACGTTCGTGTGGAATCACCTTCGGGCGCTCAACCGTGGGCTCGACCCGGCATCGGTCGAGGGGGAGGAGCGAATCCGGGAGGCGTTCGAAGGCGCCGAGCGAATTCGCTCGATCTCGAACGAGATCACCGCGATGTCACACGGCAGCGACGGCACCGAGATCGAATCCGCCAACCTCAAGCAGCTCCTCGACTCGTCGATTCGGATGGCCCGGCCGGAGACCCAGCATCGGGCGACGGTGGTTCGCGAGTACGAAGATGGACACCTCTACGTCCGTGGCTCGCGAACCCGTCTCGGCCAGGTGTTTCTGAACCTCATCGTCAATGCGGCACAGGCGGTCGAACCGGGCAATCGCACGCAAAACACGATCACGATTCGAGCGCGCAGCACGGAGGGCGACCGAGTCTGCGTGGAGATTCAAGACACCGGGCCCGGGATCCCGCCTCAGCTTCTTCGAAGGATCTTCGATCCGTTCGTCACCACCAAGCCCGCCGGCCGCGGAACGGGCCTTGGACTTTCGATCTGCCGTCGCATCGTGCACTCCCTCGAAGGCACGATCGAGCTGCAAAGCCACCCCGGACAAGGCACCGTGGCTCGCGTCGTGCTCCCGAAGGCGCCCCACGCGCAGCGGCCGCTCACGGTGCCGCCGCCGTCGATTAGCGCGATTCGGCGCGCTGCACGCGGCAAGCTCAGTGTGCTGGTCGTCGACGACGAGCCGGTGATCGCGCGCTTGATTCAAAAAGCGCTGGTCGACCACGACGTGACGACCGCCCACGATGGGCGCGAGGCGGTTGCTCTGATGACGGAGCGAAGCTTCGACGTGATTCTCTGCGACCTGATCATGCCCGAGATGACTGGCATGGACGTCTACCGGGCCGCGCTTCAAAAGACGAACCCCGTCCACGATCGAATCGTCTTCATGACGGGCGGGGCGTTCACCCAGCGGGCGCGCGACTTCCTCGAAAGCGTCCCAAACCTCCGAATTGAAAAGCCTTTCGACCTCGAGAGGCTGGAGCGCACGATCTACGAGGCGGCTGACGTCGTCGACCCGCGCTGAGCGCGCACGAGCCGCACCCGCTAAGACCCGGCGATGAAGCGGCCGTCGATGATCGTGATCGGGCTGGACTGCGCTGCGCCGGAGCTCGCGTTTCGACGGCACCTGAAGAGCATGCCGAACCTGCAGGGGCTGATCGAGCGAGGCACGTGGGGGCCGCTTCGCAGCTCCGAGCCACCGATCACCGTGCCGGCGTGGACCTGCATGGTGTCCGGACGCGATCCGGGCGAGCTCGGCCTGTATGGATTTCGGAATCGGGTGCCTGGCGATACGACGCTCGCGCTCGCCAGCGCGCGGGAAATTCGTGTCAAGCGCGCGTGGGATTGGCTCGGTGAGCAGGGGTATCGGGTCGCGCCGCTTTTCGTTCCTCTGACGTCTCCGCCGAGCCCCGTCCGCGGAGAGATGGTCTCGTGCTTCACGTGGGGCGGAGGCAGCGAGCCGTGGTGTTATCCAAGGGCGCTCGAACGAGAGCTCTCGAGCCGGTTTGGTCCTTACCGGGCCGACGTGGACGACTTCAGGGACGACGACCTCGACCGCATCTATAGGGACATCGTCGCGATGACGGAGCAGCACATGCAAATCGCCGAGTACGTCTGGAGGGAAAAACGTCCGGACTTCATGATGATGGTGGAGATCGGCGTAGACCGCTTTCACCACGCGTTCTGGCAACACATCGACCCCTCGCACCCGAAGCACGAGCCCGAAAACCCTTGGGCCGGGCTCGGAGGCGAGTACTACCAAACCCTCGACGGGCACATCGGCCGGCTTTGCGCTGCGGCTCGTGAAGACACGGTGATCGCCGTCGTGAGCGACCACGGTGCGCGCGCGATGCGTGGAGGGTTCTGCATCAACGAGTGGCTGATTCGCCGAGGCTATCTTCATCTGCGGTCGGACGTCCGCGGCCCACTCGAACCGTCGGACATCGACTGGAGCCGCACCTCGGCATGGGCGGCGGGCGGGTACTACGCTCGAGTGTTCCTCAACGCGCGCGGTCGGGAACCGCATGGTCTCGTCCCCGAGGCCGAGGTGGTCTCGGTGCGAGAGCAGATTCGCGAGGAGCTCGAAAGCGTCCGTGACGACGACGGTGTGCCGCTCCGGGTCGACGTGCACGTTCCCGAGGAGCGCTATCGAGTCGCGCGCGGCTTTCCGCCCGACCTCATGGTCTACTTCGACGACCTGCGCCTGCGCGCCGTCGGCTCGGTCGGCGCGGGCCGCCTCGTCGTCGAGGAAAACGACACGGGCCCGGACGGCTGCAACCACGACTGGGACGGGATCTTCGTGCTGAGCGGCGGTGATGCGCCGCGGCGGGGATATGTCGAGGGCGCCGAAATCTACGACGTGGCCCCGACGATTCTCGGTGTGTTCGACGTGCCAAGGCCTCCCGGGATCCTCGGACGGGACTGGAGCGGATGACGCGCTAGGCTCGCCGCATGGGCGCGCGCGCGTTGGTCATCGGCCTCGATGGCTTCGACCTCGGACTCGTCGAGCAGCTCGGGCCCGACCGGCTGCCGAACATCCATCGTGTGATGGCGCGAGGCGCGTATGCCGCGCTCGAGTCGGTGCAGCCCCCGGCAACCCTTCCGAACTGGACCACGTTTCTCACCGGCCTCGACCCGGCTCGGCACGGGGTCTTCGACTTCACGACCCGGCACGGGTATCGAGTTCGTTTCACGGGTGGCACAGCGCGCGAGGTGCCGACGGTGTTTCAGCAGCTCGACCGCCACGGGCTTCGGTGTGCGTGCTTGAGCTTCCCGGGCACCTGGCCACCGGAAGAGCTGAGGCACGGCATCTTCGTCAGCGGTTGGGACGCACCGGTCGCGTTCGAGGCGGACGAGAGCTTCATGTGGCCTCGCTCGCTCTTCGAGGAGACGGTCCGGCGCTTCGGCCGACCGAGCTTCGACGACGTCGACGAGTTTCACGCGGACGCGCGCGGCTGGGTCGACGAGCTTCCGGGCGCGCTCGAAGCGCGCATCGACCGCAAATCACGATGGGCGCGCTGGCTGCTCGAGCGCCAGGACTGGGACGTGTTCGCGATCTACTTCGGGGAAAGCGATACGGCCTCGCACTATCTGTGGGCGCACCACGACCCGAGCTCGCCGCGGCGGCCGGAGCGGGTCTCGACCACGGCGGAAAGCGGCCTCGGTCGCACCTACGAGGCGCTCGACCGCGCAGTCGGTGCGCTCCTCGCGTGTGCCGGCGGCGATCGCACCGAGATCACGATGCTGAGCGACCACGGCTCGGGCGGCTCGTCCGACAAGGTGGTCCACCTCAACCGACTCCTTGCTGACCGGGGGCTGCTGGCGTTTCGCCGCACGTCTGGCGGCATCGGGCCGCGGCTCAAGGAGCTCGCGCTCCGGCGATTGCCTCCCGCGGTGCGCGAGCGGGTTTTTCGAGCGGGCGGCGCGTGGCTGCCGAGCCGGCTCGAGTCGAATGTTCGCTTCGGCGCTATCGACATGAAGCACACGATCGCGTTCAGCGACGAGCTCAACTACTTCCCGGCCGTACACCTCAACGTCGCGGGCCGCGAGCCGCGAGGAACCGTGCCGCCCTCGGAGCGGTCGACGGCGATTCGCCGGGTGCGTGCGGCTCTGCTGCAGACGCGAGACCCATGGACGGGGGAGCGCGTTTTCGAGAACGTCATTCCGAGAGAAGAGCTCTTCGACGGGCCTCTCCTCGATCGAGCGCCGGACCTCTTGCTCGAGCTTCGCCTCGACGACGGCTACTCGTACAACCTGATGCCGACGCCTGCAGGCGTGCGCAGCGCTTTTCGAAAACTGGCGGACGAAGAAAAGCCCGGAAAGAAGGGGCGGAGCCTTCCCGGCAGCCACCGTGCGCGCGGTTTCATGGCGATGGCCGGCCCGTCGCTCCGGCCCGCTGGCCGCATCGATGCACACATCGCGGACGTCACGGCAACACTGCTGGCACGGCTCGAGCTAGCGGTGCCGCCGAGCTTTGCGGGGCGCGTCGCGTGGGAGGCGCTAGCGAATGCAGGCGAGATCGCACCCACGCCGCTTCCCGAGCCCGTTTTCGGCTCACCGGACGGAGCCCCCGACGAATCGGTCGTCGTCTCGCGACTTCGCGCGCTTGGTTACGTCGAATGATCCTTCACGTCGGCTGCTTTCCGTTCCCGTCCCACCAGGGGACGCAGGCCGCGGTCGGCTCGATGCTCAACGCGTCGGTGACTGCGGGACAGCGCGTGCGCCTCTTGGCGTACGCCGAGTCCGGATACCCGCTCCGTGCACGCTATCCGGTCGACCGCGTGCCGGACTTCCCGAAGGTTCGCTCGCTCCGCTCCGGCCCATCGTGGGGCAAAGTCGCGCTCGATGCGCGCGGTGTTCTCGAAATACGGCGCTTGGTCGCACGTACGAAGCCGAGGGCGGTCCTCGCGCACCACATCGAAGCGGCCTGCGCGGCGCTCGCGGCGCGTGTGTCTCCCGTGTACTTCGTCGTGCACACGGACCTCGAGCGGGAGCTCCCAGTATATTTCGCGCCGCACCTCTCGCCCGTCGTGAGAGCCGCCGGCCGATCGCTCGAAAACCTGGCCCGCGATCGGGCCGCCGGCGTCGCGGCGGTTTCGCCCCGCTTGGCCGAGCGCGTGCGTGGGCTGTATCTGCCGGTCCCGTGGCCGCCCACCACGATCGAGAGCGTATCCCGCGAACAGGCGCGCCAAGCCCTCGGCATCGCGCGCACCGCCCGAGTCGGTCTCTATGCGGGCAACCTCGACGCATATCAGGGCTGGGAGCATCTGATCGAAGCGCTGGCGATCGCGAGGCGCTCGGACCCGAGGGCTCGTTTGCTGGTCGCCACCGAAGCCGACCCCCGCGATCTGCGTGCCGAGGCGCGCCGTGCCGGTGTGGGACGCGCAGTCTACGTTCGGCCGCTTCTCGGTGAACGGGCCCGCGCCCTTTCACACTGTGCGTCGGATTTCGCCTGGATTCCTCGGCGCATCGAGGGCGGCCTGCCGATCAAGATGCTCGACGCCTTCGCCCGCGGGCTCCCGGCGGTCGTGATGCGCCGTGCGACGGCCGGCCTCGACGTCGGCGTGGCGTGCGCCCTAGTGCCGGACGACGATGCCCTGGCCCTCGCAGGCGCTGGAGCCGCCCTCTGCGCGGAGCCGAGGAGGGCCTCGCGACTCGCCGCGCGCGCCAGAGCCTACCTTGCCGCGCACCACTCGAACGAGTCGTTCACCCGGGCGCTCGATCGGCTGCTCGGTGCGCCTTCGCCACCCGCGCCGCGTCGAGCAGCCGCTCCGGCACCCCGAGCTCGGTGAGCTCAGCTTCGGTGCACCAGCGGAAATCGTCGTGCTCGTCGGACAGAACGACCTCGCCGTCTTCGTGGTCGGCGCGAAACACGAGCACAGTCATCGGCTCACCCCGGCGCGTCGCCGCGTACGCCGCAACCGGCTGATCCGACACCTGGACTCGAAGCCCCGTCTCTTCAGCCACTTCGCGCCGCGCCGTTGCAGCCGGATCCTCGCCCGCGAGCACCCGGCCGGACACGCCTTCCCACAGCCCCGGGCCTGCGTCCTGCGCCTTGGCTCTCTGCATCGAGAGCACCCGATCGCCGCGAAACACGAGCACCGTCACCGCAACCCATTGTTTCGTGTCTTCGCCCATCGCCTCCGTGCGCTGTCAACATATGCGCAACGCGCTCTTTTTTGGATCCGAGCGGTTCGGTGCAAGTACCATTTTTGCCTCGATACAGCGTCGGAAAAACGCCCATGGTCGCCCGCTCGGACGAAACCTTCTCATACGCCGAAAAACGGCATGACAGCGCGATTCGCCACCTGATTTTGGGTGGGGAGCTCGACGTAGAAACGCCTGCGCTCACCGAGCTGACCGCGGCCGCGGCAGCCTTGGCGATCGGCGCGAAACGAAAGGCGCTGCTGCCCCTGGCGGGCGCTCCGATCGAATACGCGTTCGTCCGTCGTGGAGGCTCGGTGCTCGTGAGCTGCTACGGCACGTCCAGCGCACCGGTGGCCTATCAGCTCGACCGTCCGGTCCCGCTTCGGCTCCTGCTCGAGACCTGCGCACAGGCGATGCTCGACATGGCCGGCGAGGAGCTCGACCCGACGTCTCGCCAGATCGCGATCCGAGTCGCTGAGCGTGCGCTCGCCACGCAGATCGTCGCCGACCCGGAAGGGGTGGTCGCGCCGATCAACCAGCGGGGTGGCGAGCTCGATGCCCCGGGCGAGCACGTGCCGCTCGCGTTCGGGTACGAGGCCGCCATCCACCCTTCATCGACGGCCCCGCAGGGCCGGTCGGCCCGCGCCGACGTTCACGCGCTGCTGTTCGAGGGGCACCTCTGGGCTTTCGTGCGAGGAAGGCGGCTTTCGCTGGCTCGCGGGCCGATCGTGCTGGCCGCCCACCGGATGCTGGTCGCGGTGCGTACGCTGGTCGACGGGTGGGACGGCACGCGACCGACACACGTGCGTCTCCGAGCAGGCGGATTCCAAGTTGCGATGCGGAAATCGTCCCACCAGCTCGTCAGCGTCGAGCTCTCATCTCACGGACACGGCGATCTGACCGCGACCTCCCTGACGATCGCCGAGGCGGCCCTCCCGATTCTGAAGCTGACCAGCGATCTCCTGCGGAGCCTGGTCGCCGCGGACCGAAGTCAGAGCCGCAACCTCCGGGTGCGTGCGCTCCGTCAGGAAGTCCGGGCGCTGCGCCGGGAGATCCGCGCCCGGCGGAGCGCGGACAGCTTCGTCAACCTCGACCCCGACCGGCTCCGCATGCACGACAGCGGCCGGCACGAAGGCGATCGGCAGACAGGACAGCCCGCGTCGCTTCAGTTCGACGAGCGATGGCGGATCTGTCTCGAAGGTCTAGACGCGAACTCGGTCTTCATGTGCGGCGACCGCCTGGTGATCGCGACACAGACGCACGTGGTCGCCGTGTCGCGCGATGACGGGGAAGTGCTCTGGGCACGGCCTGGCCAAGCCGCCGCGACGCTGATGGCCGGGTCGGTATTGATTCGGCTTTCGCCCGAGGGTGACGTCGAGCTCTGCAGCGTCGAGGACGGCGAACCGTACTGCCGAACGCACGTCACGCCCCGCATCGGAGGCCCTCCGATCGGCCTGATGGTGAAGGGCGACGATCTACCGCCGATCGCGGTGATCACCGAGGGAAGCCATCGCCTCGTCGCCATCGACGTGCGAACGGGCGAGCCGCGCTGGCGCTTCGCCTCGCGGAGCGGCGCCGAGTTCCGAATGACTCGAGTCGGCCGCGTGCTCCTCGTCACCTGCGGCGAAGACGCGATTCACGCCCTCGACGTGGCCACCGGCGAGGACGTCTGGCGTTTTGCAGAGCGCGGCTGCTTTCGGCTCAAGCCCCTGGTCAGCCAAGAGACCGTGGTCGCGGCGGCCATCCGCGGGCCGCGCGACGGCGCGCTCTTCGCGGTCGATCTCTACAGCGGCCAGCCGCGCTGGCAGCGTGCTCTCGACGGGCCCCCGACCTCCGACCCCTGCTCGGCCGCGAACGTGGTGCTGACGTCGACCGCCGGGGAAGAGGCCGCGCTCAGGGCCCACTCGGTCAGCACGGGCGAGCCCCTCTGGGAAACGAAAGACCCAGGGCTCGGCATCGGCGGCGCGGGGCTCACGATCGACGACACGTGGATCGTCAACGCCCCGTTTGGACAGCTCAGCGCGCTCGACGTGCGCACCGGGGAGACGCGGTGGCGCGAAAACCTCGCCGATGCGCTCGCAGACGAAATCCCGCGCCGGCTCGAGCCCGTGCTCCGAGGCGGGGCGCTCTTCGTGCCCGCGTCGTCCGTGCACGTGGTCCGGCCGGGGGACGGCCGGCGCCTGTCGGCCAGCCTACCGTGCGACCTCGTGCCCGACGTCATGCGTGTCGACGAGCGAGGCTGGGTCTACGTCGCCGAAGAGAGCGGCTACCTCGCGGGCTACGCCCCGAAGCCGATGTTGACGCTGGTCCGCGGCGGCGCGCGTAGCTAATCGAATGGAATGCAGTTGAACTCCATCGACCAGCCGTCGAGCAGCGGCGTGTCGGTGGCAGACGACGAAGCCTGAAGCTTGGCCCTCACGCGTAGATACGGCATGTAGTTGGGCATCCCTTGCGCAACGAGTGTGTCGCCAACGTCGACGGTGTATCCCATGGAGTCGTCGACGACCACCGACGAGGGAATCTGCGCATCGAGCTCCTCGGGCGTGTTCCCGGTGAAGAACTCGAACTCGATCGAGCTGTCCGAGGGCGTCGAGCCTGTCCAGGTGAGCGTGCCCCAGTCCGGCCGCTCGGGCGGCATCTGGCAGACCACGTCCGCGTCGTAAACGTTCTGGTAGAACCCGGTGCCGAAGTTGGTGCCTGCTGCCGGGACGAGCACCCGCACCGGGATTCGGCCGAGCTCGACCGCACCGTCGGCAAGCGCGACGAGGTCGAAGTCGAAGAGCTGGTCGACCAGCGTCGATGGAATGAAGTCGTTGCCGAGCCGGAACTCGAACGAGAGTTGGCTGTCTGCGAGGCAGCCGATGCACATGTCGGTGCCCTGGCCGCCGAGGCAGTTGTTGATGCCAGCGGTCGGACACTGGGTCGCGACGACCGCGTCGATGAACAGCGACTCGTCCGTGGTGGTGCTCGGGTTGTCCTCGGCCACGATCGAGATGTCGCGGCGCGTGTCGCCGACGAGCGCGCGGACGGCGTCGAGGATGCCCGTCGTCAGACCTGTGCCATCGCCTGCAATCGTGGAGCTGTAGGGATCGCCGCTTTGGTCAACCGAGCCCGTGAGGAGCCCGAGCGCGTCCGCATCGGGCTCGGCGACGAGCCCGTTGTTGCCTGGGCTGACGATCGACACGACCTTGATCGCGCGGCCGAGAAGCTCGGTCTCGACGTCGGTCCAGCTGATCGGCGCCTGCTTGGTCTCCCAGCTCGCCTGGTCGGACGTGGTCTGGATGCGAATCTGGAAAGGGCCTCGTCGCGAGTTGGCGCTGCTGCTCGTCGACACGGCGGCATCCGCCACGGCGTACCAGGGGCCTTCGTCGAGCGCGCGGGTCATGCGGCCCCAATAGTCGCCGCCGCCCGGACCGTCATTGCAGGAGTCCCAGAAGAAGCCGCTGCCGTTGATCAGCGCCATGTTGACCGTGGGGTAGAACGTGCCCTCGCTGCTCACGAAGGCGGTACGACCGTCGTCCTCGAAGTCCTCGTCGACCGAGAAACGAATCGTGCCGTCGTAGCCGTCGCTCCAGCAGCCCGAGCCGCCGCACTTCACGCAGCCGCTCAGCCAGCGCGTCTGGTAGCTGTTGGCGAAGTTGACGTTCGTGCCCATGGCCGTGACGGACTTGTTGCTCAGGTCGCCGAAATCGTGCGCCGAAAGGATGTCGTTCGAGTAGATCATTCCGGGGTCCTGCTCGACGGGCGGTAGCCGCGTCGCGGCGCCGGTCCCCACGAAGTCGCTCGCGTCGTACGTTGGGCTGCCGGCTCGCGGCCCGTTGTACATCTCCGCGTCGGTGAAGAGCATGATCACGGGCAGCGCGCCTGGCCGGAAGCACGGGTAGCCCCATCGACCGCCCGGACAACCTTGGCGGTTCGGCACGTAGGTGCCGATCCCCTGACCCGTCGCCACCGAGTACATCGCCTGCGTGGCCGCCTCGGGATGGTCTCGGTTACTGGTCGTGATGAGCCCGGACACCGCATCGAGCAGGTGCTGGAGGTCGTTCGTCAGGTCTAGATGGTGGTGATAAGGCGCGTAGCCGAAGTTGTGCCCATACGGATAGACCGGATACTCGTTGAACTGTCCGAGGCCCATCCACACGTCCTCGACGACGCACTTGAGAGCACCGACGAGGCCGGTGTCCGCTGCCCCGGCACACTCGCCGGGGCTGATGAAGGTGCCCCGAATCAGGTCCTCGATGAGCTGCTGCTGCTCGCCCACCATCGAGCCGGTCGCATCCATCAGGATGTAGACGTCGGCGGTATCGATGGTGCCGTCGACGCTGATGTCCGCGCCGAGCGTGTATTCACCGGCCGAGCCAAAGTAGGCCGTTTGGTAGAGGCCGTCGTTGCTCGGGTCGCCGTCACACGGCGCTCGCCATCCTGGCCCCGGGCACTCGTCGGCCGGGTCGGGGATCGTGTCCCCGTCACTGTCGACCAGCACGCCGCTACCGCCGATCAGCTGGAGGCCGCTCCCCCCCACGGCGACGTTGGCCGAGTTGTCGATCGTCAGGTCGGCTGAAGTTGGGAAGTCCATCGCGTTGTTGCAGGTCGGGTCGCCGTTGTTGCAAGACTCCGGCGGCGTGATCACCGCCGCGTAGAGCTGTCCGGGCGGCTCGGTCTGGTCGCTCTGGCAAGCGGGCAAACCGAGAGCGAGCGCGAGAATGAAGAAAGATGGGGTATGGGTTTTCATGAAGGTCTCCTAGGGGGTGCCGGCCTGGCAGCTGGGCGGGCCGCCGGATCGAGCAGAAGCGCAAACCTGCCGAATCGGGCAGTCCGCGATGTAGTCGCAGCTGCCGCCCGTCGGCACGCATTCCTTGTGGCCGTCGGGCCAGAGGCCGAGGCACTCGAAGCCGCTGGCGCAGTCACCGCTGGTGAGGCAGAGGCCGTACTGGCCGCAGCTCGTGATGGAGCCGACCAGCGAGACCTCGCAGACCGGCGCGCTCGAGCTGGTGCAGTCCGAGTTGACGCACGGTGGGGCGGAGGGATTCTCCGCGCCTGCGCACTCCTTGTCCCCATCGCCGTCGATGTCGGCGCAGTGTGGCGCGACGATGTCGCAGTCGAAGTCTTCCTCGCACGACCGGTGGACGCGCACACAGAACCGGTTGTGGGTCGTGACCGTCTCGCACGCATGACTGACGGGGCAGTCCTCGTCGAGCACGCAGGCCATGCGACGGTCGACGCACGCGCCTCCTTCGCAAGAGAAGCCCATCACGCAGTCGAAGGTGCTGTTGCAGCCGGGCGTCGTCTTCACGCATCGATTGCCCTCGAGCGGCACGCTGAGGCACTCGTAGTCAGGAAGGCAATTCGAGTTGTCGATGCACGCGCCGCCAGGAGCCGACATGCACTGCTTGATCGGCTCTTCGTCGCCGATCGAGGTGCAACCCGTGTCGATGCAGACGTAGCCGGTGACGCAGTCCAAGTTGGAGTCGCACAGAAGCTGATTCGGGCACGACTTGCAGAGGTTGTTGGTGTTGCAGGGCTCCGGGCTGCCTCCGGTGCCGCCCGTGCCACCGCCGGTCCCACCGGTCCCCATGCCGCCGGTCCCGCCAGTCCCCATGCCGCCGGTCCCGCCGGTCCCCATGCCGCCGGTCCCGCCGGTGCCCATGCCCCCGGTGCCTCCGGTGCTCGTCCCGCCGGTGCCGGCGCAGCCGAAGAGGCCGCAGTTGCCCCCGGTGCCCATGCCCCCGGTGCCTCCGGAAGCCATTCCACCGGTGCCGGCGCCCCCGGTCCCGAAGCCCCCGGTTCCGGTGAACGGACCGCCAACGGCGGGGTCCTCACCACAACCCCACAGAATTACGGAGAAAACGAGTGTCGTCAGAAGCGAGCGATAAGCCATGGATTACCTCTATTCCAATAATGACGAAAACTTGCAGTCAAATCAAACGCAGAAAAGCCGTTAACATCGCAAAACTTCAGTTAAGGTGAGCGTCTTAACAGTCCTCGATGGAGGTCAGCCGGGTTCCACCCCTCCTTGGCAGCGCGGCGGCCCGCCTTCCCGCGGCGAGGCGCAGACCTGCCTCACCGGGCACTCGCTCACGTGAGCGCACGATCCGCCGCTTGGGACGCACTCGCGGCGGCCGTCTGGCCAAAGCCCTACGCAGTCGAAGCCCTCGACGCAGTCTTCGGGCCCGACGCAAAGGCCGTACTCACCGCACCGCGTCCGCGCATCGCCGTCGGTGAGCTCGCACACCGGGGCTTGCGGAGCGCACATGCTGTTGAGGCACGCCTCCGGAGGCCACACGTTGGGATTGAAGGTCGGCGCGCATTCGGTGCGTCCGTCGCCATCGACGTCGTCGCAACGCGCCGCGAGGTTCTCGCAGTCGAACTCTTCTTCGCAGCTCTGGTGCACTCGAAGGCAAAACCGTGTCGCGTCGAAGGCGTGGCAAACGTGGCTCTTCGGGCATTCCGCGTCGACGAAGCACGGCACGCGGCGGTCGACGCAGGCGCCCTCTTCACACGAGAAGCCGAGCACGCAGTCGAAGGTGCTGTCGCATCCCGGGGTCGTCTTGACGCATCGTTGCCCTTCACCGGGCACGTCGGTGCAGGCGCGTCCGGGCGAGCAGTCGGCATCATCCCGACAGGCCCCAGCGGGCGCCCACGCGCATTGCTTGATCGTTGCACCTTCGTTGGTGCTGCATCCCGATTCGATGCATACGAACCCGACGACGCAATCGGTGTCGCTTTCGCACACGTCGGTGTCGGGGCAGCGGCCGCAGAGCGCACCAGTTTGACAGGCTGGAACCCACTCGGAGCCACCGGCGCCTCCGCGCGGCGCGCCCGCAGAGGTCCCGTCATCGCAGCCCATCAAGAGCGCGATCCACACGACCGGCAGTGTGAGCCAGCGATGAGCCATCGATCGGGCGTTCCCCGTAGCTCTCAAAGTTCCGAAGCCGCTCGAGGCCGGCAACGAATCCAGCCGAAACGGTGAGCGCTCTCACAGCAGGCACACATTGCCGCCACTAAACCGACACTCGGCGCCCGACGCGAAGCGAGTGCTTGTCGGCGCATGCGATCGGCCGGTACACCCTCACGACAGAAGCATGAGTGAAACCCACGACGCCTTCATCGCCCTGGTGGACTCGCTTCGCGAGCTGCCCGAAACCTTCAACGACGACTTCAAGGCGCTCAGCGAGCAGAGTCGGCTTCAGGGCTACCGCCACTTGGCGCACCTCCTCGCCTACGGGTTCGAGCTCTACCTCGAAAGCGACCCGCTTCGCCCTTCGTTCGTGCCGCTGGCGCGCCCGACCCAAAAGATCCTCGGCGACAACACGGACGCAGTCTACTGCTTCACGCAGGTGCGCGGCGATCAGCGATATCGCATCTCGGGCAATCGTGGCGACGCCTGCTACCTGAGCTTCTGCGCGTATGCGGGCGAGCCCGATGGCTCCTGGTCGGAAAGTCTCGCCGCGAGCGTGAATCACACGCGCATCGATTTCGAAACGGACGGGTCTTTCGAGCTCTACATCGGACCCGACGAGCCGGATGTCTCGAACCGGTTTCGCATGGGACCACGCGCTGTCTGCATCATCTCGCGCGAATACTATTTCGATCGCAGCCAGGATCGGCTCGCACGAATCTTCATCGAAAACACCAGCACCGTGCCCGCGCCGGGGCCCGAGACGGATGCCAGCCTTTCAACAAAGCTCCTCGCCGTCGCGAACTTCGTCGAGCAAACCGCGGCGATGATTCCGCCGCCATCGAGCAACGAGCCCAATCAGCTCGGCGAGCCCTTTGGCTTCGAGCCGGAGAGCATGGGATGGGGAACGCCCGACAACGTCTACGCGATGGGGACGTTCGACCTCGCGGAAGACGAAGTGATGGTGATCGACGGCCGTTCACCGCCCTGCTGCTACTGGGGCGTGCAAACTTGGAACCCGTACCTTCAATCGTTCGACGCCCGCTATCATCAAGTCTCACGGAACGCGAAGCAGGTCCGGCTGAACGACGACGGCAGCTGGACGATCTACGTCGCCAAGCACGACCCAGGGCTCGGCAACTGGGTCGGCACCGGCGGCCACGCGGACGGTATCGTCTTTTGCCGCTGGCTGCTCTCGGACGCCGCGCCCGGGCGACCGAGCGCCCGCGTGGTCTCGAGGGAGTCTCTAATGCGGGCGCGCTGATGACGCACCGCAGCAATGTAAACAAAATCCCGGCTTTTCATCGTGATGCGTGTAGAAGCTCGAAAGCGTCGTAAAGATTCGATTTATTCGACTTCTCACCTCTTCTTTTTCTTGCGCTGCTCCCCCGTCTCGGCTACAAATGTAATAGATTGTAATCCTCATGGGGAAAGCGTCTCGAATCATGAAGCATGCACTACTCGGTCTAGCGATCATCCTCGGCACCTGGAGCCTCGGCCCGACGCCCGAGGCCGACGCCCGCAGCTGGCGAAACGGGCGAAGCCACGGCAAGCGCCACATCATCCGCCGCATCATCCGCCGCCACCAAGGGAAAAAGACCCCGAGGGTGCCCGAGCTCGACCCGAGCGCAGCTGGCAGCGCGATGGTGCTTCTGCTCGGGGGCGCCGCCTACGTGCTCTCGCGACGCCGCCGGGACGACGAGCTCTCGTACTAGCTCTCCCGTGCCGAGCGGTGCTATGACCGTCGAGGAGCCGGGCTTCCGATGGCCGGGCGCCAGCGATGACGGGGAGTAGCTCGAATCAGGCGGCTCGAACCAAGCCAAAAGAGGCGTGGGATGGAGATCCGCCTCTGCGGACGGCCGCCCGCGAGCGCCTGCTCGAAGTGGCGGCGCTTTGCATAGCGCGGGACGGCATCGCCGGAACGGGTATCGCGCACGTCGCGATCGAGGCCGGCGTGAGTCGGCCCACCGTGTATCGGTACTTCAAAGACCGCACGGAGCTCATTCGCTCCGTGCTTCTCCAAGCGGGCCTGCGGCTCGCAAACGAGGTGCAGACGCGAATCCGCGAAGCCGAAACGCCGGGCGAGAAGATCGTGGAGGCCACCATGTTCACGCTTCGTGCGATCGACGAAAACCCGGTGCTTCGGCAAGTCTGGCAGCCAGAGATGTTCGATGCGAAAGTGCTGCGGGGCTTCACGCAGCCCGCATCGATCACCTTCACGCGAATCGCGCTCGCAGAGATGATCGACGAGGTCGGCTGGGGCGATGCCGAAGCGAACGAGGCCATGGAATACATGCTGCGCATCATTCTCTCGCTGCTCGCATCACCCGAGCCTCAGCGCAGCGAACAGGAGCTTCGCCAGTTCCTGTTTAGACGACTGGTTCCATCATTGGGGTTGCCCTGAGTCCGACGATGAAGAGCTTCGTCGCCTTCCTCGCTCTCTTCGCCGTTGCGCTTTGCGTTCCGCATGCTGGTGCGGACGCCGCCGACGAGGATCGGGTCATCATCCGGTTCGCGTCGCTCGCACCGCCGGGCTCGGCGTTCGGCAAGGTGCTCAAGGCGTGGGGACGAACCTTCAAAAAAGAAACGGAAGGGCGCGGCGAGCTCCGCTTCTACACCGGTGGAAGCCAAGGCGACGAGCGAGACTTCATTCGCAAGATCAGGGCTGGGCAGATCGACGGCGCCGGCATCACCACCACGGGCATGGGGATGATCGTCCGGCCCATCCTGGTGCTCACGGCGCCGGGGCTGGTCACCGAGTTCGAGCAACTCTATCACGTCCGCGCGCAGCTTCGAAAACGCTTCGAAGACATGTTTCTCAAAGCCGGCTTCGTGCTCCTCACCTGGGGAGACGGCGGCAAGAACCGGCTGTTTTCGTCGAAGCCGTTCGCTCGCCCGTCGGACCTCAAGACGGGTCGTCCGTGGGCCTGGAAAGACGACCCGGTGTTTGCCGGCTACCTGTCGGTCATCGGAGCCAACCCGGTGCGGGTGGGGGCGCCAGAGGTGTACGGAGGGCTGCAGACCCGCATGATCGATACGGTCCCGGCGTCGTGCATCACCGCGGTGGCGATTCAGTGGTACACGAAGCTCAACTACATGGCGAAGCAGAACCTCAACCTCATCATCGGTGGCTCGATTTTGAAGAAAGAGGTTTTCGACCAGCTCTCGCCCGAAGACCAGCAAGTGCTCCTCGACACCGCGGAACGCGCGGCGCGAGCTATGGACAAGATCGTGGTTCGTGACGACGGGCGCGCATACGACACGCTCGTGAAGCGGGGCATGGACGAGGTGGACCTCGGGCCGCACCTCGCCGAGTGGGACGCCGTCGCGAAGGCCGCGCGGGAGAAGCTCGCGGGCCGCGTCTACAGCAAGAGCCTGCTCGAAGAGGTCGCCCGGCTGGCCGCCGAGAAGTGAACATTCCGAACCGCACCCACGTCCAACCAAGAACCGAAATGAAATTCAGCAAACACGCAGTGATCCTCGGTTTGGCGCTCGCAGCGCTCTCGTTGCCCGGCCGGGCGGCCCCGTCGCGCGCCGCGACACCCGCCGCAACCACGATCCGAATCGCCTCGCTGGCGCCGCCGGGCTCGTCGTTCGTCAAGGTGCTCAAGGCATGGAGCCGCACGCTCGAAAAGCAGACCGAAGGGCGCGTCGAGCTTCGCGTGTTTTCCGGCAGCAGCGAAGGGAGCGACCGCGACCTGATCAAGCGAATCGAGGCGGGCAAGCTCGATGCCGCAGGTGTCGCAACCACAGGCCTCGCGATGATCGCGCCCGAGCTTCAGGTGCTCACTGCGCCCGGGCTTCTCACCGACGACGAGCAGCTCGACCGCGCTCGCGAAGAGCTCGATGCCCGACTGCAAAAGATGATCGAGAAGCGCGGGTTCAAGCTGCTTGCCTGGGGCGACGGTGGAAAGAATCGCGTGTTTTCCGCGAGCTCGTTCGCCAACCCAGGAGACCTCGCAAAGAGGACGGCGTGGGCCGGCAAGGACAACCCCGTGGCGCTCGCATACGCGCAGGCGCTTGGCGCCAACCCGGTGCGCTTCGGCCCGTCAGGCGTGTTCCCGGCGCTCGAAAACGGCAAGCTCGACGTGGTGCCTGCATCAGCGATGGCTGCGGTCGCGTTCCAGTGGTACACGAAGCTCAAGTACATGACGTCGAGCAACTTCAACATCATCGTCGGCGGCTCGGTCATCAGCAAAAAGAAGCTCGACGAGCTCAGCGAGCCTGACCAAAAAGCGCTTCTCGACACGGCCAAGCGCGCCGCCGCAAAGCTCGACCAGATCGTCGGTCGCGACGACGAGCGGGCCTTCAAGACCTTGCTCGGCCGAGGCATCACCGAGGTCGATACGGCGGCGAGCCAGGCCGCGTGGGACGCTGCGGCGAAGAAGGCGCGTGAGCAGCTCGCGGAGCGGGGCGTGTACAGCAAGAGCCTCTTGAGCGCCGTCGAGGCCGCAGCGAAGTAGCTCGGCCGTGGCGACCGAGTGCATTCTCGCGATCGACCTCGGCACGAGCGGCCCGAAAGTCGCGCTCGTCACCACGCAGGGCGACGTGCTCGCGTCCGAAGTGGAGTCCACCGAGCTGTTCTTGAGCGAGGGCGGCGGCGCAGAACAGGACCCCGACGATTGGTGGCGGGCGATCGTGACGGCGACGCGCCGCATCACCGACCATGCGGACCGGAGCCGCATCATCGCGGTGGCGGTCACGTCGCAGTGGGCGGGAACCGTTCCCGTCGACGAGGATGGGAACGCGCTCGGCAGAGCGATCATCTGGCTCGACTCGCGCGGGGCGAAGTACGTCCCCGAAGTCGCCGGGGGGCTGGTTCGGATCCAGGGCTATGGCGCCCTGAAGCTCGAGAGCTGGCTCCGAAAGACCGGCGGCGTGCCGAGCCTCGCAGGCAAAGAGCCCGTGGCCCACATCCTGTTCCTTCGACACGAGCGCCCTGACGTCTACGAGGCCGCGTACAAGCTGATGGAGCCCAAGGACTACCTGAACCTGCGGTTGACCGGTCAGTTCTTGGCGACCACGGATTCGATCGCGCTTCACTGGGTCACCAACAACCGGAACATCGACGACATCCGCTACGACGACCAGCTCCTCGCCCAAACCACGCTCCCTCGCGAAAAGCTCCCCGACCTCACGCGCGCGGTCGACGTGATCGGCACGCTCACGCCGAGCGCTGCAAAAGAGCTCGGGCTCGATGAGAGCACCCAAGTCGTTGGCGGCACGCCAGACGTGCCGGCTGCCGCGGTCGGCTCGGGCGCGGTCGAGGACTTCGACGGCCACATCTACGTCGGGACGTCTTCGTGGCTCACCTGCCACGTCCCTTTCAAGAAGACCGACCTCATGCACAACATGGCGTCCCTGCCGTCCGCGCTACCTGGGCGCTACTTCATCGGCAACGAGCAGGAGACCGCCGGGGCCTGCATGACTTGGCTGCGCGACGATGTCTTGTTTCGGGACGATGCGCTCGACCCGGGGCCACCGCCCGACGATGCGTTCGAGCGCCTCGGCGCCATCGCCAGCGAAGCGCCCGCCGGAAGCGACAAAGTGGTGTTCACGCCCTGGCTCTACGGCGAGCACACGCCCGTGGCCGACCCTCATCTGCGCGCCGCCTTCTTCAACGTGTCGCTGCGCACCACGCGAGCCCACATGGTGCGCGCGGTCATGGAAGGCGTCGCCTACAACACGCGTTGGCTGATGGGCGGTGTCGAATCGTTCATCGGGCGCGAGTTCGAGGGGCTGCGCTTCATCGGGGGCGGCGCCAAATCGGCGCTTTGGTGTCAGATCTTCGCGGACGTCCTCGACCGGCCCATCGACCAAGTGGCCGACCCGCTTTCGGCGAACGTGCGCGGGGTCGCGTTCGTGGCTGCGGTCGGGCTCGGCGAGCTCGCCGTCGAGGACATCCCCTCGCTTGTGCCCGTCGAGAAGCGCTACCTGCCAAACTCGGCTCACCGGGCAATCTATGACGAGCTTTTCAAGACCTTTTTGGAGTTTCGAAAGAACAACGAGGCGATGTACCACCGCCTCAACGGTTGAGGCGTTCGAAGGCTGGCCGATCGAAGCCGGCTGCGGTACGTGCATCGGATGGACATCAAGGACCTGGCGAACCTGAAGCTCGGCCCCCTCGAGCCTCTCGTCGCGCGCGTCTACGAATACGCGAAGCGCTTACCGAGCGTGAGAGCGAAAATCGAGGCGGAATACGCGCCCATCATGGAAGAGCTGCGGAAGTCGGCGAAGCCTTACGCGGGCGAGGTCGAAAGCCACGGCACGCTCCCCGACGAGGGTATTGCGCGGCAAGAGGTGCTCACGCAGCTCCGCGAGCTCGAACGGCGCGAAGACGAGCGCTGGCAGGACGGCTACGTGTCCGGGACCGTCTATCACGGGGACCCGGACCACATCGGGTTTCTCAACGAAGCTTACGCAATCACATCGCAGACCAACCCGCTCCACTCCGACCTCTGGCCTAGCATCGCAAAGTACGAGGCTGAGATCGTCGCGATGACCGCCAACATGCTCGGCGCCGACAAAGCGCCTGACGCACGAGTGTGCGGCACCGTCTCGAGCGGCGGCACCGAGAGCATCATGCTCGCGATGCGCAGCTACCGGGACCGAGCGCGCGAGCTCCGGGGCATCACCTCGCCACAGCTCGTCGTTCCGACCACGGCCCACGCGGCGTTCGACAAATCGGCCCAGTACTTCGGAATCGAGCTCGTCAAAGTCCCCGTTGGGCCGGACTTCCGCGCAGATGTGGCGGCGACCAAGAAAGCGATCACGCGGCGCACCATCTGCGTCGTCGGCTCCGCGGTGTCCTTCCCGCACGGGGTCATCGACCCGATCGAGGAGCTATCCGAGCTCGCACGTGCGCGCGGCATCGGATTTCACACCGACGCATGCCTCGGCGGGTTCATCCTTCCGTGGGCGGCCGAGCTCGGGTACGACGTCCCGCCCTTCGATTTCAGACTTCCTGGGGTCACGTCGATGTCCGCGGACACGCACAAGTACGGCTACGCGGCCAAAGGCACCAGCGTGGTGCTCTACCGCGACTACGACCTTCGTCACTATCAGTACTACAAGGTCGCCGACTGGCCCGGAGGCCTCTACTTCTCACCGACGTTTGCAGGGAGCCGGGCCGGTGGGCTCAGTGCTGCGTGCTGGGCGGCGATGATGTCGATGGGCAAGAGCGGCTACCTCGACGCGAGCCGCCGCATCCTCGAGACCGGCGCGAAGATTCGAGAGGGCATCGCTGCGATCCCGGAGCTCCAGGTGCTCGGCGACCCGCTCTGGGTGATCGCGTTCGGCTCCGAGGAGCTCGACATCTACCGAATCATGGAGTTCATGACCAAGCGCCGGTGGAACCTCAACGGGCTGCACAAGCCCGCCGCGGTGCACATCGCGGTGACGCTCCGGCACACGCTCGACGGCGTTGCCGAGCGCTTCCTGCAAGACCTCCGCGCCGCCGTCGAGCACACGAAGGCGACGCCCGACGAAGAAGGCGGCATGGCCCCCGTGTACGGCATGGCCAACACCGTCCCGGTGAAAGGCGTGGTCACCGACCTCCTAGAGCGCTACCTCGACGTCCTCTACGAAGTGTAAAAAGGGGACTGTCCCCTTTTCTGAGCTTGCGGTAGCTTCCGGCGACCTCAGGAGGAGACGCGATGAGTGGGCTTGGAGAGCTGTATCGACAGACGGACCCGATGGTGACGGCGCTTTGGGGCGCGGGCGGGTTTGCGCTTCTTTGCTGGGTGCTTTCGCTGATCACACGCGAATATTCGTGGGTCGACCGGCTCTGGTCGATCACGCCTCCGCTTTTCGCAGTTCACTTCGCGGCCTACGCCGGCTTCGAGGACACGCGCCTCAACCTGATGGCCGCACTGACCGTGCTGTGGGGCGTCCGCCTCACCTACAACTTCGCGCGAAAAGGCGGCTACAAACCGGGCGGCGAAGACTACCGCTGGGAAGAGGTTCAACGAAAGATCGGCCCCGCCTGGTTCCAGGTCCTCAACGCGACGTTTCTCGCGCCCTTTCAGAACTTCCTGCTCTTGTTTCTCGTCGTGCCGTCGTACGCGGCCTACCAGCACCTCGGCGAGCCGCTCAACGGGCTCGACTACCTCGCCGCGATCGCGTTCATCGCGCTGCTGATCGGCGAAACGGTTGCAGACGAGCAGCAGTGGGCGTTTCAAACCGAAAAGTACGCCGCGATCGCTCGAGGCGAAACCCCGAGCCAAGGGTTCATCACCACCGGGCTGTTTCGCTATTCGCGCCACCCCAACTTCTTTTGCGAGCAGGCGATGTGGTGGGCGTACTACTTGTTTTCGGTGGCGGCCGGCTCCGGTTGGCTCAACTGGACGATCAGCGGGGCCGCGATGCTCACGCTTCTTTTTCAGGGCTCCACCACCCTCACCGAGCGGATCTCGGCGAGGAAGTACCCGGAGTACGCCGCCTACAAGCAAACCACGAGCCGGCTGATCCCCTGGTTTCCCCGCTGAGCGCGGGGCTCTCGTCAACCGATACGCCGGTGCCGAAGGCTTGGCACGGCGTTCCGAACACGCTCGACGTAGGCTGAGTCGACTGCGGCAACGGCGACGCCATCCCCTTCGCCGCACTCCGCGACGACGGTGCCCCAGGGGTCGGCGATCAGCGCATGGCCGTACGACCAGCGCTTGCCGTAGTGGTGCCCCGTCTGCGCGGCAGCCAGCACGTAGCACTGCTGCTCGATGGCGCGCGCCCTGAGGAGCACGTGCCAGTGGTCCTTGCCGGTGGTCAGCGTGAACGCCGCGGGAACCGCGAGCGCAATCGCACCGGCGTCGACGAGCCGGCGGTAGAGCTCCGGGAACCGGAGGTCGTAGCAGACGCTCAAACCAAACGGCCCGAACGGTGCGTTGGCGACGACTGGCTCGGAGCCGGCGTCGACGGTTTCAGACTCGAGGAGCTTCGTGCCGTCCGGAAGGTCGACGTCGAAGAGGTGGATCTTTCGATAGACGGCATCGACCGCCCCGTCGGAGCGCACGTACACGCAGGCGTTGTGCACTTTGCCGGGCACGTCGCTCTTTTCCCAAAACCCGCCGTACACGACGTCGACACCGGCATCGATCGCCACATCGCGGCAACGCGATAGAATCGGGCCGTCCCCGTCGAGCGACTCCGCGATCGCAACCTTGCCCTCCTCTGGCCCGAGATAGGCAAAGCACTCGGGGACCAGGACCACCTGCGCGCCACGCGCAGCGGCGTCGCGGACGAGCCGATGGACGGTATCCATGTTGGCGTCGACGTCGCCCGTGGAGGTCATCTGAATGACACCTGCCATCACTGGAACCGGGTTGCTCAATGGGAAAACCTCCGCATCGACACGTTCATCAACAAGCCGATGCCCAACATCGTCGAGAGTAGGCTCGAGCCCCCATACGAAAAGAGTGGAAGCGTCATGCCGACCACCGGGAGCAAGCCCGAAACCATACCCAGGTTGACGACGGTCTGCCAGAAGAGCATCGCTCCCACGCCGACGGCGACGACGGCCCCGAAGCGGTCTCGCGCCTGAGACGCGATGCGCAGGGCCCAGAGAATCAAGAAGAGGTAGAGCCCGATGAGCAGCACCGCGCCGAGAAAGCCGTGCTCTTCCGCCCAAACCGGAAACGGGAAGTCGGTGTGCTGGTCCGGAAGGAATCGAAAGCGGGTCTGGGTCCCCTGCGTGAACCCTTTGCCGGTGAGGCCTCCGCTACCGATCGCAACGAGCGACTGATGGGTGTGCCAGCCCGAGTCGAGCAGGTCGGTTTGGGTGCCGCCGAGCCGACTCCAAAACGCGGTGATTCGCTCTTTTTGATAGTCCTTGAGCAAATAGAACCAGGTCGCCGGCGCGGCGATCACGAAGGTGGTGATCAGCGTGACGATCGACCTCAGCTTGAGACGCGTGAGCAGCATGATGCTCGCAAAGATGAACGCCAGCACCACGGCGGTGCCGAGGTCGGGCTGCAGCAAAACCAGCGCCATTGGCAGTGCGAGAATCAATCCGGGAATCACGAGATCGCCCAACGTGCGGCCCCCGGTCTTGGTGTCGTGATGAAGGTACTTGGCGAGCGCGATGATGAGGCCGATTTTCATCAGCTCGCTCGGCTGAAGCGAAAACCCGCCGAGCGCGATCCACCGGGTGGAGCCGCGCACGCTCTTTCCGAGCACGAACACGAGCACGAGCGCCAGGACGCAAACGCCGTAGATCACCCAGCCGTACCGCTCGAAGTACCGATAGTCGATCGCGGCGGTGAGGGCGGCCACGCCGAAACCCAGTGTCAGCCAGTAGAGCTGCTGCACGTAGGCGTCCGAGGTAGTGCCGGCATCCGTGGCGCTGTACAGATTGAGCACCCCGAAAAGGGAGATGGCCGACACCGCGATGAAAAGGGGCCAGTCGAAATCGTCTCGTATCGTCCTTCCGATGGCCACGGCTCAATCGTCTCCTTCGTCGGCTTCGGTGCCGAGGTACTGCTGCATGACCGCCGTCGCAATGGGGGCGGCGCTCTGGCCGCCCGAGCCACCGTGCTCCACCAAAACGGCGAACGCCACCTGCGGGTCCTCGGCCGGGGCAAACCCCGCGAACCAGCCGTGCGAGCGGTCGAGATACCAGGCGCTCGCCGCCTGCTCGGACCGCCCCTTGCGCCCCACCACTTGCGCGGTCCCCGTCTTGCCGGCCACGCGAACGCCGTCCTTCTTGCGCGCGCCGTACGCGGTTCCCGCCTCGTCGTTCACGACGTCCACCAGTGCAGCCCGCATCAGCTCGAGGTGCTGAGCCTCGACGCCAACGTTGCGGGCGACCTTCGGCTGGAAGGTCTCGGACAGCGAGCCGTCCGGCGACCGAACGTTTTGCACGACCTGCGGCGTGTAGAGCGCGCCGCCGTTCGCGATCGCCGCATATGCCAGCGCGAGCTGGAGCACCGTCACGCGGGTGTTGCCCTGACCGATGGCGGTGTTGAGCGTGTAGCCGATGCGGAACTTGCCGTAGTGCTCCGCGTACCAATCTCGCGTCGCGAGAAACCCTTCGGCCTCGCTGTTGATGCCGATGCCGGAACGCTCGCCGAAACCAAAGGCACGGGCAAACCGGTTGATGCGTTCGAGCCCGACTTCTTCGGCGAGCTCCCAGAAGTACACGTTGCAGGACTGGACGACGGCGTCGTAGAGGTCGACCCACTCGTGCCGCTTGTTGCAGCGGAACTTCTGGCGCCCAATCTTGATGAACTTCAGGCACTCGACGCGCTGCGCCGGGTCGACCACGGCGTCTTCCAGCGCTGCTAGGGCCGTGATGACCTTGAAGGTGGAGCCCGGGAAATACGTTTCGTACATCGTCTTGTCGATCAGCGGCCGAAACGGGTCTGCCGTGAGCTCGGCATACCGCTTGGTGGTGAGGCCGCTGCTCATCTCGTTGGGGTCGTACACCGGCTTGGAGTAGAGCGCGCGCACCGCGCCAGTGTGAATGTCGACGACGACTGCCGCGCCCGACGGATGCGGCGCGAACGCCCGATCGAAAGCCTGCATCAGCTTCATGTCGATGGTGAGCTGGATGTCGTGACCGGGGACAGGCTTCTTCAACATGTCGAACTCGAGCGAGTCGGGCTGCGCGCCTTCGAGGGCGCGACCGCGAGCGTCGACCATCACCCGGCGAAACCCCCGCGCGCCGCGGAGCAGAGCTTCGTAGCGCTTTTCGAGACCGCTTCGGCCGATGCGGTCGCCGGCCCGGTAGGCGTCGGCCGAGATCGCGCGCTGGAGATCGTCGAGGTTGACCTCGTTCAGATACCCGATCAGGTGCGCGCCGAGCGTCGAGTAGGGGTAGTCGCGAAGGGGCACCGTGACGATCTCGAGCGCGGGCAGCTCGGCCATGTGCGTTTCGAGCGCAGCGAGCTGGTTACGGTCGATGTCGCTGTAAAGCTCGAGCTGCTGAGCCCTTCGAGCCGGCGGGAGGCGGTCCATGCGAGCGCGCAGCGAATCGCGGTCAGGTGAGCTGAGACCCATCAGCGAGGCCAAGCGGTCGACGTCGGTGGGCTCGAGCAGCCGGGGGATGGCGCGGACGTCGTACGAAGGCCGATTGGAGGCGACGACCCGTCCAGCAACGTCTCGAATCACCCCGCGTGTGGCTGGAAGCTCGATGGTGTCGGTGATGTTCTGCTGTGCGATGCCCGACCAGCGGTCGCGCTGAAACAGCTGGACCTGCGCAACCCGCACGACGAGCCCCGAAAACACGAGAATCACGAACAGAGCCATCCAGCGGTACCGCTTGCGAAACTCCCCAACCTCCCTGCGCTGGGAAAGGGTGATCACGCCGGCGCCCTCTCCGAATCTGGGTCGATTCGGCGCACGAGCGCAAAGAGCAGCGGCGAGAGCAACGCGGTTGCGAACGACGAAGCAAAAAGAGAAAGCGCGAGGCTCGTGCCGCTCCAAGACATGCCCCCAGGCGTGAAGCTCCGAATCATTTCGAGCAACCCCCCGAGGAGCAAGGTCAGGATGAACGACAGCACCATTTCGAAGGGAACCCCGCGAAAAGAAAGCAAACGGCCGACGAGGGAGGCCACGAGGTAGCCGACGACGAACACGAACGCGTGGATCCCGAGGGGGTTACCGGTGAAGACGTCGTACAGGTAGCCGATCGCAAGAGCTGTCGCCGCGCCGCGCCGCAGGGGGACGCCCGGAGCCGTTGCGAGCGCAAAGACAACCGGCAGGCCGAGGTAGGGCGCAAACGGATACGGCGCGAGGACGCGAGCGAAGATCGACTGGGCCAAGAGAGCCCCGAAGACGACCAAGACGACGTTGATGCTCCCTCGTATGCCCCGCATGGCTCATGCCTGCGCTAAAGCGCGTCCGTCTCTTTGGGCCCCGAGGTGAGGATGAGCACCTCGTCGAGCCTCGTGAAATCGACGGAAGGCGTGACTTCGCCCTCTTGATGGAGGCCGAACTCTTGGTCGCTGATCTTGCTGACGTAGCCGATCAGGATCGAGTCGGGGAACTTCTTGCCGAGCCCGGACGTGAACACCTCGTCGCCGACCGCCACCTCGTCCTCGGGGCGGTCGAACTGAATGCGGCAGCGGTACCGGTTGCGCTCGCCGAGACCTTCGATGCGACCCCTTGCGCGACGCTCTCCGACCACGACGTCGACCCGGCTCTCCGGGTCGACCGTGAGAAGGACGTCGGCGAAACGGCCGGAGACGCGACGAAGCTGCCCAACCAAACCCTCGTTGGAAACCACCGGCATGCCGACGCGAAGCCCGGCACGCTCGCCTTGATCGACGGCGAGACGCACCACGCGAAAGGACGGCGAGATGTCCTTCGCGATGACGCGGGCGGTCACGGTTTCGGTTGCGACCTCGTCGCGAAGCCCGAGCAGCGACTCGAGCTCTCGGAGCCGCTGCGCGTCTGTCTGAAGCACGCGCATCTCGCGACGAAGCCGATCGTTGTCTGCACGCAGGTGGTCGTTGTCGCGCTTTACGTCGACGAGATAGACGTAGTCCTCCACGACGCTGGTAACGGCATCCGCCGCCCACTCCGCGACGAACTGCACCGGCCCGCTCGCTTGGACCAAGACGCGGTCCAGCCACGAAAGCTCGGACGGGTCGCGCAGGTTGGCGCGAAGGAACAGAGCGGGAATGAGCAGCAGCGCGAGCACGATGGCGGCATCTCGTATGGTCTGGAAGTAGTTCATCGCCGCCCGCGTGCTCCCCTTTTACGCGATCGTCACCTCGCGAAGCAGGTCCAGGTGGTCGAGCGCCTTGCCCGAGCCGAGGACCACCGCCGACACCGGGTCGTCGGCGACCATCACGGGAAGCCCCGTTTCTTCGCGCAAAAGCACGTCGAGATTGCGCAGGAGAGCCCCGCCGCCGGTGAGCACGATGCCTTTGTCGACAATGTCCGCGGAGAGCTCTGGAGGGGTGCGTTCGAGCGCCATCATGACCGCTTCGGTGATCGCATTGATCGGCTCGGTGAGGGCGTCTCGAATCTCGTCGGCGTTGACGATGACGGTCTTTGGAACGCCGGCCACCATGTCGCGCCCTTTGACCTCCATGGTCGCGGCTTCGCCTTCACTGTACGCCGTGCCGATTGCGCACTTCACGCGCTCGGCGGACTGTTCGCCGATCAGCAGATTGTACTTGCGCTTGAGGTAGGCGATGATCGCCTCGTCCATCTTGTCGCCGCCGACTCGAACCGACTGGGAGTAGACGATGCCGGCGAGGGAAATCACCGCCACCTCCGTGGTGCCGCCTCCGATGTCGACGACCATGTTGCCGCTCGGCTCGGTGATCGGGAGGCCCGCGCCGATCGCCGCGGCCATCGGCTCTTCGATCAAAAACACCTCGCGCGCGCCCGCGCCCTCGGCGCTCTCTTTGACCGCCCGCTTTTCCACCTCGGTGATGCCGAACGGGACACAGATGATGATGCGGGGCTTCACGAGAGTGCGGCGGTCGTGGTGCGCGCGGGCGATGAAGTAGCGGAGCATCGCCTCGGTGATGTCGAAGTCGGCGATGACGCCGTCGCGAAGCGGACGCACGGCGCGGATCGAGCCGGGCGTGCGGCCGAGCATCTCTTTGGCTTCTTTGCCGACCGCCAAAACCCGCTTGCCGCCGCGCGGGTCAGCCTGGACTGCGACCACCGAGGGCTCACAGGAGACGATGCCCCGCCCCTTCACGTAAATCAGGGTCGTGGCCGTGCCCAAGTCGATGGCCAGGTCGTTTGAAAACAGGCCGTAGAACCAGTCGGTGATCATCGGAGTCGGATGCGCCTCAGATTCGAATTCCCCACGATTTCCGAGGGCTTCCGGCTCCAGGCGCGTTGGATGTATCAGCTTGGTTTCATCGTTTCAACCCACGGATTTGGGGTTCGGCTGGGAAAGTGAGTAGCCTTTAGGGGTCCTGAACAAACGGGGGCCTATTGAGCGAGAAACCACACGGATCCGAGGCCGCGCGACGGGGCGCGGAAGCCGCTGCGCTGGTGGCGAGGGCGAAAGCCGGCGACCCCGCCGCCTTCGACGAGCTGGTCCGAAAGTACCGCCCGAGGGTCTACGCGCTGGCGCTTCATCTCACGGGCGAGGCGAGCGACGCGGACGACATCACGCAGGACGCCTTTCTCAAGGCCTACCACAAGCTGCCCGAGTTCGAAGGACGAAGCGAGTTCTTCACGTGGATCTATCGCATCACCCTGCACCGAGCGCTGAACGCGAAGCGAGACCGAAAGCGACGGCGCACGGTGCCCATCGACGACCCGCGCCTTCTTGCAGCCGTGGCGGTCGATTCTCAGGGTGACCCCGAAAAAGCGGTTCAGCTTCGCGACCGGTATCGCGCGCTGCTCGAGGCGTTCGACCAGCTTTCGGCCCTTCTCAAGACGACGGTCGTGCTCACGACCATCCAGGGCTTGAGCTACAAGGAAGCCGCCGTCGTGCTCGAAACCACCGAGGGTACGGTTGCCTGGAGGGTCCACGAAGCCCGCCGAAAAATGCACGGCCACCTCCAAGCGCTGGACGCGGGGACCGCTCGCGCGAGCAGGCGCCCCATGTCGGACAGCGCGGTGATGCGGCTCGAAAAGGCCCTGATGCAGCTGGTTCCGGTTGCGCCGGCAACGGCCGCGGCTCGCTGAGAGGGCTCTCGCCCGCGGTGTGGTAAGTGGAGACGATGCTCGCGCACAGCATCGTCAGCCCGCGAGAGTCGGGCGCGCCCGAGCGGGCGATGCTGTTCCTGCACGGTATCCTCGGCACGAAGGCGAACTGGCGCGCGATCGCCCGGCGTTTCGTCGCGGCCCGCAAGGGATGGTGCGCGGTGCTGGTCGATCTTCGCGAGCACGGCGAGTCGCTCGGCCTCGCACCACCCCACACGCTGGCGGCCGCAGCGAGAGACCTGAGCGAGCTCGAGCGCGCGCTCGCGATGCCTGTGGGCGGCGCGCTCGGTCACAGCTTCGGCGGCAAGGTCGTGCTCGAGTGGTTGCGCACGCGCGCCGGTGCGCCAACCGAAGCCTGGCTGATCGACTCGAGCCCGTCGGTGCGCGGTGCGGATCAAGACGCAACTGTGGCCGCCAACGTGCTGCGTCTTCTCGAGTCGCTGCCGCGCCGCTGGGCATCACGCGAGGCTTTCATCGAGGCGCTCGTGCAGGCGGGCCAGTCGGAGAGCATGGGGGCCTGGCTCGCGATGAACCTGCGGCGGATGGACGACGGCGGCCGGGAGATCGGGCCAGACCTCGCGGTGATCCGAGATCTCCTGGCCGACTACGCTCGAGCCAACTGCTGGGACGTCGTCGAAGAGCTACCCGCGGACTCCAGCCTCGACGTGGTGATCGGCGAGAATTCGACCGTGTTTCCGGCGTCGGATCTTGCGCGCCTGGAGACGATCTCGCAGCGCAAAACCAACGTATCCGTGCACGTGGTCGAAGGCGCGGGCCACTGGGTGCACGTCGACCAGCCCGACGCGCTCGTCGCCCTTCTCGACTTCGACGATGACTCGCGCGCGCGGCAGTGATAGATAGCGCTCAGAATGGGGCTCAAAAGGACAGTGGACTGGGTGCGCAGCGAGTGGGGCATCTTTCGGAAAGGCCGAGAGATGGCGTGGGGCGATCGAGCGCGCTGGGTTCGGCAGTGGGTGCCTTTTGGCACGCGGACGATCGGCTGGGCGACACTGTCGATCACACTCGGACCGCTCAGTAAAGGCTCCGCCTCGGTGTGGGCCGCTCGGAGGTGGAGCTCGTCGAGTGCGAGGGGGCTTCGGATCGACGTGCGGGTCACCGGCGAAGAGAACGTCCCCGAGGGCGGCTTCGTATACGCGAGCAATCACGAAAGCCTGGTCGACATCCTCGTGCTCGGCGCCGCGCTTCCAGGTGATTTCAAATGGGCGGCCAAGCGCTCGGTCATGAACATTCCGTTCCTCGGCTGGCACCTCCGGCTCGCGGGCCACATCCCGGTCGACCGCAACCGCGGCAAAGAGGCGGCGGTGGCCGTGACCGAGGCGTTCGAGAGCGTGCTTCGCAACGGCAAGCCCCTGCTCGTGTTCCCCGAGGGAACGCGAACGACGGACGGGAAACTGAAGGCGTTCAAGAACGGAGCGTTTCAGGCGGCGGTCCTCGCCGGCAAGCCCGTGGTGCCAGTCGCACTCGAGGGCACGTTTTCCCTGATGTCGAAAGACGAGGTCGACACCGGCGCAAGCATGAGCCAGGGCATGCGGCCGGTCACCGTACAGATCGGCAAGCCGATCTACCCGAACACGGAGCTCGAAGAGGAAGACGCGGTCGCGGACCTGCGCGATCGGACGCGCGTCGCCGTTGCAGGGATGCTGGACGAGTTCAGGGCCGAGACTGCCGACGCCGAACGAGCGCCGCCGCTTTCAGGCTGACCACCGTTTCGTCGCGCTGGTTGCGCAGCGTCAAAGCGCTACGAATCACGCCGAGCTCCGGCCGGCTCTTCGAAGGCCTCGTCTCGATGATTTCTCCGCGGAGCCGCAGCCGGTCGCCGGCGCACGCGGGTGCGTGAAACCGCACCTCGTCCCAGCCCAACCCGATCTCCGTCGCCGTCGGCTCGTCCTGCATGTCGTGTCCGAGGCGTATGGCGATGGCCACGCTGTGGATCGCGGACGTGAACAGCCTTCCGACGGGCGTTTTTGCGGCGGCGCGCTCGTCGACGTGGAAAGGAAGCGGGTCCCACTTCTGGCAGAAGCTCGTGATCTCTTCGGGGGTGAGCTCGTAGTCCTCGGTCGACTCTTGGAAGTTGCCGACGTGGATGTCTTCGAAGTAGCGCATCCCTCAGGTGTAGCTCTCGATGATCCGGCCGAGGCCAGGAACCGCGCTCTCGACGTTCTTGCGCGCCGAACCGCGAAGCTTCCCATACGCGCCCTTGACCGAACCGTGCTCGGAGCCCTCCGCACGACTGTCGGTCACGGCGAGCAGAGCCTCGGCGACCTCGGTGGAGTTCGCGTCGAAGTACGCGCTCACCGACTGACCCTGCGCGAGCGCCTTTTCACGGATGGGCTCGATTGCCGCCGCGAACTCGGGAAGAAGGCTCTCGACGACCCTGCGCACGAAACCGGGCTTCACGCCCTGCACCAGCCTGTAGCCCGCCTTGACGGCGACCCCGCCGATGCCTTTTTGCTTGCCGACCTCGCCATCGACCAACCGGCACACCTCTTCGACGATCGAGGCGCGCTTGGCCTCGTCACTCAGCACGTCGTTCAGATTCATGGGCCCCTCTTTTGCCCGTCCTGCTCCTCGAAGCAAGCGCCGCCTCCCCGAGGCTCGCTTCGATGGCGCCGACCACGGCGTCGACGGCCTCTTGCCGCTCGCTGACGACGAAGAGGTATTCCTTGTTGCGCAGGTGGCTCACGCGCCCCACCCGCTCGCCGCTCGGGCTGTGAATGCCGATCTGCGCGCCCACGTAGCGCTTGAAGTCCGCAGCCACGACGCCGACTCGACCGCGCTCGGAGAGGAGCGCCACCATCTCGTCGCGATCGACGTACCCCTCGTTGTTGAACGAAACGACGAGATGCTTACAGCGGAGCGCGTCGAACACCGCCTGTAGCCCTTGTCGAATGCGGCGCTTGGAATTGAAATCGCTCTTGTATTCTTTGCACTGGACGCGCTTGTTGGCGATGCCGTACGTGTCCGGTTTGTCCCAGCGCACGAGGCTCTCCCACACGTGGTAGTTGCCCATGTAGCTGTGCTGATTGTAGGGCGGGTCGATGTAGGCAACGTCCGCCTCCACGCGCGACGCAGCCTCCGCGGCATCGAGCTGAAGCGCTTCACCTGGGCCATCCAAGATCGCCGGCACGCGAAGCTCGAGCTCGTTGTGCGCCCGGGCTGCCCACTGCTTGAGGTACGCCATTTGTACGCCGGTCGTGGAATCGACCCGGTCGGCGGCCTCCATCAGCGATACTAGCGCGATCGCCTCGAGCTCGGGCTCGAACGTGCGTCGCGCGATCTCTTCGCGAATCGCATCGACGCGGGCGCCGTTGCGAGGCTGGAAGTAGCGCGCGTCTTCACAGAAGGCGCGTGTGAAGTAGCCGGCGGCCGGCGGGACGTCGCGCAGCTCGTCGATGAGCGCCTCCGCCCGTGTGCGCCACGCCGAGGCGTCGGCCTGCACGTAGCAGCGCGCGAGCGTCGCGGCGTATGACAGATGATCGTTTGCAATGACGTAGCGGCCGGTGTTCTTGAGCGCGCGCGCCACTCGCGAAGTGCCCGAGAACAAGTCGAGCACGCGGCTCGATTCAGGAAACGCCTCGACCCCCCGCACGATGTGTGGAACGAGCACGCGTTTCGAGCCTATGTACTTGATCATGAAGCCTGGGCCGTCATCGCCTGAACGATGGCGTCCCGGAGGGTAGCAGCTTCGTAGGGTTTTTGAACGAAACCAAGCGCTCCCATGTCACGAAGCTTTCGCTCGAGCTCGCCGTCCCAGTAGCCCGACACGAACACCACCGGCGCTTCGGAGTCGATCTCCTGGAGCTTTTCGAACGCCTGGTCGCCCGTCATGCCCGGCATGTTGAGATCCATCAGCACGAGGTCGGGGCGCGGCTGCGTCTCGGTGTAGACCCGCACGGCCTCCTGCCCGCTCTGCGCGAAGATCACCCGATGGCCGCTCTGTCGCACCACGCGGCCGGCGCTTCGCCTGACGACGTCTTCGTCATCCACCAGCAGGATCAAGAGCTGGGTTCGCGGAAGCTTGATCGCGGGGAGGCTCGGCTCGGTGGGCACGGAGCGGCGCTCGCTCGTCAGAGGAAAGACGACCTGAAACTGCGTGCCGCGATCGGGCACGCTGTGCACCGTGATATGGCCGTTGTGGGATTTGGCGATCTCGTACACCGCGGCGAGCCCGAGGCCGGCACCGACCTGGTCGCCCTTCGTGGTGAAGAAGGGGTCGAATGCGCGCTCCTGTGTCGCGCTGTCCATTCCCACGCCGGTGTCCTCCACGGTGACGAGCGCGTGCGCGACGAGCGGGTTGAGCGGCGCCTTTTCGAGCTCGGGCGGGTCGGCCTTCTTCGCGCTGATCTTCAGCTTGCCGCCGTTGGGCATCGCGTCGCGCGCGTTGATCAAGAGGTTCATCAAGAGCTGATGGAGCTGCCCGCGGTCGCCGGTGACCTTCAGACGCCGGTCGATGCGCGCCTCGATCTTGATGCTGCGGTGAAAGGTGTGCCTGGCGAGCTGGACGACGTGCCTGCACAGCTCGGAGAGGTCGACTTCCGAATGGCTTCGCTGCACCTCGCGCGCGAAGCCGAGCAGGCGGCTGGTCATCTCTGTCGCCGCTGCGGCCGCCGCGCGAATGTCGTTGAAAGCCTCGCGAACGTCGGGGTTCGCGAGGCTGGTGTCGGGCGGAAGCCCGTGCAGGAAATCGATGCTGGAACGCACGGCGCCGAGCAAGTTGTTGAAATCGTGCGCAACGCCCGTCCCCAGTCGACCGATCGCCTCGAGCTTGCGCCGGTGCGCGACCTGCTCTTCCATCGGGTCGTGGTGCGCAAAAAGCAGCAGCGAGCTGCCGATCTGAATACGGTCGCCGTACGTCAGCACCTGCTTGGTGCTCGCCATGCCGTTGACGAGCGTGCCGTTGCGGCTTTCGAGGTCCTCGACGACGTACGAGCCGTTTTCGTGCCGGAAGATGCGCGCGTGGAGCCGCGAAACCAGCGTATCGTCGAGCTTGACGTCCGCTTTGTCACCACGCCCGAGCGTGAGCTCGTCCTCGATGGCGTACTTGTCGCCGGCAAGCGCCCCGGCGAGCACGACGACGCGGGCCTGCTCTTCCTTTTTGGAAAGGCCGCGCTGCTCGAACACGTGGCGTCGCGTGACTTCGGTCGGGTCGTTTCGTGACATCGCAAGAAGGCCACTCGAAGCGGCCACTACAAGACTAGCGGTTGGAGCGGGCGTGGGGTGTAGCCCGGTTGGGTGATCGGCTCTAGCGCACATCGAGGCACCTCGCTCGCACCGCTGGCGCGTCCCCGAGGCGTGCCGTAGCCTGCTTTTTCGTGAAGGAGGGTCGCGATTTCGAAATCGCCATCATCGGTGCGGGTTTCGCGGGCATTGGCGCCGCGATTCAGCTCCTGAAGGCCGGCGTCGACTCTTTCACGATCTTCGAACGAGCGGACGAAATCGGCGGGACCTGGCGCGACAACACCTATCCCGGCGCTGCCTGCGACGTTCCTTCACATGTGTATTCGCTCTCGTTCGAACAGAACCCGGCGTGGAGCCAGCGCTATGCGCCTTCCTCCGAGATTCAGCAATATCTCCTAGGCATCGTCGAGAAGTGGGGGCTTCGCCGTCGGCTCCGGCTGAGCACCGAGATCGTCGAGGCGCGCTTCGACGAAGAGCGCGGCGCGTGGACGCTCGCCACCGACCGAGGCGAGCACATCACCGGGCGTGTCGTGCTGTCGGCGGTCGGCGGCCTCGTCGACCCCTCTATTCCCGATATTCCCGGGCTCGAGGAGTACGGCGGCGAGGTGTTTCACACGGCGCGCTGGAACCACGACGTCGAGCTCGAGGGCAAACGGGTCGCCGTGATCGGCACCGGTGCGAGCGCGGTGCAGATCGTGCCGACCATCGCGACCATCGTCGCCGCGTTGAGCGTGTTTCAGCGTACCCCCGGGTGGGTGGTCGCGAAGTTCGATGCGTTTTATCCGAAGTGGGTGAGGCGCCTGCTTGCGCGCGTGCCATTCTTTCTGCGCGCCAGCCGATTCGTGAAGTACTGGGTCAGCGAAATGCGAGGGCCGATCGTGTTCTTCAATTCGAAGGTGCTCTCCACGATCGGGGTGTGGCTTTCGAAGTGGAACCTGAGGCGGCAGGTGAAGGACCCGGAGCTTCGCGAAAAGCTCACGCCCACGTTTCAGTTCGGGTGCAAGCGCGTGCTCGTGTCCGACGACTACTGGGCGACGTTCGAGCGCGACAACGTCGACCTGGTGACCGATTCGATCGAGCGCGTGGAGGAGCGAGGCATTCGCACGAATGACGGCGCACTGCACGAAGCGGACGCCATCGTGCTGGCCACCGGCTTCAAGCTCGGCTTCGCGAGCGCCCCGTTTCGGATCTACGGACGCGGTGGGCGCACGCTGGACGACGCCTGGAAGAACGGCGCGGTCGCGTACAAGGGGATGACCGTCGCGGGATTTCCGAACTGGTTCATCATGATGGGGCCGAACACCGGGCCCGGGCACACGTCGGTGCTGGTCTACACCGAAGCGCAGATCGCACACGCGCTCCAGGCGATCGACAAGCTTCGCACCGAAGACCTCAAGTCGATCGAGGTGCGCCAAGAGGTGCAGGACCGCTACAACGAGAAGATCCAAGAGAGGATGAAGCGCATGGTCTGGGGCGGCTGCAACAGCTGGTACCTAGACGCCGACGGCACCAACCGCTCCCTCTACCCAGGCTTCGCCGCCGAATACGTCCTGAAAACCCGCCGCCTAAACCCAGACGACTACCACCTGACAGCGTTTTGATGGGCGCTGTCGCTGGGCACTGACGGCGGCGCTGTCACTGGCGCTGTCACTGGCGCTGTCACTGGCGCTGACGCTGTCACTGGCGCTGGGCACTGGCGCTGTCACTGGCGCTGTCACTGACACTGACGCTGACACTGATTCTCCATCGCTTGTCCTTGGTTTGGGTGTGTGCC
>CAJIBU010000013.1_pt1 | contig 51229 bp, 53 predicted proteins | sample 9199451 | NCBI WGS metagenome assembly CAJIBU01 (sample SAMEA7708315, study PRJEB35096) | sediment metagenome | biome: marine neritic benthic zone biome [ENVO:01000025]; feature: sediment [ENVO:00002007]; material: shallow marine sediment [ENVO:03000034] sea grass bed [ENVO_01000059] ... | reverse complement strand
CTTCGTCGAGCCCGAAGCGCACATTCAAACACTGGATGGCTTGGCCCGCGGCCCCTTTGACGAGGTTGTCGATCGCGCTCATCGCGATGACCATCCCGCTTCGTCCATCGTGGACGTAGCTCACGTGCGCGCGGTTCGACCCGCGCACCCAAAGGGTGTCGGGGTGCGCTCCTTCGTCGAGCACCACCACCGAGGGCGACCCGGCGTAGAGCTCGCGAGCCGCTCGAACACAGGCGCCCGCGTCGACGTCGTCGTTCTTCGGCGCCGCGTAGCAGGTCGCCAAAATCCCGCGAGTCATCGGCAAGAGGTGCGGCACGAAGGTGATGCGTACGTCCGTTCCGGCAAGCCGGCTGAGCTCCTGCTCGACTTCGGGCCCGTGGCGATGCGCGGCGGCCTTGTACGCCCGCACGCCCTCGGCCGACTCGGGAAAGTGCGTCGACGCCGAGAGCCCCCGCCCCGCGCCCGACACGCCGCTCTTTGCGTCGACGACGATTCCGCCCGTGGAAATGAGACCTCGCTCGACGAGCGGGGCGAGCGCAAGCGTGGCCGCGGTTGGGTAGCAGCCTGGGACCGCGACGAGATCGGCGGTGCGAATCGAGTCGCGGTGAAGCTCGACGAGCCCGTACACGGCTTCGGAAAGCCTCGCGGGCACGGGGTGCGCCCCGTACCACGCCTCGTAAACGGACTGGTCGGCGAAACGAAAATCCGCGGACAGATCGAACACGACGAGCCCCCGATCGCGAAGCGCACTCACCGCCTCGGCGCTCGCCGCGTGCGGCAAGGCGCAAAACGCGACCTCGGCCTTCGCAGCGAGCGCATCGGGGTCGAAAGGCTCGACCACGCCATCGACGATGCCGCGCAGGCTCGGCAAGACGTCGGCAACCCGCTCGCCAGCCGTGCTGTGACCGACGACGGAGACGAGCTCCACCGACGGATGACCGAGCAAGAGGCGCACGAGCTCCGCTCCGGTGTAGCCGGTTCCTCCAACGACGATCGCGCGTAGTGGATTCGAGGTCATGGTCCTGCTCCGTCCTGATTGTGACATGCGCGCTGTCGGCGCGGTTAAGCAAAAAAGCCGCGGCACCGGAGCGCCGCGGCTGAAGACTTGCTCGGGACGCGCTCAGCGCTTCGAGTACTGGAACTTCTTGCGCGCGCCCGGCTGTCCAGGCTTCTTGCGCTCTTTCTTACGCGCGTCGCGCGTGAGGTAGCCCGCGCGCTTCAACGCAGGCTTGTGCGTCGCATCGATGCCGACGAGCGCCCGCGCGATGCCATGACGCACGGCCTCGGCTTGGGCGGACACGCCGCCGCCGGAGACGTTGACCACCACGACGTACTGCCCCTGCTTCGCGAGCGCCGCGAAGGGCTGCATGGCGATGATCCGAAGGATCTCTCGCGGGAAGTAATTCTCGAACGTCCGCCCGTTGATTTTGACGTCGCCCGCGCCGGGGCTCAGAAAAACGCGCGCGATGGCGTTCTTGCGCTTGCCGGTGCCGTAGTTGCGACCGTCGATGACTTTGGTGTGTGCCATGAAGTGTGATTCTCGCGATTAGAAAGGGAACGGCTCGGGCTTTTGCGCCGTGTGCGGATGCGTGCCGGCGGGATAGACCTTGAGCTTGCGAAACATCTGCCGGCCAAGGCTGTTCTTCGGGAGCATGCCCTTGACGGCGCGCTCGACGACGAATTCGGGCTTGCGCTCGAGCAAGTGGCCGTAGCTCTCCGAGCGAAGGCCGCCCGGGTAGCCCGAGTGGTGGTGGTACTGCTTGTCGATCGGCTTGTTGCCGGTGAGGCGCACCTCGGAGGCATTGGTCACGATGACGAAGTCGCCGGTGTCCACGTGCGGCGTGAACTCGGGCCGGTGCTTACCGCGGAGCACGTGCGCCACCTTCGAGGCAAGCCGGCCGAGCGGCATCCCCGCCGCGTCGACGACGTACCATTTGCGTTCGATTTCAGACGCTTTGGCGCTGTGGGTGGCCATGATCGCTCCTTGGACCCTTCGAGGTCGCGAGGCTTAGCCGCCGGTGTCAGGGGTGTCAAGCGGGCGGAAGGCCGCAATTGCCAGTGGAAACCAAGGGTTCTCGGGTACGCGCGATATGCGGCGTCCACCTCGCGCCCAAAATGGGCTACAACGGTAACGCTTGAGAATTCCTATCCAAAAAGGTGTTTCACCGAAGCAGCCGTCTCGTCTGCGGTCGGCGGCCGCGTGCGCCGGCGCCCTCGCGCTGATCGCAAGCGCGCCAGACGCCGCTGCGCAAAGCGGCGAGGTACGCTGCGCGGTCACTGAAAACGGAGCGGCAGCCAGGGGCTCCGTGGTGGTCGAGAGGGACGGCCGCCGGGTGGGCTCGGCGTCGTGCGGCGCCCCGCTCTCCGTGCAGGCGGGCCCGGCGACCGCGATCGTCCGCTTGGACGGGACCCTCGACAATCCTGCCGAAACGAGGTCGATCGAGGTCGTCGCCGGCAAGACCACCACGCTCGCCCTCGATTTCAAAACCGGCACGCTCGAAGTGCGAATCGAGGCCAAGGGAGGCCGCGGCACCGGCATCGCGACCGTCAGCCGCGGCTCGAAACGAATCGGCACGCTCGGGAGCGGCGTCGCCGCGCGGCTCAGCGTGGGGGTCTACGAGGTGGTCGTGCGGCTCGGCGGCCAGGAAAAACGCTACAGCGTCGACCTTCGAGCGGGGCAGCACCGGACGGTGCGCGCGCAGTTCTAGCGCCTCGGCCGTGGCAAAAGCCTGAAATCACTGACAAACCGCGGATACTCGACCCGATCTGGCACGCTGCTAGTGTCTTCGAAGGGATGACGGACCTGCCGGAGCTCGCGCGGCGTTCACCCACGCCAGCACCCTACTCGCCGAACGCGATCCTTCGATGGCTCTACCGGCGGTTCTTCGCCCACATCCGCGTGGACGAGAACTGGAGCCGCGGTGTGCGCGAGGCGGCCAGCAACGGCGTCGTGGTCTACGTGATGCGATCGCTTTCGTTTCTCGATTTCCTCTGCCTCGACTTCCTCTTGAAGAAGTTCGGGCTCCCGCTCGTGCGCTTCGTCAACGATCTCGGGCTTTGGATCCTCGAGCCGTTCGGAAAAGGGGAGCGTCGGCTCAGCCTTCGCCGGCAGGTCCCCGAGGCGCAAGCGCTCGAGCAGGCCGTTGGCGACGGATACAGCGCCCTCCTCTTCCTCCGGCGCCCACCGAAGTTCGGGAGCCAAGCGCGACGCGGCCGCGACCTCGACGTCGACCTCATCGCGACGCTGGTCTCCAAGCAGCGCAAGTCGGAGCAGCCGATTCTCCTCGTCCCGCAAACGTTCGTTTGGAGCAAGCGGCCCGGCACGGCGAGCCCGAGCCTGCTCGACCTTCTCTTCGGCCCCGTTCAATGGCCGGGGCGCGTGCGCGTGTTCTGTCAGTTCCTCTTGAACTACCGCGACGCGAAGCTCCGTTCGGGTGAGCCGTTCGACCTGAAGGCCTTCCTCGAAAGAAACCCCGAGCTCAGCAACAAGGAGGCCGCCGACAAAGTCCGGTACGCGCTCTTGCGGCGAATGGAGCGCGACCGCGCCGTCGTTCTCGGGCCGATGAAAAAGACCACGGCTCGCATTCAGGACGAGCTGCTTCGGAGCCCCCGCGTCCGCGCACAAATCGAGCTCTACGCCGAGGAAAAGGGCATCTCCTACGAGAAGGCGGAACGTGTCGCGCACAAGCAGCTTCGGCGCCTTTGTGCGAAGCAGAACCTCTTCGTCGTCGACCTCCTTCACAGGTTCCTCACCTGGCTCTGGTCGCGAATGTACGACGGCGTCGTGCTCGACAAGGAGGGCATCGAGCGCCTTCGCGAAGCGGCGCGCGACGCTTCGGTGGTGCTGCTGCCGAGCCACAAGAGCCATGTCGACTATCTCGTCCTGAGCGACCAGCTCTACTCCAACGCGCTGATGCCGCCCCTCATCGCGGCTGGCGACAATCTGAGCTTTTGGCCGATCGGCTCGCTCCTTCGGCGCGGAGGCGCGTTCTTCATACGTCGGAGCTTCCACGGCGACTCGCTCTACCCGGCTCTCGTCGAGGCATACATTCGAAAGCTCGTCGCCGAGGGCTTCACGATCGAGTTCTTTTTGGAGGGAGGCCGGTCCCGCACCGGCAAGGCGCTGCCGCCCAAGTACGGGCTGCTGTCGATGCTCTTCAAGTCCGCGTCGAAGCTCAAGGGCACCAAGGTGAAGCTGGTTCCGGTGTCCATCGGCTACGAGCGCATCATCGAAGAGCGCTCGTTCGTGCACGAGCTCTCTGGCGGCGACAAGCAGTCGGAAAACATGGGCGACCTGCTCAAGAGCTCGAGCGTGCTTCGGTCGAAGTGGGGTCGCCTTTACGTTCAGTTCGGCGACATCGTCGATTTCGACGAGTTCTTGGATGAAAGCCGGGCACGGCTCGGTCGCGGCCCCGACGATACGGACGAGCTCGACGAGGAACAGCAGCGCGTCGCGGTACGCGCGCTCGCCCACAAGGTCATGTACTCGATCAACGAGGTGACCGTCGTGACGCCCGCGGCTCTCGTCGCGACAGCGCTTTTGAGCCACCAGAAGCGAGGCATGACGCGGGGCTCCCTCATCAGCGCCTCCCACGACCTCCTCGACACGCTCGACGGCATGGGTGCGCGCGTCGCGCATCAGCTTCGGGTCGGCGACGGCCGCATTCGCGAAGACACCATCGAAGAGGCCCTTCGGCTCTTCATGGACGCTCGGCTGATCGTCGCGCACGACACCGGGCCCGAGCCCATCTACACAATCGACTCGGAGCGCCGAATTGCGCTCGAGTACTACCAAAACACGATCATCCACTTCTTCGTGCCGCGCGCGCTGATCGCGGCATCGCTCCTCGTCGACACCGAGCAGTGGGTCGACCTCGCCCGCCTCAACGACCGGGTGCAGCAGCTTTCGCGTGTCTTCAAGCACGATTTCATCTACCGCACCGACGCGACCTTCGACCTGATCTTCCAGGACACGCTCGGGGAAATGGCGCGTGACGGTGAGGTCGAGGTGCGCGACGGCTACGCGCAGGCCAGCGAAGGGGCGCTCCGGCACCGGCTCGAGCGCTACGCGGTCATGCTCCAGACCTTCTTCGAGAGCTATCTGCTCGCCCTGCGCGGCGCCGAAATCGTCCTGGACGGTCCGATTCCAAAGAAGGAATGGTACAAGCGCACGCTCGCGCTCGGCCAGCAGATGTACCTCGCGGGCGAGATCGAGCGTCGCGAGTCGCTCTCCAAGCTCAAGCTCGAGACGGCCTTGAAGGCGCTCGAGGACTACCGGCTGGTCAAGCTCGACGGCGACACGCTCGAGCGGGGCGAAGGCGTGGAAGGCGTCTCCGACCTACATGCGCTCGAGCCCAAGCTCACCGGCTTCCTTCGGTGAAGACACATGCCCGGCGCGCCAGACGCTACACACGTCCTGGAGCACGCACTGCGCGCACTTTGTGGGTTGCGGACGGCTCGGACATTCCCGAGATACGCCGAGGTGACAGATCGCGAAATCGTATTTGACCGGGTCGTCTGGATCGAAGCGCCGAAGCGTGTCCGTGATCTCCTCGGCCGTCGCCCACGAGGCCGTCTTTCTGGCGGTGAGGCCGAGATTTCGGCTGATGCGATGAACGTGGGTGTCGACCGGGATGACCAGCTCGGACGCGCGAATCGGCCAGAGGCCGAGGTCGATGCCATCGGCTGGGCGAATCATCCAGCGCGCGTAGAGCAGCAGCCGCTTGCAGGCACTCCCGGCTCTAGGGTCGCTGACGAGATGCCGCGCGCTGCGACTCTGCGCGTCCCCGCGGAGCGCATCCGCAAACCGAGCGAGCGCCTCGCGAAAATCCCCGCCGCTCCGGCTGTGAAAATGGCAAAACGCGTCGCCGAGCGTGCCATGGGCTCGCAGGAGGAGGCCGGCCTGAAACAGCATCGCCCCGAGATGCTCGGCGCGATAGATTCGGTGGACGAAGCCGTGGAGGCGTGCGTCGAGCGACGCATGGTCGGCGCGGGCCACGAGCGCCCCGGGCTCGTCTCCGAGCGCGTCGAGCACTCGGGCGATGCTCTTTTTCGCAGCCACGGCGTTCCCGAACGCGAGCGTGGCCGCGATCAGGCCGGCGATTTCGCGGTCCGCCACGGCTTCGTAGCCGTGGACGAAATCGACCGGGTCGTTCTTGCGGGTCGACTCGGGATCGGAGCCGGCCAAAAGTGCATCGAGGCGCTCGCGGATGGCGTCCACTTCGAAGCGTTCTTGCTATATTGCCGAGCGAGCCGCAATGACTAGAGGCCGCATACTTCGCGTCATCGCCCTCGCCATGGTCCTGGCAGGCTGCGCGTCCACGACGAGCACATCCGAGCCCACGACCCCGAAGGCCAAGACGGCGCAGCGTCTCGACCTCGGGCTGCGGCTCTCCGACGGACGATGGCTCGAGCTCGCGGACCTTCGAGGAAAGCCCGTGCTCTTGTTCGTGTTCGCGACGTTCGATACGGTCAGCCAAGCATCGCTGAAATCGCTTCGCCCCTTCGTGCCGCAGCATCCCGAGGTGCTGGTGGTCGGCATCGCCGCGCAGCCGCGCGCCGTGCAGCTCGTCGAAGCATGGGACTACGCGCTCGATCCGCCGTTCGTCGTCGGCGCGGATCCGTACGGTCGGGTGGAAAACGGTGCGAGCTCGCTCGGGAAGATCAAAACCGTGCCCACGTACATCCTCTACGACGAATCGGGCTACGAGGTGGAGCGCACGACCGGCCTCGTCACTGAAGGCGACCTCGCCAAGCTCGTGGCCAAGGTCTCGAAAGCGTCGTCCCCCTAGGCGGCGCCACCTCCGCCGAAGAGCTCTCCGATATCGTTCGCGAGGCGCGTACGCAGCAGCGCCCTCACCTCTTCGGGAGAGCCGCATTCGAGCGCCTCTCGTGAAAGCTCGGCGGCTGAACCCGCGTGGAGCTTGCGAACGACGGCGCGCACGAGCGACAGCACACCCACCGGAACGGAGACCTGACGGTATCCGAGCCCGATCGCGAGCGCGAGCGCGTGAGGGTCGGCCGCCATGTCGCCGCACATCGAGCAGTCGATCCCCGCTTCGGCGGCGGCGATGACCGGCCGCTCGAGCAGCGAGAGAACGGTCGGGTGAAGGGGATCCGCTGCGGAGCGCGGGTCGTTGCGGTCGTAGCCGAGCGCGTGGTGGGCGAGGTCGTTGGTGCCTACCGCGAAGAAATCGACGAGCCCCGCGAACTGCTTCGCGAAGAGCGCGGCAGACGGCACCTCGACCATCATGCCGACCGAGAGCTCGCCCGGGCACTGCCCCTCGAGCTCCGCGCGGCACGCGTCGACCACGCGACGAGCCGCCCGGAGCTCGTCGACCGTCGTGATCATCGGAAACATCAGAGCGACCGAGCCCTCCTGACTCGCGCGGAGCACCGCTCGGATCTGTGGAGAGAGCCAGTCTTGGCCAGGGTCGTACCAGCGTGGGAGTTTGTCCCCCCGCCAATCGAAGGTTCGAAAGACGACCGGCCTCGGGGCCATCGCCGTGGCGACGCGGCGGTAGAGCTCCACCTGCTCGTCCTCCGACGGCGGATGGGGCCGGTGCAGGTACGCCAGCTCGGTGCGGAAGAGGCCAACGCCCTCTGCGCCGTTCTCGAGGGCGCCCTCGGTTTCCTCGGGGAGCCCGAGATTGGCGTGAATCGCGATCGGCACACCGTCGCGGGTGACGGCGTGGCCCGACCGCTCCGACTCGACGAAAACGACGAAGCGCGCTTGGCGCTCTTCGGCCTCTCGGCGCTCTTCGTGAGAAGCGCCGAGGGTCACTTCGCCAGAGAAGCCGTCGACGACCACGACCTGACCGTCTTCGGCCTCGGGGGGCAGCGGGCCGACCCCCACCACCGCGGGAACGCCGAAGGTGCGCGCCAAGATCGCGGTGTGGCTGCTTCGGGCGCCGGCCTCGGTCACGAGCCCGATGGTCGGCGGCGCGAGCATGTGCACCGCATCGGCCGGCGTCAGGTCGTGAGCCAAGAGCACGACGGGCCCGCCGACAGGCGCTTCTTGTCGGCGTTCCCCGCGAAGGTGCCTCATCAGGTGTTGACGCACGTGCTCGATGTCCTCGGCCCGCTCGCGGAAATACGACGCGTCGCTCTCGAGAAACGGCTTCTTCAACCGATTGGCGACCTCTGCGAGGGCCCATTGTGCATCGACGCGCTCGTCTCGAATCATCGCTTCGATCGCGTCGATGAAGAGGGGGTCGCGGTGCATGAGCAGGTGCACGTCGAGGATCGGCGCGTGGCTCGACCCGTGCTGGGCGGCGAGCTGCTGCTTGGCGGCTTCGATCTCGGAGAGCGACTCGGCAACCGCGCGCGAAAAGCGGGCGACCTCCGCGTCGACCTCGCTCGCGTCGATCGACTCGCGTGACGATGCGGGCCGCCCCCGGTCGATGAGGCGCGCCGGCCCGACCGCCACGCCGATCGACGCTGCAACGCCTCGAAGCCGCGCGCGATGCGTCATGTCTCCTCTCCGAAACCGTCGACCACGAGCGCGCACAGCGCTTCGAGCGCGGCTTCGGCATCCGCGCCCGTCGCCCGAAACTCGAGCATCGTGCCGCGCTGACCGCAGAGAAGAAGGACGCCCATGATGCTCTTCGCATCGGCGACCTGGCCATCCTTGGCGACCTCGATTCGGGATTCGAACCGATTGGCGAGGTGCACGAGCTTCGCCGCGGCGCGTGCATGAAGACCGAGCTGGTTCGGCACGCGGACCGTGGCCGTCATGGCGTCGCTCACCGCTCGGTCCGCTCCGCGTCTCGGTGCTGCACCACGATCTCGTGCCGGCCACCCAGCCTGCGGCCGAGCTCCTCGGCGAGCGCCACGGAGCGATGTCGCCCACCGGTGCATCCGAGCGCCACCGTCAGGTACGCCTTGCCCTCATTCGCGTACCGCGGAAGAACGAACTCGAGGAGCGGCATCAGCCGGTCGAGCAGCTCGCGGGTTTCCGTCGCGCCGAGCACGTACGAGGCAACCTCCGGGTCGACGCCCGTCTTGGGCTTCAGCTCCGGAACGAAGTGCGGGTTCGGCAGGAAGCGCAGGTCAAACACGAGATCGGCGTGCGTGGGCACCCCGTATTTGAATCCGAACGAGGTCAGGCGCACGACCATCGACGGCATTTCCTGATCGCGGCCGATGTACTCGACGAGGTGGTGCCTGAGGTCGTGCACCGTGAGCTCGGTGGTGTCGATCACGATGTCGGCGCGCGCTCGAAGGTCGCCGAGCCGTTCGCGTTCCGCCGCGATGGCCCCCTGGAGGTCGCCCGCGCGCGCAAGCGCGTGAGGGCGTCGCGTTTCGCTGAAGCGGCGGACGAGAACGTCGTCGGCGCAGTCGAGAAACACGACCCGAACGTCGTGCCCGGATGCTTCGAGCTCGGCGATGGTCTCGTCCGCGCCGCTCAGAAACGCGCCCGTGCGAACGTCGATGCCGAGACCGACACGCGCGAGCTGTCCCTCCCCGGCGGCAAGCGACAGCAGCGCCGGAGCCAGCCCAGGCGGCAGATTGTCCACGCAGAAGAAGCCCGCATCTTCGAGGACGCGGAGCGCGCTGCTTCGACCCGCACCCGATAGCCCGGTGATGACGACGACGTCAGGCCGTGACGTCATTCGGCCGGTCCAGATCTGGGATCCTCGGCATCTCCCATGAGCTGGTCGATGAATTTTTGGGCGCCGTGATGACCGACGGCTTTCAGGATGTGGTTGCGAGCCGCAACCTCGAGAATCACCGCCATGTTGCGCCCCGGTCGAACCGGGATGCGAAGCAGCGGGATCGGCACGCCCAGCACTTCGATCGTCGCCTCGTCGAGCCCTAGGCGATCGTAGGGCTCGCCGTCGTTCCAGGGGCACAGCTCGACCACGAGCTGCAGGGTCTTTTCTGCGCGCACCGCGTTGGCCCCGAAGAGGTCGCGCACGTTGATGATGCCGATGCCGCGGACCTCGAGATGGTTGCGGAGCAGTGCGGGCGCTCGACCGAGAATCTGCTCGGAGGGCAAGAGCGACAGAATCACCTGGTCGTCGGCGACGAACCGGTGCCCGCGCTCGACGAGAAAGAGCGCGCACTCGCTCTTGCCGATGCCGCTCGGGCCGAGCAGCAGGGTCCCGATGCCGTGGATGTCCATCAGCACGCCGTGGCGCGTCTCGGCGGGTGCGAGAACGCCGTCGAGCGCGAGATGGATCGTCTGAATCGTGCGGCTCGAGCGCGGCTCGGCGACGACGAGCGGCGTCGACGTCTCGGTTGCGGCAGCGAGGAGCGCTTCCGGGGGCTCGATGCCGCGCGTCACCACCACGAGCGAAAGACCGAGGCCGAACAGCGCGTCCACGCGCTCCTTCCGCTCGTCTGGCGGGAGCCCCTCGAGAAACGTGATCTCGGTTTCGCCGAGGATCTGCACGCGCGTCGGCACTACGCCGTGCGTGTGGCCAACGAGCGCGAGGCCGGGCTTTTGCACGCGCGGATGGTCGATTGCGCGGTCCTGCCCGTCTTCACCAGCGACGAGCCGCACGAGCGCCGTGAGCCGCGGCTCGGCGAGGAGATGGGCAACGGTGATGCCCTCCTCGACCCGCATGCTCGCGAGACCCCCGTTCGGCAACGTCACTGGCCGGCTCACGTCCCCATGATACGCGACAGCCGCACCACTGTCTTCCCATCAGGAATCGGTGAGCACGCGATAGGCCTCGGCATTGCTCTGAGCGCGGAGGAGCGCATTGCGCCGCGCCTCACTGCGAAGCGCTCGCGACACCCCAGCGAGCGCCGCTAGATGCTTTTGCGGCATCGACCTCGGACCCACGATGCCGACGACGATCGTCGCGGGCAGCTGATCGACCGCGTCGAACTCGACTCCCGAAGGGCACACTGCAACTGCGGCTCGAAGCTCGTCGACCCCGTCGTAGCGTCCGTGCGGAATGGCCACGCCGCTCCCGATGCCGGTGCTCGCGAGCCGCTCGCGGTCGAGGAGCACCTCGTACACCGACTCTTCGTTTGCAGCGGCTTCGGGCATCGTGAGCAGCGATGCGACTGCGCGAAGGGCCTCGTCTTTGTTGGACAGCGAGAGATCCACACGCACGCGATCTGGATGCAAAAGGCTGCCAAGCATGACGGCGAGGCGATACCTCACCAACCCACGCCGCGCAACGCAGATCAGTCTTCGGGATGCCGGAGCGACTCGCCGCTGTGTCGGCGCCGGTCGTTTTCCGTCGCCTTCAAGTCACGAACCTGTCGGTCGATCTTGTCGACCACCTGATCGATGGTGGCGTACATGTCCTCGGATTGGCCGTGCCCGGCATACTGATGGCCGTCGCCGGTGAGGTTGAGGTCCACTCGATGAAGGTGCCGCTCCGTCGAGAAGGTGAACTCCGCGTGCAGCGGGGCCCTCATGTACTTCTGTATTTTTTTGATCTTCTCCGATGCGTGGTTCTTGATTCCGTCAGACGACTCCATGTTGCGAAACGTGTAGCTGATGCGCATCGGACCTCCTTAATCAAAAATATTTCTTTCGTTTCGACGAGCTCAGAATCCCGAGCATCTCGCGATACTTCGCCACGGTGCGACGAGCGATCTTGATGTCGTCTTGAGCGAGTATTTCAACGATTCGCTGATCTGACAACGGTGCTTTCGAGTCTTCGCCCGCAACGATGTTCTTGATCGCCTGTTTGACACTTTCGGAGGCGATATCGTTCTGGTTATCGCGGCGGATCGCACTGTTGAAGAAATACTTCAGCTCGAAGGTCCCCCGGGGCGTGTGCACGTACTTGTTGCTGGTGACCCGCGAAATGGTGCTTTCGTGCATGCCGACGGCCTCGGCGATGTCTCGCAGAATCATCGGCTTGAGGTACTCGATGCCCTTGTCGAAGAAATCCTGCTGCTTTTCGACGATACATTCGGTGACTTTGACGATGGTCTTGCGGCGCTGGTCGATGCTGCGAATCAACCACTGGGCGCTTCGCATCTTGTCCTGGATGTACTCTTTGGCCTTGGGGTTGTCGGCCATCGCGGAGCGATAGAAGCCACTGATCTTGAGCTTGGGCATGCCGTCGTCGTTGGCGACGACGTAGTACTCGTCGCCGACGCGGTGCACGTAGACGTCGGGGACGATGTAGCGCGGCTCTTCGGTCTGAAAGCGGCGCGCGGGACGCGGCTCGAGCTCGGCGATGATCTGCGCGACGTCGTACACCTCTTCGAGCGACGAGTTGCACGCTTTTACAATCGCCGGATAGTGCCGCTTTTCGAGGTCGGTGAGATGGTCCGAAATCACCCGGAGCACGAGCTCGTCCATCCCGTAGTGCTTCGCTTGAATCTGCAAGCACTCCTCGAGCGAGCGTGACGCCACCCCGATCGGATCGAACTGCTGAATCATCGCGAGCACTTCTTCGGCGTCCTCGGCATCGAGCCTAGCCTCTGCGGCAAGCCGAGGGACCACGTCTTCGGGGGCGATGCCGTCGATCTTGAGGTAGCCGTTGTCGTCGAGATTGCCGATGACCAGCGCGGCGAAGCGCCGCTCGTCCTCCACGAAGTCGCCCATGCGGAGCTGCCATCCGAGGTGGTCGCTGAGGTCTTCGGTCATCGAGAGCGTGGCCTCGAGGCCGGGGAGCTCGTCATCGGAGCTCCGCCGAATGGCCGGCATGGGCGCTTCGGTGGACTGGTTTTCCAGATAGCGCTCCCAGTCGATCTCTTCCTTTCTTTCCTCGTGCGCTTTGACTTCGGGCGGCGCCGACTCCTCGACGCGGGCGCCCGCCTGCGATTCGCGCGCCTCCGGCCCCTCTTCGAGCACCGGGTTCTCGAGAAGCTCCTCTTGCACGAGCTCGCTCAGCTCCATGCGGGACATCTGCAACAGCTTGATCGCCTGCTGCAGCTGCGGCGTCATGATCAGCTGTTGCGAAAGCTTGAGTTGCTGTTTGAGCTCCATGAAGGTGTTACGCGCCAAAAGACGCGCCATCTGGCAGTATAGTCGGGTCTCCCGCTCAGGGAAACTCGCCGCTAACCGGGCTCGCGAATCTTCGACGGCTCGGTTACCATGAACACGTGGGGGCTCCCCGGCCGTTTCCGGATGCGGTGGTGGTCGTTGCCGACGGTGATCGGGCGGCGTGCGAACACGTTTGCGTTTTGCTTCGCGAGCGCGGCGCGGTCGTGCTTCCGGCGAGCAGCGGGCAAAAAGCAATCGACGCGGTCCGTGCCCAGCCGGTAGACCTCGTCGTTCTCGCCGTCGACATGCCCGGCCTCAACGGGGTCGACGCCTGCAAAGTGATCAAGAGCGTCACCGACGGCCGCTTCGTGCCGGTGTTGCTTCTGACGTCTGACCGCGGCCCGGATTCCTGGGCGACCAGCGCAACCAGCGAGGCCGACGACCTCGTGGCCAAGCCGTTCGAAGACGCCGAGCTCGTCGCCAGAATCGAAAATCTACTCCGCACGAAGCGCGCCCGTGAGCACGTCGAGTTCGCGAAGAACGAGCTCAAGGTCGGCTCCTTCGACAATCGGCTCCAGGCGCTGCCAGACCACCGGTACTTTCACGCGTGCCTCGAGATCGAGTTCGAAGAAGCGGAGCGGCACCTCGATCCGCTGGCTTGCAGCATCCTGGCAGTCGAGGATTTCAGGCGCCTCGTCGCGGAGCACGGCGCCGAGACCGCCGCCAGCATCCTCGACCAGGTGTCCGAGCGCATTCAAAAAGCGATTCGGCCCACCGACATGGCCGCGCGCTTCAGAGCCACCGAGTTCGGGCTCCTCATGCCGAACACGCGCCCGGCCAAGGCGCTGTCCGTCGCAGACCGCATCGTATCGGAAGTCGCGCTCCAGCCCCTCGAGGTCGAAGGCCGCACGGTGTCGCTAACCGTATCGCTTGGCGTTGGTCTCTATCCGAGCGGGACGATCCGAACGCAGAGCGAGCTGCTCGACGCGGCCACGATCGCGGTTGCGCGCGCCCGCGTGGCGGGCCCCAATCGCGTCTGCGTCGTCCAGCAGCAAGGATACATCTTTCGGCCGGCCGTCCCCGGCGCCGCCTAATCCGTCCGCCGCTCGGGTTTTCCACCGAGGAAGAGGCTCCCCGCCGCCATAGCGACGAGCGCGGCGACGAGAACGTACGCGCCCCAGCGCCATTCGACCAGGGCCGCGCCCGCAACGAGCTCGATGCGGCGCGCGGTGTAGATCAGCGGGAAGCCACCTCCAATGGCGAGACCCAACACCGCGAGGCGTGCGCCGCGCATCGACGCGCTGTCGCGCCGGCGCCACAGGATCGCGAGCACGAGCACGCCCACCCCCACGGTCAGCCAGAGGTTGTGCGCGCCGTCGATCGCGACTTCGAGCGCCGATGCGCTCAACGACCCCGACCGAACGAACGGGGCTGCGAACGCGACGATCAAGCAGAACGCGCCGGCCAAGACGGCGCCGCGCCCGAGGCGCGGGTCGACGAAGAAGTCGACGCGATCGAGGCCGCGGCCGTGCCCGCGCTGCAGCGCGTCGATCGGCACCAGGCGGAGCTCGTGCTCCGGGCACTCGCGGCGTGCTTCGAAGCCCTCCCCGCAAAACGGACAGAACAGCATGGGAGGCTCTCGTTGCTGGGCCATCGTCGGGGCTCGCCGTGCGCTCGTCCTGGGTTCGTGTTATCCGCTGTCCGCGACGATGAGGATCCGGGGACTCACGAAAGCAGATTTCGACTATATCATTTCGGTCCTCGATCAGTGGTGGGGCGGGCCGGCGGGGCGCCGTGCCGATCCGATGTTCTTCTACGAGTTCGGGGAGCACGCGCTGGTCGCCGAACAGGACGGCCAGGTCATCGGCTTCCTGCTCGGGGTGATGGTCCCGGCGCCCGCAGCCACCGGATACGTTCATTTGGTGGGAATTCACCCCGATCACCGGCGCCGAACGGTCGGCAAGCGCCTCTACGAGCATTTCACCGAGCGCTGCCGCGCCGCGGGGATGAAGCGGCTCAAGTCCCTGGCTTCGTCCGGGCACGAGGGCCCGATTCGCTTCCACGAGTCCATGGGTTTCGACGCCAGCGAGGTGGCGAACTACGCGGGTCCTGGGCGCTCTCGAGTCGTATTTACCAAGGAGCTTTGACCTCCCCGCCTCTCCCGTTATCCTGGGGGCGAGGCTACGGGGGAAGACGACGCATGGGGTACTCATCCGCGGGCGAGGCGCGAGAAGCACGCGAATCGCTGAGCAAGGCGCTCGAAGCGCTTCAGCAGGACGCCGAAATCCCGGAAGCAGTGCTCGGGATCACGCAAAACGTCGCCAAGTCGATCGGCGCCCTGTTCGAGGCCGAGTACGCATCCACCGAGCCCGACGGCAAGACCTGCGTCAAGAACGCCCTCGGCACGCTGAGCCAAACGCTCGCGCTGCTGCAGGACGTGAAGAGCGAGCACGACGGCGTCGGCGACGCGATCGAGAGCATCGCCGACGTGATCAGCATCCTGTTTCCGCTGACCAACAAGCCGAGCGTCGCACCCGACTCGAGCTCCGCGCGTCCCGCAGCGTCTAGCGCGGCGCCCGCCAAGGCATCGAGCGCACCGCCCGCGAAAGCGTCCAGCGCACCGCCGAAGGCGTCCAGCGCGCCGCCCGCCAAGGCATCGAGCGCACCGCCTGCCAAAGCGTCCAGCGCGCCGCCCGCGAAAGTGTCGAGCGCACCGCCCGCCAAGGCATCGAGCGCGCCGCCCGCGAAGGCGTCCAGCGCACCGCCGCCAAAAGTTTCGAGCGCCCCGCCGGCGAAGGCATCGAGCGCACCGCCTCGGAGCACGGCCTCGAAGCGACCGCAACCGGGACGCCCTGCGTTCCCGTCGACCATGCTGCCGCCACCCGCTCCGATTCCAACCGGTGACCGCACCGAGGTCGAAGCCAATCTCGGCGCAACGACGCAGTCCAACTTCTACGTCGGCTTCACCGGGGAAATCGCGCACGGCGGCGTGTTTCTCGCGACCTACGAGGCGCTCCCGAAAGACACCTCGGTGCGCATGCTGGTCACGCTGCCAGGCGGCTTCGAGTTCGAGTGCAACGGATACGTGCGATTCGTGCGCGACCCCATGGATTTCATGAGCGAATCCGAGCCCGGGATGGGCATTCAGTTCGAGGGCCTGCCAGAGGAAGCCCGAGAGCTCGTGCTTCGCTTCATTCGCAAGCGCCCGCCGATCTTCTACGACGTGTAGCCCGGTTCAGCCTTCGCCGAGCAGCTGGCTCATCGACGCCTCGTCGACCGGCGTGAACGCGTAGTCCTCCATCTCGACGGAGGTGACCCACGCGTACTGCTTCACTGCGCGGCACTCGGGCTCCTCGTCCAAGAGCTCGCACGCGTAGAGGTAGAGGTCGACCGCGTAGTGGTCGTACGGATGATTGACGAACGAGATCAGCTGCCCAACCTCGACCCGAACCCCGAGCCGCTCGTCCACCTCGCGGGCCAGCGCCGCCTCGTCGCTCTCACCCGGCTCGACGCGACCGCCCGGGAAGTCCCAAAGCAGAGGAAGCACGGCGTTTTCGCGCCGCTGCGTGATCAAGTAGCGCCCGTCGCGTTCGATCAGGGCTGCCACGACGCGGATCGTCTTCGTCGACACGCTGCGGGGTATAGCACTCTCAGATCGGGTAGCCGTGAACCACGTCGCGCTGCGGCCTGTCGACCTGGAGCACGGGGCTCGTGATCAGGTCGCGCCCCGCCGCGATGAAGAACAGCGACTCACCGACCGTCGGCAGACCCTCGGACGCGCTGATCGCGCCGTTGTCGTGGAACTTCAGCCCGCCCGACACCGTGCTTCGAAGCGCCAGGTGGCCGCCCAGCCATTCGCCGCTTCGCCGGTCGCGGACGCCCACACACACGTTGCGTCGCACGTGGTATTCACTGTTGCGGGTCACGAAGACACGATGAATTCGGCGTTCTTTGCCCAAATAACCCATGCGAACTCCTCCTCAGTACGGAAACATCTTACATGTGGGATAAAGTGGGTGCAAAAAACCGGGGCCGCCCGCTTTTGCTCCGCGCCGACAACTTCACGCCACCGTCTCGAACGCCCTGGGGGGGGCGTCGAATCGTCGACGACTTGAAGCGGGAGCTCGGGCTCCGCGTCGCGGGCGCGGTGGGGGAGGCCTGGGAGCTTTCGGTCGAGCCGGACTTCCCGAGCCGCCTCGAAGCGGGGCCGAGCCTCGACGAGGTGCTCCGCGAAGAGCCTTCGCTGCTCGGCGACGAAGCGAAGCTCGGCTCGACGGCGCTCCTCGTGAAGCTGGTCGACGCAGCGGACGATCTCTCGGTGCAGATTCACCCGGACGACGCGGACCCCGCCCTCGAGGACGACGAAAGCGGCAAACCGGAGGCCTGGTACATCGTCGACGCGGAGCCGGGCGCGGGCCTCTACCTCGGGTTTCGCGAAGGTGTGAGTCGCGAGGACGTGGAAGAGGCGATCGACGGCGAAGGCAGGGTCGATGCGCTGATGTGTTTCGTGCCGGTGGAGCGCGGCGACGTGTTCGCGATCGACCCCGGCACACCGCACGCGGTCGGGCGGGGGGTGCTCCTGCTCGAACCTCAGCGCGTCGCGCCCGGCAAGCGCGGCATCACCTATCGATACTGGGACTGGAACCGCCGCTACGACGCCGACGGTCGGCGCGACCCCAATGGAAAGCCACGCGCTCTTCACCGCGAGAGGGCGCTCGACGTGACGCGCTGGAAAGGGCCGCGCGAGGCCGCACTGCTCGACGAGATTCGCTTTCGCTCGGGGCCCGTCGACACCGCCTCGGCGGCACGGGTCGAAACGCTCGCAGGCCCGGACGGCCCGCTCCGCACGGATGTCTTTGCTGCCTGGCGCCTGTCGGGCTCTGGCGAAGTCGAGCTGCCGCCGCGACGGAGCCTCGGCTCGCTGACGGTCCTCGAGGGGCGTGTGACGCTCGAGGGCACGGCGATCGAGCGTGGCCGCACCGCCGCCCTTCCCGCTCGCCGCGACGGCGCCCGCGCGCAGGCCCATGGCGCCCACGCGATCGTGTGCACCTTGGCTTGACGAGGCCGGACACGCGTAAGACAGTGCCGCGCCTTGGCGTCCCCGGACTCGTCTCCGTTTTTGTCGATCGTCGTTCCCGTCTACAACGAAGAAGCGATTCTCCGCGCGTCCATCGTCGATCTGGTCGACCGCCTGTCGGTGTTGTCGTGGTCGTACGAGATCCTGCTGGCCGAAAACGGCTCGACGGACCGAACGTCCGACCTCGCTAAAGAGCTCAGCGACCGCTTCGCCGAGCTCGACTGCCTCCACATCGACGAGCCAAACTACGGAAAGGCGTTGAAAGCGGGCATCCTCAGGGCTCGAGGCGAAATCGTGATCTGCGACGAGATCGATCTCGGCGACGTGGATTTCTACGAGCGCGCGATCGCGGAGCTTCGGGATCCAGGCGTCGACTTCGTCGTCGGCTCGAAGGCGATGCGCGGGGCGGTCGACGAGAGGCCGTTTCACCGACGGCTCGGCACCCATGTGATCAACGCGATGCTGCGGTTTGCGCTCGGTTTCACCGGCACCGACACGCACGGCCTCAAGGCGTTTTCGGCAGCCCCGGTCCGGCCGATCGCCGAGTCGTGCATCGTCGACCGCGACCTCTTCGCTTCGGAGCTCGTCATTCGAGCGGAGCGAGCCGGGCTCGGCATGAAGGAGATCCCCGTGCGCGTCCTCGAAAAGCGTCCCCCGACCGTAGGTCTGGTTCGGCGCGTGCCAAACGTGTTGCGGGGTCTGGTGAAGCTGTTCATCGCAATTCGGGTGAAGGCATGACCAAGCTCGCTTCGATTTCGGTGGACCTCGACGAGGTGCCTCGCTACGCCGCGATTCACGGCCTCCCCGAAACCGACGTCGAAAACCCGCACGCGGTGTACGACGGCTGCGTGCCGCGCCTCACCGCATGGCTCGACGACGAGTCGATTCGCGCGACCTTCTTCGCGATCGGCGAAGACCTTCGGCGCGCGGGCAACCGCCGCACCGTGGCCGCGCTTAGCGCTGCCGGGCACGAAATCGGAAACCATTCCGAACACCACCACTACGACCTCACGCGACGCCCGGTCGCCGAGATCCGTAAAGAGGTGGAGCTCGGGTCTTCGTCCATCGAGGGGGTTTGCGGCAAGCGTCCGACGGGGTTTCGCGCGCCCGGCTACACCGTCACCGAGGGGCTCTTCGAAGCGCTGAGCGAGACGGACATCGAGTACGACTCCAGCGTCTTTCCCTGCGCGAGCTACTACGTGGCCAAGGCCGCCGCGCTCGCGGGCATGAAGCTCCGCCGGCGCAAGAGCGCGAGCCGCTTGGATTCGCCGGCGGTCCTTCGCGCGCCGAAGGACCCCTACCGCGTCGGCCGGCCGTACTGGACCCGCGGCCGCGGGCTCGTCGAGCTTCCGATCGGCGTCACGCGCCTTCAGCTTCCGTACATCGGGACCTCGCTCGTGCTCGGCGGCGCCCGCGTCGCAGAGCGATTGACCAAGCAGATGCTCGGTCGGCCGCTGATCAATCTCGAGCTTCACGGCTTCGACGTGGCAGACGCCGAGCTCGATGGTCTCGGCGCGCTCGCCCCGCACCGGCCCGACCTCCGCCGAACTGCGTTTGAGAAGCTGGCGGCGCTCCGCGATGCCGTTGGCCTGATCCGCCGGGCAGGCTACGAGTTGGTGACGCTGGACGAAGCGGCGCGACGGTTTAGGGAGGCGTCCACCCCGTAGACGCCCTCGTGCTCACCGCGCGCACTGCGAGCTCGTCGGCCACCTCGTTCAAACGCACGCCCTGGTGGCCCCGCACGTGGAAGAGCTCGACGTCCTCGCGCGCGGCGAGCGCCTGACGGATGTCCGCGATCAGCGCCTTGTTGGCTTTGGCTTTCCAGCCCTGCGTCAGGACGCCAATCGCGTATTTCGAATCCGTGTAGAGACGCAGCGGCCGGTCGAGCTCCGCAGCGAGCTCCAGCGCGCGAAGAATCCCCGTGAGCTCTGCGATGTTGTTGGTGGCCTCTCCGATGTATTCGCTGAGCTCGCGCGTCTCGTCGTCCCAGAGGGCGACAGCGCCAACGCCGGCTGGCCCGGGGTTCCCACTGCAGGCGCCGTCGGCGTAGACGAGCAGCTCGTTCGCCACGGGTTTTTCGGGCGGGGGCTTGGCGCTTTGCTTCGCATCGGCACGAGGCTTCTTCACAGCCTCGGCCGACCCGCAGAAGTCGTCTGGCTCGATGTGCGCATCCGACGACTGCGCGAGGTTCTTTGCGCCCGCGAAATAGGCGCGGCCGTCATCTTGTTTGTATCGGATCTCGACTCGCCCGCCCTTTTCGACGAGCGTGCCGTCTTGGTCGCAGCGCGCGTACACATCGGCGTTGCGCAGCCGCATTCGGCGCCATGGCATGCCGCACGCGTTAGCACGGGCGCTTGCCGAGGGAAAAGAACTGCTACCCTCGACCACGTGTCTCGCCCATGGAAGGTCGCGGTTCCGGTTTCGATCCTCATGCTCGGCCTGATCGCCCTCCTGGTGCGCCACGGAGGGACGCTTCAGGCGACCGAGGAGCTTCGCGACCTGCCCGCGACGACGCGCGCGGTCCTTCTCGTCGACGCCGACGCGCTTCGCCACACGGCGGCAGCCAAGGCGCTGGTCGACGCCTTCGTCGGTGAAGCTCGGATCACCGAGGTCGAGTCCGTGTGTGGTTTGGACCCGATGCGAAGCCTCGACGAGGCGACCGTCTGGATCGCCGGACCCGAGGACCAGCCTTTCGAATCCACCGGGCTGCTCCTTCGAGGGCGGACGGCCGACGCCGAAAGCCTCGCCAACTGCCACCGCCTTCTCGTCGAGGGCCGGGGGCGCTCGACCGTCACGCTCGAAGCGCCCGGAGGCCCTGTCGTGGCAAGCGACGATCGCAAGAGCGCCATCGCAGCGCTCGACGAGCGCACGGTGGTCACGGGCTCGGTAAAGAGCGTTGCGGAGGCGCTCGCCGTGCGGCGAACCGGGGCGCCTTCGCTCGCAGAGCGCGCACGGGTGGCCGCGCTTTGGCCGAAGCTGAGGCGAAAGGCCAGCATCGCCGCGGTGTTCGACCCGCCCTCCAGATGGAGGTCGGCGCTCGAACGCATCACGACGCTCGGCGACGACGCCTCGGCCCTGCAGGGCGTCGAGACGATCGGTCTCTCCGTCAAAGTCGGGAGCACGCAGGCTGTCGAGGTCTACGTGGACGTCGCCGACCGCGCGCGCGCGGAGCAAAACGCCGCGCTTCTGAGGGCCTGGGCCGAGTCTCCCCCGGAGGCGATCGAGCCCCCGTGGGCCGAGGTGGTCCGCACGATGCGCGTGGCGCTGGACGACAATACGGTCGTGCTCACCCTGGACGTGACGGCTCTTTCGACGAATCGGTAGCGGCGACCGACTCGGCGGGCGTCTCCGTGTAGAGCGCGGAGCGCCGATAGCGACCCTCGATACGCTGAAACAGGATCTTGAGGACGGCGGCGGCCGGCACCGCGAGCAAGACGCCGGTGAACCCGAGCAGCTCGGCGCCGACGAGGAGAGCGATCAGGACGGCGATCGCGGAAATGCCGACGGTGTCCCCCATGATCTTTGGCGTCACCACGAACCCTTCGAGGCCCTGGATCACCGCGTGAACGCCGATCACCCAGAGGATCTGCGTCCAGCCCTGCCAGTCGAGAAGCGTCATCAGGAGCGCAGTGACGAGCGCGAGCGTGCTGCCAACGTAGGGAATGAAGGACAGGAGGCCCGCCATGATCCCGATCGGAAGAGCGAGCGGAACGCCAACGGCGCCGTAGCCGGCCGAATAGAGGACCGCGAGAACCGCCATGACGGTGAACTGACCGCGGAAAAACTGGCCGAGCACCGAGTCGACATCGGAAAAGAAGCTGTAGGTTTCGCGGCGATACCGGTGCGGAACGAGATCGGCGATCCTCGCAACGATGTTGTCGAAGTCGTAGAGCAGGTAGAACGCGAACACGGGGACCATGAGCGCCGCCACCAGCCCCGCCACGGCCGACGCCGTGCCTCCGAGAAGCGACTGCAACGCCGTGGTAACCGGGGCGTAGCCCTTCTCGAGCACCGACTGGAGATCCAGGTGAAGGTCTTCGAATGCTTCGGCGACGGAGCGGGGGATCTCGAGCCCGTACCCGGCGAGCAGGGGCTCCCACTCCTCCCGGGCCCGCGAGATCAGGCCCGGCAGCCGTTTGACGAAGGACGAGACCTCTTCGTAGATCAGCGGCACGATCACCAACAGGGCGATTGCAGTGATGAGGAACACGCCGGCGAGCAGGACCGCAATGCCGACGGCGCGCGCCACCGGCTTGCCGCTGAGGAGCCGGCTCTCCTCGACGCGATCGACGAGCGGGTCGAGCATGTACGCGATCAAGAAGGCGAAAAAGATCGGTGCGAGCACCCCTCGAAGGGTGAACAGCAGCCACCCGAAGGCCAGCGCGAGCCCGAGCCCGACGACCCAGCGAGGCGCTCGATCACGCTCGGACATGCGCGCCTTTCCGTGGCCTGCTCACGCGCGCCGCCTGAAGCAGTCGGTCGCGATGCCGAGGCGGCGACGCGAGGGCGCCGTGGCCTCGATGAAGCGCGTGGTGACCGGGTCGTAGTAGCCGCTCGCGAGCGAGACCTCGGTGTCGAGCCGCCGGTAGAACTCGCCGATCCTCTGCATGCACACCTCCCGCACGTACTTGCCGACCATCGAGGCGAGCGCGACGGGAAGATGCCTCGCGTCGGCGTCGACCTCGAAACGAAGCTCGCCGACATCTTCGACGGCGTATCGCCGCACACCTCGGCGCGGCCGGCCAAGCGGCTCGACCCGTCGCGCGCCAAAGCGACGAAACCGCGGCGCGTAGTCGCGAATGCCGCCGACCATGCCGCACACGGCGAGCAGAGGCCCGCCGCGGTCCGCGTGGACAGACTCGATCAGCTCCTCGAACAGCCCGAGGTCGACCGAGAGCTTGTTGACGCCCGAGGCGAGTCGCTGGTTCAGAACACCCGCGCAGGCGATTCGACTCTGCACGTCGACGATCTCGAGCCGGGAGCGGCCGACGAGCTGCCGAAGGAGCGCGCGCCCGTGCGAAACCTCGCCGCCGTACGCGGGGAGAGCGAGGTCCACGCCCCAGCACTGGCTGGCGCTCCGCGGGTCGGGGCAGCAGGCCCGAAGCGCCCGCTCCGAGGGCGGGGCCACTCGGCCGAGGAGCGCGTCGGCCGAGGCGGGAGGCTCTGCGTCCGGGCCGGCGACCAGGGCTAGCGCGACCGACTCGATGAATGCCATGCGGCCGAATCCGCCGGTTTGCTTGCTGTCGGTGAGGCCCACGGCAAGCCCTCGCCGACAGAGGGCTGAACGGGCGTATGCGGGGGTCCGCAGCGTCACCGCGGTGGCGACCAGCGGCCCGAGCCGCGGCCCGAGCCCGTTCTCGTCGACCCCCATCACGAGCATGCCCGGGATGTACCACGAGGCGTGAAAGGTGCACTATCGGGATGAGTTGGCTGGCGGGCTAAATCACGGTAATATTATGATGCTGTGGTAACCCCGAAACAGGCGAGCGCAGGGGACGAAGAGCGGATGGAAAGCGAAACGCAGATCGGCCGGATGGTCCGAGAGGCCATCGAGACCGTCGCGACGCCCGAGGTGCGCGTCCAAATCCTGCACCGCGCGCTTCACATGGCGCGGGAGCACGAGATCCCGGCGACCGGCGAGCGCATGCACCGTTTCGTGGACAAGCATCTGCGCACGGCGATGGCGTTCTACCTCGGCAACGAGGCCACCGATGCGGTGATGCAGAACCTCGAGCCGATGCTCACCATGGCGGAGACGAGCTCGACGCCGCCGCGCGAGGGCCGCCGCCGCGAGGAGACTCGGCGCCTGAACCGGGATCGCCAGTCATCCGGCGTGACGATTCGAGATCCGATCGACGATACCGACACGTCGAAATACCCGACGGTGCAGCCGCTCGGGTCGGCCCTCCCGATGGTCTTCGTCGCAACGAAGAGCCGCGAGCGCTGTGAGGAGATCGGAAAGCACGTGGGCAAGACCGCAGCGGTCCAGCAGATCGAGGACGTGGTGGCGTTTCTCGACAATCTGAAGGCCACCGCCTCGCTCAGCCCGATGGTGGTGATCGACTGCGTCGAAGCCTCCGTGCAGCCTTCGACGATCGCGACGCTCGCGCACGAGCTGCCAAAGACGTCCGCCGTGCTCGTTTGGGGCGCGACCGAGCATCATCGTGACCTTACCGAGCTAGCGGGCCGCGACCGCGGATGGCTCCGCTGCGACGCCGAGGCCACTTCGAGCGATGTCGCGGCGCTGATCCACATGCTCCTCGGCAACTAGCCACTGCAAGAGCTGCGCATCCCCAGCCGGCGCACGTGCCTGGCTCGCATCTTTTCGCGCCGTGTCGGTGAGCCAGGGCCAGTGGGGCGCCTGCTCGCGACATCCGAGGCTGCGTTCGGCCTCGGTGCACCCTACCCGGAGGTGAAAGTGGTCGTCGTGAGGATCGCCCCGGCCCGGCTCATGCAAAATCCACGTGGCTCGAGCCACCGCTCGCGGCGAGGGGTCGTGCCGGGCGGCGTAGCGGAGAAGGCGTGCCTTGAGCTCACGCGAGCAGAAAATCCACTTCACCCGCGCGGCGGGGTCCATGACGAGCGTTCGAACGAGGTGCCAATTGCGGGCTTCGTCGAACCGGAACACGCGGCCTCGGAGCGTCGCCAACCCGAAGCCGTCGAAGGGAAGCCAGGCGGGGCTCTGCGCGGGCAGGCCTCCCGAATCGCGCGTGAAGAACAGGAGATCGGCGTCGCGCCCCGCGCGGTGCGTCCGATGCCGCGCATGCGCCCCGCCGCGGGGGCTCGACAGATCGCCAACGCGCAGCGGGTAGCCGCCTGGAAAGGCGGCGGCCACCTGTTGGGACGCCCGCTCGATCGCGCCGATGAGCGTGGCCGTGCCGAACCGCGTGCCCTCGCCGGGCCGGAGCCGGCGAAATCCGTCTCCGCGATCGGGAAGCGACCGCGCTTCGCGGAGGTAGCCCCGGTCGACGGTCCCGACCGAGGCCGTCTGCCCGGTTGGGAGCGGCTCCGTCGCGCACGAGGCGATCGTCGAAGCGACGAGCAGCGCGGTGAAAACCCTCACCATTTCGACTTCAGCATAGCGCACGCGTCCGCTTGACGTCCCAAACCGGCCACGTAACGTTATGAATTGACGTATGCCCGAGCAAAGCGACGGATTGATGGACCGGCTCAGCGCGCACCTCGATCGCGGCTGGGAGCTCGTCACGCAGGGGGACCTGAACGGCGCGATGGCGTCGGCCGAGCAAACGCTCGAGCTCGACGGCGATTCGCCGGATGCCCACAACCTGATCGGGTACATCCATGCGGCCAACGGCAATCTCGACATGGCGCTCGAGCACTACCGGCAGGCGATCGAGCTCGACGAGCACTACCTCGAGGCGATGCTGAACGCCGCCGAGCTGCTGATCCACCCGCTCGGCAGCTTCGCCGAGGCGATTCGCGTGCTCGATCAGGCGCTCGAGAGCTGCCAGACGGCAGACGACATCGCCGACGCCTCGGTGCTCAAGGTCGACGCGCTGCTCCAGCAGGGCGACCGGGCCGCGGCGGCGGAGCTCCTGGTCGGCCTCCCCGACGGCCCGTTCGAGAACCAGCAGCTCGATTTCCTGATCGGCAGGGCACACTTCGAGCTCGAGCAGGTCGACGCCGCGGCGCCCCTCATCGAACGCGCCGCGTCGCGGCCCGACGCGCCGGCCGACGCGATCTATTACCTCGGGCTCCTTCGCGAGCGCCAGGGCCAGCAGCCGGAGGCGTCGCTCGCATTCCTCAAGGCCCGCCAGCTCGACGGGGCGCTGCCGAGGCCTCCGTGGGCGCCCTCTCACGCGCGCTTCGAAAAAGTCGTGCAAGCGGCGCTACGTCAGCTCCCGGCGACGCTCACCAAGCGGCTCGAAGGCAACCTGATCATGGTCGCTGACCTGCCGGGCGTGGAGGTCGTCGCCGAGGGTGTCGACCCCCGAACCCCTCTGCTCCTCGACGAGATGGCCACGTCGCCAAACACGGAGGAGCAGCGCCGCCTGTTCGTCTACCAGCGAAACATCGAGCGCCTCATCCGCCAGCCGCTCGAGCTGGAGGACGACGTTCGCACCATTCTCGGCCGCGAGCTCGAAGCCCACTTCAAGCGGCCGAGCGGGGCGCCCGCGCCGAACAAGTTCTCGTCTCAGCGGCCGAGCTGAAGCGCCTCTTCAGGGCCGCCTAGCTCCGCCCACACCGCGCGCATATCCGCGAGAACGGGCGCCACGAGCTCGATCGGGTCGCCGCCCGAGCGGGCGGGAAAGGCGACTCGAGCGCAGTGCAGCATCACGCGCCGCGCGGTGACGACGCGGCCATCTGGGAGCACTTTGCGCGGCTCGCCGCCGTAGGCCCTGTCGCCGAAGAGCGGGACGCCCGCATGCGATGCATGCACACGAAGCTGGTGGGTTCGGCCGGTGTCGGGACGCAGCTCGAGCAGCGTTGCCTCGGCCGTTCTTGCGGCGACCGCGTAGCGCGTGGACGCAGCGCGCTCCCCTCGGCCCGGCCCCGCGATGCGGTGCTTCGGGTCCGCCGGGTCGATCGAGATCGGCGAGCTCCAGCGCCCGTCGGCGGGGCTCGGCTCGCCGAGCGTGATGCCAACGTACACCCGCTCGTAGCGCCCATCTCGTCGCGCGCCGAGCAGGTGACGGTTGGCTTCGCGCGTGAGTGCAAAGGTGACGATCCCGCTCACGGGTGAATCGAGCCGCGACGTGGCGTGCGGCCGCAGCGGCGCGAAGCGATTCGACACCCAGTGAACGAGCGACCGATCGTCTCGGCCCGGTGACGTGGTCGGCAGCCCCGGCGGCTTGCTCACGACGAGAATGTCGTCGTCTCGGTGAATGATCTCCGGTTCGGGTGGCTCCCGCTCAGGCACCCAGCACCTCGACGAGGCCCTCGTCGCCGTCGAGTCTCACGATGTCGCCGTCGCGAAGCGAACGGGTGGCGTTGGTGACGTTCACGACCGCCGGCACGCCGTACTCGCGCAAGATGATCGCCGCGTGCGAGAGCGGGCCCCCGAGCTCCGTGACCACGCCTGCCGCCGCCAAAAAGAGCGGCGCCCAGCCGGTGTCGGCCGCCGCGACCACCAGCACTTCGCCGTCCGTGAAGTCGGCCGCCTGGGAGGGATCGCGGAGCACCCTCACCTTCCCCTCTGCAACACCGCGGCTCGCCGCCAGCCCGCGCAGGCGCTTGGCTCGAGCGACCACACCGGCCTCGTCCGGCGGGAACCCGACGAACGTCGTCGGTGGCTCTGGGAGCGCTCGATTGCGCTCGTGCTCGAGGCGCCGGCGCTGCACGCGCATCGCCACGCGCTCGTTCTGGTCGTGGAGCACGCGACGAAGCTCGACCAGCGTCAAGAAGAAGGCGGCGTCGGGCCCCGCCTCCGGCTCGCGCGCCTGGATACGGCGCGACGCTTCGAGCGCGACCCTGCGGAACATCCCGAGAACCTCCACCACGTGGCCCCGCAGGTGCTCCCGCATTCGCGTGAAACGGCGCACCACGTCGAGAAGCTTTCGCACCGCGGGGCGAATCGGGAGCGGCATGCTCTTGGCGAGCTGCTCTTCGGCGTGCTCGCGCGCCAGCCGGAGCGCGCGCTCTCGCGCTTCGAGGTCGACCGACCCGCGAAGATGCGAGCGAAGCGCCGCGAACATCAGGGTCGGGTCCTCGGACCAGCGCGGCTCTGCGATCTCCGCTTCCCGCACGCCGCGGTGGCCGTACTTGTCGAGAAACTCGCGAAGCGCGTCTCGCGTGCGGCCCGCCGGGAGGTCGGCCACGTGAAGCTCGGACAGCGGCTCGCTCTGAATGCGCTCGGCCACTTCGAGCTCTTCGCGGGCGAGCTGGGCGATCTGCCAGAGCGCGACACCAGGCTCTGCGCTCGAGATGCCCTCCAAGCCCGAAAGCAAGTCGCGATAAAAGCCGGGCGCCTGGTTTTTGGCGAACGTGCGGAGCAGCCCGATCAGCACGAGAACCGCGGTGAGCAGGTTCGCGTAGGCCGTCAACATGATCGAGCCGGTTTCGTCGAGCAGGTGCTCCACGTCGCCGAGCATGCGGTCGAGCCCGCTCGGCTCGAGGAGCCGCGGGTCGATCTCGAGGATGCGCCGGCGCTCGTCGGTGTAGTAGCTCTCGAAGTCGTCGACGCGCGCTTGAAGACGGAAGTTCTCCCTCGCATACCGGGACACCGTCTGCGGAAGACGGAGCACGAACCCGGTCGAGCTTCGCTCTTCGATCACCTCGTCGAGCTCGGTGGCGTACTCGCCGCCGCCGAGCCTCACCAGCGTGGAGGGATGAATCCAAGGGATCTGCGACATGATCGAGCTGAGCTCGGTCAGGTTGAGATAGATTCGGCCGCGAAAGTCACCCACGAGCTCGGCATCGCGGGGCACCGTGCAGCCGAGCGCGCCGAACGCGCGGCGAAACCCGAGGGCGCTGAACTGGCTGAGCACCGACCAAGTGAACGGGGTCGCGACGCCCGGAAGCGCCTCGCCCACGTTGGCGTTCGTCCAGACGATCTTGCGGCGATCCCACGGGCGATCCCGGCCCGACGAGCGGCGGCTTCGATGGTTCGGCACGATCACCGGTCTCGCCTGTAGGACGAAAGTCTGACCGCCGGCGATCGCCCACTCGACGTCACGCGCGTCGCGAAAATGGCTCTCGATGCGGCTCGCCAGGTCTCGAAGGCCGAGGAGCTGCTTCTCGCTCAAGGCCGAGCGGGCGCGCTCCGCGGCGGGCACCTCTTCTTCACGCACCCCGCCCTCGGGCCGGAGCACGGTCTTCATCGACTTGGCGCCGATCACCTGGTCGCGAAGCTGGCCGGTGGCTTTGTCGATCCGGTATGTGTCCGGCGTGACGCGCCCGTCGACCACGGAGTTGCCGAGGCCGTACCCCGCGTTGACGACGATCTCGCCGGCATCGCCCGTGAGCGGGTTCGTCGTGAAGAGCACCCCGGAAACCTCGGCTGGAACCATCGCCTGAATCACGATGCCGACCGAGATCGGCACGTCGTCGCTGAGCGTTCTGAGATAAGAGACCACCCGAGGGGTGAAGAGGCTTGCCCAGCAGACCTTGATCGCGTCGAGCAGCTCCCCCTCGCGCGTCAGGTTGAGGAGCGTCGAATGCATCCCGGCCGCGGAGGCGCCCTCCTGATCCTCGTGCATGGCCGACGACCGAACGGCAAAACCTCGGGCACCCTCTTGGTTCATCGCCAGAAGCGCATCGCGAACGCTTCGCACGACGTCGGCCGGCAGCTCTGCCTCGCGCACGCGCCGCGCGATCGATTCGAGTCGCTCTTCAGGGACGTGCGGGCTTCCCAAGAGCGCGCGCGGGCGATCTGCGATGTCCAACACGCTCGAGAAGAAGGCGTCACCAACCCAGCCCGGCATGGCGTAGGCCGCCGGCACGGGGAACCCGGCTCGGGCCAAAGCGGCCAGGCCGCGGGCCTTGCCACCATAGCCGGACGCCTTTCTTGGAACGACCGATTCGATTCGCTTGAGGACCCTCGCCATCAGGACCGGCTGGTTCTAGCTCACCGCCTGCAAACCGGCATGTAGGGGTCATGGACGGCGCGGGGCCTCAGCGCTATGAGTGCGCGGTGTGGGCGATGGAAGACGATCATTTTCATGATCAATGCGGTGTGTTTGGTGTCTTTGGGGCCAAAGAGGCCTCGAATTTGGCATATCTCGGCCTGCACTCCCTGCAGCACCGCGGACAAGAAGCCGCCGGCATCGTGTCGAGCAACGGCGAGCAGCTTTTCGTTCACCGAGGCATGGGCCTCGTTCAGGACGTGTTCACCGCCACGCAGCTCGAGCGTCTCCCGGGCAACAGCGCGATCGGCCACGTGCGCTACACCACCGCGGGCGGCAGCCACATCAAAAACGCGCAGCCACTCGCAGTAGACAGCGGGCACGGCGCGCTTGCCGTCGCGCACAACGGCAACCTCACGAACGGGGTCGCCCTTCGGCACCAGCTCGAAAAAGACGGTTCGATCTTCGCGTCGGACAGCGACACCGAGGTGTTGGTACACCTGATCGCGCGCTCGAGGGCGACGTCCACGATCGACCGCGTTGCGGACGCGCTGCACCAGGTGGAAGGCGCCTATTCGCTGGTCTTTCTTTCACCAGGCGAGATGGTTGCGGTTCGAGATCCGTACGGCTTTCGGCCCCTTTGTCTCGGCAAGCTCGGAGATGCCTTCGTCATCGCGTCCGAGCCGCCGGCGTTTCAGCTCATCGGCGCGGAATTCGTTCGCGATGTGGAGCCGGGCGAAATGGTGGTGGTCGACGACGACGGGATTCGCAGCCTCCGTCCGTTTCGAAGCGACCCGGAGCGGCGCTACATGTGCATCTTCGAGTACGTGTATTTCGCGCGTCCCGATGCATCGTTCGATGGGATCAGCGTATATGAGGCGCGCAAGCGCATGGGGCGCGCGCTCGCCGACGACCAGCCGGTCGAGGCCGATTTGGTGGTGCCCGTGCCCGACAGCGGTGTCGCCGCCGCGCTCGGCTACGCGGAAGCGGCCAAGCTTCCCTTCGAGCTCGGGCTGATTCGAAGCCACTACGTGGGGCGCACTTTCATAGAGCCGGCGCAGTCGATTCGCCATTTCGGCGTGCGGCTCAAGCTGCACCCCGTCAAGAGCCTGCTCGAGGGCAAGCGGGTCGTCGTGATCGACGATTCCATCGTTCGTGGCACCACCAGCCGTAAAATCGTGAAGATGATCCGGGACGCGGGCGCCACCGAGGTGCACCTTCGCATCAGCTCGCCGCCCACGATCTGGCCCTGCTTCTACGGCATCGACACGCCCACCCGCGAAGAGCTGATCGCCGCCCACCACACGGTCGACCAAGTCAACGACTACGTCACCGCCGACAGCCTCGGCTACCTCTCCCTCGACGGCCTCAAACGCGCCGTCGGCGGCGAAGGCTTCTGCAGCGCCTGCTTCAGCGGCCGCTACCCCATCCCCGTCACCGACAACGGCGCCCCGAGAAAACAACTCCCCCTAGTCGGCGTCTAAGCTCTTTTCCCGAAAAAGGGGACTGTCCCCTTTTTTCGCTCAGTGGGCGGCTAGCCAGCGGAGGATGGCTTCGTTGACTTCGGCGGGGCGCTCGAGGTGGAGGAAGTGGCCGGCCTCGGCGAAGTGGACGCTTTCGAACAAGGCGCTGAAGTAGCGCTCCTGGCCGCGCGCCAGCTCCACGGGAATGCAGCCGTCGCGCTCGCCGTGGAGATAGAGCGTCGGGACGACGATGGGGCCGTCTGCCCACATCGCGCGAAGCGCACGGATGCTCTTCACGGACAGCAGGGCGCGGTAGTATCGGAGCGGCGCAGGCATGCTCGACCGCAGGCAGAGCTTCAGCTCGTCGAAGTAGTCGTCGCCTGGATCGAAGCCGGGCGACCACTTGCTCCAGAGCCGCTCGATGAAGCGATAGTTGCGGAACGACACCACGCGATCCGAGGCAACCGGCAGCTGAAACAGACCCATATACGCCAGGGAACGCCCCTGCTCCGGGTAGCGCTGCAGGTGCGCCTCGATCGCCGCCAAGTGCGGGACGGCGAGAAGCACCGCCGCACGAAAGCGGTCCGGTTCGAGCGCGCACGCGCACTGCCCGACGATCGAGCCCCAGTCATGGCCGACGAAGCGCACAGGCTCCGTGGGCGACAGCTCGTCGGCGAGGTCGAGGACGCGGCGCGTGACCGCGATCGGGTCGAACGGCCCATCGAGTGTCGAGGGCGCGTACCCAGGCAACCAAGGCTGCACCACGCGGTAACCCGCCTCGAGAAGCGGCCGGGTGAGCGGTGCCCAGGTGCGCGGGATGTCTGGAAAGCCGTGCAGACAAATCACCAGCGGCGCGTCCGAGGGACCCTCGGCTAGATAGGAAAGCCCGCTTTGCCCAGAGCGAAATCGACGCATCGACCGATAGCCTAGGCGAAGAAGGTCGCCAGCGCCTCCGCGAGCCGCTCCGCAAACGATTCGTCGACGATCAGGTCCTGCCGTGCCTCGATTTCCAGCGCCTGACGGCCGACCTCGCGCGCATGCCGCACCGGTGAGTAGGCGAGCCCGTCCTTCCCGGACCACGGCTCGTTCGCGAGCACGTGAAACCCGGCGGCTTCGAGGTGTCGCAGAAGCCGCAGCGCAACATCTTCCTCGTCGTAGTCGAAGAGCACCCCGAGCTCGAGCACGCGGGCGTCGCCTTCGTAGTCGTCGGTGAAGGTGTGAATCGAAAACACGGTGTCGCCGCGACTTCGCCGAACCATCTCGCTCACGGCCTGGTGATAGGGCACGTAGAAGTCCTCGATGCGCCGCTGACGCTCCGGGCCCAAGAGCGCCTCGTTGAGCTGTACGGTCTTCCCGTCTGCGTTCTCCCTAAACAGCGTGTCGGAATCGAGAGGACGGTTTGGGTCGATCAGCAGTCGCGAAAAACGCGACAGCACCGCGGGTGCGTTCATTCGACGTGCGACTCGTCTCGTGAAAGCCGCCGCTCCGATGTCGCTCGCCCAGTGCGTGTCGACGAGCCACAGGTCCCCCGCCGGCCACGTCCACGGCTCCGGCAGCTCGGCCGACGCGTGCTCGCACGTGAACACGAGCCGACCACTGAAGTCGCCGTCGAGTCTCTCTACCGGATGATGTGTGGCCATGTTTGGAATTGTAAGCGAGGTCTCACAAAGTCGAGCCTGTTGATGACACCGAACGAGTGCGCTGTATACTCCAATCCGGAAGCCGGTGGGGGCGGCGAAAGCAAGATTGACCGTGCCGCGCCCCGACGAAAAAGCAAAGCTCTCCGAACGCAGCCGGCGCCGCTCGAGCCACTTCCGTAAGAAGCGTCGCGACAGCACGACGAAGCTGATTCGCGTGCGCAACGGGTCGCCCGACTCGAGCGAAGTGCGGGAAGTCGTGCGGAGCCCACTGTCGCGGCACGAGCAGTGGACCGAGGTGGCCAATCCCGCGCCGAGCCTGCCCGACCCCCCGCTTCAGCGCCCACTACCCCCACCCGCGCCGCTCCCCGCGGAGAGCGCCACCCATCGCGCCGGGGGCCCGAGCTGGCTCGAGGACCGGCAGCGCCGAAAGCGCGTGGAAGACATCGTCGGGACGGTGGGCCTCGCGATCATGGTCGCGGCCATGCTGATCGCCATGTGGCTCCGCATGACGGGCGGCTGAGCCCCTGGCTCTCGGACGCGCTCAGAACTCCGGGCGGTCTTGGTGCTGGCCGAACACGTCGCGGAAGACGTCGCAGATCTCCTGCTCGGTGCAGTACGCCCTCGCCGCGTCGACGATGGTGGGCATGACGTTCCGATCGGTGCGGCACGCATCGGCAATGGCAGCGAGCGCCTCTGCGACCCCCTGGTCGTCCCGCTCGGCCTTGACCTCTCGAAGGCTTTGCACCTGCTCTTTTTCAATGGTCGGGTCGACGCGCAACATGGGTATGTCCGTCTCGTCGTCCTGTTCGTACTTGTTGACGCCGACCACGGTCTTTTCGCCGCTCTCGATCTGCTGCTGGAGTCTGTACGCCGAAGACGCGATCTCCCGCTGCGGATACCCCCGCTCGACCGCCTCGACCATCCCACCGAGCTCGTCGATTTTGGCGATGTAGCCCATCGCCTCTTCTTCGAGCCGATCGGTCATCCACTCCACGAAATAGCTGCCTGCCAGCGGGTCGATGGTGTTGGCGACCCCGGACTCCTCGGCGATGATCTGCTGGGTGCGGAGCGCGATGGTCACCGCCTCCTCGGTGGGAAGCGCGAACGTTTCGTCGAGGCTGTTGGTGTGGAGCGACTGCGTGCCACCGAGCACCGCGGCAAGCCCCTGGAGGGCAACGCGCGCCACGTTGTTATATGGCTGCTGAGCGGTGAGCGAAACGCCGGCGGTCTGCGCGTGCGTCCGGAGCATCAGCGAGCGCGGGTTGCTCGGGTTGAAGCGCGCTTTCATGAGCCGCGCCCACATGCGGCGCGCGGCGCGAAACTTCGCGACTTCTTCGAAAAAGTCACTGTGCACGTCGAAGAAGAAAGAAAGCCGCGGCGCGAACTCGTCGACGTCGAGACCGCGCTCCACGCCCCACTTCACGTATTCGAGACCGTCGGCAATGGTGAAGGCGAGCTCCTGGGCCGCCGTCGAGCCCGCTTCGCGGATGTGGTAGCCGCTGATGCTCACGCTGTTCCAACGCGGCACCTCTTTCGCGCAAAACTCGATCGAATCGGTGACGATGCGCATCGCCGGGCGCGGCGGCACCACCCACGCGTGCTGGGCGATGAACTCCTTGAGGCAGTCGTTTTGCACGGTGCCGCCGATCTTGTCGCGCGGAACGCCGCGCTTGTCGGCGAGCGCCACGTAGAACCCGAGCAACACCGCGGCGGGGCCGTTGATGGTCATCGAGGTGGTGACCTTGTCGAGCGGAATCCCCTCGAAGAGGATCTCCATGTCGCGAAGCGTGTCGACCGCGACGCCGACCATGCCCACCTCGCCGAGCGAGCGCGGGGAATCGCTGTCGTAACCCATCAGAGTCGGGAAATCGAAGGCGGTGGAGAGCCCGGTTTGGCCCTGCTCGAGCAGATACCGGAAGCGCGCATTGGTCTGCCGCGGGGTCCCGAACCCGGCGAACATCCTCATGGTCCAGAGGCGGCCGCGATACATCGTGGGCTGCACGCCGCGCGTGTACGGGAACTGACCGGGGAAGCCGAGGTCGCGCCGATAGTTCTCGGCGTCGCCGGCGGGCGTGAGCAGGTCCGGCACCTCGACGTCGCTCAGCGTGGCAAAGCGCTCTTTTCGAAGCGGCTTTCGCGAGACCGCGCCCTGCACGTCGGTCTCGCGCCACGCGTCGGCTTCGTCGCGCAGCGTGTCGCGGTCGCCCGAAGAGGGCGGGAGCTTGCCAGCCGGATCTGCCGTCACGTCGCCTCCTATCAGTTCTTTACGGTGTCCTCGGCGCCGGGAAAAGGCAAGACCTCGCCTCGGATGACCTGCAGCATGCCCTCGACCTCCAGCGCGACCTCGAGCTCGGGGTTGGTTTGCAGAAACCGTTCGAGATAGCGCTTCGCGGCCTGGTTTTCGCCTTTTTGGAAGTGCGCAGCGCCAACGAGGAACAGCCCGTCGCCATCGTCCTCGCGCGTTTGCAGCACGCGCTGCCCCATCCGAATCGCTTTGTCGTACTCGCCCAGCATGCGAAGCGCCTGGCCCGCGCCGAGCATCGCGCCCACGTAGTCCGGAGCCAGGGTCAGCGCCTCGACGTAGCTCTTGAGCGCTTCCTGGTACGCTTCCTTTTCGAAGTACGCGTGCCCGAGGAAGTAGTACCCGTATTCGTTGCCCGGGTCTTCGCGCACCACGCGAACGAGCTCGTCGATCGCACGGTCCGCTTCACCGTCGTTGAGGAGCTCCATGCCCTCCTCGACTGCCTCCCACCGAGCCGACTGCTGCTCTTCCATGGGCGCTCTCAGTTCCGTTTTCCGTAGTCGATCGAGCCGGCGCGCGTCCGGTCGCGAGGCCGCACTCCGGACGCGAGGGTGCTGAGCGCCAGCAGGAGAAAGAGCACTCCCCCGATCAGCAGGGTCGCGCCCATCAGCTGGCGATTGTCCAACACCCAGTAAGCGAGCCCCGCGATCGCGAGCGTCAGGAGTGCAACCACACCCGAGAGCTTGAGCTGCATTCGACGCCGCCGCTCGGCCTGCTCCTCGGCCTCACGCTTTGCTTCCTTCGCGGCCTTGGCGCGCTCCTTGCGAGCCTGGCGCCGATCGTTCTGCTTCTTCGCCATGGGCGAAGGATACTACACTACTCGATCGCTCGGCGGGCCCGGTCGGCCAGATGCCCCTCGGGGACCAGCTCGAGGTATCTTTCGTAGGCCTGCCGGGCGGCCGGCGAGCTCTCGCTCGACAGGATCTCCCCGAGGTAGAACCAGGCGGACGGGGGCCCGTGGGGCAGCGAAATCGACTGGCGCAGAAGGCGCTTGGCCGCGTCGCGGTCGCCCCGCTCGTATTCGACGCGCGCGAGCTGGTAGATCGCGCCTGCCTCGAGGCCGGGCCGCGCGTCGACTCCTCTCGCGAGCTCGAGAGCCCGCGTCGCGGTCTTCGCGGTCTCCGTGTACTTCTTGGCTCGGAGCGTGCTCCCACCGATTCCGACGAGAGCCGGGGCGAAGTCCGCGTCGAGGTCGAGCGCGCGTCGATAATAGGTGGCCGCCACACCGGTATGCCCCTCGGCCTCGAGCGCATCCGCGCGGGCGGTGAGCTCGGCGGGCGACATCGACGCCAGCTCACGTTGAACCAGCTTGGGGTCTGGGTTGTTCGGGACCACCTCGGCGGTCTTCACCGGAGTCGGCTTCGCGCGGGCCTTCGGCTTGCGGCGGGCCGGTTTCTGCGTGGCCGCCTTCTTTGGGGCGCGCCGCTCTGGCGCAGGGGGCTCGACGGCCGCGCGGGGCTCGGCAATCGGAGACGGCTCGACGGCCGGCGCCTCCTCGACGTCGACGGGCGAGTCTTCGGCGATCGGCCCCGGCTCCGCGGCAATCGTGGGCAGCGGAGCGAGCTCCACCGCATCTGGTTGGTCTTCGAGGCCGCCGGTCTCGAGCGCCGCCGCGGCCGGCTCCTCGACGTCGACGGGCGAGTCTTCGGAAAGGATGCTGGACGCCTCGCCAGGCGCGGTGAGCCTGGCGATTCCAACGATCAGGGCGCCGGTCGCCCCGAGCGCGAGCACGGCGAGCAGCAGCTGCTTCGGCGTGAGCGCGGCCTGCGTGCTGCGTTCGCGCCGCTCTGCGAATGCGATCAGGTCGTCGTCCTGCTCGGGCACCACGCTCTCGTGCACCGAGGGCCTAGCCTCGAGGGCCTCCGCCTTGGCCCGAATGCGCGTCGCTTTGTCGGCCTTGCCGAGCTCGGAAAAAATGTCCGCGAGGCCCCAGAGCGGTCGCGGATCGTCCGGGGCCAGCCGAGCGGCGCCGAGGAGCGCCTGCTGCGCGCGGAGCGCATCCCCGTCCCCGCGCCAAGCCTCCGCGCAGAGCAGCAGATACTCCGGATCGTCCGCAAGCGCTTCGTGATGATCGGCGAGCACGTCCAGCGCGGATCGCGGCTTTCCGCTCGCGATCAGATCGCGTGCGATCTCCAACGGATGCGCGCCGTCACCAGCGTCGAGCGGATCGAGCGCAAAGGCGTCGAAGCCGAAATCAGTCACGGCCGCGAGCCTACCAGAGGCACCTGGATTGTCTGAATTCCCGCCAATCGCAGAGCGAGGCCGGGCCTTCTCCTGCAAAGTCAGTATACTTCCGCCCAATGTTTGTGGTCGCGTGCTCCGGTTTCCCCGTGCCGGTCAGCCGATATTGGCGTGAGTTCGACGCGGTGGAAATCTCGGACACCGAGATTGCCATTCCGGGGGCGGGGACCGTGCGGCGCTGGATTCGTGAGGCGCCCGATAGCTTTCTCTTCACCGTCGTCGCGCCGAAGTCGGTGAGCGAGTCGGGTTTTCGCCGAACCAAGGAGAACAAGGCCACGTGTGAGGCGGTTGCCGCTCTCGCGGGCGATCTCAACGCCAAGGCCGTGGTGTTCAGCGCGGACGACAAGTTCAAGCACGGCAAAGCGAACCGCGCCGCCCTTCGTGCGTTTCTCGGCTTTCTGCCCCCGGAGATGCCGCCGGTCGTGTTCGACCTCGACGCGTGGAAGCCGGCCGACATCGCGGCTGCGTGCGGGGACCGCGCCGCGATCGCCGCCTACGACCCACTCACCGACGACCCTCCGCCACCGGCGAAAATCGTCTACATCCGTTTGCCCGGCCCAGCGGGGCATCGCTCCCGCTACGACGAAGCGGCGGTCGCGAAAATTGCCGACCACTGCAACTCGCTCGACCCCGAGCTGGGCCTTTGCGTGTTTCAAAACATCGACATGCAGACCAACGCCCACCAGCTCATCAAGAAGCTCGAGTGAGCGATGTCGCGCGCGGCATTGGTGCCGACGTTGATCACGATCGGCGACGACGACGCGGGCGAGCGCATCGATAGAGTGCTCGCGCGCCGGTGTCCTGAGTTCTCGCGCAGCGCCATCCAGCGGTGGATCGAGCTCGGGCGAATCGAGCAGGCCGGCGAGGTGGTCTCCCGGAAGACCAAGGCGGAGGCCGGAGCCGAGGTCTCGATCCTTCCCGCACCCCCCGAGCCGATGAACGCGGCGCCGCAGGCGATCCCGCTCGACGTTCTGCACGAGGACGGCCATCTGCTCGTGCTCGACAAGCCGGCGGGCCTGGTCGTCCACCCGGGCCCCGGCCACCCCGACGGAACCCTCGTGAACGCGCTCCTTCACCACGCCGAGGTCCGCGGGGGCGACGACCCGTTGCGGCCAGGCATCGTTCACCGCTTGGACAAGGATACGAGCGGCGTGATGGTGGTCGCCAAGTCCCCGGAGGCGCACGAGGGGCTCGTCGCGATGTTTCAGCGCCATGCGCTCGAGCGCGCCTACCTCGCGATCGCGATCGGCAGGCCGCCTGCCGCCGTCACCTACGACACGACGCACGGCCGCCACCCCGTCGACCGAAAGCGCTTCACCTCGCGCGGCGACCGCGGACGGCGCGCGGTGACGCACGTCGAGACTTTGGAGCCGCTTCACGGAAGCGCGCTCGTTCGTTGCCGGCTAGAGACCGGGCGCACGCACCAGATCCGCGTGCACCTCGCAGACCACGGCTACCCCGTGCTCGGCGATCCGCTCTACGGCAAATCGATCGGCGACCCGCTGCTGCGCCGAGTTTCGAGCGAGCTCGGGCGGCAAGCGCTGCACGCCACCCTGTTGGCCTTCGAGCACCCGATCACCGGCGAGCCGCTGCGAGTCGAGACCGAGCCGCCGAGCGACTTCGGCGACGCGCTCAGCGCTCTTCGGTAGTCTCCTCGTCGACTTCGCAGACGCGCCGATCGACTCCGCCGTCGTCGAAGACGGACTCGCACTCGCGGTAGCCTTCTAGGAGCTCCGCGCACGGCCTTCGAAGGCCTTGGCGTGCGACCTGATTGCAGCTTTCGATGAAGATCGGATTGACGAGCACTTCGCTGCAACACAAGGCAAGGGTCGCGCAGCACTCGATTCCCTCCTGCGCGACGCCTGCATCGAGGACTTCACCGACGGTGGCGGGGCTGCACGCGGTCAGTGCAAGCCCGAGACCGACGACGAGGGCGATCCCCCTGATCGAGTCCAAAGTCATTCGAAACGGCGAGAGAGCTACCACATCGGCGATTCGATGTGAGCCTTCGAGCGCACCAGGAGGTCGATGATCGCGCGGTCGTAGAGGTTGCGGCCGAGAAGCTCGGGAGCCACGCGGCTTTGGTAGAGGTCCCTACCCTCCTGAATCTCGTCGACCATCACGTCGAAGAGATTGTCGTTCCGCACGCCTTCCGCGATCTTTTCCTCGTTATAGAGCGCGAGGTCGCTCGAGATCGCGCGCGCCAGTCGGCGAGCGGCTTCTTCGGTTTCGATCAGCGCCATCGTTCCTCCCGGGGCGAAGAGTGACGCAGCAGGCGGGCTCCTGTCAAAGGGATGCCTCGTCGATCTCGATCGCGCCGCCACGGAGCACGCGCATCGGGCTCGTGGTCGTGTCGATCAGGGTCGATGGGGCGCCGCCGGGCGAGACGCCGGGAAGGCTTCCCGCGAGCCCCGCCCGCATGTCTTCCGGGAGCTCTTCCACGCTGCGGAGCGGCGGCTCGCCGGTCCGGTTGGCGCTGGTCGCCGTCAGCGCATGGCGGAAGGCGCGAACGAGATCGGCTGCCGGGCTCGCACCCGGAACGCGCACGCCGACCTTTCCATCCCGGCTGAGCCGCGGGTTCAGCCCGGGCTTCGCGTGGAGCAAGATCGTCAGCGGACCGGGCCAGTGCGCGTCGATCAGCGCGCGCCCCCGCTCGGAAGGCGGCCGGGCCACCTCTTCGATGGCGGCGGCGTCGGGCAGCAGAAGCGCGATCGGCATGTCGGCCGGGCGCCCTTTGAGCTCGGCGACGCGCAGAACGGCAGCGTCGCTTCGCGCGTCGGCGAGCAGCCCGAGCCAGGTCTCGGTCGGGCAGGCGATGACGCCCCCGCGCTCGAGGGCCTCGACAAGCGCGGCCAAGTCCTCGGTCATGCCCGGCTTCGCGCCCGCCACCCGATGTCGTGGCGAAGCTGCTTTCCGTCGAAGTCGATCAGCGCGGCGGCTTCGTAGGCGCGCTCGGCGGCTTCGTCGATCGAATCACCGATCGCGGTCACCGAAAGCACGCGCCCTCCCGAGGTCACGACCCGGTCGCCGTCGAGCGCGGTGCCCGCGTGAAAGACCGTGACTCGATCGAGCGCCGACGCCGAATCGAGCCCGTGAATGACCTTGCCCTTCTCGTAGGTTCCCGGGTAGCCGCCGGATGCGAGCACCACGCAGAGCGACGCGGGAGCCTCCCACTCGAGCGCCAAACCCCCGAAATCGCCTTTCGCCGACCCGGCGATCAGCGGCATGAGCGAGCCCTTCCAGCGCGTGACCAGCGTCTGGCACTCGGGGTCGCCAAAGCGGGTGTTGTATTCGAGCACGAGGGGCTCGCCGTCGACGATCATCAAGCCGACGAACAGCGCTCCGCGAAACGGCCGGCCGTCACTCGCCATGCCGGAAAGCGTCGGCTCGATCACGCGATCGAGGATCTTCTGCTCGACTTCGGCGTCGACCACTGGGGGCGGCGAGTACGCACCCATGCCGCCGGTGTTGGGGCCGCGGTCGCCGTCGAACGCTCGCTTGTGGTCCTGCGCGGGGGCGAGCGGAACGAAGCGCTGACCGTCCGATACCACGTGGTAGCTCACCTCTTGGCCGACGAGGCACTCCTCGACGACGATGCGATCGCCGGCGTCGCCAAACGCGCGCTCGCGCATGATGCGATGCACGCCTGCGACCGCTTCTTCGGTGTCGCTCGCGACGATCACCCCCTTGCCGGCGGCCAGGCCATCGGCCTTGACCACGAGAGGCCGCTGCGCGTCTTCGATGTAGCGCACCGCTTCGTCGGCGTCGTCGAACACCTGAAAGCCCGCGGTGGGGATCCGGTGGCGAGCCATGAACTCTTTCGAAAAAATTTTCGAGCCTTCGAGCCGTGCGCCCTCTTTATCGGGGCCAAAGGCGTCGATGCCCTGTTCGCGAAGCGCATCCACGACGCCCGCCACCAGCGGCGCCTCCGGACCGACGACGACCAGATCCGCCGATTCGCGCTGCGCGAGCGCCACGACCGCGGCCGCGTCGGTGGGGTCGACCGGGACCGTGCGGCCGATCGCCGCGAGCCCCGCGTTGCCCGGGGCGCCGATGATCTCGACGCCCGGGTCGCGCGAGAGGCGCCAACCGAGCGCGTGCTCGCGGGCGCCCGCCCCGACGATGAGAACGCGGGTCATCAGTGCCGGAAGTGGCGAACGCCGGTGAACACCATCGCGATGCCTGCGGCGTCGGCCGCGGCGATCACGGCGTCGTCGCCCTTGGACCCGCCGGGCTGGACCACCGCGGTGATGCCTGCGGCCGCGGCGGCCTCGATGCCGTCCGGAAATGGAAAGAACGCGTCGGACGCCATCACCGCGCCCTTCGAGAGCTCGCCTGCCTTTTGTGAGGCGATGCCCACCGCCGTGACACGCGCCATCTGCCCCGCGCCGACACCGACGGTGCGGTCGGGCTTGGCAAACACGATGGCGTTCGACTTCACGTGCTTGCAAACCCGCCACGCGAAATCGAGCGCGCGCCACTCGTCATCGGTTGGCTGCCGCTGCGTGGCGACCTTGCCTTCTTTGACCTCGGCGGGCCCCGTTGCATCGCGGTCTTGGACCACGATGCCGCCGCCGACGCGTTTGAGCTGGAGCGCGCTGTAGTCCGCGGGCAACCACTCGCCGGTGGCGAGGATGCGGAGGTTCTTCTTGCGGCGGAGACGCTCGAGCGCAGCGGGCTCGAAACCCGGGGCAATGACGCACTCGATGAATGTCTCTGCGACCGCGTTGGCGGTGGCTTCGTCGACGGTTTGGTTCAGCGCGACGATGCCGCCAAAGGCGCTTTGCGCATCGGCCTCTCGTGCAACGCGGTACGCCTGCTCGAGGGTCGCGGCGGTTGCGACGCCACACGGATTGGTGTGCTTGACGACGACGGCAGCGGGCCCGTCGAACTCACGGACCGCCTCGATGGTTGCGTCGACGTCGACCAGGTTGTTGAACGAGAGCTCCTTGCCGCCAGCGCCGAGCGACTCTGCGCGCGCGAGGCTGCCGGCCGGCGCGTTGCGCTCGATGTAAAACGCACCCTGCTGGTGGGGGTTTTCGCCGTAGCGCACGTCGTAGGCTTTGGTGAAGCTGAGCGTGAGCGCGCCGGGGAACTTCGACTCGCTGCTCTGAGACGTGAGATACGCCGCGATGGCGCCGTCGTACGCAGCGGTTTGCGCGAATGCCTTGGCCGCGAGGCGCGCGCGGAGCGACGCGTTGGGCCCGTCCCCGGACTTCACAGCGGCGAGCACTTCGTCGTAGTCGCTCGGGTCGGTGACGACCGCGACACGGGCTTGGTTCTTGGCCGCGCTTCGGACCATGGAGGGGCCCCCGATGTCGATGTTTTCGATCGTCTCGTCGTGGCTGGCGCCGCGCGCGACGGTCTGCTCGAAGGGGTAGAGGTTGACGACGACGAGGTCGATCGGCTTGCCGCCGATGCTGGTGAGGGCGTCCCGATCGGCGGCTGCGTCACGCATGAGGATGCCGCCGTGCACGCGGGGATGCAGCGTTTTAACCCGGCCGTCCATGATCTCCGGCGACTCGGTGTACTCGGACACATCGACCACCGACACGCCACCGTCACGAAGCGCACGGGCCGTGCCGCCGGTGGAGAGAATCTCGACCCCCGCCTCGGAGAGCCCACGGGCGAGCTCGACGACGCCGGTCTTGTCGGAGACCGAGATCAATGCACGCTGAATCTGTGTCATGCCCCTACCTTTCGGCTGCCCAGCCGACCGCTGAAGGTCCGGCCATACCGCGCCGCCCGGTGCCCGTCAATCGCTTCAGGCCAGCGGCGCGTCGGCGTCCGGGCCGCCCACCTCGTCCTGCTCGCGCATGCGCGCGATCGTCTCCTCGACCCACGGTTCGAAGCTCCCGAGACGAATCATTTCGCGCGCTTTTCTCATCAGCGCACCGTAGAAATGCAAGTTGTGCAACGAGAGCAGCCGGGGTCCGAGCATCTCGTCCGCTTTGAACAGGTGTCTCAAATACGCGCGCGAAAACGTCGCGCACACCGAGCAGTCGCACGCGGCGTCGAGCGCCGACTCGTCGTCTCGGTGACGCGCTTGGCGAAGGTTCACGCGGCCGCCCCAGGTCAGCGCCTGACCGTTCCGTGCGTTTCGTGTCGGTAAGACACAGTCGAACAGGTCGACACCGCTCGCGACGGTGCGCAGCAGGTCGACCGGGGTGCCAACCCCCATCAGGTAGCGAGGGCGGTCGCCGGGCATGGCCGGCGCGATCTCGCCGACCAGCTCGTACATCTGCGCCGGGGGCTCGCCGACCGAGAAACCGCCGAGCGCGACTCCGTCGAAGGCAAGCTCGGCGATCTCGGCGAGGTGCGCGCGGCGAAGCTCGACGTCGGTGCCGCCCTGCACGATGCCGAAGCGCGCCTGGCCGGGCGCCGCCTCGGTGGCGAGGCAGCGCTTCGCCCAGCCGGTGGTTCGCCGCATCGCGAGCTCCACCGCACGACGGTCTGCATCCCCGGGGGGGCATTCATCGAGCACCATCGCCACGTCAGAGCCGAGCAGCGCCTGCACGCGCATCGCCTCCTCCGGCGTGAGCCGGTGCAGCGTGCCGTCGAGATGGGAGCGGAAGGTGATCCCCTCGTCGTCGATGGTTCGGTATTTGGCGAGCGAAAAGACCTGGTAACCGCCGCTGTCCGTCAAGAGCGCATGGGGCCACTTCATGAACTCCACCACGCCGCCGTGCGCCGCGATGGATTCGGCGCCGGGCCGCAGCCACAGGTGATAGGTGTTGGCGAGGATGATCCGCGCGCCGGTCGACGCCACATCGTCGGGCGTCAGCGCCTTCACGGTGGCCTGCGTGCCAACGGGCATGAACGCGGGCGTCTCGATGGTGGCGCGCGGCGTCTTCAGCTCGCCGCAGCGGGCGTGGCCGTCGATCGCGTTTACGCGAAACGAAAAGCCGGGGGTCGGAAGGGTCATCGTCGCCCTCCGCGTATCAGCATCGCGTCGCCGTAGCTGTAGAACCGATAGCGGCGCTCGACCGCGGAGGCGTACGCACGGCGCGTGAGGTCTACGCCCGCGAGCGCCATGACGAGCGCCAAGAGCGTCGAGCGCGGCAAATGGAAGTTGGTGAGAAGGTGGTCGACCACTTGGAAGTCGAACGGCGGCCGGATGAAGAGGTCGGTTCGCCGCCGCCCCGAGACCACCGCGCCGCCTTCGACGGACGCTTCGAGCGCTCGGACGACGGTGGTGCCCACTGCGACCACTGCGCGGCCTTCGCGTCGCGCGGCCTCGAGCGCCTTCGCGCAAGCCGCTGGCACGTCACACGCCTCTTCATGCATCGGATGCGTGACGAGCTCGTCGGTTTGAATGGGACGAAACGTGCCCGGCCCAACGTGAAGCGTCAGGTACGCGGCGCGATGACCGGCGGCCTCGAGCGCGCCGAGGGTGTCCTCGGTGAAGTGAAGGCCTGCCGTCGGCGCCGCGACGGCCCCGGTGTTCTTCGCGTACACGGTTTGATAGCGCGTGCGGTCGGCATCGTCGGCACTGCGTCGAATGTAAGGAGGCAGAGGCACTTCGCCGTGCGTCTCGATCAGGGTCTCGACGCTTCCCTCTGCCTCGAGCTGTACCTCGAGGTGCCCCTGCTCGCGCACGGCAACCACACGCGCCCGCAGCCGTCCGTCGAGGAGCTCGAGGTCGAGCCCCTCTTGGATGCCCTTGGAAGCCTTGCCCATCGCGAGCCAGCGATCGGGCTCTGCGAGCCTTTCGAGAAGAAACAGCTCGACCTGGCCCCCGGTCGGCTTGCGGCCGCGAAGGCGCGCCGGGAAAACGCGCGTGTCGTTGAAGACGAACAGGCTCGGAGCAAGGAGCGCCGGCAGCTCGGCAAACTCGTGGTGCTCCACCGTGCTGGTCGGGACGTCGACGACCAGCAGGCGCGACGCGTCGCGCGCCGCGAGCGGCTCTTGTGCGATCAGCTCGCTCGGCAGCTCGTAGTCGAGATCGGAAATGCGCATCAGCGGCCCGGGGCGGGGATGAAGCGAACGCCGTACGTCTCGTCGGGCTGCGCCGCGCGGCCGCCTTCCGCCGTGCTTTTCGCGCTCACCTCGACGCAGAGCTTTCCGGCTTCCACGTTTCGCCAACTGCGGCTCGTTTCGCCCCGGCCCACGCCTTTGTCGTCGTACTTCCCGCTCCGGTCGGTCCGGCGGTCGACGACTCTCAGAACCAAATCGACCTCGGCCAGCGCGCTCACCTGCGCCACGACGGCGGTCGCGTCCCCGGACAAGCAAAACGTGTCGACGTCGCCCTGCCATCCGAGCCAGCCGCGCCGGTCGGCCCCGAGCGGCAGCGGCTCGGCCTGCTCGAGCGAATCGTTCATCTCGCGCTCGAAATCGTCGTCTTGATCGAGGAGACGCCATCGCACGTAGTATTCGTCGGACACGTTCTCGGTGGGCAGGCTGCCCGAGGTGCCACGCTCGCGCACCCGAAGGTAATAGGTCCCTCGCTCGAGAGGCACGTTCGGCAGACGCTCGCCGAGCCCGAGTCCTCGCGACTCCGCCACGAGCATCGGCTCGTCGCTCCCTGCGCGAAGCACCTCGGCGGTGACGTCCATGTTGGGAATCGAGCTCACCTCGACCGCTGCTGCACGCGGGCTGCCGCGATGCTCGATTTCGAAGAGGTCGACGTCCCCCGACTCTTCGCTGAGCCGCTGGCCTAGGTACGCCTGCATTTCCGTGTTCTCGGGAAGCGGGGTGGCGTCCTTCGCGAAGTGGTTCGGCTCGCGCTCCGACGGGCCGCGGGTCGCGAAATGCCAGGCGGCCACACCGCCGCCAACGAGCAGCAGCATGAGAAGCAGCCACCGAAGCCCACGCTTCGGCTTGAAGATGGAGTCGACGCCGTCGACGCGCCGCGTCCCGCTCCCGAGCGGTGGCCGGCCGACCGAGCTCAGCCGCCAGTCCCCTGCGCCGACCGACGACAGGTATTCGATCAGATCCTGACGCAGCTCTTCGGCGGTCTGGTAGCGGTCGTCCGGATCCTTTTCCAAGCAGCGCATGATGATCTCGTCGGCCTCGGCGGGGACCGAGAGCGGCGAGAGGGACGACGGCGCCAGCGGCTGTTCGGTGAGGTGCTTCGAGAGGACGCCGACCGGGTTCGGCGCATCAAAGGGCGGCTTGCCGACGATGCACTCGTGCATGATGGCGCCGAGCGCGTAGACATCGCTTCGACCGTCGAGCTCCTGCCCCTGGATCTGCTCGGGCGACATGTAGTACGGCGTGCCCACGATCGTGCCGCTCGACGTGACCTGCGCCTCTACGTTGCCCTCGAACAGCTTGGCGAGGCCGAAGTCCAGGACCTTGGCCGTTTCCCCGTCGCGGCCCTCGGTGACCACGATGTTTTCGGGCTTGAGGTCTCGGTGAACGATGCCTGCGGCGTGCGCGTCGGCGACCGACCCGGCCACCTGCGCGCAGAGGTACGCCACGCGGCCAAACGGCATCGGCCCGACTTCCCCGATGACTTTGCCGAGATCGTCTCCGTCGACGTACTCCATCACCAGGTAGAGCGAGCCGGACTTCGTGCGGCCGAAATCGAAAACGTGAACCGTGTTGGGATGATTCAGGCGCGACGCGGACTCTGCTTCCCGGTGAAAGCGCGTGACGTTTTCGGGGTTCTTTTCGAGCTCGCGGTGCAGCAGCTTGATCGCCATCACCTTGCTGATCTGCACGTGCTCGGCCCGGTACACCGTCCCCATCGCCCCTCGCCCAATCGGGGCGACGACTCTGTAGCGCTCGGCGATGATGTCGCCCGGCCGGGGCAGCGGCGGGGTCATGGGAGCGCCACACACGCCGCAGAACTTGGCCTCGGCGGGGTTGGTCTCGCCGCACGCTTGGCAGAGCGCCGTGCTGTCGTGAGCGGTGTCAGCCATTCACAGTCAGGAAGCGGAAGCCGAGCCACGCCGCCGCGAGAAGCGCCAGGATCCCGAGAACGCGAAGCGCCTTCAGACGCCGCTGGGTCACCGAGAGCGGCTCGTTCGAGCTGTCGTAGCGAACGCGCGCGCGCGCGCGATGGCTGGGCGGGGGCCCGGACGAAATCGCCGGCGGCTCGTTTGCCGCATGGTCGGCAGGCTCGTGCGAAACCTCCTCCTGCGAGACCGGTTCTTCGGCGACGGGCTCGGCCGGCTCGCTGGTGGAGCCCCCGTCCGAAGGCGCCGGCACCTCGAGCTGAGGAAGGCCGAGCATCGTCTTTTGAGGCCTTCGCCCCGAAGCGCGCGGTCGAGGCGGGCGCGGTGGCGGGCTGGGCGCAGGTTGCGCAGGCGAGGCACCTCGATCGTCTGCGGACGCGCCTCCCGAGGGCGTCAGCGACGGCATTCCGAGCACGGTGTGCTTGCGAATGCGCTGGTGGGACGACGGCCGGCCCGGGGGCTCCTTAGGCGTGGGGTCCGGCTCCTCGTGTACGCGAATGCGTGACTGGTCGAGCCGCTCGGGGCCGCCGTCGCGCATCGCGTAGCCGCACTTGCCGCAGAACGTATCATCTGACGGCACTTCGGCTCCGCATTGAGGGCAATCCATGGCGCGCTCGTACCGTAACAGAATTTCCTGAAAGAGGCCCCGTTGCGACGATCAGCGCGGAATCCCCATGACGTCCGCCATGTCATAGAGGCCCGCCGGACGGTGGACCACCCAGTGCGCGGCGCGGACGGCCCCGCGTGCGAAGATCGACCGATCGGTGGCCCGGTGCGTGAGCTCGATGCGCTCGCCTTCGCCAACGAGGTAGAGGGTGTGCTCGCCGACGACGTCGCCGCCGCGAAGCGCCATGACGGCGATCTCCTCGGAAGGCCGCGCACCGACGTGGCCGCTTCGGCCGTGGGAAACGACTCGCTGATGGTCGAGCTGTTTCGCATCGGCCACCACTTCGGCGAGCCGAACCGCAGTGCCGCTCGGCGAATCCACCTTGTGCCTGTGATGCACTTCGACGATCTCGGCATCGAACTCGGGGCCTAGAAGCTCGGTGGCGCGCGCTGCGAGGAAATAGAGCGCGTTGACGCCTTGGCTGTAGTTGGGCGCAAACACGATGGGGATGATCTCGGCGGCGCGCTCGAGGCCCGCGCGAGTGGCATCGTCGAGGCCGGTGGTGCCGATCACCATCGGGATGTGCTGGCCGGCGCAGAGCGGGAGCAACTTGGCGGTGGCCGGCGCGATGCTGAAGTCGATGACGACCTCGACGTTGCCGAGGAACTCCTCGACGTCGGAGGTGACGCGTACGCCAGAGGGGCCTTTGCCGATGAGGGTGCCCATGTCTTGACCGACCTCGGCACAATCTTCGCGGTCCATGGCGGCGACGAGATTGGCTTCGACATCGTCGGCGAGGACGGACGCGATGCTCAGACCCATGCGCCCGGCAGCACCGTGGATTGCAACCTGCACCATGTCGACGACATCGCAGATGCAGCGTGGACCGTCAATGGCGTTGGCTACGGCGACGAGCGGCCGGCGCTCAGCTCCACCAAGCGGTCGATCAAAAACCCGCTCTGCTCGAGCGCCTCTTTGGTGAAGCTGCCGAAAAACGCGCGCACCTGTTCGAACACCTCGTCGAACGCCGCCTGGTCGCCGCGCGCCAAGATCTCCGCGAGGTCCGCCGCGGCCTGACGGAAGATCGAAATCACACGCTGCGAGTCCGGGTTGAGCATCTCGATCGGCCCATAGAGCTCCGCCGACTGCGCGAAATGCCGGCCTGTCACGTAGGTTTCGAGCAGATACGCCGGCGACGTGAAGCGAAGGCTTTCCTCGAGGGGCACGCCGGAGCGGCTGAGCGACAGTCCGAGCACCTGCGTCTTGAAATGGTGCAGGACCTGCACGATCGCCATCATCGAGTCGTGCTCTTCGGGCGTTGCCTCGGTGACGAGCAGGCCTCGCGCCACGAACATCTGCCGCGCCCAGTCGAGCCAAGCCTCCCCGCGACCCGGGCAGATGACGATGCGCTGCCCTTGAAACGTGTTCACCCCCGGGCCGAACATCGGGTGGGTGCCGAGCACGCTCGCCTCGGTGGACGCGAGCATCGCGCTCACGGGCTCGGTCTTGATCGAGGTGACGTCCATCATGAGCGCGTCCGGTCGAACGAGCGGCCCGAGCTGCTCGACGACGGCTGCCGTTTCGCGAATGGGCACGCTGATGATGACGACGTCCGCGGTGCGCGCCGCGTCGGCGGGGCGGAGCTCGGTATGGAGGTCTGCGCTTCGCACGTCGTGGCCGAGGTCGGTGAACAGCGTGGTGAGCGAGCCGCCCATCCCGCCCTCGCCGCCGATGATCGCGATGGTTTTGGGCTCGACGTCGGGAGGCACCTCCGCGCGCAGGGCCGCCTGGCGCTCACGGCTCATCAGCATGAGCTGCCGCCAAACCGATTCGATGCTGTCGGCGGGCAGCCCGAGCGCGTCAGCACGCGCGCAGCGGTCTTCCAAAACCCGGCGCTCGCGCCCGAGATCACGAATGCGCACACGCTCCTCGCGCTTGGTGGAGGCGATCTCGGCGACGATTTCCATTCGGCGCGCAAGCAGCTCGAGCAGCTCGTGATCGAGCGTATCGAGCGCTTTTCGCAGCTCGAACAGCGGGCCGTCGTCTGGATTGGAGTCGCTCATGGCTTGGTTTTACATCGAAGAGGGCGCTCCGCATAATGCGCGCCCGTGAAACGGCTGCAACTCCACCACTGGATACTGATCGCGATGACTCTCGGCGCCGCGCTGGGGCTCGGGCTGAACTGGGCGGGCACTTCTGGCCTCGTCGAAGCGGACACTGTCGCCACCGCGGCCACCGTCGGCAAGGAGGTCGGAGATCTGTTCCTGCGGCTTCTGCAGATGCTGGTCGTTCCGCTGATCGTGTCGTCGCTCGTGACGGGCGTCACCGGCATGGGCGACCTCCGCACGCTCGGGTCGATCGGGGGACGGACGATTCTGTTCTATCTGACCACGAGCTTCCTCGCGATCATCACCGGCATCGCGGTGGTGAATCTCGTCCGGCCCGGCGATGGCGCGGAGCTCGCGCTGCTCGAGGAAGGCGCGACCGGCCACGACGCCGCGCTCGCCGAGGGGCCGAGCGGCGTCGGCGTCGTGCTCTGGGAGCAGCTCGAGAGCTTGATTCCAAAGAACCCACTCGCATCGGCGAGCGACGGAGACATGCTTCCGGTAATTTTCTTTTCGCTGCTGCTGGGCGTGTTCATCGGCCTGGCGGAGCATCGGGAGGGCTCCGAAGACGCGGGCATCGTCCGGCGTTTCTTTTCCGGGCTCTTCGACGTGATGATGCAGATGACGCTGTTCGTGGTGAAGTTCGCCCCGATCGGCGTGTTTGGCTTCACGCTGTACGCAGCGGCTGGCAAGGGGCCAGGGGCGTTTCGAGTGCTGGGCTGGTACGCGCTGGCGGTTTTCCTGGCGCTTTTGATTCACGCGACCCTGACGCTGCCACTAATCCTGCGCCTCGCGGCCGGACGCTCGCCAATCGAATACGCACGCAAGCTCACGACGGCGCTCGTGACGGCGTTCAGCACGGCGTCGAGCAACGGCACCCTTCCTCTCACGATGCAAAACGTCGAAGACGCCGGCGTGAAGCCGCACGTCACGTCGTTCGTGCTCCCGCTCGGGGCAACGATCAACATGGACGGCACGGCTCTCTACGAGGCGGTCGCGGTTCTGTTCATCGCGCAGGTGTACGGCATCGATCTCACGCTCGCGCAGCAGGGCGTGGTCGCGCTCACCGCCCTACTCGCAAGCATCGGCGCCGCCGGCATCCCGCACGCCGGCATGGTGATGATGGTCGTCGTCCTCAACGCCGTCGGCCTCCCCACGAGCGCCGTCGCCCTAATCCTAGCCGTCGACCGAATCCTCGACATGTGCCGGACTACGGTGAACGTCTGGTCGGACTCAGTGGCGGCAGCGGTGATCGACGCGCGAGAATAGCGAACGGGAAGAGCGCACGGGGCGGAAAAATTGCGATACGAGACTCCGCCGGACGGCTCGGCTTGCAAAGGTGGCCGGAAGGTTGGAGGGCTCAGGCCACGCAAGCCTCACCTCGGCCCTCGCGTCCAAGTGGCAGTGGTTGCTGTCATGGCCACTTGGCACTCGGGACGCCGGCTCCGCCTCATATCGCAATT
>CAJIBU010000144.1_pt1 | contig 52208 bp, 46 predicted proteins | sample 9199451 | NCBI WGS metagenome assembly CAJIBU01 (sample SAMEA7708315, study PRJEB35096) | sediment metagenome | biome: marine neritic benthic zone biome [ENVO:01000025]; feature: sediment [ENVO:00002007]; material: shallow marine sediment [ENVO:03000034] sea grass bed [ENVO_01000059] ... | reverse complement strand
CTTCGAGAACGCCATGGTCATCGTGTCGGCGCTCGGCGGCTCGACCAACGCCGTGCTGCACCTGATCGCCATGGCGCGTTCGGTGGGCGTCGACCTCTCCATCGACGATTTCCAGAAGGTCAGCGACCGCGTGCCGTTCCTCGCCGACCTGAAGCCGAGCGGCCAGTACGTGATGGAGGACCTGCACCATGTCGGCGGCACGCCCGCCGTGCTCCGCTACCTTCTCGCCCGAGGCGCGATCCACGGCGACTGCATGACGGTCACGGGCAAGACGCTTCGACAGAACCTCGAGGAGCTGCCGGACCTCGCCCCGGGACAAGACGTGATCCGTCCGTGGGACGCGCCGATCAAACCAACCGGGCACATCACCATCCTGCGAGGCAGCCTCGCACCCGACGGGTCCGTGGCGAAGATCACCGGCAAGGAGGGGCTCCTGTTCGAGGGCACCGCCAAGGTGTTCGACTGCGAGGAGGACATGCTCGCGGCGATGGAGCGCGGCGAGATCGGCAAGGGCCACGTGGTCGTGATCCGCTACGAAGGGCCGAAGGGTGGTCCCGGGATGCCGGAGATGCTTTCGCCGACTTCGGTGATCATGGGCGCGGGCCTCGGTCAGGACGTCGCGCTGATCACGGACGGCCGCTTCTCCGGCGGCTCGCACGGTTTCATCCTCGGGCACATCACGCCTGAAGCGCAGGAGGGCGGGCCGATCGCGCTGGTGTGCGACGGAGACGCGATCCGGATCGACGCCGAGGCGCGGCGCATCGATCTCCTGGTCGACGACGACGAGATCACCCGTCGAAAGGCCGCGTGGACGGCCCCTCCGCTCAAGGCCAGACGCGGGACGCTGTACAAGTACATCAAAAATGTGAAGTCAGCTTCGGAAGGCTGCGTCACGGACGAATGAGCTGCCCGCTCGGGCGGGACCCGAGACCGTTCAGCCGTTCAGCGACACCGTTCACCCGATTTCTTCTGCAATTTCGGGCATCGACCCTACTCTGAAGAGGGGCGAGCTCGAGGTTCGAAGAGCATGTACGTCAATAAACAGGGTCTCCGAGAAATCGGACGGGTACTTTTCAAAAAGCCGACGGTCGGCCGGTTGCTGACGACCGCCTGGATCACGCCGATCTACTTCGGACTGCGCCAGACCGCGGTCACCTGCCGCGCGATCGATTCGGCTCTCTACCCGCAATATCGTGACCAGAAGGTCGAGCGCCCGGTCTTCGTCTTCGCGAATCCGCGGAGCGGCACCACCCTCGCCCACCGCCTGATCAGCATGGACGAAGAGGTCTTCACGACGGTGAAGCTCTTCCAGACGATCTTTCCCGCCGTGAGCGCGACGCGGGCGATCAAGAAGCTGATCGAGCTCTCCGAGACGCCGCTCGGGTCGGTCCTGCAGCGCGCGTATCGGTTTTTCAACGCGCCGCTCGAAAGCCGATGGCAGGGCGTACATCACATGAGCCTCGACCAGGCGGAAGAAGACGTATGCACGCTGCTCTGGAGCCTCGCGTCGCCCACGAGCGGTTTGCTGTTTCCTTTCATGGACGACCTTCCGAGCCAGACCTGGATCGACCGGCAGCCCGAGGACGAAAAGCACGCATTCATGGACTGCTACGAAGACACGATCAAGCGTCACGTCTTCGAAGCGGGCGGCAAACGCTTTTTGAACAAGAACGTCTTCTTTTCGACGCGCGTGCGCGCAGTCCACGAACGATTCCCGGACGCGGCGTTCGTCTACCTCGTGCGCAACCCGCACGACTGCCTGCCATCGTTTCTGAACATGTTTTATCAGGCGTGGAAAGCGCACTCGCCCAGCATTCGGCCGGATGGGGAAGAGGTACAGGCGCTCAAGCGGCTCGGGTACGAGTACTACCGCTACGCCCTCGAGTGCCGCAAAGAGATCCCGGAGGACCAGTTCATCGTGATTCGATACGAGGACCTGGTTCGGGAACCGAAAAAGACGATTCTGGGGCTCTACGGGCGGCTCGGCATGCAGGTGAGCGAGGCCTTCGAGGCCAAGCTCGACGAAGCGGTGCTCGCGCACGAGGAGTACGAGAGCTCCCGCGACTTCGAGCTCGACTTCTTCGGCATCACCCGCGAAGAGGTCTCCGAAGAGCTTCGCGAGGTCTTCGAAGAGTTCGGCTACGACCAGCCCGAGTACGCGCACTACCTCGACGCGGCCGAATAAACGCGCAAAAAAGGTGTCAGGCACCTTTTCGTGATGACTACGCTGGCGTCAGTGGATGCGGTTTCGCTTGCTCTTGGCGGGCGCACGCTTTTTGAGCGGCTCTCGATGCAGGTGAGCCAGGGGGATCACGTCGGGCTCGTCGGGCCCAACGGGTCGGGGAAGTCGAGCCTGCTTCGACTGCTCGCCGGGTCGGTCGAGCCCGACTCGGGGTCGGTGAGGCTCGTCCCAGGGGTGCAGGTCGGCTTTCTTCCGCAGGAGATCGAATCGTTCCCGGACCAGCCGGTGTTTCGTTTCGTGTTCGACAGCGTGCCGGAGCGGCCAGCTCTGAGAGAGGCGCTCTCCAACAAGGAAGCCGCGCTGCACGACCTCGAACGATCGACGGACGGAGATGAGAACGCGCTCGTCGAGGTCGCCAACGAGGTCGCGGAGCTGCACGAGCGGCTCGCGGCGCTCGATACGCGATTCTCGGAGCACCAGGCAAAGCGAATCTTGCACGGCCTCGGGTTCACGCAGGCCGATCACGCGCGCCCGCTCTCGGAGCTGAGCGGCGGCTGGAAAATGCGCGCGGTGCTGGCGTCGCTGCTGTTTCGGCGGCCTGGTCTGCTGCTGCTCGACGAGCCGACCAACCATCTGGACATGCCGTCGGTGGCCTGGTTTTCGAAGTTCCTGCGCGAGTACGATCAGGCTTTGTTTCTCGTCTCGCACGATCGCGAGTTCTTGAACGAGCAGGTCAACCGAATCGTGAGCTTCGAGCCCGAGGGCGTTCGGAAGGCTCGCGGCGACTACGAGCAGTATCTCGCCCATCGCGAACAGGAGCGGGAAGTTCTCGAGAATCGCGTGAAGAACCTCGAACGGGAGCGGGCCCACCTCGAGCAGTTCGTTCGGCGCTTCCGCGCGAAAGCCAGCAAAGCCTCCCAGGTGCAAAGCCGGCTCCGAAAGCTCGAAAAGATGGAGGACGTGCAGACCCACCGCTCGGCGCAGCGCGCACATTTCTCGTTCCCCGAAACAGAACGCGGCGCCAGGGTTCCGATGCGCGTGGAGGGATTGGGAAAGTCGTTTGGAGAGCACGCGGTGCTCGACGACGTTTCACTTCCGGTGGAGCGGGGCGACCGTGTCGCGATCGTCGGTCCGAACGGCGCCGGCAAGACCACCCTGCTGAAGATTCTCGCAAGCGAGATCGAGGTGTCGGCGGGGCGGGTTCACCTCGCTGGGCAGTCCGACGTCCGCTATTTCGCGCAGCACCACGCGGAGGCGCTCAACCTTCGCAGCACCGTGCTCCAGGAAGTCGCGGGGGCGAGCGACGGGCGAAGCGCCGAGCGCGTTCGGAGCGTGCTCGGCGCGCTCCTCTTCGACGAGAATTCCGTCGACAAGCGAGTCTCCGTGCTGTCGGGCGGCGAGCGGGCTCGCGTCGCGCTTGCGAAGATCCTGGTTCGACCAGGGAACGTGCTCTTGATGGACGAGCCCACCAACCATCTCGACCTCGAAACCACCGAGGCGCTCACCGACGCCCTCTCGACCTACGACGGCACCCTCCTCTTCGTCAGTCACAACCGCGCGTTCATCCGCCGCTTGGCAACCAAGCTTTGGGTCGTGCACGGAGGCGGCGTGGAGAGCTACGCCGGAACGCTCGACGACTATCTTTGGTCTTGCCAAGAGCGCGACGTCGCGCCCGCCACCGACAGCGCAGTTGCGCCCCCCGCGCAGAAAAAGAGCGCCGGCACGAGAAAAGAGCGCCGGCGAAAGGAAGCCGAGCGGCGAGCGGAGCGAAACCGACGGCTGAAGCCGGTGGAGCGGCAGGTGGCGGAGCTCGAGAAGAGCATCGCCGAGCTCGAGCAGCAGCTCGGGGCGTGCAACGACGAGCTGAGCCGCGCCGAAGTCTACGACGACGCGACTCGGCGCGACTCGCTCCTACGCGACGTGACCCGCATCCAGGCCGAGCTTCAGAGCGCCATGGATCGCTGGGCCGAAACGAACGAAGCACTCGAAGAGCTTCAGCGCGAGCTCGGCGCAGACGGCTAGCCAGGCGCCCTCGGACTGCGGGGCCCCTGGTTTTGCGCTAGTCTCATCGCCTATGGCGAGCGACAGGCCGAACCGACGCGTCATCCTCGCCCTGGCCTGCGCGCTCGGGGGGGCGCTACTGGTGATCGCGTTCTTGGTTGGGCGGCTGACCGGGGGGGATCTCGCTCGCGATCCCGTTCTCGATCCCGTTCCCGATCGCGTTCCCGATCGCGTTCCCGCTCGCGTTCCCGATCCCGATCCCGATCTCGTTCCCGATCGCGGCTCTGAAGCGTCGGGGTTCGTGCAGGCGGACGGGGCGCGCGCCGGTGCCGTTCAGATCCAGCGGATGCCGGATGGGCGGATCGTGCTTTCGAATACCGAGTCGACGGGCTCCAACGCCGCGGCGAGCCCGCAGCCAGAAGCAACTGGAGCGCAAAGCGCCGAGCCCAGCGCCGTGCGGGATTATCTTCTTCGGATGAATCAGATTCAGTCGGCCAGCGGCGCCGGGGACCCGAACACCTTTGCCATGGGCCTCATCAAGGCTGGACTCGGCGGGGCGACCTCGGGCTTCGATCGCCTCATCGACGACACGCTGCGCATGGAGACCGAGATCAAGAGCCTCACCCCGCCCGCGGCGTGCCAGCGCTACCACGAAGCCAGCCTCGAGGGCGTTCTCGAGTCGCGGGCGATGCTCGAAGACTTGAAGGGCGCGGTCGTTGCAAAGGACATCGCCAAGCTCAGTGAGGTCGCGCGCGAGGCCTCCGTCCTCCAGACGAAGGCCAACGCGCTCAAGGCGATGGAACGAGAGATCCGCGCCGGGCTCTAGCCCGCGTCAGTACGTCGCGGCGGCGACCTCGTTTTGGAGGTCGTCGACCGAGTGCACCTTCACGCCGCCGAAGCTGATCGAGTAGATGTACTCGTCGATGAAGACACCGCGTGTGATCTGGGGGTCGTAGCCGCAGTATTGGTAGAACTCCTCGACCGGGTACGGCACACCGCCGCAGTCGGTGAGCACGAGGTCGGAGTGGTCGACGGCGCCTCGCCGGCTGAGACCGTCGACGCTGACGTCCCAGAGCTCGAGCGTGCTCGAGAAGTCACCCTGATACGAAACGAAGGGGAACGCGAGAAGCCCGCGATCGGAATCGGAACCGGAGTAGAAGTTGAACGCCTTGTGGTTGTGGTTGGCCTCCGAGAAGCCTTCGCCGACGAGCGCTTTGTGCGCGAGCTGCGGGTCGGTCGGGTCCGAGACGTCGAAGATCTGAAGCGCGGTGCCGCGATCGATCTGCGTGTCTTCATCGACGTCGCGGCCGATCGTCAGCAGGTGGTCCTCGCCGAGCGGATGCATGTAGTCGCTGAAGCCCGGGATTTTGAGCTCTCCGAGGACGGTGGGATTCGCAGGGTCGCTGAGGTCGATCGCGAAGAGCGGATCGACCTGGCGGAACGTGACGATGTAGCCGAGGTCGCCGAGAAAACGCGCCGAGAAGATGCGCTCACCTTCAGCCAGCGGCGGCGTCGAGCCGACGAGCTCGAGCGCGTTGCCCGTGAGCCGCATCGTGCTGACCAAATTGTCGGTGGTCGGCGGGATCCAGACGTCGGGCGCGACGGGGTCGCCCGAGAACGACGACCAGGTCGTGCGCGTAGTGGCAATGCGAATGATGCCGCCGCCCTCGTCGATGGAGAACTGGTCGTGCACGGTGCCCTGCACGAAACCGGAGCCCTGATACGGCGTGCGCCGCTGCTCGGCCGAGACCGCAAAGCGGTGCACCGCGGTGCGATCGCTTTCGACCCCACGCTCCCGGAACGTCCAGTCGGGCTGGGCAAGCACCATGGCTTCGGCGTTCGCATAGACCGTGGTGGCCTGACCGAGGATCGACGTGATCTCGGTCGGCCCACCGTTCGCCATGTCGAGCCCGACGATCTGCGTGAGCCCGTAGTTGGTCAGCCCGGGCGCCGGCACGTAGAAATCGGCGCACTGCACGGGCTGCTCCTGAATCTCGCCCTCGAGGCGCTCGCCGCCGACGGGCACCCACTGGTCGAGCGTGGTCTCACGAATCGCCGTCTTGGCCTCTTTGGCCCAGGCCTGCGCGAGCAGGAGCTGCGCCTCGCGCGACTCGGGGTACGGGTCGCGGTTGTAGACGTAGTCCCAGAGGTAGGGCACGGTCGCCGGCCGCTGCATGTGGCTCTGGATCACGGCACGAACGATGTCGTCATGGCGCCGCGACGAGGTGTACCAGCCGTCGACATAGATCTCGCGCACGGCCTCGGGCGCATCGCCGGCGAGATCGATGACGGTGATCTTCACGTACGAGCGCCCGCAGTAGAACGCCTCGTCGGCAAGAGCTGGCTCGGGGGCGCCGCCGCCGCCGTAGCCGCCGCACAGGTCGCCGTCGTCCAGCTCGAGGACGCGGTACTCGGTGGAAAACACGACCGCGCGATCGCCCTCGACGAACATCTCCATGGCGTTGCCGTCGATCTCGAGGTCGGCGACCTTGGCCGTGTCGGCCGCGGGCCACGAGTCGAACTCGTAGAAGCCGTTGCCGCGAATCACGTAGAGCTTCCGGCCCCCGTCGCCCGCTTTGACGATGTCGGCCTCGTCGACGTCCGCGACCTGGCGGTTGGTGTCCGAGACGCCGCTCGGCGCTTCGGCGCCGTCGTTACCATCGGCCGTCGGCGCCCCGGCGGGAAGTCCGCCCATGCCGCCGAAATCCTCGGCGCCTATTGGGACTCCACCGAAGCGGCTGTCGTAGAACTGCTGATCGCTGAAGGCCTCGAGCTCGAGGTCGACCTTGGCCAGCGCATCGGCGTGGATTGCGTCGAGCACCTCGTCGCACGTGGCGGTTTGCCTCAGCGCCGCCTCGTACTGGCCCTCTGTGGGCGCCGAGCCGGTGCTGCAGCCGATCGCGACGCTCACCGCCGCAAAGCCAAGAATTCCCAAAAACCTGCGCATCCTCTTCCTCCTCACTGCGCGACATGAATAAGCAAGCCGCGTGCCCAGCAAAAAAGCCAATGATTTCAGAGTAGCGCATGGGTCAGGGTGTGCCATCTGGATCATGTGTGGCGACTCGGTGGGCGCGGAATCGTGAAGCCGCGCACATTTTTCGGCCTGGCAGGAAACGTTCGGCGCCGTGTGGACTACGTTTGCCCAAATGCGCTGTTCGGCCCTCCTCCTCGCGCTGCTGCTCCTGTCGTCCACTGCGCGCGCCGAGGGGTGGTCCGGCTCGGTCGCGGGAGGCTTCGACGCCGGCTTCGCGCCAGAGCTTTCGGGCTTCGGTTTCATTCTTTTCGACGCGGTCGGTGAGGACAAGGTCGGGGGAGGCGACGTCCGGCTCTACTACAACACCGACACGATCCACCTCGGGATCGAGCGGCTCCCGCTGGCCCCGAAGCTGGAGTTTTCGATCGCGCTTCGCGGTGAGCTCGGGCTCGCCGGCGTGCTGTTCAAGTACTACGAGCGCGGGCTCGAGGTCGGAGGGCTCGGTTTCTTCGCGAGCTATGTGTTCGTTCTTCCAAAGCTTCAATGGCACGTGGCGGACCACCACACGCTCGAGGTGACCACCGACCTCGGCTACTGGTGGTTCAACGACCGCAACACGAACCCGGCGTACTTGCTCCCGGCGAACACATTCGTGTTCAGCCCGCGCCTCGGTTACATCTTTTGGAAGGTCGACTCGCCGGCGCTCGAGTATCGCGCGTCGAGGCTGTTTCCTCGAATCGAAGGCGTGGCAGTGGGCGCCTCGGCGGCCGTCGACGTCCGCTCGCGCATCCGGTCCTGGGGCTTCGGAGACGGGCGCAACGAGCCCGAGCGGGCGATCTGGACGCTCAACCAGTGGCTGCGCGCCGGATGGCAGACCCACGAGGTCTTCCGCGTCGAGCTTCAAGAGACGCTCAACTGGGGTTGGTTTCAAGACGACATCACGCGCCTCCGAGTCGGCGGTCTCAACCCGTACGTGATCATCGTCCCCGGCCTCCCCTGGTCCGCGAACCTCTCGGAGCGGGTCGCGATGGCGCAGCTCAGCGGCCACATCCGGCCGAAGCGAGGCAAGCCCCAAGAGCTCGGCCTGCTCGTCGCGGGCGGCGCGATCAACGACCCGGGACGGCAAGGATCGCTGGTCGAGTTTGGTGGCATCGGGGGCTTGGCGCTGTTCACCGACCTCCGCTGGGGGCGCTGGCAGGTGTACGGGCGGCTCGGCTACGCCTTCCCGAGCGCCTGGCTCGCGCGGACGCCGAACTTCTCTGGTTTCGTCGGGCTCGGCGTCGACGCGTTTTAGCGCACTACGGGAACGTCACGACGAGGACCCGGATCTCGACCTCGTCGTCGAGCGAGATCTTCGCGGCGATGCTGTCCGTGCCGACGCCGAAGTCGTTGCGGTCGATGGTGAGCTTGCCCTTGTAGGTCCGCGTATCGACGCCGGCGCCGTTCTTGCCGTTGGCGACCTTGAACGGAATCGTCACGGGCTTGGTCTTGCCGTGCATCGTCAGCTTGCCTTTGACGACGAGCTGCTTTCCCTTGGTGCGAACGCTGGTCGAGTCGAAGGTGATGGTCGGGTGGTTCGCGACGTCGAAAAAGTCCGGGCTTCGAAGATGGTCGTCCCGTTTCTGGTTCTGCGTGTTGATCGACCCGACGTCGATGCGCGCTTTGACCTTGACGGTGGACGGCTTGTTCGGGTCGCCCTCGACCTTCACGTCGAACTCGCTGAACTCGCCGTCGACGTCGAAGAGAATCGTGGAGGCCGTGAAGCCGACCTTGCTGTGAACCGTGTCGAGCTTGAGCGGGGCGTAGTCGGCCGAGGCGTTTGAAACCCCGAGCACGAGGCCGAAGACGACGACTAGCGTGGAACGAGCTGCGTTTTTCATGGCGAGGACCCTTTCAGTCATGCCTCCCCCTACGCCCGAGCCCTGGCCATGTTTCGGTGGGTCGAGGTCGCCGTAACATCGCCGCGCTTCGGATCTAAGCTCAGGGATGGTCGACTCCGACGAATCGAAGCCGCGGCGATGGGTCCGCATCTGGCATGAGCCCACGGGCACCCCGCTCGCCAAAGGCCCGCTCGGATGGGGCATCACCCCCTTCGAAGGGAATTTCTACGTTCGCCAGAAGTTTCTTCAGACCGATGGCTTCAAGGTGAACTTTCTTCCGGGGATCTGCTTCTATAAGTTCTTATACGTCTGGCTCGACCTGCTGCTGTCCACCGGCGAGCGAATCAAGAACGTCGGCTGGCTTTACTGGCTGCCAAACCCACTCTTTCCATTCATCTGGTTTCGGGTCGCGATTCCGGGTCAACACCCCGAGCTTGGCGTCGAATACTTCGAGCGGGCGTAGACGCGGATCAGGCGCCGTTGATGCCTCGCGCCTGACGCCAGACGGCGAAAGGGGATTTTCGCTGCCGGATCGCAGCGATCAGCGTGCCGAGCCACGCGCCGGGCAAGAACAGCACGTTGATCACCAGCTCGTCGCCGAGACGGCTCCCCGGAACGGGCTGCCCACGGCGCCTGTCCGACAGCGCGTTGAGGGTGTTCGCGACCCGGTTGGCCACCGTCATCACGCGCGCGACCTGCTCGACGTCGCGCACGGTTCGAGCGCCGAGCGCGCGTTCCAGCTCGGCCTGCTCATCGGGCGGCGGCTCCGCGAAATCGGTCCTGACCTGCTCCCTCGCGTGGGCGACCGCGAGCCACGTGCGCCGATCGAAGGCGGCCTCGTCCATGCGCTCGAGCGCAGCGAGCTCTGCGTCAGACACCCCGGCTTCGAGCGCCATGCGCGTGTGGGCGTGCTCGCACATGCGGCACGCGTTGGCCTGCGCGACGGCAACGACGACCTGCTCGCGCAAAGCGCGCGGAAGGCGCCCACCGACCCAGATCGACCAGAGCGCCGGCAGTCGCGGCACGAGCCCGGCGAGATCGCGCCCGAGCTCCCCGAGCGTGTAGGTGCGAGGCGTCGGGCGGCGAGAGGTCACGACCCGCTCCCGGTGCCGATCAGCTTTTTGACCATGCCGTGCATCTCATGAAGGCGCTCGCTCATGTGGTCCCGCTGCTCGGTGTTCAGCAGACCATAGACGAAGAAGAGTGTCTTTCGGCCGTCGGCGCGCCGCGCCTCGGGTGAGCGCGTGCCCGGGCCCCAGTCCTCGCGCTGCTTCCAAGCGTTCCAAAGAAGGTCGCGAACCGCCGGCGCGCCCGGATGCTTGCGAAGCCCGTCGGCGATGGCGGCGAGGCGCTTCTCGTCGGCCCTCAACCGATCGGCGGCCTCGTCCGGCATCGACGCCACGTAGGCGCGGATCGCCACTTCTTGCTCGTCGCTCAGCGAGCCGGTCCACTTGTCGATCGCCTCGATGAACTTGTCCTGGCGCGTCTCCAACCGCTCTTCGGGCGGGGCGTTGAGCTCCTCGCGCGTCTCTTCGAGGCGCTCGTCGAGCTCACGCTCGGCGTGGTCGATCTGTTCGTCGCGCAGCGTTGCGAGAATCGGCGCGGCCTCGTCGATGATCCACGCCGCCGCCTTGTCGAGCATGATGTCGACCTGCCGTTCGATGATGCGCATGTTGGATTCGTTCAGCCCCTTCGAGAGGCTCCGATCGACCGTCGCGACCAAGAGATCGATGCGCTTTCCCAAGACCTCGGGGGCCTCGGCAATGGCGCGGTCGACGGCGGCTCGGGTCGCGGCGGTTTGCGCCTCGTCGAGATCGAACACGCCCGCGATCTTGTTGGTGGCCCAGCGCGCGCCGAGGTTCTGAAGAACGCCCGAGCAGCCGGCCGCGAGCAGCAGCACCGAGAGCGCGATGAAGAGTCGCCGGCTTGGTACAGAACGCCGAGGCTCGCCGCTAATAGTCACCGTGGCCCCACGCCGCGCCGATGCCGAGCCCGACGAGCGGCCCGGTCATGCCGACCCCTTGGAGCGTGACTGGAATGATCACGTGCCCGGCTCTGAGATCGAGGCCGACCCAAAACTGCTTGCGGAGGCGCCAGTAGAGAAGCCCGCGGAGGTACGCGCTCAGCAAGAAGTCGTCGCGGCTGCTGAACCGGCCCCACCCGAGGTCGAACATGGCGCCGGCGCCAAACCAGCGGTCTTCGTTGCCTGCACCCCAGAGGGCTCCGATCGCGCCACCCGCGGTTCGCATCTTGACCTCGGCGTCGTCCACGGTGCGGCTGCCGAACCTCGCGAAGAGCTCGCCGGCTAGATGCACGCACTTGTCGGTCGGCCGCCAGAGCGAGCCGACGGCAAACCCGATGAGGGCCGCGTCGCCGTTCGGATAGATGCGCGTGCTCGAAAACACGTCGCTGAAGAGGCGCGGCGACTCCTTTCGCTCGCAGTCGCTCTGGGCCACGGCCCCCTGCGCACACGCGAGCGCGACGAGCATCGCCAGCACGGCGGAGCCTCGATCGGTGCGGTGACGGGGTGGGTCGGTCATGGCTCGACTCGGTCGAGTGATAGTGTGGCCCGCCAACGGCGTGCGAGCCACGAGGCCGCCAGCACGAAAACGAGTGCTGCGACCGCGAACGCGGGCCACAGACGGTCCCAAGGCCAGGTCGCCACTGGATTCGCCTCGAGCCAAGCGCTGAGCTGAACGCCGAGCAGCGTCGCAAGAACGGTGAACGGCAGGACGCCGATTAGAGTGCCGGCCAAAAACGGCCAAACCCGGACGCGCGAAACGCCGAGCCCGTACTGCAGCGTCGGGGCGGTGTAGAACAGCAGCCGCAGCAACAGCACCGTTCGGAACCCCCGCGACACGAGGCGGTCGTCGAGGCGCCGAATCCCCCTCGGAAGCCGCTTTTGCACCCAGTCGCGCGCGACGAAGCGAGCGAACCCGAAAGCGAGCACGCAGGCGGCCACCGTGCCGGCAAAGCTCAGCGCGAACGCGGTCGTCGGCTCCCAGACCAGCGGCGCGCAAAGGAGGAAGAAGCTGCTTCGCACGCCGAGGGGCTGGAGCAGTGAATACGCGACCACGAAGAGGAGGCCCCCGTACCCGCCCGCCCCGAGCAGACGGGTTTTGAGCTCCGCGGGGTCGAACGAGCGGTACGCACCGCTGGTGTAGAGCCAAACGAGAGCGCAGAGGACGACCAGCACGAGGGCCAGGCGAGCAATCAGCCGCATCACCTGATTCTCTGCGTCCAAGAGGCGTAAACGCAAGACTTCATGGGCCGGAGCGCTCGTGCTAAGACAGCGCCGATGGAAGGCGACGACACCAGATCGGGGCGGCGAGTCGTGCTCATCATGCTGGCGCTGGTGCTCGCCGCGGCGGCGGCGGCCTATCTCGGCGCGATGTGGCTCGAAGACCGGGGCCGCGAGGCGCTGCTTCGCGGAGGAGACGCCGATGAAGGCGCCAACGCGGCCGTTGTCGACGGGGTGCACTACGAGGTGGTCGAGGGGGACCCGAGCGTCGTGGTGGCCAAAGACGTCGGCTCCGGTGTCGAGCTTTGGCGGGCGGAGGTCGGCTCGCTCACCACCAAGCCCTCGCTGCTCGTCAGCGAGGAGGTCGTGGAGGTGCAGATCGCGGGCACGCCCTGGGTCACGCTCGACCGCTCGACGGGGAAAGCCGTGGACTGATGGCTGCCGACGCGCTCGAGGGCGGATGCCACTGCGGCGCCGTACGCTACCGGGTCCGGGCTCGCCATCGCAACGCCGTCGAATGCAACTGCAGCATCTGCGCGAAGAAGGGGTTTCTACACTTCCTCGTCGACGAGGACGACTTCGAGCTCCTGCGTGGAGCGGACGAGCTGACCACGTATACGTTTGGCACGCACACCGCCAAGCATCACTTTTGCAGTCGCTGCGGGATTCACTCGTTCTACCGGCCGCGGTCGCATCCTGACAAGATCGATGTCAACGTTCGATGCCTCGATGGCGTGGGGCCAGCCGACTTCGAGATGTCAGAGTTCGACGGGCAGCACTGGGAAGAAAACGTCGAAGAGCTTCGACGGCGCCAGCGTGAGTCTCACTGAAGGTCGATCGTCTGCCAACGCCCTCGCTTCCACATCGACGCGAAGGTGACCGCCTGCAGCGTTCGATAGACCACCTGGGCGGCAAAGACGGCCACTAGGCCGAGCCCCATGACCGGCCCGATCACGTAGACCGCCGGTAGGAAGAGAAGCCACTGAAATCCCGTGCTGACGAACATCACCCGCTTGGTGTCGCCGGCGCCCATGAGCGCGTTCATCAGCACCATGCCGACGATGTCGATGAAGAGCAGGCCGCAAACCAGGCGCAGCGGCGTCTTCGCGATCGCGAGCGTGTCGGGCTGGTGGATGAACACGCCGAGGATCGCCTCGGGAAACAGCACGGCGGGCAGCGAGAGCGCCGCCACGACGAAGATGGCGATCTTGGTGACGTCCCAGCCCCACTGCATCGCGTCGTCGGGGTCGCCCCGCCCGAGCGCCTGCCCAGCGAGCGACGCGGCGGCGAGACCGAAACCGATGCCGGGCAGAATGCCGACGAGGATCAGGTCGATGATCACCTTGCTCGCGGCGAGCTCGGGCGTGCCCATGCGCGCGACGAGCATCATGAACACGGTCATGCCGGCTGCAAAAAGGAACTGCTGAAGGCCGGCCGGCGCGGCGAGCCGAAGCATGGTCGACATGGTCGCGCGATCGGGGAGCCCACGAAGAAAGCCAGCGTCGCGGGCATACGTGCGGCCGAGAAGGAAATACGACGCGGTGCCGAACACGGTCGCGATCGCCGACGCAACGCCCGCACCCGTTGCACCGAGCGCCGGCGCGCCGAGATTGCCGAAGATCAAGACCCAGTTGAGGAAGATGTTGAGCACGTGCATCGAGATCAGCGTGCGCATGTACAGGATCGATTTGTCGACGGCGTTCCAGTAGCCGCGGAACGCGAAGTTCATCCCCATGGCGAACATCGCGAACAAGCGGGCGCGCAGATACGGAACGCCCTGCTCGACCACCGCCTCGTCGCCGGTGAGCACCGGAAAATACTGGGGCGCCATCGCGATCAGCACCGCGGACCAGGGCACCGCGAGCACGAGGGCCATGAGAAGCCCGCCGTTCAGCGGAATCGCGGTCTCGTCCATGCGGCCCTCGCCAACGCGACGGGCCGCCATCGCCTGCACCCCGGGCGACAGCCCCAAAACGAACGCGGAAAACAGGAAGTTCGCGAAGCCGCCGAGCCCCACGCCGGCAAGGGCCTCGTCGCCGAGCGTGCCGACCATCGCCGTGTCGACGAGGTTGAGAACGTTTTGGGAGAGCATGCCCCCGATGATCGGAAGCGCGAGGACGAAAATGCGCCGTCGCCGCGCGACAGGCACGTAGAGCGCTGCGCGATCAGCGACCTCGTCCACGGGGCGACCCTAGGCCCCTCGCCGCGTCGAGCAAGTCACCGAGGCGCCATGCGAATCGCTCCGTCGAGACGGATCACCTCGCCGTTGAGGTAGCTGTTCTCGACGATGTGCGCGGCAAGCGCGCCAAACTCCTCGGGGCGGCCGAGGCGGCTCGGGTGCGGGATCGCAGCAGCGAGCGCGGTTCGAATGTCCTCCGGAAGCATCCCGAGAAGCGGCGTGTCGAACGTGCCGGGCGCGATGGTCACGACGCGAATGTTGACCTTGGAGAGATCGCGCGCGGCTGGCAGTGTCAGCCCGACGATGCCGCCCTTCGAGGCCGAGTAGGCGACCTGCCCGATCTGACCGTCGAAGGCCGCAACCGAAGCGGTGTTGATCACGACGCCACGCTCGCCGTCGTCAGGAGCGTTGTCGGCCATCGCCGAGGCCGCGAGGCGAAGCACGTTGAACGTCCCAACTAGATTGACGGACAGGATCTTCTCGAACACCGCGAGGTCGTGCGGCTTTCCTTCCCGGTTGACGGTGCGCATCGCCATCCCGATGCCGGCGCAGCTCACCGCCGCGCGGAGCGGCCCCATGGACGTTGCCTTCGCCACGGCGGCCTCGACCTCGTCGGCCTTGCTCACGTCCGCGCTGACGAATGCCGCAGCATCGCCGAGCTCGGCCGCGAGCTCGTTGCCGCGGTCGGCGTTGAGGTCGACGATCACCACGCGGGCGCCGCGCCCCACGAGCTCGCGAACCGTCGCCTCGCCCAAACCAGACGCCCCACCCGTCACCAACGCTACCGATCCGTCGAGCTTCATCCTGACCTCCCGGCCGCCGATGTTTCGCCCTGCGCGGCCCGCCGTCAAGCAGCTAGCGTGCAGCCCCGCCTGCGGCTAAGACCGGAAACGCTCTCACTGGGCAAGGGGACCAGTGCTCTTCAACAGCCTCGACTACATTCTGTTCCTGGGCGTCGCGGTCGCGGGCTTCTGGCTGTTGGCCCGTCACAGCCAGCTCCGCATCATCTTCGTGTTCGTCGCGTCGTGTCTGTTCTACATGGCGTGGCACCCGGCCTACATCGTCTTGATCCTCGGGTCGACCGTCATCGACTACGTGGTCGGACTGCGGATCTACGCGAGCGGCGACCCGAGGGCGCGCAAACGCTGGCTGCTCGTCAGCCTGATCTCGAACCTCGGCCTGCTCGGGCTCTTCAAGTACTTCAACTTCGCATCGCAGGCGACGGCCGACGTTTTTGGCCTCTTTTTCGGGATTCAAATCGAAAACCCGCCGTTTCTCGACGTGCTGCTGCCGGTCGGCATCTCGTTTTATACGTTCCAGACCCTCAGCTACACGATCGACATCTACCGCGGGAAGCTCGAACCCACGCGCAACTTCTTTCAGTTCGCGTTTTTCGTCACCTATTTTCCGCAGCTCGTCGCCGGGCCGATCGTGCGGGCGTCCCAGCTCCTGCCGCAGCTTCAGCGCAAGATCACGCTCACCCAGGATCAGGTGACGCAGGGGCTCTTCCTGATCGCCACCGGGATGGTCAAAAAGGTCGCCATCGCGGACTACCTGTCGGTCAACCTCGTCGACCGCGTCTTCGATCAACCCGAGCTCTACAGCACGGCGGAGGTCGTCGTCGCGCTGTACGGCTTCACGATGCAGATCTATTGCGACTTCTCTGGATACACCGACGTCGCACGAGGCTCGGCCAAGCTGATGGGCCTCGAGCTGCCGGAAAACTTCGATCGGCCATACCAGTCGGCGAGCCCGGCAGAGTTCTGGCGTCGCTGGCACATCACGCTTTCGACCTGGCTTCGCGACTACCTCTACTACCCGCTCGGCGGTTCCCGGGTGAGCACCGGCCGGGCGTATTGGAATCTCTGGCTCACGATGTTCCTCATCGGGATCTGGCACGGCGCATCGTGGACCTTCGTGTTCTACGCGATCTTGCAAGCCACCGCGATGATCGTTCACCGCTATTTTTACAGGCGATCGGGCCGCACACGCGACACGGTCGACCCCCGCTCCGTGCATGTGTTCAAAGTGTTCTGGGCGCTGCAGTTCGTCGTGTTCTCCCGCATCCTCTTTCGCGCAACGAGCCTCGAGAACGCAGCCGATGTCACCGCGCGACTCGGCGCAGGCACGTTTTCGGTTGCACAGGTCTCCACAGGCGTCTGGCTGATGCTGATCGCGACCTTCGTCGCGCACTACACCCCGAAGGAATGGTTCCAGTCCCTCGAGCTCCGTTTCAAATCGATGCCCGCGCCCGCGCAAGGCGTCGCACTCGCCGCGGTGGGCTTCGTGCTGAGCGCCGTCGCGACCACTCAGGTCGTCCCCTACATCTACTTTCAATTCTGATGTTCAGCCGCCTTCACAAACCTCTCACGCCACTTCAGCACCTCGCAACGGTCGCGGTGTACATGCTCGCGGCGTGCGCGCTGACCTACGCGATCCCGCCGCTGCAAGGGCTTCGTCCTTGGATCCCGGCGGAAGAGGGGCCTCCGGTCGTGCGCCTGTTCCGGCAGTGGGGCGACATCCCCGCGTTTGCGGGCCACGGCGGCTCGTACCGGACCGCCACGACCACTGCCGCCGGCGCCGAACGGCTCGCCGAGACAGTTGGCGAAACCGTGGCCTCGAACCTCGGCACGAGCCAAGCAGCCGCGCGACCGCCTGGAGGCGGCATCGCGATCGCTCCCGAAGAGTACGCCGGGATCGAAGTTCGCATCGAAGACCCCACGGGTCGAGGCATGAGGCCGTTCTACGAAGCGCTCGAAAAGACGTCGGAAGGCGAACGCGGCGCGATCACGCGAGTCGGGCACTACGGCGACTCGAGCATCGCCACCGATTTGATCACCTCCACGGTGCGGGAGAACCTCCAGACGCGTTTCGGGGATGCCGGGCACGGGTTCGTGCTCGCGGCCAAGGGATACATCCCCTACAAGCACCGGGGCGTGCGTCAGTCGTCGAACCCCGAGGCGTGGGACGTGCGCGAGGTGGTCCGCCGGCAAAACCGTCGCGGAAGCTACGGATACGGTGGCGTCCAGTCGCGCGCGAAGCCCGGCGCCTGGGCGCGAGTCGGCACGGCCAAACGCGGCGAGCACGGCACGCGCGTGTCCCGCTTCGACATCTATTTCGAGGAGCAGCCGCGCGGCGGCAAGTTCTCCGTGCGCCTCGACGACGAGGCTCGCGACGTCGTGTCGACGCGGTCGGAGCTCTACGGTGAAGGCGTCTTTTCGATCGAGACCGACGACGGCGCGCACCAAATCGAGCTCCGCTACAAACGAGGCGGCCAGGTGGCGCTCTACGGCGTCGCGCTCGAGCGCGAAGGGCCGGGCGTGGTCTACGACTCGCTGGGCTTGGTCGGAGCGCGCGCAAACCGCCTCTTGAATTTCGACGAGGGCCACATTCGACGCCAGCTAGAGATGCGTTCTGTCGACTTGATCGTCCTCGGCTTTGGCGGGAACGAAGCCAGCGACGAGCGAACCGAGGAGATGTTCTACGAAGACTTCGTGAAGGTGCTCGCAAGAATGCGCCAAGGCCGCGAGGACCTCGGTTGTCTGGTCTTTGCTCCGCTCGATCAGGCGCGCCGGCAGCGGGGCCGAATCCGAACCCTGCCAACCATCCCACTGATCGTCGCGGCGCAGCGGCGCGCGGCGTTCGATTCGGGGTGCGCGTTCTACGACACCTGGCAGGCGATGGGCGGCCGCGATTCGATGCGGCACTGGTACAAAGCGCGCCCTCGGCTCGCGATGGGCGACTTTCGGCATGCGACGCCCGCCGGCTACGAGATCATCGGCAACATGTTCTACAAAGCGCTTCTCGAAGGCTTTGCGAGCTACTTGTCAGCGAAGTCCGCGCGCTTGGTGGTCCCAGCGTCGGCGTCGGCCGACCCCGAGGTCGAGCCGGGCTCGCCGGGCGCCGGCATGCCTTCGAGCAGCGCCGCCAACAGCACCTCGCCCAAACGCTGATAGCCGACGCGCGTGAAGTGCACGTGGTCCTGCGAGGCGTAGGCCGGATCGCTCGCGGCCCATTGCAGCATCGAGAGCGCGCCGCCTTGGAACGCGACGAGGTCGAAGAACCCGCATCCGTGCTCGAGCGCCACGCGGTGTTGCACCTCGATGATGCGCGCAGTGCGCGTGCGGTCCTCGAACACGCGCTCCTCGACCTGCATCGGCCTGTCCGACGGGCCGATCAAGAGGCAAGACGAATCGGGGGCGGCCTCCCGCACGCGCTCGACGACGGCGCGGAGGTCACGCTCGTAGTCCGGCAGCGGAGACTCGTCGCCGCTCTCGTTGGTGCCGTAGGCGAGCACGACGAGATCGGGCTTTCGGCGCGCCAAGTGCTCGCGATGGATCGCTTCGTCCCACAGGAGCTGGTAGCGCGCGCGGGACCCGTTGATGCCGAGCGTGTCGACGACCACGCCTGGACGGTCTCGCTCGACCGCGACCCCGAAGAGCCAGACCGGCCGCCTGCTGAGCGTTCGAAGCTCCAAACGATGCGGGCCGTCCGGCACCCGAAAGGTCGCGTACGCGGCGGCGGCCCGGGCGCCCCGCGTGGAAATCCGTCGCGCCGGCCTCCCGTCGATGAGCACGTCGAAGTCCCCGCCGCGCGGATGCTTCATGAAGTAGAGCTCGAACGAATCGGCGCTGCGGCCGTAGGGACCCTTTTCGGCGGTCTGCACTGCGCCAAACGACCCTGGCTCCTGGCTCTTCATCGCGACGCCGGCGAGACCAACGCGCTCGACCTCGGAGTCACCGACGCGAATCCGCTGTGTCTCCCAACGGTCACCGTCGCTTTCGATACGGATGTCTCGATGGCGATAGGTGCGCCACGGGTGCACGGGAACGATGAAGCCGTGGCCCGCATCCCCATAGCGGCTTTGGAGCTCACGGCGGATGTATCCGGTGAAGAGGTCGCTCGCGACGTGGGACGCGCCGTAGAACACGATGCGCGCCTGGCCCTCGCCTCGCGCGGCGCGACCGAGGCCGCTGTGAAGGGCGCGCATCGACTGCCCGTCGCGATCCTCGATTGCGATGTCGAGCCCGAGCACGTCGTTGGACGGTGGCTGGAGGAGCTGCGGACCCATTCGCTGCTGCATGCGAACCGCTTGGAGCATGCCGCGCTCGTCGATCGCAGCGGGCGCCTGGCGCGGCGTGTCGGCCGAGGACGTGGTCGCCCCGTAGCCGAGCGTCCACGCGCCGCTGAGCGCCACCCCCGCCAGGACAACTGCCATCGGCGAGCCCCATGGATTGCCGAACCGCACGGCCCCTACGATGGCGATCTGGTGCAAACGAGTCAAATTGACGTGAAACGGTCGAGGAAGTCGGCCATCATCCCGCCATGAAATCCCGCGAGGTGCTTCTCGAGGCCGCCAAGTTCGACGTCGCTCGGCTCCGCTTCGAGGGCCCGGACGGAACCGAGATCGTTCGCGATGTCGTCGAGCACCCAGGCGCGGCGGTCATCCTTCCCGTCCTCGAGGACGGCCGCGTCATTCTCATTCGAAACCTGCGGCGGACGGTGGGCAAGGTGCTGTGGGAGCTGCCGGCGGGCACGCTCGAGCCCGGCGAGCAGCCCGAGGCCTGCGCCGCACGCGAGGTCGAGGAGGAAACGGGGTACGAGGCCGGCACGCTCGCGCCGCTCACGGAGTTTTTCCCGTCGCCCGGGGTGCTGAACGAGCGAATGTACGGCTTCCTCGCCACGGACCTGGTTCGGACCGAGCAGTCGCTCGACGAGACCGAGGAGATCGAGGTGTTTCACGTTCCGACGTGGCAGGTGCGCGATATGCTGAAAGAGGGCCACATCGAAGATGGCAAGACCATCGCGCTCCTCCTCTATTGGATGCACGTTTACTCACCGTGAAGACGCAGAAGCCCGACCCACGATGGAGCTGCTGACCCGCATTCAAGAGAACTCGATCGTCCTGCTGATCCCACTGATCAGCGCGCTGGTCGGATGGTTCACCAACGTGGTCGCGATCAAGATGATGTTCCACCCGGTCGAGTTCGTCGGCATCCCGCCCTACCTCGGCTGGCAGGGCGTGATTCCCGCGAACGCGCTTCGGCTCGCCAAAGTGTCGAACTCGCTCATCACGGAAAAGCTCTTGTCGCTGCGGGAGCTCTTCGACGAGAGCTTCAGCGCCGACTCTTTTGCGGAAAAGCTCGGCGTCGTGGTCCACGATGTCACCGAGCAGGTGATCGACGAGGTCGCCAACAAGCACGCAAAGCCGATGTGGGACAACGCGGGCGAGTTCATGCAGAACAAGGTTCGTGGGATCGTTCGCACCGAAGTGCTCGACGTATCGCGAGCGATCGCGATGGACATGGCCGACGACATCGACCAAATCATGGACATCGAGCGCACCGTCCTCGAAGCGATGGACCGGCACAAGGCCCTGATGGGCGAGATGTTCTACGAGGTCGGTCGCAAGGAGTTCAGGTTCATCGAGCGGTCGGGGCTCTATTTCGGGTTCCTCTTCGGGATCGTTCAAATGATCGTGTGGGTGCTCTACCCGGCGCCGTGGATCCTTCCCGCAGCAGGGTTTTGCGTCGGCTACCTGACCAACTGGATCGCCATCAAGCTCGTCTTTGCACCGAGAGAGCCGGTGAAGATCGGGCCCCTCACGGTGCAGGGCCTCTTTCACAAGCGTCAGAACGAGGTGGCCGAGGCGTTCGGGCGCACCGTCGCCACCAAAGTGCTGAACGCGGACAACATCGTCACCACCGTGATGGAGAGCGACGGCGTCGGGCGCATGAACGAGATCGTCGAAGAACGGCTCGGCGAGCTGATCGCCAAGTACGAAGCGCACCCGATGGCCGCCATGGTTCTGCCCGAAGAGGAGCGCCCCGCGCTCCGCGCGGAGCTGATGGACCGCATCAAGGCGGAGTGGCCGAAGCCTGGCGGCTTTTTTCATACGTTTGCGGGGGAGTCGGTGGACCTCGAGGGCGAGCTGACGCGGCGGATGAGGGCCCTCGACCGCGAAAGCTACGAAGGCGTCCTCCGGCCAGCTTTCCAGCAGGACGAGTGGAAGCTGATCGCCGCGGGCGCCGTGCTCGGCACGGTGGCCGGCGTTCTGCAGCTGGTCTTCATCTTCGGCGAGGCCATGGAGCGCCTGAGCCGCTGATCGGCGTGCGCGCGCTAGCCATCGGCCCGCTCAACGGCTAAGAGATCGCCCCGTGGATCAATCCGCCACGCTGCTCGTCTCCTGCCCCGACCGCAAAGGCCTCGTCGCTGCGCTCGCCCAGGTTCTCTACGGGCACGGCGCCAACATCCTCGACGCCGACCAGCACACCGACCCGGTAGCCGGTCAGTTCTTTCAGCGAATCAAGTTCGACATGTCCGAGCTTCACACCGACCAGCGAAGCCTCGAGACCGCCATTGCCGAAGTGGCGTCGCGCTTTTCGATGAAGTGGCGCCTTGCGAACGGCGCCGGACGCGCGCGCACGGCGATTTTCGTGTCGAAATACGACCACTGCCTCTACGACCTTCTTCTGCGGCAGCGCTCGGGCGAGCTCGCCACCGACATCCCGATGGTGATCAGCAACCACCCGGACCTCGAGCCCGTCGCCAAGCAGTTCGGCGTGCCGTTCTTCCACCTGCCGGTCACCAAGGAGACCAAGCGCGAGCAGGAGGACAAGGCGCTCGACCTGCTGCGGTCTCAAAGCATCGATTTGGTGGTGCTCGCGCGCTACATGCAAATCCTCACCGACGATTTCCTCAACGAGTTCGAAGGCGAAGTCATCAACATTCACCACTCCTTTCTGCCGGCGTTCATGGGCGGCAAGCCCTACCACCGCGCGTTCGAGCGTGGGGTCAAGCTCGTCGGCGCGACGGCCCACTACGCCACGGTCGAGCTCGACGAGGGGCCCATCATCGAACAGGACGTGGTCCGATGCTCGCATCGCGACTCGGTACAAGACCTCGTTCGCAAGGGCCGCGACCTCGAGAAAGTCGTGCTCGCCCGCGCGGTCCGGTGGCACCTTGACGACCGCATCCTCGTCTACGACAACAAAACGGTGGTTTTCGACTAGGGAGCAACGATGTCCGAACGAGCTCAGCTGACGGTAGACAACGGAATCGCGACGGTGCGTCTGTCGCGCCCTGAAAAACGCAACGCCCTGGACGCCGACATGTTCGATTCGATCATTCGAATGGGCAAACGCATCATCGCCGACAAGAGCGTGCGCGCCGTGGTGCTGCACGGTGAAGGTAAGGGGTTTTGCGCGGGTCTCGATTTTGCGTCGTTCATGGCGGCGCCCGACCTGATGCGAAAGCTGCTCGCACGCGGCCCCGAGAGCCCCGCCAACGTCGCGCAGCGCGCGGCTTGGGTGTGGCAGGAGGTCCCGGTGCCGGTCATCGCGGCCGTTCATGGCGTCGCGCTCGGCGGCGGCTTGCAAATCGCGCTCGGCGCAGACCTCCGGTACGTCACCCCGGACGCCAAGCTGTCGGTGATGGAGATCAAGTGGGGCCTCATCCCCGACATGGGCATCACGCAAACACTGATGAAGCTCGTGCCGCTCGACGTTGCGAAAGAACTGACCTTCACCGGCCGCGTCATTTCAGGCACCGAAGCGGTGGAGCTCGGCCTGGCGACCAAGCTCTCGGACGACCCGCTTGCCGATGCGCTCGCCACGGCGAAGCTGATCGCCACCAAGTCGCCGCACGCGATTCGCGCCGGCAAGACGCTGTTCGGTGAAGCCAAAGGCATGTCGCGCGCCGAGGCGCTCGAGCTCGAGACGGCGCTTCAAACCGTGCTGCTCGGCACCGAAAATCAGATGGAGGCCGTGCAGGCCAACATGGCTAAGCGCGAGCCCCAGTTCAAAGACCCGGACTGAGCAAGCGGCTCAAGCGCTCTCTGGAGGGCGGGACACGCGAGGCTGGTATTGGCAGCAATCGGGCGGGCACACGTCGTGCGACGGGCCACGCTTGCCGAGCGCCTGCCGCGTGGTGACCGTCCCGAGCCTCTCCTCGATGAGCTCGCGAATCATGGAGACGAAGGCGGGATGAATGCCGACTGTCGGCGCGCGCGTCAGGGTGATGCCGAGAGAAGTCGCGTGCTCACGCGCCTCGTGGTCGAGATCCCAGACGACCTCCATGTGGTCGGAGATGAAGCCGATGGGCGCAACGACGACGTCTTTGACGTTGATTTGAGAAAGGGCGTCGAGGTGCTCGAGGATGTCAGGGCCGAGCCATGGCACGTGGGGCGGCCCGCTTCGGCTCTGGTACACCACCTGCCAGCGGTCGTTCCGCGCAGCCTCGGCGACGAGGCGAGCCGTTTCTTCGAGCTGTTCGGCGTAGTCGCAGCCGTCCGACATCGCCACGGGGATGCTGTGCGCGGTGAACGCGACCCGCGCGGCCTCGCGTCGTTCTTTCGGCAACGTCTCGAGGGCGGCGAGCAGGCGGTCCACGTTGGCCTCGACGAAGCCCGGATGGTTGTAAAAAACACGGAGCTTGTCGACGACCGGTGCGCCCTCGCCGAGCTCTTCCCGCGCGGCCTCGATGTTCTCGCGATACTGGCGGCAACCGCTGTAGCTGCTGTAGGCGGACGTGACGAAAGCGAGTGCGCGCTTTTTTCCGTCGTCTCGCATTTGGCGAAGCGTGTCGACGAGAAACGGGTGCCAGTTTCGGTTGCCCCAGTAGACGGGGAGATCGATGTCGGCGCCGCGAAGCTCGTCTTGAAGAGCGGCCAGCAGCTCGCGGTTCTGATCGTTGATGGGGCTCTTGCCCTCGAAGTGATTGTAGTGAACCGCGACTTCTTTCAGGCGCTCGGGCGGGACGTTTTTGCCGCGCACCACGTTCTCGAGAAACGGCATGACGTCGGCGCGTGTTTCAGGCCCCCCGAAAGAGACGAGGAGGATGCTGTCGTACTCCGTATTGGCGTCGCTCACGGCGGAACTCTCGCGCCGAAAACCGGCAGTTGCAAGGGAAGAGTCTTGCCAACGGATCCGACCTGTGCTCTAGGTTGCTCGTGCGGGTGACGATTCTGGGGAGCGGAAGCGAGGGGAACGCGCTTCTGTTGGAGTCTCTGACGAGCCGTGTCCTGGTCGACGCCGGGATCTCTCACCGAATGCTCACGCGCAGGCTAGAGGCGATTGGAAGGTCGCCGAAGCTGAGCGTAGATGCAGTGCTCGTGACTCACGCGCACGGCGATCACTCCGCACATGCGTCCACCTACGCGGCACGCTTCGCCTGCCCGCTCATCGCGACGAAGGCGACGCTTGGCGCGATTCGGCGGGCCGCCGTCCCGACGAAAGACCTCGAGGTGGGCCGCCACTTTCGCGTCGGCGACATCACGATTCGGTCGAAGTGGATTCCTCACGACGCGCCGCAGGTCGCGCTCGTCTTCGAGACCAAGCAGTCCACCGTGGGGCTCGTCACCGACCTCGGGCACGTTCCCCGCGGCCTCGAGCGCTTCGTCAGCGATTGCGAAACGCTCTTGCTCGAAAGCAACCACGACCCGGAGATGCTCGAAGCCGGCCCCTACCCGGCCGTGGTCAAGCGACGCGTCGGGAGCGCGCGCGGGCACCTCTCGAACGAGCAGGCGAGCGACCTCCTCGCAAAGCTCCCGTGCTCGCCGCGACGCGTCGTGCTGATGCACCTCTCCCAATCCAACAACTCGCCGAGCCTGGCGCGCGCATCGGCGGACGCCGCCATCGGTCATCGCCGCACCGATCTGCTCATCGCCCCGGCGCGCGAAGCCCTCGAGCTCCCGGGCCTGCACGACCGGCAGCTCCAGCTCGGGCTCTGAATCGCGATGGGTTTCTGGTACGACGAAACGTTCGACGACCACACGCGCCTCGGGCTGCGAGTGGAAAAGACTCTCTTTTCGGGCCAGAGCCCCTACCAGAAGGTCGAGGTGATCGAGACTGTCGGCTTCGGGCGCGTGCTCGTGATCGACGGTGTCTTCATGACCAGCGAGTACGACGAGTTTCTGTATCACGAGATGCTCGTCCATCCCGCGCTCACCACGGCGCCCGGCATCGAGCGCGTGCTGGTGATCGGAGGCGGGGACGGGGGCACCGTGCGCGAGGTGCTGCGCCATCCCGAGGTTCGAGACTGCGTGATGATCGAGATCGACGAGATGGTCGTCGAAGCGAGCAAAGCGCACCTGCCCGGCATCGGCACGGCCTGGGACGACCCGCGCCTCGACGTTCGCTTCATCGACGGCATCGAGTACGTGAAGCAGAGCGGCGACCCGAAGTACGACGTCGTACTCCTCGATGGCACCGACCCGGTTGGCCCGGGCGCCGTGCTGTTCGACGAGAGCTTCTACGAAGGGTGCAAACGGATGCTCGCGCCAGGCGGCGTGATGGCGCTGCAAAGCGAGTCGCCGCTCCTCATGATGGACATCTTCGTCGAGACTCAGCGAAAGCTTCGCGCGCTGTTTTCGGAGGTGCACCCCTACATGGGCCCGGTCCCCCTCTACGGCACCGGCACCTGGAGCTGGACCTGGTGCTCCGACACCGGCGAGCCCCTACGACCCCAACCGGAGCGCCAGGCCTCGATCGTCGAAGGCTCGAAGGCCTACAACGAAGAGCTCCACCCCGCGCTGTTCGCCCTACCCAACTACGTCAAACGCGCCCTGAAGCTCTAGTGATACTAGTGCCAGGCACCTTTTTTCTCACCAGGTGAGGACGAGCTTGCCGAAGGTTTCGTTGGCGTCCATCCGGCGGTGCGCGGCTTGGACGTCGGTCATGGGGAGCACGTCGTCGATCACCGGACGAAGCTCTGCTGCCGCGAAACGGTCGAGCATCGCATCTTCGAACGCGCGGGCGAGCGCCGCTTTTTCTTCGGGCGAACGGCTTCGAAGAACGCTTCCGTGAATCGAGGCGCGCTTGGCGAGAAGCGCGCCGAGGAAGAGCTCGCCCTTCACGCCGCCCATCAAGCCGATGACGATGAGCCGGCCCTTCTTCGCGATCACTTTGACGTTTTGCTCGAGATACGCCGCCCCGATCGTGTCGAGGATCACGTCGACGCCGTCGGGCACCGCAGCGAGCACGGCGTCGGCAAACTGACCGTCTTGCACGTGGACCGCGTGAGTGAGACCAAGCTCCGTGCAGCGCGGCAGTTTGTCGAGTGTCCGAGACGTCCCGATGGACGTCGCCCCGAGCGCGCCCGCGATCTGAATCGCAGCGGTCCCGACGCCACTCGCCACCGCGTGAAGAAGCACCGAGGAGCCCGCCTCGAGCCCCCCCTGCAAGACGATCGCGTCGTACGCGGTCATGAAGACCTCGGGCACGGCGGCCGCTTCCTCGAGCGAGAGCTCGGCCGGCACCGGCAAGAGCTCTGCGCCTTCGGTCAACACGTGGCGCGCCATCGCGCCACCGCCGACGATACCCATCACGCGGTCGCCGGGCTTCCATCGCTGCACCGACTCGCCGACGGATTCGACCACACCGGCGAGCTCGAGCCCGGGGACGTCGGGCGGCACGCCGGGCGGCGCCGGGTAGAACCCGCGCCGCTGGAGACAGTCGGCGCGGTTCAGACCCGCGGCGGCGACCTCGACCCGTACCTCGGTCGGCCCGGGCGCCGGCACGTCGATCTCGCCGATCGCGAGCACTTCCGGACCCCCGGCACCTTGGATTCGAACGGCTTTCGTGCTGGACATGCGCCGGAGCGTAACGCGCTCCCCGCTCCCGTCCAGAGGGCTCGGCATGCTACGTTGGAGCCGATGGGCGCCAACGTCGGAACCTTCCTCCACGGCTGGGCGACGCGGGATCCGAATCGAACGGGCATCATCGACTCGGGCCGGGGCGACCTCGAGCTCGACTACCAGACGCTCGACCGACAGGCCTCACGCGTCGCGGCGCACCTCCGCGAGAGGGGGTTCGGCCTCGGCGACCGAATCGCGATCTGCACAGCAAACGGTCTCGACTTCGTCGCGGCCTGGTTCGGCGCGGTGTACGCCGGCTGCACGACCCTCCCGATTCCAATCCTCTCGACAGCCCATGAGGTCGCGTTTCGAATCGAGCACTCGGGGTGCAAGGCGCTTCTGACCGATCGCGAGCGCGCCCAGGTAGCAAAGGAAAGCGCGTCGCGCGCCTCGACACCGACGGAGCTCGTGCTCGTCGAGGACGCCGCTCGCGAGGGTGCTCGAGAAGCCCCCCCCTGCGAGGTGGCGCCCGATGCGCTCGCGATGCTGCTCTACACGTCGGGCACCACAGGCGCCGCCAAGGGGGTCTGCATCACGCACGGCTCGCTCGGTTCGCACACGCGCGCGCTGGTCGAGCAAACGCTGCGGCTCGGCGAAGACGACCGAATCCTCGGCACCCTGCCGCTGACGCATTCCTATGGGATTCGCATGACCCTACTCGTGCCGTTTTTCGCTGGCGCGAGCACCGTGTTCGTCCCGCGGTTCAACGCGAGGCGGACGCTCGACCTCTGCAGCCGGCACGCGGCGACGTGGCTTCCCGGGGTGCCGACCATGTTCGTCGCCTGGGCGGACGAGTCGTCGCAGCCCGCGCCCTCTGCGCTTCGATGGTGCCTGAGCGCGGGCGCGCCGCTGCCCGAGGACGTTCGCCTGCGTGCGGAGGACAGGCTCGGTGCGCCGGTGCGCCAAGGGTACGGCCTCACCGAAGCGACGTTCACCGCGGTCAACGCGCCGCCGGATGTCGCCGTACCGGGGTCTTCTGGCAAACCGGTCGCCGGCGTCTCGATTCGGGTCGCCGACGCCTTTGGCTCCGAGCTGCCCGCGCGGGTGCACGGCGAAGTCCTCGTGAGGGGCCAAAACGTGATGGCCGGGTACCTCGACGACCGACTCGCCACCAACCACGTGATGCGCGGGGACTGGCTGCACACCGGGGATATCGGTTTCGTCGATGAAGAGGGGCGGCTCACGATCGTCGATCGAAGCAAGGACCTGATCCTTCGTGGAGGCGCCAGCATCTATCCGTCGGAGGTAGAGAACGCGCTCGCACACCATCCGGGCGTGAGCGACGTCGCCGTCGTGGGGACGCAGGACGACTACTACGGCGAGGAGGTCGTGGCGGTGGTCGTGTGCGCCGCAGAGGTAACCGCCGAGGTCCTCGACGCATGGGCGCGTGAGCGGCTCGCGGCGACGAAGGTGCCGAGGCGATATGCGTTCGTGGATTCCCTACCCCAAGGCGCGAGCGGCAAGACGCTCAAGCGAAGGCTTCGCGACCAGCTCGAAGCAAACGAGCTCGACGCCTCAGCCCCGGACCGGCCGGCTCCATAGCTCGAACGCGAGCGCAAGCACGAGCGCGCCAACCCCGAGCCCGACCCAGGGGCCATACCAGCCGGCCGCGACAGGGAGCTCGGCGCAGATCAGACTGACGACACCGACCAACAATGCGTAGGGAAGCTGGGTGCGCACGTGGTCCATGTGATCGCAGCTCGTCGCCATCGAGCTGAGCACCGTGGTGTCGGAGATCGGCGAGCAGTGGTCGCCCCACACCGAGCCGGCGAGAATCGATGAGACCGTGCCGAGCAGGATCGCTTCGCTGCCAGGGGCGAGCTGGTGCGCGAGCGGAACCACGAGGGGAAAGAGGATCGCCATGGTGCCCCAGGAGGTACCGGTCGCGAAGCTGACCAGCGCCGACAGGGTGAAGACGGCGGCGGGAATCCATGCGGGCGCGAGCCAGTCGCCCACGGCACCGATCAGGAAAGCCGCGGTGTCGAGGTCTTTGCACACGCTGCCGAGCGCCCAGGCCAACACCAAGATCACGGCTGCGAAAAGCATGGACCGCATGCCGGACATCCACGCCTCGATCGATTCGCCGAACGACAGCGCCCCTGTTGCGACCGCGAGGATCAGCGCGGCCAGACATCCTGCGCCGGTCCCCCAGAGGATCGCCGCGCTCGAGCTCGCTTCGCCGACGATCGTTCGAAGATCGAGCGGCATCCCGGCGCCGAGGGCTTTTGCTCGACCGTCGACGTAGATCCCGACCGCGGCCACGATGACGACGACGACGACCGGGATCAGCGCGTTCATGGGACGGCCAGGCACGCGCTCGGAAACCGACTCTTCGTGAAAATCGGACGCGGGCTGGGCCCCGGGCCGGGAAACCAACCCCTGCCCGAGCGCTCGCCGCTCCGCGCGGAGCATCGGACCCGCGTCGCGCCCTCGAATCGCGACCCAGGCGACGAAGAGCAGCATCAGAATCGGATAGAAACGATACGGGATGGTTTCGATGAAGGTGAGGTAGGCGTCGCGCTCGATGCCGAGTTGGGCAAACTGATCCGCGATGTAGCCGATTTCGACGCCGATCCAGGACGAGATAAGCGCGAGGCTGGCCACCGGGGCCGCCGTGGCGTCGACGAGGAACGCGAGCTTTTCACGGCTGATGCGAAGCCGATCCGTGACCGGGCGCATCGACGAGCCGACGAGAAGCGAGTTGGCGTAGTCGTCGAAAAAAACGAGGAGCCCGAGGAACCACGTGGTGAGCTGCGCGCGTCGGCGGCTCGTGGCATCGGTGCCAACCCACCCGGCGAGGCCTTTGGCGCCGCCGCTTTGCGTGATCAGGCCGAGCATGCCGCCGAGCAAGAGACTGAAGACCAGGATCATCGCGTGCCCTCGATCCGCGATCGCGCCGACGATGTGCGTGTCGAGGAGGCGTGCGAACGACGCAATGGGCGAAAGCCCGGTCAGCAGAAACGCGCCGAGCCAGACGCCTAAGACCAGCGCGATCAACACGTGGCGAACGAGCAGGGCGAGGACGATCGCCAGCAGTGGCGGCAGAATCGAGGTCCACGCCGGCAGGCCGCTCGAGGTCGCACCTTCGACTACCTGGGCGCCAGCAGTCGTTGTAGTATCCGCACTGCTTTGAATCACGACCGAGGCGGTATCGTCCATTGGGTCGGCGGACACACCGGCCGCCAAGAGCCCCAGCGACAACAACCCGACGAGGACCATCCGCATGCGCCAGACCAGAGATAAGCAGGAACGGAGCCGTTGGCCAACTTCGACGCTTGCGGCCGGCTCGCTTGCGCTCGCGGCGCTCCTGCTCGCGATGCCGTCGACCTCGCTTTCCGCCAACGATGACCTCACCGCCGAAGACAAGAAGATGCTCGCGGCGGGCGAGCTCGTCATGAAACAGAAGAACGAGCAGCGGGGCGCCTACAAGATGATCGGCGGGCAAAGCTGGCAGCTCGTGGACGTGCCGTTCGAAGAGGCCTGGGCCGCCCTCACGAACTTCCCGGGATATACGAACTTCATCCCGCTGGTGACCGAGGCCGACGTCAAGCACCAGGCGGGCAAAGAAACCGACCTCGCGATCCGGCAGCAGTGGGGTCCGATCGACGTTCGATACGTGCTGCAGACGACGAGGGAGCGGGAGCGCGGCGCGGTGATGTTCCGCGTGGACCATTCACAACGGCACGACATTCGGGCGGGCTGGGGGTTCATTCGGGCCCGTCCGTACAAGGGCGAGCGGACGTTGGTGTCGTTCGGGGCCCTGGTCGACATCGGCGACGGGGTGTTCGTGTCGATCATCCGGCCAGCTGTGCGCCGCGACCTCCTCCGCATCCCGTTCTATTTCAAGCGCCACGTCGAGGCCGAGGCCGCGGGCGAAGCGACGGCAGAGCCGCCGGCCGAGGCCGAAGCCCCGGCCCCAGCCGAGTCGCCCTAGCCTCGCACGGGGTCCGAACGCGGGGCTTCCACGCTCCGAGCGGGTCAGCCGTTCAGGGCCGAGTCCCGGTATTGGCCAGTTATTTTGATGTGTTCGGGCGACTAAGAAACAATTCGGAAACTAAGGCGAGATCGGTATAATCCCCGGACGGGGTACGTCATTACGCGATGGAGGCCCTGATGCACAGCGAAGAACGGAAGTGGCAGCCGCAGCAGAAACCCGCTCCCTGGTGGGCGCATATCCTACGCTGGTGGCTCTAGCCGACAGACCGCTCCGCTAAGCCCGAGCCCGCTAGGCCGCGAGGCTCCACTCGTCGCTCGACGCGTCGGGCGGCTGACTCTCCACAGTACGCTCGCCACGGTCGCGCCGCCGCCCCTCTTCGAGGACGTGCCCAGGCACCGGCCGCAGGTCCCACACGAGGCCCACCCAGCTCAGCAGCTTGAGCACGTAATAGGTGACGTCGATCTCCCACCAGTAGAAGCCGTTGCGGGCCGAGGACTGGTAGTGGTGATGGTTGTTGTGCCAGCCCTCGCCGAGCGTGAGCAGCGCGGTGAGGAGATTGTTGCGGCTTTCATCGGGGGTGTCGAATCGCTTCTTGCCCCAGACGTGAGTGAGCGAGTTGATCAGAAAGGTGTTGTGCCAGAGCAGCACGGTGCTCAGGAAGAAGCCGATGAAAAGGCCCGACCAACCGGCGATGAGAAAGCACGCCACCGCCAGAAGGGTCGGCGGCACGACCCAGTGCCGATTGAGCCAGCGGAGCTCGGGGTATTTGGCGAAGTCGCGAATCTTGTCCCAGCGGGTCTCCTCGGTTTCATCGAAGAGCCAACCGACGTGCGCATAGAAGAAGCTCCGCTGCACCGGTGAATGGACGTCGCCCGGCTGGTCGGAGTGCTTGTGGTGCACGCGGTGGTGCGCGGCCCACCAGAGCACGCCTTTTTGCGAGCTGGTTTGGGCGAGGAACGCGAGAAAGAACTGGACCGGTCGGCTCGTCTTGAACGCGCGGTGGGAGAAGTAGCGGTGGTAGCCCGCCGTGATGCCAAAGACGCGAACGAAAAGCAGCACGACGCAAAGCACGACCGCCTCGACCGTCACACCGGACCAGAACGCGCCAAGCACCGCGAAATGCGACAGAACGAACGGGACAGCTTTGGCCCATCGAGAAGTGCTCGTCATGAGATCGAACCTAACCCCACCTCGCCAAGCCGACCGTCACGGTTCACCCCCCCCACGTCATAGTTCTGTAAAACCAGAAAAAGGGGACCGTCCCGTTTTCAGGCGTGGAATTTGTAGCCGGCGCCGCGGACGGAGAGGAAGTGCACCGGGGAGCTCGGGTCGGGCTCGAAGCGGCGTCTCAGGCGGGAGATGAAGTTATCGACGGTGCGGGTGTTGCCGTAGTTCCGGAGCTTCCATACGCGCTCGAGGAGCTCGGTGCGGCTCAGGACACGGCCCGCGTTTTCCGCGAAGTAGCGAAGCAGGTCGAGCTCGAGCTGCGTGAGCTGGGCCGGCTCTCCTCGGACGACCACCTCGTGCGTGTCGAAGTTGATCTGCGCTTCCCCGAACGAAAGCGTCTGCGCCTTGGAGTTGGTGCCAGAAACCTGCTCCCAGCGCTGGCGCCGCAAGACGGAGCGCACGCGCGCAAGCAGCTCGTCGAGCTCGAAAGGCTTGACCAAATAGTCGTCGGCACCCGCTTCGAGACCGAGCACGCGGTCTTCGGGCGACGAGCGCGCGGTGAGCATGATGACCGGCACGAAGTTCCCTGCTTCTCGGAAACGCTTGCAGAGATCGAACCCGTTGACGTCGGGCAGCATGACGTCGAGCACGATCGCGTCGTAGCCGTTCGGATCCAGCAGCCGCTGCCCGGCTTCCTTGGCATTGGAAGCCACATCGACGGTGTAGCCCTCGAGCTCGAGGTTGAGCTTCAAGCCCGCCGCGAGGTGGTCTTCGTCCTCGACGATGAGCAAACGCTGCGGCTCGCTGGTCATCCACTCACCGTTTGAGCGATCGGCAGCTCGACGCGCATGGTGGTGCCCTGCCCGCGCCCGGTCGAAAAGGCCCGCACGTCGCCGCCGAGCTGCTTCACGAGCGCAGAAACGACGAAAAGCCCGAGCCCGGTTCCCCTCCGCTCTTTCACCTCCTGGTCCTCCACCCGGTAGAAGCGGTGGAACACTCGCTTCAGGTTCTTCGGGTCGATGCCAATGCCGTGGTCGCGCACCTCGAGGCGGACCCTGTTGCCACCGTTTGCGCGCGCGATGACCTCCACGCGCGCCGGCCGCGCCGAATACTTCGCCGCATTGTCGATGAGGTTCTTCACGACGATCTCGAGCGCGGCTCGGTCGGTGGTCACCACCAGGTTGGAGTCGACGTCGACCGACACCTCAGCCGGGTCCAGCTTGTGCCGCACTCGGACGGCCTCCGCACACTGCTCGGCGAGCTGCGACAGCGGAACGTCGCTCAGATTCATCATCCCGGGGCGGGCGTACGACAGCCGATTGGCCTCGAGCACGTCGTCGATGAATGCGCGAAGCCGGTCGACGTCCTCGAGCATCATCGAGCGCAGGTCTTCTTTCGCATCCTCCTCGAGCCCCTCGCGGCCGAGCGTCTCGAGACAGAGCTGGAGCGATGCGAGCGGGCTCTTGAGCTCGTGGGTCACCGAGTCGATGAAGCTGTCTTGCTTGCGGACTTCGATGATGCCGCGGGCGAGCGACACCACGAAGAGGACGAGCACCACGATGATGAGCACGAACGACAGCGAGCCCAGCACCAAGAGCCAAACGTCGACCGCGATGTCGGCGGAGCGCGCGATTTTCTGGCCGAGCAGAAACGACCAACCCACGAGGAGCGCCGCGCTCAGCAGCACGGTGATGGCCCCGAGCGTGATCGGCACCGAGATCGACGAGCGAATCTTTCGACGGCGCGCCATGGTCAGCCTCGCCTCACCGGCCCCGCAGCAGCCGCCAGAGGTTTTGTTGTTCCCACTGCTGCGCCTCCGCGTGATGCTCGAAGCTGCGCTCCCGCCTGCGAAACGCCTGTGTGTGATAGTGCCGACGGCCGTTGCGAACGACCGCTGGCATGTCGTGGTGGAGCATCTCGTGGAAGACCACCGCCTCGACGAAAAACCGCGGCACCCACGGCTGGTCGAGCACCGGATGGACGCGGATCAGCTTCTCCTCTGGAACGTACGTGCCGAGCTGAAGCGAGCGCTGGCTGCGCTTCGGTTGGACGCGCCGACCCCAAGTGATGCGTGCGTCCACGTTGCCCCCGAAATGGCGCTCCGCGAGGTCGCGAGCAATCTCGCCGAGATCGAAGTGCCTGCCGGCGGCGCGAAGCGTGGCTGCGGACGGCCCCGATGCGACGAAACGGGCGCGATGCGCCTCGACGAAACGATCGATGGTGCGCGCGGCCCTCGCATCGCCGTCGCTCAGATAGTCGCCCACCGCGCTGAAGACGTCCTCGTCGGCGGTCAAGAACATGTGGTGCAGTCGAACCTCGAGGCGTCCCCCTTTGGGGCGCGCCGACAGCATCGTGCTTCGATTGTCGGTGACGACGAGCCGCACCGGTTGGCCCAGGCGCTCCGAAAGGGCTCGACTCCAGCCAGACGCACGCGCGTACGCCCGATCGAGCTCGTCTCGCGGACTCTCCTCCACGGCGGGGTGGGCGACCGGCGACTCGCCGGCGAACTCGAAAGAGAGCTGCAACACGCTTTTGTGAGCTAAAAGCTCACCTTCGCATTGTCAACCGAGCTTTCGAACGGCCGTCAGGCAGGCTAGAATCATCGGGGATGGGGGATGCGACGCGGGACCGCCTCGAAGGCCTCACGGTGTTGCACCGGCTCGGCTCTTCGGAGCAACAACTGGCCGCTTGGCGCCAGGGGATGGCCACCCTCGCACGCGCCGTCGTGGACGAGCGGCGACCCGTCCCGCTCGAAGGCTTCGACCCGGACTCCCTGCTTCGAAGCCTGAAGGTTGCGAGCTCCGAGGGTTGGGTCGAGCAGCTCGACTGGCTGTCCGGACCCGCGGCAGCCGCGGCCTTGTACGAGGTCGCCGCCGCCCTCCCGCCGAGCGCGATCAAGCGGCAGATCGGTCGCACCGTGCTTCAGCGGCTCCGAAAGGGTGACGCCGAGACCTTCGTCGCCGTCGCCACGCAGCTCGCGCTAGGGTCGCAGCGAGTGCTTGGCGGGCGATCGATTCGCGCGAGGGTCGCGCTCGCGCTGAGCCTGCCGATCGGGTCGGCGAACAACGTCGACGCGCTCGCTCTCGCACTCATCTCGCGACAAGACACGAGCCGCGACTGGCTCTGCAATCCCGCCGAAGGCGCCCTGCCGTCGCGACGCATCGCCGCACGGCTTCTCGAGCGAGCTGCGCGTGAAGCCGCACGGCGCGCGGTCGAAGGGGACGACACGGGCATTGGCGTGTTTTGCACGCGGCCCGTCCGCGAAGCGTGGGATCGCCTGCTCGCCGACCGCGAGCGGCTGGTGTGGCGCCACGTCGCCTCGGCGCGAGGCCTGCTGGCTTCATCGATGCCCGTCTTCGCCGAGGAGATTCAGCGCCACCTCGACCCGGAGTTCGGCGTGACCGAGTGGCGCCGCGCCGCGGCATCGCTTGCGGCAAGCATCGCGGTCGACCCGGATGAAGGGCTGCGCGGCTGCCGCACGCTATTGGAGTCCGTCGTCTTTCAACAGGACCACGGCGTGGCCGCCGCCATGGTCGCGGGCCTTCCGCGCGCCGCGGAAAGCCACCCGGGCACCGTGGAATCTCTCTTGGACCAGCTCATGCGGGTGGGCGGTCTCGACACGGCGGAGGCGCTCGTCGAGCTGCGCCGCGAGCGCATTCGCCCGGGTTTCGCAACCGGCGCCGCAGCCAAAGCCGAGGCCCACCTTCGAAAAGCGATCGCCCACGGCGGCGATGCCGACGCCGGTCGCATCGCTCTCATGGAGACCCTCGCCGACGAGCTCAGCGGGGCGCGGACGGCCGAACCGAGGCTTCGCGACATGATCGCAGACGCCTTGCAGACGTTCGCGTCGTCTGGCGCCTTCGAGGCCTCGCGCGAGGCGCTGCCAATCCTGCAAGCCGCGGCCCGCAAGGCCGAGCTCTTCGAGCGCCCCGGCGATGGCGACCCTGAAACCGAAGTCGCCGCGTTCCTCGCGCTCCGGGAGCTCGACTCGGCGCTCTTCGAGACGTCCGCGCTGAGCGACCTCCTTCTGCTCGGTCACGATGACGAGGCGCAGACCGCCCACGATGAAGAGCTCGGCGACCTGTTTCAGCGAGTCACGAACTGGCTCGTCATCCGCGAGGGAGACCCACTCGAGCAAGGCGACCACGTCCCCCAGTTCACGACGCGGCAGCGTCAGCTCCAAACCATGCTCCACCTGGTCGACGCGGACGGCCCCCACGTCGACCCTCGCAAAGACCTGGTGCGACAGAGGCGCCTGCTCGCGCAGCGCGTGCTCCTGAACCGCGTCGAGCACGACCCGCAGAGCTCGCTCCGGCGAACGCTGTGCGCGGCGACGGCCCGCACCTTCGACGCCCTCGTGCGTGAAGAGATCGCCGACGTCTCGGACGTGGTCATCGCGATCGCCGGGCCGGTTCACCACCTCGAAGACCTGAACGCGATGGCGGAGGCCTCCATGGTGCCCGAAATCGAGGGCTCGCTCCGCGCGTATGCCAAGCTTCGGCAGGCATCGAGCACCGCAAGGCGGGACGGGCACGGTTTCGTCGCGGCCTCGGAGGCCCTGAAGGCGATCGGCAGCGAGCTTCCCGTGGCCCGGTCGGCTCGAATCGAGGCGTTTCGTCAGGCCCTGGTCCTGCTCGCGCGCGGGCTGCGAACCGTCGGAGCATCCGGCTCTCTCGAAGAGGTTGCAGAGCGTTCACCCGGCGCGCCGCTCGCGACGCTCGAGCGCGGCGTCGCAACCATGGCAAGATTGGTGAACGGGTCACGGCGGCGCCTCGGCTCACCGCACGTCAGAGCCGCGATGACGGCTGCAAAGTCGATCCGAGCGCTCGGCCTGGAGGTGGAGCGGGCGCTCCACACCTCGGTTTCCGAAATCGACAAGGCCTACGCGGACGCGGTTTCCTCGGTGGGGGCGGCGCTCCCAGGGGCGTTCGGAGAGCTCACGCAGACGATCCTCCGCCACCTTCGCGAGCTTCCGCTCGAGGGGCCGCCGCGCATGCCGAGCCTCATCCCGATGCAGCTCGACGCCGACGCGCCCCTTCCGGCGTGGGCGCCGCCAAGCCGCATCGTCGGCGGCTTCCACCTCGTGCGCACCATCGACACCGGTGCGGTCGGCTCGGTGTTCGTCGCCCGGCGCGTCGAAGAGCGACAGGACGACACCGCAGCGCTTTTCGCCCTGAAGGTCCCCGACTATTCCGCGGCCGCCGCTCGCACTCTTTCGGAGGACGAGTTCTTGAGCCTGTTCCGCGAAGAGGCCGGAGCCCTTCTCGCGCTCCCCGAGCACCCGAACATCGCTCGGTTCGTCACCTTCGACGCCGGCGCCTCGCCAAAGCCAATCCTGGTGATGGAGCTCGTCGAAGGGCCGAGCCTCGAGCGCGTGCTCGAAATGAACGACCTCTCGCTCAACCGCGCGAGGGACCTATTGCTCGGCGTGGCAGCCGGGCTCGAGACCATGCATCGGCTCGACGTCGGGCACTTGGACGTCAAGCCGTCCAACATCATCGTCTGCAACGCCGACGCGATCACCGGGACGGGCCGGCCACCGAGGCCGGTGCTGGTGGACTTCGGCCTTGCCGGGCGGCACCTGCGTCCCGGGTGCGGAACCGCCAACTACGGTGCACCGGAGATCTGGGGCCGGGGCGATGCGTCCCGCGCGACGCCGGCCGACGTCTATGCCTTCGGCTGCCTCGTCTTCGAAGCGTACACCGGCCAGACCCTGTTCGACGGCCCTGGCGAGGCGGAGATGATCGCGCAGCACGTCGCGCACGACGGTAAACCCGAGCCGATCCAAGCGCTCCTCGATAGCACGGAAACCCGGCCGCTCGGCCTGCTCATCGCGCGGTGCCTGCGCCGCGATCCACGCGAGCGCATCACGATCGGACAGGCGCGGCAGCTCCTGCTCGAGCTCGAGCTCGGCGCGGAGAGCCAGGCCTGGCCCGTTCGTGTTGCGAGCTGACCCGCAACTGCTTTCAGCTACTCGGTTTGCTCGGCAGCGCGGTCGACGATGTGGAACTCCACGCGACGGTTCTGCGCGAGCTCTTCCTTCGTCCTGGCGTCCGGGACGACCGGGCGCGTCGGGCCGAAGCCTTCCGAGACCAGCCGGTCCTTCGAGACCTTGCCGCGACCGACGAGGTAGCGAACCACGGTGGCCGCACGCCTTCGCGAGAGGCCCATGTTGTACTTGAGCTTGCCGACGGAGTCGGTGTGCCCCTCGACCCGCACCAGCGAGATTTCGGGGTGGTTGTTCAAGACGCTCGCCACGTTGTCGAGGAGCGCGAAGGAGCGCTTCTGGAGCTTGTGGCTGCCGGTCCTGAAGTAGACCTTTTCGAGAATCTCGAGCTGGCCTGCACCGATGACCACGAGCTGCGCTTCCTGGCAGCCCTGGTTTTCGACCGTACCCGGCTCGTCCGGACAGTTGTCGACCGAATCGGGCACGCCGTCGCCATCGCGATCGGGCACCGGACAGCCGTTGTTCTCCACCGGACCGGGCTCGTTCGGACACTGGTCGTCGACGTCGAGAATGCCGTCGCCGTCGTTGTCGTAGTCCGGACAGCCGTCTTCGTCTTGGAAGCCATCGATGTCCTCGGCGTCGTTCGGACAGCCGTCGTTGACGTCGAGCACGCCGTCGCTGTCGTTGTCCGGGTCGGGGCAGCCGTCTTCGTCTTCGAAGCCGTCGAAGTCCTCGGGCTCGGATGGACACCCGTCGACGTCGTCGAGAAGGCCGTCGCCGTCCGCGTCCCCGGTCTTTTGCTTTTCGGGCATGGTGAAGCCGAGGCCCGCGACACCGCGCCAATCAGGCGCGCCATAGCCGGGCGTGACGCCGCCGGAGCCCATGATGCCGACGTTGAAGCCCTTCGGATGCATGTATTTGAAGCCGCCGAGCACCTCGACCGGGGTCTGCTCGCGAGACCACCAGCTCACCGTGCTGTTGGCGGCGGTTCGGCCGAACGACTCGACCGAGACCATGAAGCGATCCTGGCCCAGCATCAGCAGGACACCGCCGCCGTAAGTGAACTCATTACCGACGAAAAGGATGGGCGGCGCCCCGGGGACGGTCGGATCCAACGACGCCACCGTGACCCCCTGCGTGCCGAGCTTGTAGCCGACCTGGAGCGGAATGCGGACGACTTTGCCCGCGTTGAGCGTCAACAAGAGCTCGAACCAGCCGCCGAGGTACGGAGACTTGTCGCGCTGGCCGCCGTACTTCTGCTGGTTGTTGGAAAGCGACGCCGTGTTGATGGTCATCGTGGCCTGGAGGCCGACCTGAACGACGTCGTCCCTGTTTCCGTAGAGATTGCCGCGCGCTCCGAAATAGATGTCGCCAAGTGTGCCGCCGTTCGGACGCAGGTAGTCGTACTCGCCGGTCGGAGGCAGCCCGTTCTGCGCGCCCGAACCTTCGTCGATGCGAAAGTGGTAGGGGATGTCCATGTAGAGGATGAGGTGGTCGAAGAGCCCCAGGTTCCACGCGAGGTGGCCGGTGAGCTGGCGGTGCACGACCGACGCCGTGGTGCTCGAGTTTCGCTGCTCGAAAACCAGCGCGTCGTCGTTGTAGTCGACGTAGAGGTGGATGCCGAAGCGCTTGTGGCCCTGCCCGTCCGCCGTGCTCGAGGCCCAACCGTCGGTGAAGATCTCGGTGGGCCTCCACTGGTTCAGATCGATTTGGGTCGAGACCGGCGGATCCTGCGCCGATGCTCCCGAAGAGACGCTGAACGCGCCGAAGCCGACTAGCAGTGCCACCGCGGCCCAGCGGAGCCCACGCAACCTTCCGTCATCGCAGTTGTTCACACCGTCCTCCATTGCCCCCACGGTGAGCCACGGCCCCCCGGTTCGTAGCGACCGTAGTCTCACCGTTTCCGCGCCCGGATGACAAGTAAAGAACGAAATTCCCGCCTCAACGGAACACCCCAAAAGCCGCTGATATAGAAACTATTCGATAAGATCGCAGCCATGCCGCCCAAGACGCCCTATCGGACCGCGCCCGAGCCGAGCGATCGGATGCCCCGCGGCATTCCGTACATCATCGGCAACGAGGCCGCGGAGCGATACAGCTTCTACGGGATGAGGGCGATTCTGGTCGTCTTCATGACGCGGTTCCTGCTGAACGCGCAGGGCGAGCTCGACGTCATGACCGACGAGCAGGCAAAGACTTGGTTCCATGCGTTCGTGTTCTCGGTCTACCTGTTCCCGATCTTCGGCGCGGTGCTCGCCGACGGCTTTCTCGGCAAGTTCCGGACGATCATGGCGCTGTCGATCGTGTATTGCCTGGGGCACCTGACCCTCGCGCTCGACGAGACGCGCGTGGGCTTGGCGATCGGGCTGGGGCTGATCGCGGTCGGCTCCGGCGGCATCAAGCCCTGCGTCTCCGCCCACGTCGGCGACCAGTTCGGACGGTCCAACGCGTTCTTGCTGCCGAGAGTGTTTGGTTGGTTTTACTTCGCGATCAACGTTGGGGCGCTTCTTTCGATCCTGTTCGCCGAGCCGCTTCTCAATCGCTTTGGCCCGTCGGTTGCGTTTGGGGTGCCGGGGGTGCTGATGGCGCTCGCCACGCTGGTCTTCTGGTCGGGCCGCCACGTGTTCGTACACATCCCGCCGGGAGGGCTCGACTTCTTGAAGGAAGTCTGGAGCCGTGAGGGACGGCTCGCGCTGCTCAAGCTCTTCGTCATCTATGCGTTCATCGCGATGTTCTGGGCGTTGTTCGACCAGCAGGGCTCCGCCTGGGTCCTCCAGGCCCAGCGCATGGACCGCCACTTCATCGTCGACTGGGACCCGTCGCAGGCCCAGTGGCTCAATCCCGCATTGGTGCTGCTGTTCATTCCGCTCTTCAACCGCGTGATCTATCCGGCGCTCGACCGGGTCTGGCCCCTCACCCCGCTTCGCAAGATCGGCATCGGGTTGTTTCTGACGGTGCCCGCGTTCCTGCTTCCCGCATGGCTGGAGGCGCGTCTCGACGCGGGCGAGAACGTCAACATCGTCTGGCAGCTCGGGTGCTACGTGATCATGACAGCCGCCGAGATCCTCGTGTCGATCACCGCTCTCGAATTCTCCTACACACAGGCCCCTAAGCGCATGAAGTCGCTGGTGATGGGTGCCTTTTTCTTGAGCGTTTCCCTCGGAAACCTGTTCACGGCCGCGGTCAACCTCTTCATCCAGAACGTCGACGGGTCGAGCAAGCTCGAAGGGCCCGACTACTACCTGTTCTTCGCGGCCGCAATGGCGGTCACCGCCGTGCTCTACGTGCCGGTCGCGCTCGTCTACAAGGAGCAAACGTACATCCAAGACGAGTCGCCCGTCGAGGTCCCCGCGTGAGCGTCGTCGAGCAAGCCCAGCGGTGGCTGGCGCAAGACCCAGACCCCGACACGCGACGCGAGCTCGAGGCCCTCATTCGAGAAGGGGACTCCGAGGAGCTTCGAGAACGGTTCCACGGAGCGCTCGAGTTCGGCACCGCTGGGCTGCGCGGACTGCTCGGTGCAGGTCCCAACCGGATGAACAGGGTCACCGTGTCCCGGACGACCGCCGGCCTCGGCGAATGGCTGCTCCGAGAGGTGCCGGACGCGCCTTCGCGCGGGGTGTGCGTCGGACGTGACGCGAGAGAAAAAAGCCATGTGTTCGAGCGAGACGTCGTCGAGGTACTGCTCGGCTTCGGGATTCGCGTGTGGCTATTCAGCGACGTGGTGCCGACACCCGTCGTTGCGTTCGCGGTGCGCGAACGGCAAGCGGCAGCCGGTGTGGTGATCACGGCGAGCCACAATCCGCCGGGCTACAACGGATACAAGGTCTACTGGGAAAATGGGGCTCAAATCGTTCCGCCGCATGACCGGGGAATCGCCGGCGCAATCGAGCGGGCGAAGCCGATGAACGAGATCGAGCGCGTGTCCGTCGACGAGGGGCGCGCGGCGGGGCTGGTATTCGACGCCGAACCGTCCCGACACACGTACGTCGAATCGATCTCGGCGCTCGCAAGCGACCCCTCGGAGAGGTCGCCGGTCCGGATCGCCTACACGGCCCTTCACGGCGTCGCCGAAAAAACGTTTCGGCGCGTGCTGGCCGCCGCGAAGTTCGACGACGTGCAAAGCGTCCCCGAGCAGGCCGAGCCCGACGGCCGGTTTCCCACCGTCGCGTTCCCGAACCCGGAGGAGCCGGGCGCGATGGATCGCGTCACCGAGCTCGCGCGCGAAGTCGACGCCGACCTCGCGATTGCCAACGACCCGGACGGCGATCGTGTCGCCGCCGCAGTTGCGTGTAACAGCCGGTACGAGCTCCTGTCGGGCAACGAGATCGGTCTGCTCCTCGCCGACGATCTGCTTCGACGCGCCGAGGACGGCCGCCGCACCGCGGTGCTGTCGACGATCGTCAGCAGCCCTCTCCTCGGGCGCATCGCTGCTGCTCACGGCGCGCGCTGGGAACAAACGTTGACCGGGCACAAGTGGCTCCAGAACCGTGCGATCGAGCTCGAGGAGCAAGGCCTGGAGGTCGTCTTCGCCTACGAAGAGGCCCTCGGCTATGCCCCAAGCCGGCTCGTCCGCGACAAGGTGCATCAGCTCGGGCCTGCTGCTCGCCGATCTTGCCGCTCGACTCGGAGCGCGCAAAAAGACGCTGCTCGACATGCGCAGAAGGCTGTGGGCCGCACACGGGTACGTCGCCGACCGGCAGGTCTCAGTCCGCTTCGACGGGACGGACGCGGATGCACGGATGAGCGCGCGGGTCGAACGTTGGCGAAGCGGCCGCCCGACGGCGATCGGCGGCTTCGAGGTCATTCGCGTGCGCGACTTCCAGGAGCAAACCGAGTGGACGCCGCGCGGCGTCGCGCCGATGACCGGGCTTGCGCGGAGCAACGTGCTGGCGTTCGACCTCGACGGCGGCCATCAGGTGATGCTCCGCCCGAGCGGCACAGAGCCAAAGCTCAAGCACTACCTCTACGCCGAGGCGCCACCGGACGCAGCCGAAGACGAAGCAAAGCGCATGGCCGCCGCAACGCTCGATCGCTTGGCCGCGGACTTCACCGATCCCAGCGATTGCTGAGCAACATCTCTGCGAGCCTCTCCCACGCCCGAGATGCTCGATCGAGCGACTCGGCGCGCCTCGCGTCGGCTCGGTGCCAAGGGAGCGGCGGCCGCCCGAAGGGGTTGGGCGGCGGCAGGGTCGCGCGAAGCTCCTCCGCCCGTTGCCCGCAGGCCTGCGAACGTCGCTCGCAGAGAGTGACGATGTCGTCGACCGGCGTCACGAGGTGCGGTGCGAGCTCGATGTCGATGGCCTCTTTGAAATCCTCGGAGCTGACGCCCGCGAGCCACATCGCGCGTTCGACGTCGCTGCCGCGTGCGGCCGGCGAGCCGCCCGCCCAGGCATCCGGCTGCACCTCGCGAATGTCGGAGTGATAGGCCTGGCGACCTTCGTCGGGCTCGACCGAAGGCGCGGGCGCGAGGAGTGCAGCGAGTCGTTCGCGCAGCATTCCTCGCTTGTCGCGGAGCCGCGGAACCTCGTCAAAAATTCGACTGGAGCAGCACCGCGGCCACCACGGCGGCAGCGGTGCAAAGGACCAGCCCAGCGGCGCCCCACGCGACAGCGGAGCGTTTGCGCCGGAGCTCCGCTCTCGACGGCCGGTCGTCGGAATCGGCCGACTCCATCACGCGACGCAGCTCGTCGACGTGCGTCGCCGTGGTGATCGGCATGGCGAGCGGGTCGAAACGCGGATCGCGCGGTGGGCGAACGGGTTCGGCGGCACTCGAGAGGGCATCGATCGCGTCTTGCAAGACATCGACCGCCAGCTTCGGGCCGCCGCGGCCGAACTCGATCTCGTCCCCGGGCCCGAGGGCTGCGTGCTTGATCCTCTGCCCGTTCAGCCATGTGCCGTTGCGGCTTCCCGTGTCGACCAAGAGATAGCGCCCGCTCTCGGCGCGGATCTCGGCGTGCCTGCCGGATGCGTCCAGGTCGATCTCGGGGTCGAAGTCGACGTCGCTGTCAGGCATTCGACCGATGCGAATCAAGTCCTGATTGAACTCGAACTCTCGCCCAGAGTCAGCGCCCTTGATTTGTCGAATGCGAATCATGGCGACCCGTCAGTCGGTCGAAGGGATCAGCAAGACTTCGGCAGGCTGTCCCGGCTCTACGAGAACGTCTTTTCCAACCTGCGTCCCATCGTCCTCTCGCGCTTCGAAGTGATACGCGCCTGGGGGCAAACGAAGGAGAATCGCCTGATCGAGCCGAAGCGGCCCGTAGCTCTGACCGTTGACGTAGAGCTCACCGCCGTCGAGGGCGGCACGGACCCTGACCTCGACCGGCACCTCGGCGTTGGCAAACGCCGGCGGTGGGGGCTCGGCGCGGGTTTCGTTTCGTCGCCCCGTGCTGACGATTGCGACGATCGCCGCGAGTGCGAGAAGGCCGAGCACGGCAACCGCGGTGGACCAGGAAAACGTCCCGTCACCGGGCGGGTCGGAAAGGAGCTCTCGGAGCGAAGGCCGCTTCGCAGTCGCGGCCCGAGGCACCATGCTCTTCAGGGGCAGCATCGGGCCCGCCGCCGGGCGCTCGTTGCCACGGCGCGGCAGGGGGTACTGCTGATAAAACGGGAGAGCTTCGGCATCCGGAGGCTCGAGAGCGTCCCCGTCGAAGTCCGCGACGATGCAGGTCACGTTGTCGTGGCCGCCCGCCGCGTTCGCGAGATCGATCAGCCGGTCCACGAGCTGCGGGAGCGGCCCTACGCAGGCCATTTCCTCTCGAATGGCGGCATCGTGCACCAGCCCGCTCAGCCCATCGGAGCAGAGGAGCACTCGATCGCCACGCCGCAGCTCGACGAAGGTCAGGTCGACGGCCACCTGCTCGGTGGTCCCGAGCGCCTGGAGGATGATGTTCGAGTGCTCGAAGGCCTCGGCCTCGTCCTCGGTGAGCTGACCCGCCTCGATGAGCTGGTTCACGAGCGACTGGTCTTTGGTGACCAGGTTGAGCCGGCCATTTCGAAGGATGTAGCAGCGGCTGTCACCGACCTGCCCGACGAACAGCACCTTGTCGATGAGGCCTGCGACGGTGGCGGTCGTGCCCATCCCCCGTCGGGTCCGGTCCTTCTTGGCCGACTGGAAGATGCGCGCACCTGCTTCCTCGACGGAGTCGACCAGGCGGCGGGCGAACTGGTCGCGGTCTTCCGGCGCGTCGTCGCCGCGGAGCATTTCGAACATCGTGTCGACCGCCATGTGGCTCGCCACCTCACCGGCCGCTGCGCCGCCCATGCCGTCGCACACCGCGAGCGCGAAACCTCGGTCGGCCACGACGCCCGAGACGAGCTGCTCCTCGGAAAGCGGCCCCGACTCGGAGCTGAGCTCCGCGATCATGAAGTTGTCCTCGTTGTGCTCCCGAACGAGCCCGACGTCGGTCTTGCCGAACGTAGTGAAGTGAAGTCCCGAGGGCGTCGCGGCCGGCCCGGTGCGCGGAGGCCGTTCCCAGCTCTCGGCGCCGTCGGCTGGCGCGATCGTCTCGGCGCCCTCGGGGGGCGGGGGCACGTCGCCGCCGTTGCGGTGCGCATCACCGCTCATTCAGCCCCCCAAGACCTGCATGCTCGCCCCCACTCCGACACTATAACGATACAGGTTACAGGGGCGCCGCGGAAATCCCAAGCGTTTGAGGGCCATTTGGCCAAGATTCGGCAGGTTTTCGACCAGTTTTTCACAGCAGGAAGCGGAAGCCGAGGCGGAGGACGATCATCGCGTCGAGCGGGGCGCCCACGCCCCTTTGGGCTCCGTCCGCGGGGGTCGTGAAGGCCCGGGTTCTGAGCAGGTTGCCAGTGACGAGGAACGACACCACCGCCGAGGGCGTGAGCTCGAATTCCGCGCCAGCGCCAATTTCGGCGGTCCCGCCGATCGTGGCGACGCGGAAGGACGGCCCCAGCATCGAAAACCCCCCCCGGAGCCGAATCACTGGATGCGTCGAGCGGCTGGGCAGGAAGGAATACCGGAGGGTGCCGAGAAACATCTGCGGCACCGTCACCTCGTAGACACCGTTGGCGGTCATCAGCCAGAACTCGTAGGCGACGCCCAGACCGATGCCCTTGGCCCACCTGTAGGAAAAAGCCACCCCGACCGACCAGCCGAGGTCGGCGATGCACTGCGTCCCGGCCGGGCAGAGCCGTTTCGTGGAGGCCGGAATGACGAGCCCGGTTTCGGGACCGATGGCGAAGACGCCCGTCCGGCTCGACGGACCGCCCGGCAACGCGGAGGCGTCGGCTCGGACCGGCGTGGCCGTCCCGAGGCAAGCGAGACAGAGCACCCCGGCGAACATCGCAGCGCGGCGAGTTGGCACGGGGCTAGCATAGAGTCTCCGTTCTCGCGCGGACAAGATTGACAGCCCCAACCCCTTTCTTATAGTAGCGCCGATTCAGCAGGATCAGAGTTTTTCGAATGGAGATCTTCCTGAACAAGCGCGCGATGCTGCGGATTCGCCTGTCCGTGGCCGATGCGATCGAAGATGGCGAAATCGACGCGTTGCGCGAGGACCTCGTCAGCGTCTTTTCGGACGATGACATCGAGGAGATCGAGCGTCGAATCGACAGCGGCGATTTCTACGATTTCATCTCGGAAATTCTGGACGAGTGGTCCGGCGAAGACCTCGATGAGCTGATGGAGCTCCTCGAAACGCAGCTCGCGGACGCGGACGTCGATCTCAAGTACACGGCGCCCGAAAACGACGACGACGCGGACGACGCCGCCGAGGAAGAGGAAGAAACCGAAGAGGAGCTGATCGTCGACGACTCGGACGACGATCTGTGATGGATTCCGTGACGACATGAGAGTCGGCATCGTCGGCATGGGCTGGGTCGGTTCGAGCGTCGCCGTGTCGATCCTGCACAAGGGCGTTGCATCGGAGCTTCTTCTCAACGATGCGCGCGGCGGGCTCGCCGAGGGCGAAGCGATGGACCTCGCGCAGGGTGCATCGTTCTACCCCACCGCGAGCGTGCGATCGGCGGCGATCGACGAGATGGTCGATGCGGACGCGGTGATCATCGCGGCCGGCAAAGGCGGCGGGCCCGAGGATACTCGGCTGGACCTCCTTCGGGTGAACGCGTCGATCGTCCGCAGCATCGCCGAGCAGCTTCGCGGCATGCGGGGGCTCCTCGTCATCGTCACCAACCCGGTGGACGTGATGACCCAGGTGGCCGCGGAAGCCTCGCAGCTCCCGCCGGCGAGAGTGTTCGGAACAGGCACGATGCTCGACACAGCGAGACTCCGCGCTGCGCTAGGACGCCGTTTGGCGATCGAGCCACGCTCCATTCATGCCCAGGTCGTAGGCGAGCACGGCGATTCGGAGGTGGTCCTCTGGTCGGGAGCACGACTCGGCGGACTGCCGCTCCGCGCCTGGCCCGGTTGGTCGCGCCACGATGAGAAGGCGATCGCAGACGAGGTGCGAACGGCCGCCTATCAGATCATCGCAAAGAAGGGCGCGACGAACCACGCGATCGGTCTCGTCACGGCGGCGCTCTTGAAGTGGACGCTGTCGGGCGGCCGACGAATCGTCACCGTCTCTCGTATGCAAGAAGGAGCGGCAGGGATTCGCGACGTTGCGATCTCGCTCCCAACCATCGTCGGTGCCGAGGGCGCGGTGGAGGTGCTCGAGCCCGAGATGGATTTCGAGGAACGCGACGCTTTGATCCGTTCGGCAGGCGTGCTGAAGGACGCCTATCGGGAAATCCAAGCTGCCGACTAGCGGGGGGTCGGGGCCGAGCTCGGGACAGGTAGAGGCGACGAGTCCGGCTATGGATCCGCAGGGTCCGTGGAGTTCGGTATGATGGGGATGCCGCACTCGGTCAGGGTCGGAAAGACCTCTGCAAACGTCTCGCAGGGCTCGGGGCCGTCGCCGCCCAACAGAACCTGCTCGAGATGCTGGCGCGTCCACTGAGCCATCTTGGGCACCGTGCCCGCGTGATCGGCGTCGCGCTGCACGCAGGCGGTGAGCCGAGCGCCTTGCGCGCTCAAGCGATCGAGGCCGCACTTCTGAATGTCCGGTGGCGTCGTCCCGTCTTGGTCACCCGTCCATTGAACGATGGGAATGCTGGTGTCGGGCGAAGGCCGATCCGCCACCCAGATCTCACGCCAAGAGAGCGCCAGCTCGCCTTGGCAATCGTCGACGGCGCCACAAACACCGACCTCGTCGACGTACTCGGGCAGGAACAAGTCCGCACCCACATCGACCCCAATGCTCGGCGGCCCTTGCTCGTCGCTCGTGATCTCCAGCCAACAGCCACCCTCCATCATCTCACGCGCCGCCTGCCTCTTTTCGGGAAGGAAGGCGTCGAGCACGGCCTCCTCGCCTTCATACACCGCGAGATGGCCCATGAAGTATTGCATGGTCCCCGACATCCTCGTCGAATCGAGGAGCGAAACGCCGACTGGGGATACGAGCGCGCCCCACGAGCCAGCTGAGTACCAGAACGGATTGATCGGGATCACGGTCTCGAGCGAGCCTTCGAGGCCGTAGGTCGCTGCATACGCCTGCGCGCTCAAGACCGCATGACCCCCGGCCGAGTGTCCGATGAACGCGTTCTTCTCGGTCAGGGCGCCGCTCCGGAAGAGCTGTCGAGCTGCGCGGGTGGCATCGAGCACCGCGTGGCCCTCGTCCAAGCTGGAGAGCCAGCCGGTCGTTCCGGGTGTGCCGAGGCCCGGATTGTCGGGCATGATCGACACCCATCCGTCGCCGGCATAGCTGTAGACCAGCACGCGCCAGTCCTTGTGGAACCCCTCGGTACCCTCGAGGGACGGCGAGCATTTGTCGGCGATGCCTACGCTGCCGTGACCGATCACCACGAGTGGCGAAGGATCGGCGCGCCGCGTTTCGGGGATGTAGAGCGCCGCGCTCGTGAGCACTGGCTCCCCTTGCTTGCGTTCCATCCAGTATTGAACGCGGAACTTGTAGATGGGCGTGGTGATGCCCGGGTCGATGAACGCGTCCGAAACGGCAAAGGCTTCCTGCATTTCCTCGATTGAGATGGCGCGCTCGAATGCGCATCGGGTCACTTCACCGCGCATGGCGGGCGTCCAGTTGGCAGGCCGTTCCTGCGCTTGATAGACGCTGTCGAGCGCGTCTTCGCAGGCCATGCGAAGGAGCGCCGCGGCTGGCGAGTCTCCGAGGACCACCACCTCACCGTCGCTCGAGCACCCAGCGCCCGCACCCGCCGCGATGAGCACGAACATCCACCATTTGTTCATCGATCTCTCCCGTGTCGAGGCCGTGGACGTCCACGGCCGCCGGTCACCGAAGTCTGCAGATCACGTGCCAAGCCGGGAACGCGAGCTTCTGTTTGTAGCGCGCGCGATCGAGAGCGATGGCGTTGCGTTTCGCGGCGGTTCCGCGCAGGAGTTGCGGCATACGTAATTCGTCAACCGACCGCTTTGGGCTTGACTCTGCGTTCAATTGACTTCCCCTCGGCGTCACGCTACCAGCATCGCCGCTGCAAATTGCCACCGTAGCTCAGTTGGTAGAGCAACGGTTTCGTAAACCGTAGGTCGTTGGTTCGAATCCAATCGGTGGCTCTAGGCGATAGTGTGGGGGTGGTGGGGCGGGACAGACTGCCGCGCCGAAGGCGCATCCGGCCTGCGAGGCGGGCGGTGACCAATCGTTGACCAATCCGGGAGCTACTTTCGAGTCGTCTGACCCATCGGGATCCGACGAACCTTCCCGCCCTTGGTAGGCCCATCGAAGGAGTAGCGAACGAGAATCTCCCGCTCGTCGAAGTCGACATCCTCCCAGCGGAGGCACCAGCAACGCCTTCGGCTTATTCGCTCGGGCGTGCCGGCCATCTTCCCGTCCGAGACGCCCCACCTATTCGAGCATCGCAGACACACCACCAAGCTCCATGGCGTAGACCAGGACGTGAAATACGACAACGATGAGGTTCGCCGGAACGAGCAATGCGTGCAGCTTCGGGCTGTCGCTCACCCTCAGCACCAGCGCGATCCCGAGCAAGACCAGGATCACCGGCAGCGTTGGGGCGACCGCTCCCTCGAAGACGGGCCACATGAACGCTGCCCAAGCCCAGACCAGCGCCAAGATCGAGAAATAGAGTGTCCGCATCTCCCAATACACGGCACGCACATCCACGACGCCACGTTCGACATCGGGCGTCATGACGCTGGTGCCGAGGTAGAGAAGTATGGGACCGAGCAAGAGGTATGCATAACGAACGAAGTCGAAATTGGTCGCGTCGTGGAGACCCCACATGGACCACCAGAGGAGGATGTGAACGACGAACTGGAACAGCGCCTGCGCATTGTAAACCCAGTAGTTTTGCATCTGCAGTGTGTGCCGCTTGCGCAGGAGCTCGGCGACCGTGCTGAGCAGACGCACGATCCCGAGACCGTTGATCACGGCGGCCAGCGAGATGATGAATGGGAATGCCCTAATATCGAGGTTCATCGGTGCCTCACATGATCGTGACGCTTGGGGTCTCGCCGCAGTAGCACACCCGGTCATGGAGAGCTTGAACCGGCCGGACCTGTACCCAGAACAATCGACCTCGATCTGGGCCCTCCGAGCAAGCCAGGCAGCGTCGGACAGGCCTCACTGGGTAGCTATCGCGACGTGACGGCGATGCTCAGGGCGTGTACCAGATCGGTGAGCTGTACGCGCGCTCCTGAATGAACGCCGGCTTGCCGCTCCTCGACGCGTCTTCCCGCAGCGCGAGCGTGTCGTAGAGGGAGGATCGCGGCGTTGGGATCTGAAGCACACGCACGTAGTAAAACGCGCGGGCCTCGGGATCGAAGTCCGGGTCTTTCCAGGAGGCCACCAGCTGGGATGTGCCGATGTCGTTGGTGTAGATCCCCCGCTCGACGTCCACCGTGTTGCCGACCGGGCCGAGCTCGCCGTTCGCGTCGAGCGTGCGCTCCCCCGACCAGGCGACGTTGTAGACCTTTTCGTAAGACTTCCCGTTCGAGTCGACCCAGCCCTTGATCACTTGAATGCGGTCGAGGTTTCCGTCCCGCGGGTCTTTGACCGCGTGGATCAGGAACGACGGCGCTTTGCCCGCGGGGCCCTTGGTCAGGTCACCACCCATCGGAACGCCGCGGCCATATCCCGCAGCAGCCATGTTCTTCTTGCTGGCGTCCTTGCTAGAGAAGTCCCAGCCGCCAAAGAACCGGAGCCGAATGCGTGGCCCGGTGGTCGCGTAGACCTCTTTTCGCTGAAACGCGGAGAACAGCGATTCACGCGTGTTCTCCTCGGCCCAGACGCCAGCAAGCCCTGCGGCGCCGATGTCCCACCCCGTCGACTTTGGCGGAATCACGATGTTGTCTTTGCCTTCGGGCGTCGAGTCGGCCCCGTACTTCCCCCAGAAGTTGGTTTCTTCGTATGTCGCCAAGCCCGTGTGGCTGTCGGTGGCGCCGATCATGCCGAACTTGTACGGATTGACGCCTACCTTGCCCTCGATTTCGAGCCCGCGTCGGAGCGCGGACCTCGCGTAGTCGCCGGCCTTCGTCTCCTTGGCTTCGGCGTCGCCGCCGTTCCAGCTGAAGTGAGGGTCCGCCTCTCCGCCGGCCTTGATCAAATGCTCGTAGGTCTCGTAGTCGGCGAACTCATCGGTCGGCGAGAGCATGGGGTGGGTCTCCGAGTCTCCCTTCATTTGCGTCATTTCGACCACGGGCTCCCACTTCATTCGCATGCGTGCGTACTCGGCGGTGATCGGTCGGCCCTCGGTGTCGACTTGGTCGAACATCATGCCGTTCGAGATGTTCGAGTTGTGGGGAATGGCGACGAACCGTGCGCCCGTTTCGTGGTTGGTTTTCTCGAGCCAGGCCCAAAGGTCCTCGGGTTTTGGGCTGTCCAGGCTATTGAAGGGGATGTATTTCCGGGCCGCTTCGCCATCGGGCGAGATGACGACGCGGTGGAGGTTGTAACCTCCGGGCGTGGAGGTCCACTCCCACCCGATGAAGGTCGTGAACGTTCCCGGGTCGTCGTGCTGCTGACCCGCGTCGACGATATCCGCCCAGACGGCGGCGTTGATCTCAGGGTTGCTGAGGTCGGGATTCGCATTTCCCGAGTTGACGTCTT
>CAJIBU010000074.1_pt1 | contig 52302 bp, 50 predicted proteins | sample 9199451 | NCBI WGS metagenome assembly CAJIBU01 (sample SAMEA7708315, study PRJEB35096) | sediment metagenome | biome: marine neritic benthic zone biome [ENVO:01000025]; feature: sediment [ENVO:00002007]; material: shallow marine sediment [ENVO:03000034] sea grass bed [ENVO_01000059] ... | reverse complement strand
GGCGCGACCGCCGTTCGGCATCGGGCTTCTGATCGTCCGCGGCGCCGCGCCGCAGGACAGCGAGTTCTTCATCGACGGCGTCTCCGTGCCTCTCATCTACCACTTCGGCGGTCTCACGAGCGTCTACAACTCGTACATGCTGGAGCGGATCGACTTCTATCCCGGCAACTTCTCGGTTCGCTACGGCCGGCGCACGGGCGGCATTTTGGAGGTGACCACGCGAGACCCCGCTCGCGATCGCATTCACGGCGTCGCCGAGATTTCCGTCATCGACACCTTCGTCACGATCGAGTCTCCCATCACCGACAAGGTCCAAATCTCGGGCGGTCTTCGAAGAAGCCTGCTCGACTTGATCTTTCCAGCGGTCGCGCCCGAGGACATCGGCGTCCGGCAGGCGCCGGTGTATTGGGACTACCAGTTCAAGCTCAACTTCCTCCCGTCGAAGCGTGACCGTGTCCGGATCTCCGCGTACGGCTCCAACGACCGGCTCGAGCTCCTTCTCGAGGAGGCCGGCGGCGACGATCCCGCGATACGCGGCCAGACGGAGTTCTCGACGAGCTTCTACAACAACCAGCTAGATTGGCGGCGCAAGCTCGGAGAAAAGGCCGAGCAGGACCTCGCGATCAGCGTCGGCCCGCAGAAGATCAGCTTCGGTCTCGGCGAGACGTTCAGGCTCGAAGGCACGTTCATCCAAACTTACGGCCGCGGAGAGTGGCGCTATCAGATCACGGATCGAGTCCGGCTGATCACGGGGCTCGACCTCTACGCGGCGCCGATCGATCTCGACTACGTGGGGCCTCAGCCCGAGTCCCAAGAGGGCGGCGGCAGTCAGCAGGGCTCGCTCGCCGGCCAGGAGCAGGTGATCGCCGACGTGAACACGACGGTCTTCCGGCCCGGCATCTACCTCGAGACCAACGCTGACCTCGGCCGCATCGTGCGCCTGATCCTGGGCTTACGTCTCGACTACTACAGCGAGATCAGCGCGTTCTCGGTGGATCCCCGACTCACCACGATCTTCACCGTCGCCGAAGACATGCGGGTCAAGGTGTCGGCGGGCCTCTTCAGTCAGCCGCCGGAGTTCCAGGAGTCCGAGCCAACCATCGGCAACCCGAACCTCGACCCGCTCAAGGCCGTGCACCTCGGCCTCGGCTGGGAATACGACGCGTTCGATGGAGTGCGTTTCGGTGTCGAAGGCTACTACAAGTATCTCTGGGATCGCCCGGTGACCACGCCCGGAGGCCTCGATCCGTTCTTCATCAACCAAGGCATCGGCCGAATCTACGGCGCAGAGCTCAGTATCAACCTTCGCCCGCCGGAGGGCCGGCAATACTTTGGCTACCTCTCGTACACGCTCTCTCGAAGCGAGCGTAAAGACGGGCCGAACGAGCCCTGGCGTCTCTTCGACTTCGATCAGACGCACATCCTGACGGCGGCGTTCGTCTACAACTTCCCCCGCAACTGGGAGATCGGCGCGACGTTCCGTCTGGTGAGCGGCAATCCGGCAACGCCCGTCGTCGGCTCGGTCTACGACGCGCTCAACGACGTGTACATTCCGGTCGACGGGCGCGTGAACTCCGTCCGAAACCCGCTCTTCAATCGGCTCGATATCCGCGTTCAGAAGAAGTGGACCTTCCAGGGCTGGAAGCTCGCCGTGTTCCTCGACATTCGCAACGCATACAACTACCAAAACCAGGAAGGCATCATCTACAACTTCGACTACAGCCAGCAGACGCCGCTCCTTGGCCTTCCCATCATTCCGGCGCTAGGGGTTCGAGGAGAGTTCTAATGCGTATCTGGCTCGTCACCCTCTTGCTATGGCTCGCGGCGTGCAGCGAGAGCTTTGCGCCCGCGTCTTTGGTTTCCGACTTCCGGGTCGTGAACGCCAAAGTGACGGTCGACGGAGCCCCCGAGCGCGCAAACCCCAGTCCCGAGGACGGCGTCGAGGTGTCTCTGCTCACGATCGATCGCGGCGCAGACGGATCCAGCGGACCGGCGCTCACACCGGGTCCGCTCCAGTGGGCATTCGTTCCATGTGTTCCGTTGCCCATCACGATCGGCACGCCCATCTGCGGCGACACGATCGAGCCGTGCGAGGGATGCATCGCCGCTCCGCCGATGGACCCGCTCGCACTGCCGGTAATGCGCTTCGGCGTCCCAGCCGAAGAGGATCTCGAGGCGGCCGAGGCGACGAGCGTGCTTCTGCAGGGCGTCGTGTGCTCGAACGGGAGACCATCCGAGGACGCGATCCTCGACTTCATCCTCGGCGAGACCGACGACCTCGTGCCCTGCCAAGGGCCCCCGATCATCGAGCGGGTCCCGATCGAAGGGCGCTTCGTGGCGGTGTCGATTCCGATCGAGGACGATGTCTCCGACCCGAATCTGCACCCGGTCCTCGATCTCAATCAGCTCTTTCTCGACGGCAGGGCCTGGCCGCCGCCCTACGACGAAGGAGTCCCCCGCGACGCGCCTCGCACCGGGTGTCTGAGCGATCTCGAGGGGCTTTCGGAGGCGGCCCGCATGGCCCACCCGCGGGCGGGTGAGCCGCCCTCCTCGATCAACCTGGCGGTGACCCGCGGAAGCCTCCAAACCTTCATGGTCGACGACCAAGAGGTGACCGAAGAGATTCAGGTGAGCTGGCTCGCAGACGCGGGCGGCTTCGAGCGGACGTTCTCGTTCATCACGAACCCCGACGCGCGCTCGGTGCTCACTCGCTGGCAGGCCTCGCAGGGGGCTCCGGAAGACGGCTTGCTCGTTCGCTTCAACTTCGTCATTCGCGATGGTCGCGGCGGCTCCGACTCCGTCGATAGGGGTCTTTGCATTCTGCCGTCCGCGGCCGAGTGAGTTCCGCCCTAAGTGTCGGTTTTCTAAAAACTTCCGGGCGTCGTTGACACTGCCCGACCCCCCACCTACCGTGATGGATCGCGATGGTTGAGCGTATCGGAACGTGCCGCGTTCTGGGTGAAATCGGCAGCGGGGGCATGGCCGTCGTTTACGAAGCGATCCAGGAGCCGCTCAATCGACGCGTCGCGATCAAGGCGCTCAAACCCTCGATCGCCATCGACAGCCAGTTCGCCGAGCGCTTCGAGCGCGAGGCGCACTTCATGGCGTCGCTCCAGCACGAGAACATCCTTCACGTCATCGACTTCCTGAAGGACGGGCGGTCGATGTTCATCATCATGGAGTACGTCGACGGCATCGACCTCTATGATTTGCTCGAGCGGTCGCCGCGCCTGCCGCCCGACGTGGCCGCGATCATCACGCTCCAGCTCGCGCGCGGGCTCGATTACGCCCACTTCCGCGGCATCATTCACCGCGACATCAAGCCGGCCAACATCATGGTGTCGATGTACGGCGACGTGAAGCTCATGGACTTCGGCATCGCCCGCCACGAGCGCTTCGGTGACCTCACCGAAACCGGAACGGGCCTCGGCACCCCGAGCTACATGAGCCCCGAGCAAATCCTCGGCGACAAGCTCGACTTCCGAAGCGACATCTTTTCGGTCGGCATCGTGCTCTACCAGATGCTGACCGGCCGAAAGCCCTTCGTCGAAGACGACACCCGCACCGTGATGCAGAAGATCCGCCTCGACCGCTTCGAAGCCCCCAAAAAGATGGGCGTCGAGGTGCCGCGCAAGCTCGAGCGCATCATGGCGCGCTGCCTTCAGAAGATGCCCGCCAACCGGTACCCGACCACCCAGGCACTCATCGACGACCTCACCGAGTTCCTCGCACCGCGCGTGCCGATGAGCCACAACGCGCGCGTCGTCATGTACCTCAACGAGATCGGCGTCATGACCGGCGCGCAAACCGAAGAGGTGCTCTCCGCAGTGGCGCCGCGCGTGCTTCGAAGCGGACGCCGTGATGGTGGTTTCCTGCGAGGCGTTGCGCGATGGCAGGCCGCGGCGTTTGCCGCAATCTTGGTTTCGGGGCTCACCGTGCAGGCTTCGAGCGGCCGCTGGTCCGGGCCGCGCATGGGGAAGGCGCCTTCGGCGTTGAGCCCCGCGGAGGCTGGTTTTCTCAAAGTGAGCGCGGACCCGTGGGCGCACGTGTTCGTCGATGGCCAGCACGTGCTGACGACACCGTCGGCGCGTGCGATCCCGCTGACCCCGGGACGGCACTACGTGAAATACAACAATCCCTATTTCGCGCCGGTGGAGCACGAGGTGGTCGTGGAGATGGGGGCCACTTCGCACGACCGCGCGACGCTGTCGACGCCGCTTGCGGCCGCGCCAACGCCGCCGTCATCGCCCGAGGACGAGCCATGAGCCGCGCCCTCGGCCACGTCGCGGCATGCGGCGCGCTTTTCGCCTTGCTCGGCGCGTCGTCCGTCAGCGCGCAGCCGGTCTACACCCATGCGATTCAGGAGGGCGACACCCTCGCGTCGATCGCACAGCGCTACTACGGCGACCCGACGCGCGAGGCCGTGCTTCGCGAGGCCAACCGCGTGAAAGGCGTGGGCGCGAACGGGCTCCTCCCGGGAAGCTGGATCTTCGTGCCGATGGTCACCTTCTACGAAGTCCGCGAGGGCGATACCTGGGCATCGCTAGCCGCCAAGCTCTACGGTCGCGAAAACCGCGCCGCGACCCTGATCGACGCCAACAACGGAAGCCGCCGCGTGGAGCCCGATGTCGGCGCCGAGCTGCTGGTGCCCTACCCGCTTCGTCACGTGGTTGGCCCAGGCGATACGCTCGCGAAGATCGCCGCGCAGTACATGCCCGAGGGGTCGGCGTCGCTCAAGCGGCTCCGGCGGTTCAATGCGGGCGCACGAATCGAGCGCGGCCAGGTCGTGCTGGTGCCGCTCTTCGATCTGCGGCTCGCGGGCGAGGGGCGGGCCGAGGCGGCGGGTGCTTTCGCGAGAGCAGCAGGCGGTGGCGCGGCCAAAGAGACGCAGGACGAAGTCGAAGCCGCGCTCCCCCAGCTCATCGAGCAGGTGAAAAACGCCGAGTTCGCCGAAGCGGTGTCGCTCGGCAACCGGCTTCTCGGCACGCAGGACCTCACCTCGACACAGGTAGTCACCATTCAAAAGGAGCTCGCGGTCGCGTACGTCGCGCTCGAGCGAGACGATCTCGCCGAGGCTTCGTTTCGCGCGGCGCTCGCGCTTCAGCCAAACCTCGAGCTCGACACCGTGCGCACTTCGCCTCCCGTGCTCGCCGCGTTCAATCGCGCCAAGCAGGACGAGCCGTAGGAGGGCCGTCCCCTACTTTCGTTTCTTGGGCTTCTTCGGCCGGTACTTGGCGGGACGGTCGTCGACCGGCTCGGCGCCTCCGGCTGCCGGCGCTGCCTCGAGCGCCCAGGGCGGAAGCTCGACGTCCCCGCGCTCTTCGGCGCGCTTCCTGAGGTACACGTAGGCGATGACGCACACGGGGATCAGCGCGAGCGAGATCAGCTGAGAGGTCGAAAACCCGAGCAAAAAGCCCCGTTCCGGGTCGTCACGGAGGTATTCGATGAAGAAACGCCACAGGCCATAGAGCGCAGCCACGACCACGAGCACCTGGCCGCGAAACTTGCGGTGAGTGAGCAGCCAAACCGCAAACGCAAAGAGCGCGAGCCCGGCGACCGACTCGTAGATCTGCGTCGGGTGCACCGGGAGCGAAAACGCGCGGTCGACCATGAGGTCGGGGAACTCTTCGAGGTGATGCTGGTACGCCGGCGAGCCGCTGAGCGTTTGGTCGCACGCAAACGACGGATACCCGGCGGCGTCCCACTTCGGAAACTCGCCTGCCGACGCGAGCCACGCGGGCGCGCTCTCCTTCAGGGGCCGGCCGTAGTCGCAGCCGTAGAGGTAGCAGCCCACCCTCGTGAGCATCAGGCCCGAGGCGAGCGTCGGCACCGCGAGGTCGGCGAAGGGCAGAAGCGGGATCTTCTTCATCCTCCAAAACGCCCACGCGGTCAGGAAGCCGCCAAGAAACCCGCCATACGCCACCAGTCCGCCTGACCGCAGATCGAACCACGTGCCGATGTCTTCGTACGAATCGAGGTTGGTGAAGATGTAGAGAAGCCGTGCGCCGACGATCGCGCCCACCGCCGTCCAGGTGAAGCAGCTCGCGAGGAGGTCGCGGTTGTACCCCTCGAGACGCTTGCCCATGTACATGATGAAGTACCAGGCAAAGAGCAGGCTGCTCCCCAACATCACACCGTAGGAGTAGATGGGAATCGCGCCCCACGGGGTGGGGATGGAGAACAGCACCGGGTGCATCGGGCCGCAATCTCGCCGGGTTCGCGGCGGCGGTCAAGCCGGGAGGCGCGCAGGCGGAGCGCGGCGCGTCAGTTGACGATCACGCGCCGCAGAAACCACTCGTCGTCTTCGCGGCGAAGGTCGAACACCGTGTTGGCGAGCCCGGCCTCCGTGCGAACGCGGAGCGCGATGCGCGCGCGCTCGCCGTCGAGCGATACGCTTTCCTGAATCAGCCGGAGGCGTGAGCCTTCGAGCGAGGCCAGCGCTTTGCGCGCGTCGGGGCCGAGGTCCGCTGCGTTGCGGTCGCTGTAGCGGCGGTGGCGGCCCTCGTGCACGAGCTCGAGCGCGACCCGGCTCGGGTCGGCGTAGCTGAGGGCGCTGTCGATGCGCGACTCCGTGACCCGGCCGGTGACCGAGTCGATGAATTCGTCCATTCGTTCGCGGTCGGTGACCACGAGGGCGTCGGTGACCACCGCGGCACCGACCACGATCGAAAGAACCACAAGGAGATAGATACCCGTTCTGCTCATGCTCCCTCTGCTCAATGCACGGCTCGTGCCAGGCTGCTGCACTCGATTTTCTCAATCATTTCAAGGGCGATGTAGGCGCATGTCGCCATGTTGGGCTGTCATTGTGACAGGGTTGCCGCAGGGTCCTGGGACATTTTGACACCGGCGCCCTCCGTTCGAGCCGCCCTGGCGCGCCGCTCGAGCCACGCGGTGAGCGCCACCACCCCGAGTCCGAGCCCCGCGAGCGCGAGCCAGCCGCTCGGCCGGAACGCCTCGATCGCGTGCGCGACCTGCGTGATGAAGCCGAGCGACGCCAGGCTGATGCCTCCGTAGAGCGACGGCCGCCGCCCGGAGATGAAGCCGACGCTCATCAGCGTGAGCCCGAGAGCGATCGCTTCGAGCGAGGCCCAAGGGCGCGGGTCGATCAGGAGCGCGACCGTGCAGAGCACCGCGTTCAGCACGGCGGCGGTTCGAATGAAGAAGCCGCGAGAGCCTTCGCTCGCCATCGCGCAGCCGAACAGTACGGCGGCGGCAACGAGGCCGTACGTCATGCAGTGGCCCGAGAACGAAAGCCAGTCGAGGCGCATCGCTTCCATGAATGCGACGATCGAAACCAGCGTCGGCACGATCGACACGCGCTCGATCGACCGATCGCCGACTTTCCTGCCGAGCGCGAAGAGCCCGAGGCCTGCGCTTGCCAGGAGTACGCCGAAGAGCGCGCTCGTCACGTCGTAGAAGAGCACCTGGCGTGCCGCGATCATGAACGCGGGCGCCGCCACGGAGGCGAGGGCGAGCCAAGGCTCGAGGGCACGCGGCTTCACGCGGAGCGCGGCCCACGTGGTGCCAACCATGATCGGCGCGATCGAAAGCGCGGCCGTCGATGCGCTGCGATCGGGGATCAGCAGCACGGCGTGGCTTGCGCCTGCGGCGAGCGTGAGCAGCGTTGCGTGCTGCCTCGCCAAAACACGGAATGCCGCCCACATCATCGGCGCGAGCACGAGCGCCGCGCCGACCACGAGCGCGATCGCCGCGCCCTGGCTTGGCGCCACCCATTGCGCAATCGGCTCGAGTGGCGGCGCGTTGCCAAACTGCGACAGCACGAATCCGCCCAGCAATCCGCCGTGGATCGTCACCAGGGCCAGCAGCGTGAGCAGCAGCACGCGGGCGCTCCGGCCCTCTTGGAACCGAATGCCGCACACGTACGACACCGCCGGGAGCAGCAGGGTCATGCCGAGAAGCGCGAGGTAGCGCTTCACGTCGCCAACCTCGGTCCAGCTCTGCACGAGAAAAGTGCCGGCAGCCGCGAAGATCATCGCCGCGCCACACCAGCGCAGCACGCCAAACAGTTTTTGAAGCTTGGTTTCCATACGCCCTCCTAGCTCTCTTCCCGGCGGAGCTCTTCGAGCTCGGCGCGCAGGTCGTCGGTTTCTTCCTCTGCTTCGATGTCCGCCTCGAAGGCATCGATCGGGTCGTCGAGCTCCGATGCGATCTCGATCTCGCCGACGCGCGTTTCCCATCGCTCGAACACGTCCTCGAGCTCGCCGATCGGGCCGTTGGCGGTCGCCATGCCGTGCACGGCTTCTGCGCGAGACTGGCGCGTGCGCATCACGTTCTTACGCTCGCTCAGCTCGCGAAGCCGTTCGTTCAGCACGCGAACGCCTTCGGTCAGCTCCTTGCGCGAGCGCTCGTGCTCGGCGAGGCGGTTTCGAAGCGCGTCGACGCGGCGCTTGCTCGCCTTGTGGCGTCTCAGGCATTCGATTGCCTTCTCGTCGTCCGCGGCCGCCTTCGCGCGCCGAAGCCAAGCCTCGACGGCCTCCTCTTCACGAAGCAGCGAATCGCGAAGCTGCCGCTGGTCGCGCTCGACGCGCTTGAGCTGCACCCGCGCCCGTGCGGCCGACTGGCGCACACGGCCGATCGCCGCGTTCACCGTGGCCTCGTGGTTTTCGATTTGGGCGAGCGCGTGGTCCACCCAGCCGGTGACGTTCACGGCCCATCGCTTGACTCGATTCATGCAAATCTCCTTCTGCGCTTGAGATGAGCACGAGCTGTGCCAGCCTGGAGATCATGAAATCATTGATGAATTTCTCTCCCGGGCGGCGATTTAGTACAAGAAATGCACATCCTCTGTACACTGTATGTACATGTTTGACGCAGAGACCGCCGCCCGGATGGACGCGATCGGGAAGCTCGGGCTCGCCAACCCGTTTGGCCCCGAGCGTCCGGCTCTCGAAGCGGCGATCGTCGGCGAGCAGGTGGCCCGCACCGAGCCCTGGAGTCGGCCGGTCGACTGGCCCCTCGTCGACCCCGCGCTCCCGGCGATTCGCGAAGAAGCCGAAAGGCTGCTGCAGCTCGCGCGGTCTTCGCTGACGAGCGGCGCCAAGCCGACGCCGCGCGACCGGGCGCTGATCCGCGGCGTCGCTCTGTACGTTCTCTACTATCGCTGCGACGCGCCCTTCTTCGAGTCGATCGTCTCACCGCCCAACGACGACGCCGTCGGGTTCTACGACGACTTCGAGCGCGAGTTCCACGCCGCCTTCTCCGAGGTCGGCCCTCCGCCGTGGGTTCGGAACCCGGCCGACCTTTTCGCCTTCTTCTTTCAAGTGCGGCGGGCCTTTCACTTCGTCTTCCATCAAATCCTCGGAACGTCGCGTGCGGCCGCCGAGCTTCGCGCGAGCGTGTGGGAGTCGATCTTCACGCATGACCCGTCACGCTACCTGGCGCACCTCCGAGGGCGAATGCACGAGATGAGCACGCTTATCCTCGGCGCGTCGGGCACCGGCAAAGAGCTCGTCGCCAGCGCGATCGGGCTTTCGTCGTTCATCGCCTTCGACCCTTCGCGGCGACGTTTCGCACGGCACTTCTCGACCGCGTTTCATCCGCTCAACCTCGCGGCGATGTCCAAGACGCTGATCGAATCCGAGCTCTTCGGGCACAAAAAAGGGGCGTTCACCGGCGCGATCGCCGACCGCATGGGGCATCTCGAAGGGCGGACGCCGAGCGAAACCGTGTTTCTCGACGAGATCGGCGACCTCGACCCCGAGGTGCAGGTGAAGCTTCTGCGGGTGCTCCAGTCGCGCGAATTCCACCGGCTCGGCGACACCGAGCCCAAGCGCTTTGGAGGCAAGGTGGTGGCGGCGACCAATCGCGACCTCGCGTCGGACATGGCCTCGGGCCGTTTCCGGCAAGACCTCTACTACCGCCTTTGCGCCGACGTGGTTCACACCCCGACCCTGCAAGAGCAGATCGACGGGAAGCCCGACGAGCTCGCGCACCTCACCCGCGTCTTGATCAAGCGAAGCCTCGGCGTGGTCGACGACGCGACCTTCGACGAGGTCATGCAGGGCATCGAAACCAGCGTCGGCTTGCAGTATCAGTGGCCCGGCAACATTCGCGAGCTCGACCAGTGCGTTCGAAATCTCTTGATTCACGGCCGCTATTCGACGGCACTCGGGCCGGTCGACACGGGCGGCCTCGAGGGGCTCTTTCAGCGAATGCGTTGCGGCGAAGCGACGCTCGACGAGGTGGCGACCGAGTACAGCGCGTGGGTCTATCGGCGCGAGGGAAGCTTCGCCCGAGCCGGAGAGGTGCTCGGCGTCGACCGCCGGACCGTCTCGAAGCACGTCGGCGAGTCCGAGGCCCAAGAAAAATAGACGCCTGCCCTCTCGAGCCGCGACCTTTGCCTCGAGATCGAGTATTCAGAAGTCGGCGTGACCTCCATGGCGACGACGACAGTGCGCGTGTTCACGCCCACGGGCTGGGTGATCGGCACGCTCCACATCCCTGAGGGCAAGGGGCTTCTCCAGTTCCTGAACGGCGACGAGGCGTTCTTTCGCATGACCAACGTGAGCCTCCCCGAGCAGCCGCGAACGATTCCGTTTCTCGCGCTTCAGCGAAAGGCGGTGTTCGTGGTCGTGCCGGGGGAAGACACGCTCCTCGGCGTGCACGAGCACGACGGGCGCGAGCGCCGCGAGGTCGCGTGCCTCTTCGACGGAGGCCTCGTCATGGGCACGCTCCCGCTGCCGAAGGGCGTCCGGGTGTCGGACGAGCTGATGCAGTCCGAGGAGTTCTTCGCGCTCGAGGACTGCACGCTCGGCATCGACGCGACACCCGAGCCGACGATGGAGGCCGAGGAGCTCGTGTTCGTGCACGCCGCTGAAGTGTTTGGTGTCGCGGAGCCCGAGCCCGAATGATCGTACGCGGTGGTACGAGCGTCCGGCGCGCGTTCAAGACGTTCGTTCTTCAGAACTGGCCGCTCATCGTCGCCGTGCTCGTGACGGAGCAGGTTGTCGAGTACGTGTCGCAGCACTCACGGGTACTGCAGACCGACGCCTTTTCTGCTGCTGCGATCATGCTCATCGCAACCGTGGTCGGCATCTTCATCGTGTTTCGCTTCAACGAGGCCTATCAGCGGTGGTGGGAGGCGCGCATCCTCTGGGGAGGCCTCGTCAACCAAAGCCGTACGTTTGCACGGCAGGTCATCACCCTGCTGACGCCTGAACGATTTCCTAGCATCGCCTCGCGCGAAGAAGCCGCGGCGCTGCACGAAGAGCTGGTCTATCGGCATCTCGCGTACTGCAACGCCCTTCGACTGGGCCTCCGGCGGCAGGACGATTGGCACGAGCTCGAGCCCTTCCTCGAGCGCACCGAGCTCGACGCGCTGATGCGTTTCAAGAACAAGGCCACGAGGCTCAACTTCACCCAGAGCGAGCGTCTCGCCGAGATCGTCGGAGTGGACGCGTCTCAGCATGTGTTGCTGAAGCGCCTCGACGAAACGCTCTCGGAGCTCTGCGACATCCAAGGCGGCTGCGAACGCATCAAGACCACGGCATTTCCCGACCAGGTGCGGTTCACCACGCGTGTTCTCGTATGGCTGAGCGCAGTCGCGGTGCCAGTCGCGTTCCTAAGCAACGACCGCGAAATCCGCGAGATCGAAGTGCTTGCGGTCATCGTCATCGCGCTCAGCTTCATGGTGGTCGAGCAGCTCGGGTCCTCTCTCAAAAACCCGTTCGAAAACGAGATCAACGACACGCCGATGACCGCGCTCTGCCGCACGATCGAGATCGACCTTCGGCAGGACCTCGGCGAGAAGGACGTCCCTCCGCCGCTCGAGCCGGTCGATGGGGTGTTGATGTAAGGCCTCGACCGCTCAGCCGGCGCCAAGCGCCGCGCGCATCACGTCGAGCGGCGGCTCGAAGCCGGTCCACATCTCGAACGCGATCGCGCCCTGGTGGAGCAGCATGCCGAGGCCGTCGACCGTATGAAGCCCACGATCCTCGGCCCGGGCGAGCACCGCGGTTCTGATCGGGTCGTAGACCATGTCGAGCACCGTCGCGCTCTCGGGCAGTGCGTCGAGTGGGAGCGACGCCGCAAACGCCGCCGCGTCGGGGTTCGAGCCGAGCGTCGCGCTGGTCGCCTGAATGAGCAGCGTGGTGTCTTCGAAGGAGCGGCCGGCCTCGTTCATCGGGGCCGCGCGGAGCGTGCATGCGACGTGGGGCCCGAGCGACTGCACCAGCGTGGCGCTCTGCTCAGGCCTTCGAGAGAGCACCGTCACTGCTTCGACGCCCGCCTCGCCGAGGCCGACGACTGCCGCTCGAGCCGCACCGCCGGCACCAAGCACCGCGGCGCGCGCGCCCTGAAGCTCGACGCCGCCTTCCTGCAGAGACCTGACGAGACCGGGGGCATCGGTGTTGTGCCCGACGTACCGGTCGCCGGTGCGCACGACCGTGTTGACAGCACCGATGCTGCGCGCGCTCGGTTGCACCTCGTCGAGGAGCGCCATCACCTGCTCTTTGTGCGGCACGGTGAGGTTGTAGCCGTCGATGCCCGCGGCGTGCTTTTCGCGCACCGCGTCGGCGAGCCCTTCGGGCGGCACTTCGAACCGCTCGTAGCGAAGCTCGATGCCGAGCGCGCGGGCGGCGGCTTCGTGCATCTGCGGGGACTTCGAATGGGCGGCGGGCCAGCCGAAAATCCCGAGCCGAATTGGATCACTCATCGCGCTCGACCGTGGCACCAAACTCCCCATCCGACACTCGGACGCGCAGGCGGTCCCCTTGCTTCACTTCATCGTGGCTGCGCACGGCGCGCCCCGTGGATTGTTGAATCGCGATGGCGTAGCCCCGCTCGAGCACGCGGAGCGGCGAAAGCGCCTCGAAGCGCGCCGAAATCTCGGCGTGCGAGGCCCGCGCTTCGCGCACGGTTTTCCAGCGCCCCGCGTCTCGCAGCCTGGCAACGAGCTCGCCGAACGCGCGGCGGTCCCGCCGGAGCGCGGAGCGCGGGTCGTGCCGAATCAGCCGCTGATGGAGCGCGCTCAGCCGCTCGCGCCGCGCCCGAAGCGACGCGCGTTGGGCCCGTCCGAGCTCGGTTTGGCGTTGGAGCATCTCGCGGCGAACCGGGTCGATCACGCGCCGCGCGATGCTGTCGAGCGGGCGAAGAAGCCGCTCGAGCCGAAGCCGAAGGCGGCCGAGCCGTGTGTCGAGGGCCTGGCTCAGCCGCCGCTCGAGCGCGCGCACCTCGCTGGTGAGCGCGTCGCGCTCGGGGACGACGATCTCGGCGGCGTTCGAGGGTGTGGCGGCGCGCACGTCGGCAACGAGGTCGGCGATGGTCACGTCGACTTCGTGCCCGACGCCGCTGACCACCGGCACCCGGCACGCCGCGATCGCGCGTGCGACCTTTTCGTCGTTGAAGGCCCAGAGGTCTTCCGCGGAGCCGCCGCCGCGCGAAACGATCACCACGTCGAGGTCGTCCACGCGTTGAATCAGCTCGAGCGCCTCCACGATCGACCTCGGCGCGTCCTCGCCCTGCACGCGGCAATCGGCGACGAGAAGCCGGACCGGGCAGCGGTCGCTCGCAACTCGGACGATGTCGCGGAGCGCGGCGCCGGTGCGACTCGTCACCACACCCACGACGCGCGGCAGCTCGGGGAGCTCGCGCTTGGTGTCGGGGTCGAGCAGGCCTTCGGCTTCGAGCTTTTCGCGAAGCTTTCGAAACTGGGCCGCCAGGTCGCCTTCGCCCGCGAGCTTGGCCGACCGCGCGATGAGCTGAAATTGCCCGCGCACCTGGTAGAGCGAGAGCGTGCCCCGAAAACGAATGCGGGCGCCGTCCTTCAGCGGAGCCTTGGTGCGGCGCGCGTCGGACTGAAACATCACCCCACGAAGCTGCGCCGGCTCCTCTTCGTCGTTGAGCGTGAAATAGACGTGCCCTTTGGCGCGTCGCACGTCCGAAAGCTCCCCTTCGATCAGCACGTTCGCCCAAGCATCTTCGAGCGTGAACCGCACGGCGCGGTTGACTTCGCTCACCCGAAAGACACGTTCCTCCAAGCCATGGCCTTCCTCTTCAACCCCATCGAAGAGCGGCATGTCCGACATGCCGGCACCGTAGCCGCAATCCCCCCACCCAAAAAGGGGACAGTCCCCTTTTCAAACCGGTCGATGAAAAAGGGGACAGTCCCCTTTTTCGGGAGCGCGCTGTGATGCGGCGGGTGGTGGTTGGTGCAGGGTCGAACCTCGGGGCGCGGGAGAGCTCGATTCGGGGTGCGGCCGCGCTGCTCGGGGCGCGTCCCGGGATCGTCGTGGAGGAGGTGTCGCCGCTCTACGAGACCGAGCCGCTCGGGCCGCCGCAGCCGCACTACTTGAACGGCGCATACCGGCTCCGCACCGACCTCTCGCCGCACGCGCTCTTACAAACACTGCTTCGAACGGAGCGGCGCCTCGGTCGTCGAAGATCCGAAACCGAGCGATGGGGGCCGCGAAGCATCGACCTCGACCTCCTGTGGGACGAGGCGGGCGCCCACCAGTCGCCGGGGCTGCGCGTGCCGCACGTCGAGCTCGAGCAGCGCACGTTCGCGCTTGCACCGCTGCTCGACGTGATGCCGTCGCTTCGCGCCGCCTTCGGTGCAAAGCTCGACCGGCTCGGCGGTGCACCGTCCGCATGGAGTCGCGCCGCCATAGTCGAACGCGGCGCGACGGACCACGGCTATCGAGCCGACGTCGAAGCGGATTCGCTCCCCGACGCCTGCGCGCTCGCCGTGACGCCGCTGAAGCCCCGAGGCCGGCCCTGGTCCACGATCGGCCTGAAGGCCACGGCGGGAGCCGACGGTTTTTTCGAGGCGCTGCGTCGGGTCTTACGCACCGGCTTCGAGGTCCAGAGAGCGACCGTCAGCCACTGTTCCAACGGACAGTGGGCTCTGGAATTCCACGGTGGAAACGCGGGCCTGCCCGTTGACGTCGATGTGCGATGTCGACCTACGTCTGGATCCCGCCGTGAGCAACTGGTCGCGCTATCGGTGAGTCTGCATCGAGGGTAAGCATTTTTTGTCGCCGAATCGTTTGTTGCTTCACGAATCGCTTTGTAGGCTGAATAGACGGGTTTCGCCGACGGGGGACATGGCAGACGCACGCAAAGACAAGCGAACGTTGCTTTCGCTGAAGATCCGCTACAAGAGCGCCACGCTCGAGGACTTCATCGAACGCTACAGCATCGACATCTCGCGCGGTGGCGTCTTCATCAAGTCGAAGAAGCCGCTGCCCGTGGGCACGCTCCTGAAGTTCGAGTTCATGCTGCAGGACCAGTCGACCGTGATTCACGGCGTCGGTCGCGTGGTGTGGCGTCGGGAGGGGTCGGAGTCCGACTCCCACAACCTGCCGGGCATGGGCATCAAGTTCATCAAGATGGATCCCGAATCGCGGTCCGTCGTGCAGCGCATCGCTGAAGACAGAAGCGAGCCGGGGGTGTTCGAGCACGGCAAGGAAGGCATGCAGCCACCGTCGCTCGCGCCGCCCGAAGGCTCCAGGCAAGAAGAAGCCGACCGAACGAAGGTTCGGCACGTCAGCGAGTTCTTGGCATCTGCGCTCGAAGAAGGGGATGCAGGCGACGCGGTTCGCCGCGAAGCCAACGCCGGAGCCGAACGTGCGCGGAGCGCCAGCGAGAGGCTCGGCCATCGCTCTCCCGTGCGGGGCGCGTTCAGCGGTGCGCCGGACGGACGCGCCGCGAGCCGAGAGTCGGACGCGCCGTCGCGCGGCGCGATGTCGGCGTTTGGCGGGTCGGGTTTGGCGTCCACCGCGAACCTGCAGCGGAGCTCTGCCGCACCCGCGATGGACGAGCTCGACGCCGCGGACGATTTCCTCGACGACGAGACCACCAAAATCCACGACACGTACGAGTCTGAGTTTCCGCACGCGGCTCGCACGGTCGTCTCGCACGACGCCGCGTCGCAGTTTGCCGCCGAGAAGCGCGCAACGCCGGTCGTGCCGGAAGGCCAGACAGACAGTCGCGTCTCCGACCTCTTTGGCCCGGATTCGTTTGGGCCCGCGGTCGATTCGATCGACCCGAAGCTGCTCGACTCCGAGCCGGCCGAGGTGCCGGGCGACGTGCCCGAGGCTCCCGGCATTCCAGCCGAGGCCTTCAAGGTGCCGCCGGCGAACGAGCCGGTGTGGACGATGCGTCCGGCCGAGCCGGAGCCGGAGACACGCGGGTGGATGGCGATGCTCCTTCTCGGCCTGCTGGTGGTCGCCTCCGGCGTTGCCGCGTGGCAGCTCGGCCTGGCCGACGGGCTGATCGCAGCTCTGGCAGGCCCCGAGGCAAGGACGGCCGCGCCTGATGCGCCGCCCACCCTTCCCGCCGCGGAGCCCACAGAGCCTGTCGCCGAAGCGCCCGCTTCCGATGCACCCGAAGCAGAGGCCGCCGAAGAGGTGGCTCGAGAAGCGACGAACACCGCGGCCGCAGACGGCACGATGGTGAAGTTCGAAGTCGTCTCCGTGCCTGCGGGGGCCTTCATCAGCGTCAACGGCAAGGGCGTCGGACGCGCTCCGCTCCAGCTCGAGCACGAGGTCGGCGCCAAGCTCTCGATCTTTTCGAAAGCCCGCGGATTCCTTCCGCGGCGCGTGAAAGTCACCGTCGAAGCGAACCAGCCGAAGGTCGAGCTGAGGCTTCCGACGCTTCCGTTCGTCATCGACGTGGTGAGCAACCCGCTCGGGGCGAATGTGAGCGCGGTCGGTGGCGGAGCGACCACCACGCCCGGCTCGCTGAAGTTCAAGTCGATGGGCTCGCCTCGCCGGGTCGTGATCGCCAAAGACGGCTACGAGACCGTCACCAAGACCGTGACGCGCGCGAACTTCATCGAGGAGCCGCGGCGGATGGTCGCGACCCTCAGCGTCTCCCTGAAGCCCGACGGCTCTTCACCAAGCAAGGCGAAGCAGGAGCCCGAGGCGCCCAAAGAGCCCGCGGAGCCGGTTGAGAAGGCCCAAGCCCCTGCCGAGGCGCCCGCAGCCGATCCTCCTGCAGCCGAGGCGCCTTCCGCAGCCCCGGAGCCGAGCGCGCCCAGCGAGCCAAGCGCGCCTAGCGAGCCAAGCGCGCCTAGCGAGCCAAGCGCCGCGGACGCGCCGTAGGCTTGCGCCGCACCATCGCGCGCACGAACACCAGGCCCGCGAGAAAGCCGCCGATGTGCGCAAACCAGGCGACGCCTCCGCCGCCTTCGCCGATGAGCCCGAGCGACAGGTAGCCCTGAACGAGCTGCAGCCCGAACCAAAGCACGATGAAGATCCACGCGCGCACCTCCATGAAGTGAATGAAGATGAAGATCGGGATCAGCGTGACCACGCGCGCGTGTGGAAACAGGGTCACGTAGCCCGCCAGCACACCGGAGATCGCTCCGGACGCGCCGATCATCGGCACCATGCTGCTCGGGTCGACCGCGATTTGCCCCGCGACCGCGCCGAGCCCGCACAGCGCATAGAAGAGCACGAAGCGGCCGCGACCGAGCACGTCTTCGACGTTGTCGCCAAACACGTGCAGGAAAAGCATGTTGCTGCCGAGGTGGAGAAGCCCGCCGTGCAGAAACATGCTCGTGAAGGGCGTCACACCGGCGCCAAGCGCGCCTCCTTCGGCGCGGGCAGTGGCCCAGTCCCCGTGCGCGATGATGTCCGGGATCACGCCGAACCGCATGACGAGGGCCTCCGCCCCCTCTTCCCCGAGGCTCAGGCCCACGAAGAAGATCAGCGCGTTCGCGCCGAGGAGCGACCAAGTGACCACCGGGGTTCTGCGCGTCCGGTTGATGTCGCGAATCGGAATCACGAGCGCTTGGTATAGCGCTTCGCAGAGGCGACGGCAGTGCGCCGTGCTAGAGCAGGCGAATGGACGCCGCCCACCTGCTCGGGCCCTCGGGGCCGCTTGCGCGCGGCGTGCCCGGGTACGAGCATCGGCCGGGCCAGGTCCGAATGGCGCGCGCGGTGCAGCAGGTGCTCGAGCACGACGGCGTGCTGCTGATCGAAGCCGGCACGGGGACCGGAAAAACCTGGGCGTATTTGATTCCGGCAGCGCTCAGCGGTCGCCGGGTATTGGTGTCGACCGGCACGCGCGCGCTCCAAGACCAAATCATCGAAAAAGACCTCCCGGCGCTCAACGCGCACCTCGGCCTCGACGTCGACGCGGTGTGTGTGAAGGGTCTTTCCAACTACCTGTGCCGCCGCCGCTTCGACGAGCTTTCCCGAAGCGCAGACGCGATGCAGCCGAAGTACGCGCGGACGCTTCCGGTGCTGCGCCAATGGATCGAGAGCACCGATTCGGGCGACAAGGCCGACCTCTCGTCCGTGGCCGAAGAAGACCCGATTTGGGCACGGGTGGTCAGCGGGTCGGACACGCGCATCGGCGCGCGCTGCGACCACTACGACGCCTGCTTTGCGACTCGCGTGCGGCGCCGCGCCGAGGAGGCGCAGCTCGTGGTGGTCAACCATCATCTGTTCTTCGCGGACCTCGCGCTTCGGGACACGGGCTATGCGTCGGTCCTGCCCGACTACGATGCGGTGATCTTCGACGAGGCCCATCAGCTCGAAGACACGGCGACCTCGTTTTTCGGTGCGCGCCTTTCGACGGCGATGCTCGAGCGGCTGGTTCGAGATGCCCGCGGTGCGCTTTCGAACATGCGCGCGGGCGACCGCGACCGCCTGCTGTCGCAGCTCCTCGAGCGCTCGTCGGGCTTTTTCGGCGCTCTGCCGACCCAGCCCAACGGCGGCCGCGCCCCGCTCGACGCGGAGGACCTCCCGCAGGAGCCGCTCTTCGCGCTCGACAACGCGCTGGCGGAGCTCGGCGCTACGTGCCGCAACGCCCGCCCTCCGCAGGAAAACGTTCTCCAAATCGCCCGCCGCGCAGACCAGCTTCGGCATGCGCTCGGCTCTCTCGATGAGCCGGGCCACGTGAGCTGGTCGCAGACGGGCGCGCGGAGCCCGTCGGTCGGCTCGAGCCCGATCGATGTGGGGCCCCTTTTGCGCGAGCGGCTTCACGAACGGGTTCCGTGCCTGGTGTTCACGAGCGCCACGCTCACCACCGGCAGCAATTTCCGATTCTTGAAGCGGCGGCTCGGCATCGAAGCCGAGGTCGACGAAGAGGTCGTCGAGTCGCACTTCCGCTACGAGTCGCAGGCCGCCCTCTACGCCCCGCCGCACATGCCCGACCCGCGCTCCTCGGATTTCGCGGACGCGGCCGTCGAAGAGATCCTCGAGCTGATTCGCCTCTCGGACGGCGGCGCGTTCGTGCTGTCGACGTCGATTCGGATGATGCGCCTGCTCGCCAGGCGCGTTGGCGACGAGCTCGACCACGAATGGTTCGTGCAGGGTGACGCGCCAAAGCAAACGCTGCTGGATCGCTTTCGCGACGCGAAAAACGCCGTGCTCTTCGCCACCGCGAGCTTCTGGGAGGGCGTCGACGTGCCGGGCTCGGCGCTCCGGCTCGTCATCATCGACAAGCTCCCCTTCGACGTGCCGAGCGACCCCATCGTCGCGGCGCGCTGCGAGCGACTCGAGCAGGCCGGGGAGTCCGCGTTCATGCGCTATCTCGTCCCGTCTGCCGCGCTCTCGCTCAAACAGGGCTTCGGGCGCCTGATTCGCACCACCGCGGACCGCGGTGTGGTCGCGATCCTCGACTCCCGAATTCGCAGCAAAGGCTATGGGAAAGTCTTCCTTCGGAGCCTCCCTCCGGCGCGCGTCTGCGACACGATCGACGAGGTTCGGGACCTCTTGATCTCTTCGGCCGCAGCCACCAACATTGCCATATCCGCCGAATCAAGGAGGCCCCGTGACGCAAACCGCCGCTGAAGTGCATGGCTCCGCCGCCATTCCCGAAGCCCAACACCGCATCGAGTCCACGTCGCGCTCTCGCATCGACGAGGCCCTCGCGATTCTCGAGGACCACAAGCAAGACTGGATCGCCCTCGACATCGACGAGCGCGTCGCACTCCTCGAGCAGGCCCGGGACCGGGTCGTCGAAATCGCCGAGCGCTGGGTGCGCGCCGCCGTCGAAGCCAAAGGCATGGCGGCCGGCACGGCCCAAGAGGGTGAGGAGTGGATGGCCGGACCGGGCACCGTCCTCCGCAACATCAACCTGCTGATCACGTCGCTCACCGACATTCGAGACTACGGCGTGCCCCAGCTCCCGAAAGAGGCGTTCGCGCGCCCCGACGGTCAGGTGGTGGCGCCGGTCCTGCCGGCCAACGGCTGGGACGGGCTTCTGTTCCAAGGGTTCACCGCCGAGGTCTGGATGGAGCCCGGCGTTCAGCTCGACGAGCTGTCACAGGCACAGGCCGAGTTCTACAGGAACCCGCCGTCGGAGGGCCGCATCGCGCTGGTGCTCGGCGCGGGCAACGTTGCGTCGATTGGGCCGATGGACGCCCTCTACAAGCTCTTCGTCGAAGGCCAGGTCGTGATCTTGAAGATGAACCCGGTCAACGAGTACCTCGGGCCGTTCGTCGACGAGGCGTTCGCTGCGCTGCGCGACCGCGGCTTCTTCCAAGTGGTCTACGGCGGCGTGGACGAGGGCGACTACCTCTGCACGCATCGCCTGGTCGAGGAGATTCACATCACGGGCTCCGACAAAACGCACGACGCGATCGTCTATGGCGTCGGCGAGGACGGCGCGCGCCGCAAGGCGGTGGACGAAGCGCGGAACGGCCGGCGCCTCACCTGCGAGCTCGGCAACGTGAGCCCAATCATCGTCGTCCCAGGGCCCTGGTCTGAAAAAGACATCGACTTTCAGGCGGAAAACCTGGTCACTTCGGTGGTCAACAACTCGGGCTTCAACTGCGTCGCGACCCGCGTCATCGTGCAGCACGACGCCTGGGATCAGCGAGAAGAGCTCCTTTCAGCAATCCAAAGAGGCTTCGACGGGGCCGGCGACCGCAAACCCTACTACCCCGGCTCCGAGGAGCGGCAGCGGCGGTTCGTCGCGCAGCATCCCGACGCCGACCAGTTCGGGACAAAGGGCGAGGGCCACGTCCCCTGGACGCTCATGCACCACCTCGACCCGAACGACGCAGACGAAATCTGCTTCAACGTCGAGTCCTGGTGTGGGCAAACGAGCGAGGTCGCACTCCCCGGCGCGTCGGTTGCCGAGTACATCGACCGTGCGGTGGAGTTCTGCAACGACCGCGTTTGGGGCACGCTCGCCGCAAGCATCATCGTGCACCCGAAGTCGCTCAAAGACCCGGCGGTTGCGCAGGCGGTCGACCGCGCCATCGCCAACCTCCGGTACGGAAGCATCGCGGTCAACCATTGGACTGCGCTCAGCTACGCCTTCGTCACCCCGACCTGGGGCGCGTTCCCCGGCCACCCCCGCACCGACATTCGCTCGGGCACCGGCGTGGTGCACAACACGTACATGTTCGACAGGCCGCAGAAGTCGGTCGTGCGCGGGCCCTTCCGCGTGTTTCCGAAGCCGGCCTGGTTCATCAACAACAAGAACGGCGCAGAAATCGCGAAGAAGATGACCTACTTCAACGCGGACCCGTCGCTCGCGCGGCTTCCCGGGCTGCTCTGGGCGAGCTTCAAGGGCTAGCGCTCGACCCGGTCGAGCAGCGCTTCATACGAACGGCCCGCCTGCGCTTCGGTGGCGACGCTGAGGCCTTCGGACTTCCAGCCGGGCTCCTGCGCCTGCCCAAACGCGTCGCGCGCGCCCTCGAACCCGCCGCGCTGGTCGATCACGTTCGTGTAGCCGGCGGCGGTCAGCCCCTCGGCGGCCCGCAGCGACCGGCCGCCCGAGCGGCAGCCGAGCACGAGCTTGGCGTCCTTTGGAAAGCTCGCGGCGATCACCGAGGCGAAGTCGGCGTTGGGGCGCATGCCCGACGGCGTCGCGTGCATCAGAGGGACGTTGAAGGCGCCTTCCGGATGGCCGCCGTCGAACTCCGGGATCGAGCGGACATCGACGAACGAGTAGCCCTCGTTTCGAACGAGCTCATCGGCCTCTTTTGCCGAAACACGCTTGACGGTCATGCGTCGGATCTAGAGGCGTCCGGTGCGGAAGCAACCCGATTGGCGCTTTCCATGAACAGATTTTCGAGCGTCTGGCGCTCCGGAATCATCGCGTCGAGCCTCGCGCCGGCCGCCCTGCAGATGCGGAGAATCTCGTCGACCGACTTTTGCCCGTCCGCCCGGAGCGTGACTCGCCCGTCGCCCTCGTCGACCACCGCGCCGTGCGCTCGAAGCGACGCCCGGAGCGTCTTGGTCGCGCCGCTCAGCCGAATCTCGACCCGCCGTCCCGCGGACTCGAGCAGGTCGTGCACCTGGCCCTCGGAGGTGATTTTCCCGCGCTGCATGATCACCACGCGGTCACACAGGAGCTCGACGTCGCTCAGGATGTGACTCGTGAAGAGGAGCGTCTTGCCGCGCTCGCGCTGCTCGAACAGCAGGTCGCGAACCTCTTTTCGGCCAATGGGGTCGAGGCCGCTCATCGGCTCGTCGAGCACGAGAAGCTCGGGGTCGTTCAGAAGCGCCTGAGCGAGCCCGATGCGCTGCATCATGCCTTTCGAGAATTTCCCGATCGGACGGTCGACGGCGTGCCGGAGCCCAACCTCGTCGATCATCGCTTCCGAGCGCACGCGTCGCTCCGCTTTCGGGATGCCAACCAGCCGGCCGCAGAGGTCGAGAAACTCGAGCGGCTTGAGATACTGATAGACGTACGGATTTTCCGGCATGTAGCCGATGCGCTTGGCTGCCTCCCGCCGGGGCAGGCCGCCAAACAAGCGAATCTCCCCTCGGCTCGGGAAGATCAAGCCGAGCACGCACTTGATCGTGGTGGTCTTGCCGGCGCCGTTTGGGCCGAGCAGCCCGAAGATCTCGCCGCGGCGCACGGCGAAGCTGGTGCCTCGAACCGCGTCCACGCGCTTGCGAAAAAAGCCGATGTGAAAAGTCTTTTCGAGCCCGTCCACCTCGAGCACCACGTCGCTCTCACTCATGGAGAACCCCCCGAAGCGCGAGGATCACGTCTTCGGCCTCGCTGTCTCGCATCTGTGGATAGAGCGGCAGCGCGATGCCCCGCGTGGCCACGTGCTCTGCGACCGGCATCGACACGTCGACCCCGGTGAAGCTACCGATTTTGTTGATTGCAAAAGAGAGCACGCCGGTCTCGATGCCGCGCTCTTTGAGCTTGTCGCGCACGGCATCCCGGTCGCGCCCCTGCGGAAGGATGGCGCCCATGGTCTGGTAGTTGGACTCCGCGCCTTCGGGCGTCTTTTGCAGGTCGAGCTCGTCGCCGAGGCCTGCTCGATAGATCGCGGCGAGCTGGCGCCGGCGCACCAGGATTTCGTCGAGACGCTGTAGCTGTGCGAGCCCGAGCGCGGCAGCGAGGTCGGTCATGCGGAAGTTCGGAGCAGCCACCACGAACTCGCCTCGAAGCTGGCCGTGGTTGCGTAGCATGCGGAGCTGGTCGGCGATCGCGTCGTCGTCCGTGAGGCACATGCCGCCCTCACCGGTGGTGAGCACTTTGCGCGGGTGGAAGCTCAGGCACGAAACCGCCCCGAGGCTCCCACAGGGGCCGTCCGCAAACCGGCTCCCGAGCGCACAGGCCGCATCCTCGATGATGGGCAGCGCCCCGAGCGCGTCACGGATCCGCTCTGCTTCGGCTGGGTTGCCGAACTGGTCGATCACGATCGCCACCTTGGTGGTTGGCGTGCGCGCGGCCCGAAGCGCTTCCGCGGAGCTGTTCCATTCGAGCGGGTCGATGTCGACGAACTGGACCTTCGCCCCGGCGAGCCGCACGGCGTGCGCTGGGCTCGGCCAGCTGAGCGCCGGGCACAGCACGTCGTCCTCGGCGCCAACCTGCATCACCTTGAGCGCGAGTTGAAGCGCGGCGGTTCCGCTCGAGACGGCGATGCCGTGGCGCCTCCCGACCAGCGCCGCGACCGCCTGCTCGAAGCGCTCGACCAGCTCGCCCTGCACGAGCTGCCCCGATTCGAGCACCGCCCCCACGGCGCGCTGCTCGTCCTCCCCGATCCACGGTTTTGCCAGGCGAATCACGCTTCGTTCATCTTAGCAAAAGCGCCTCCCAGGCGACCAGATTGCGGGGCGTGCCGCCGGGCGGCACGGTAATCCCGGATGGACGTCGGGCAGCGAGTCGATGCGCTGGAGCGGGCGGTGACCCAGCTCGGGGTCCGGCTTCGCGAGGAGGAGCTCCCCGAAGAGGCGCACGTGGACGGTGGGCTCTGTCGCGTGGACGGCGAGCTCGTGGTGTACGTGGCCCCCTCGGCGCCGCCGTGGCGCCGCGCCGAGGTCCTGCTTCGCGCGCTCCGAAGGCTCCCTCACACGGGGCTTTGGCTGCCTCCGCACATCCGGGAGCTTCTCGAAAGTGACGATTTCGGCACGGAGTCGCCTGCCCTGTTACGCTTAGAAGACGAGGATCACGAACGTTGAGCGGCCTTGGCTTGATACTTTCCGGTGGTGGTGCGCGAGGGGCTTATGAAGTCGGCGTCCTCGAATACATCTTCAGCGAGTTCGGGGACGCGGGCGGCCAGCCGCCCAAGGTCGACCTGATCTCGGGCACCAGCGTCGGCGCGGTCAACGGCACGTTCGTCGCGTCAGCCCTCGGCGACTTGAACACGGGGGTCAAGAAGCTCTCCTCGGTTTGGACCGGTCTCGAGCTTCCGCACGTGCTCGGCTTCGGCCTCCGGCAGGCGGCGGGCCTCTATCGCGTGCTCCTCGGGGGCAGCGGTCAGGCGCGCGGCGTGTTCGACCCCGCGCCGCTTTCCGCGATCGTCGGCCGAAACGTCCGGTGGCGCCAGCTCCGCCAAAACATCCGCACCGGAAGGCTCAAGGCCCTGACGGTCAGCACCACGCACGTCGGCACCGGCCAGCCCGTGATCTTCGTCGACGCGGCCCCGGCCGTCGGCATCCCCAAGAGCCTTGGCCTCCACGCGCTCGTGCGCCGCGCGCGCATCGGTCAACACCACGTGCTCGCGTCCGCCGCGATTCCTCTGATTTTCCCGGCCGTCGAGATCGGCGATGAAATCCACTGCGACGGTGGCCTTCGTTTGAACACGCCGATGGGGCCGTCGGTGCATCTCGGCATGAACCGCCTGCTCGTCATCGGCCTTTCGAGCCCGCACGTCGAGGGGCGCAAAGCGGTGCAGGACGGCAAGTACCCGGGCGCCACCTACATGCTCGGCAAGGTGCTCAACGCCTTCCTTCTCGACCACGTCAACTCCGACCTGCTCGAGGTGCAGCGCATCAACGACTTCCTCAAAGACGGCGTTCGCGCCTACGGCCCGGAATTCCTCGACCGCATCAACGAGGCCGCCAAAGCCCGAGGCGCGCTCGCCGAGCGTCGCCTGTTGAGCTCGCTCGTGCTGCGTCCAACCATCGACATCGGACAGGTGGCCTCCGAGTATCTCGCATCCAACCGGGTCCGTTTCGGCAAGAGCCTCGGCCGCGCGTTTCTCAGCCTGATCGACGTCGGCGCGGGAGCCGATGCCGACCTCGCGAGCTACCTGCTTTTCGACGGCGGTTTCGCGCAGACGCTCATCGAGATGGGCCGGCGCGACGCCCACGCAAAACGCTCGGAAATCGAGGCGTTTTTGTTTGAGGACCCGAACGCCATGATTTCCACACCGCCCACTGTGGAGACGGTGGCACATTCGGAGCCCAACGCCCCGGAATAGCAGACCCTTCGACCGACGTTGGGCCTGTGGACAGATAGGGGAATCCTGACCGCGATGTCAGTGACAATGTAATATTGTATCCATAACGGTGAGTGTGGTAGGCTCGAAAAGTGGCTCAACCCAGCGTCGCGCACATTTCGGAGAACGCGACCCAGCTTTCACGGCGCCTGGTCGAGAACGTCGGGAGTGTCGTTCGAGGCAAGGAAGAGGTCATCAAGCTTGCGGTGGTTTCGCTGCTCGCGAGAGGCCATTTGCTGCTCGAGGACGTCCCCGGTGTCGGCAAAACGACCCTAGCTCGCGCGCTCGCCGCGTCGATCGGCGTCTCGTTTCGCCGCCTTCAGTGCACGTCGGATCTGATGCCGACGGACGTGCTCGGCGGCAACGTCTTCAACCAGTCGAAGAGCACGTTCGAGTTTCGACCCGGTCCGATTTTCACGCAGGTGCTCCTTGCCGACGAGGTGAACCGCACCACGCCAAAAACGCAGAGTGCGCTGCTCGAAGCGATGGATGAGCGTCAGGTGTCGATCGACGGCGACACATACGAGCTCGAGGAGCCGTTCTTCGTCGCCGCCACTCAGAACCCACAAGAGTTCTACGGCACGTATCCACTTCCCGAGTCGCAGCTCGATCGCTTCCTGCTGCGCCTCAGCATCGGCTACCCGCCGCCGGAGGTCGAACGCGAGGTGCTCAACCGCCGCGGCGCCGACCCGGTGCAGCAGCTCGAGGCGGTGATGAGCGCGAGCGAGCTGCGGCACGTGCAGCAGGCGGTCGATTCGGTCCGCGTCGACGAAGCCGTGCTCGATTACCTTCACCGCATCGTGGTGGCCACGCGCAACACGCCGCTCCTCACCGTGGGTGTCTCCACGCGAGGCGCGCTCGGCTTCGAGCGTGCGGCCCGCGCCAAAGCGCTGGTCGAAGGGCGGTCTTTCGTGATTCCGGACGACGTGAAAGAGCTTGCCGGGCCTGTGCTCGCGCACCGCGTGAAAGTCAGCGGCGGCATGGGCGGCGCGGCCGTGCGCGACGACGCGCAGCGAGTGATTCGCGAGCTCTTGACGGTGGTTGCTGTTCCTCTCTAATCGGCTCGTGCGATGCGCATCTTTCGACGAAGGCGGAGCAGGCGTAAGTTTCGGCTGACGCGCGAGGGGCGCGCGTTCTTGTTCGTGACCGTCGGCGTGGGCTTGGCGGCCGTCAACACCGCCAACAACCTCCTCTACCTCGTGCTCGGCCTTCTTTTGAGCCTGCTCCTCGTGAGCGGTGTGCTGAGCGACCTCGCGCTTTGGAAGCTCCGCATCAAGCGAAGGCTCCCTGCGCGCTGCTTTGCCGGCCAGCGCACGCTGATCGACGTCGCGCTCACCAACGACAAGCGCTGGCTCTCGAGTGTTTCGATCGAAATCTTCGATGAGCTCGACCACGCCGAGACCGAGCCTGCGCGATTCGTGCGCGTCGAGGCCGGCGAAACCCGCACCGAAGGCTACGCGTTCGAGCCTCATCGCCGTGGCGTCGTCGAGCTCGGCACGGTGCGGGTGCTCACGCGGCACCCGTTTGGCCTCATCGAAAAGGGCTACACCACATTCCTGCCTGACGAGCTGGTGGTCTATCCGCGTCTTCTCGACCACGTTGCGCCGCCGCCGCTCGAGTCGATGCAGGGTGACGCCGCGCCGATGCACCGCACCGGCCGAGGCAGCGAGTTTGCCGGCAGCGTGCGGTTCTATCGTGAAGGCGACGAGGCGCGCGACATCCACTGGCGGCGCACCGCGAGCCGCGGCGAGCTCGTGGTCCGCGAGCACGAGCAGGATTCGAGCACGCTCGTCACGCTGTCGGTCGACAACCTGCTTCGAGGGGACGTCACGGACGAGGCCGCCTGGCACGAGCGGTTCGAGACGTCGATCTCCGAGGTCGCCACGCTCACGTCGTTTTACCTGTCGCAGGGCGTGTCGGTTCAAGTGCAGACCAGCAACAGCGTGTCGCCGCTCGTGATCGGCGGCAGCCCTCCGGACTCCATCTGGCATTTCCTCGCGCTACTCCGCCCGGCGCGCGTTCGAAAGAAGGGCGAGCGCGAGAGGCAGGCGGCATGAGGTTCGTCTTTGCCCACAAGCTGGTCGCCTATCTCTTCGCCGCGCTCGGGCTGATCGCCCTGATGCTCGGCACCACGTTCACGCCAGTCGAATCGCTCATCGTGATCGTAGGGTTCATCGCGAGCTGGTTCGCGGAGCCTCCTCTTCTCGACCGGCCCGGCTACTCGCGTTTTTGGAACACCGCGGCCGTCGTCGTGCTGCTCGTCCAAATCGCGCGCGCCGTCGGCGGCGAGCCGATCCTCTCGGTCGGGGTTCAGTACGCTGCCTTCCTTCAGCTCTCGCGGCTCGCACACCGAAAGACCGCAGCCGATTATCAGCAGATCGCGATCCTCGGCTTCTTGCACCTGATCGCCGGCACGGTGCTGTCCGCCGGCCTCGACTATGCGGTGGTGTTCTTCGGGTTCGTGGTGGTCATGCCGTGGATGCTCGCGCTGACCCACCTTCGAAAAGAGCTCGAGCTTCAGTACGGGACCGAAAGCCCGATGCTCCGAACCGCCCTCGAGAGCACCGAGCTGGCTACGCCATCTTTCTTTGGCGGCACCACGCTGCTGGCGGTGCCGCTCTTCGTGCTGACCGCGGCGATGTTCTTCGCGTTCCCGCGCGTGGGCTTTGGGTTCTTGTCGGGCCTCGGCGCGCGCACCCAGTCGGTGGCGGGCTTTGGCGACGACGTCGAGCTCGGCGGCTTTGGCACCATCCGGGACGACCCCACAGTGATCATGCGGGTGAAGCAGCGGGGGCAAACCGGGCCGAAGCCACGCTCGATCAACCTGCGCCTTCGAGGCACGTCGTTCGACCAGTACAGCGAGGGCCGGTGGACTCGCACGCAGTTTGCAGGCAGCGACCTCCGGCGCCTTCACGACGAGTACATCGTGTTTCGCCCGCCAAAGCCGGGAGACAAGACCTACGAGATCATCCTCGACCCGATGGAGGAGTCGGTGCTCTTTCTGCCGACCGGCACGGTGGCGCTTCAGGTTCCGCCGACGATTCGGTCCGGGCGCACGCGCTACCGCACCATCGTCTACTCCCCCGGGATGGACGTGCGCTACCGCGGTCGCGTCGACGGGTCGCTCACCTACAAAGCCAAGGCATCACCCGAGCGTCGAAGCTTTGCCGAAAACGTGCCGCGCGTCATTCAGCGGCGCTACTTGGAAATCCCAGAAGGCTACGAGCGAATCGTTGCGCTCGCCGAGGAAGTGGTGAGCGGCATCGAGAGCCCACAGGCGAAGGCGCAGAAGCTCGAGCGCTATCTGCGCGCCGGTGGCGGCTACAGCTACACGCTCGACCAGCCCGATACCGAGGGGAAGGACCCGCTTCACGTCTTTTTGTTCGAGGCCAAGGCGGGCCACTGCGAGTACTTCTCCACCGCGATGGCGATCATGCTTCGGTCGCTCGGCCTGCCTGCGCGCAACGTCACCGGGTTTCTAGGCGCCGACTACAACCCATACGGAGACTATTACGCGGTTCGAAACGGCCACGCGCATAGCTGGGTCGAGGTGCTGATCGATGGCCGCTGGCTCACGTTCGACCCGACGCCGGCCTCGGGGCAGGTCTTCGCCGCTCCGTCGGGCCTTCAAGTGAAGCTTCGCCAGATGCTGGACGCGCTTCGCGTGCGCTGGGCGGAGTACGTCGTCGAGTACAACATCCGCGACCAGGCGCGCGCGCTTCAGGGGCTGCTCTCGTGGTATCGGTCGATGCGCGGACCGCGGCGCGGGGGCGGTGCGCGGGGAGCGGAGGCCGGAGGCGACGAGGGGCTCGGCCCGATCCCGTTCCGCCCTGATTGGCGGTGGTTCCTGGCGGTGGTGCTGATCGCGGTCGTCGGTGTGCTGATTGCGCGTTGGCGCCAAAAGCAAAGCCGCCAGTGGCGCGCCGGCCGGCAGCTCGACCCCGACCGCGATCGCGCGGTGCGGCTCTACCTCTCGCTCGAGCACAGCCTTCGAAGCACAGGGCACGCACGCCCCGCCGACGTCACGCCCGCCGAGCACGTCGACGAGCTTCGGCGTGCAGGCTTCCCGGCCGTCGAGGAGGTGAGCGAAGTCACCGACGCGTATCTCGGCGCGCGCTTCGGCGAAGAGCAGCTCCCGCCCGCGGACTACCACAGGCTCCGGCAGGTGAGCCGAAGCGTGCGCGCAAAGGCCAAGCGGCCGCCTACTGCGTGATGAACCAGCCGGTGGCGACGCCAACCGCCGCGAGAAGCAGCGCAGCCACCATGAAGAGCGCCACCTTGGAGCTCTTCGGCTTGGCCACGGCCGCCGGCGCAGCGCTCGAGGGCGGTGCGCTGGCTGCGGACGGCGACCCGGCCGGGTCGCTCCCCGGCACCGCGATCGAAACCGGGGTCGTGCCTGGGGGGCGGAAGGTCATCACCGGCTGCGAGCTCTCCGCGGAGCCGCCATGCCCGGGCGGGTTGAGCGAAGGCCCCATCGGCACCGCCGCGGCGCGCGCGATGGTCACGGGCTCGTCCTTGCTCTCGAACCAACCCATGGTTGCGCCGGCGGGTGCGCTGTCGCGCACGGTTTGAATTGCGCGGTCGACCTCGTCGTCGTCGCTGAACCAGTCGCTCGGGTCCACGAAATCGGAAGCGTCGAGCGGCCGCGCGCCCGCGTCAGCCGGCCTCGGCGCAAACGAAGTCGCTGGGTCGATCGGCACGCTGGCGGTGCTCTCTTCGAGGGACGTGAAGCGTGCGAGCTCTTCTTGAATCAGGTCGTCGATCATCATCGGCCGCGGCGGCACCGACTTCTGACGCTCGAGCGCGGCCTTGACCAGGTTGGCGATGTCGTACGACGTCACCTTCATCTGGTGGTGGAAGAGGTAGCTCGCGAGCGCATCGCCGAGCTCGCGTGCGGTTTGAACGCGGTCCTCGGGGCGTCGCGCGAGCGTCTTCATCAAGAGCGCCTCGAACTCGGCGTCGACCTCCGGGTGGTCGCCGACGAGGCTCGGCACCTCCGCCGAGGATACGGCCTGCACCGTGTCGTAATCGGTGTCGCCGAGGAAGAGCCGGCGCCCAGAGAGCATCTCCCACATGCAAACCCCGAGCGCGAAGATGTCGGCACGCTCGTCGACGTCTTGGCCGTTGGCGACCTCGGGCGAAAGGTAGCTGAACTTGCCCTTCACCACGCCCGGGTCGGTGCGCTCGAGCTGCGTGCGCGCCTTGGCGAGGCCGAAGTCGGTGACTTTCACCTCGCCGCGCTTGCTGATCAGAATGTTGGGCGGCGACACGTCGCGGTGCACGAGGTCGAGTGGGCCGCCGTCGTCGTCGGTGAGCTCGTGCGCGTAGCTCAACCCGCGGCACGCCTCCATGGCGATGAAGATCACGTCTTTGAGCGGAAACGGCTTCCCCTTGAGGCGCAGCGTTTCCATGATCTTCTTCAGGTTGGAGCCGTCGATGAACTCCATCACGATGAAGAAGCTGTTGTCGGACTTCCCGATGTCGAAGACGCTGACGATGTTCGCGTGCGACAGCCGCGCGCCGAGACGGGCTTCGTCGAGGAACATCCCGATGAAATTCTTGTGCGAGGCGAGGTGAGGCAGAACGCGCTTGATCGCGACGCGCTTCTTGAACCCCTGGACGCTCGTGGCCTCGGCAAGAAACACCTCGGCCATCCCCCCAGCTTCAAGTTTTTCGATCAGGTTATATCTCTGATCGGCCATCCTCCCTCGTCACCCCTCCGCGAAGCGTTCTGCCATTGTCGTTTGCGGGCGCCGTGCGGGTCAAGGAAGGGATGGTCATTGACACCGTGTCCCTGCGGCGCTTGACTGCCAGCGTGACCCGCTCGAACAAACCCCTTCGAATCGCCCCCTCGGTGCTTTCGGCGGATTTTGGCCGCCTCGGGGCGGAAGTCCAGGCCGTCGACCAGGCCGGCGCCGACTGGATTCACGTCGACGTCATGGACGGGCGATTCGTGCCCAACATCACGATCGGGCCGCCCGTGGTGAAGGCCGTGCGCGCCGCCACCGACAAAGTGGTCGACGTGCACCTGATGATCGTCGAACCCGAGAAATATGTTCAGGCGTTTGCCGAGGCGGGGGCCGACGTGATCACCGTCCACGAAGAGGCGAGCACGCACCTTCATCGCACGCTCCAGCAGATTCGCGGGCTCGGCAAGCGCGCCGGCGTGTCGCTCAACCCCCACACCCCCGCGAGCGTGCTCCAGCACGTGCTGCCGGACTTGGACCTGATTTTGGTGATGAGCGTCAACCCGGGCTTTGGCGGGCAGTCGTTCATCCCTTCGGCCAACCACAAGCTCGCCGCGCTCCGCACGATGATCGACGAAGCCGGGCTCGACATCGACCTCGAGGTCGACGGCGGCATCAAGCCGGGCACTGCGCGCCAAGTGGTGGAGGCCGGGGCCGACGTGCTGGTCGCCGGCAACGCCGTGTTCACGCACGACGACTATGCCGCCGCCATCGACGCGCTCCGAAAGGACGCGGCGTGAAGGATGACTCCGCGCTGACGACCGTCTTTACGCAGGAGCGTAAAGCCACCAAGCGCAAGCTCCGCAAGAGCCGGCTGGTGGTCGAAGACGGGCCCGAAAAAGGCAAGCGCCTCGACATCGCGAGCGAGCGCGTGACCATCGGGCGGAGCGTGATTTGCGACGTGGCGCTCACCGACGACGCGGTGAGCGGCACCCATTGCGAAATCATCGCCACCGAGGCGGGCTTTTTGCTGCGCGACGTCGGCTCCACCAACGGCACGTGGGTGGCGGGCGTGCGTGTGCGCGAAGCGTGGCTCGAGCCGGGGATGCCGCTTCGGGTCGGGCACACGGTGATTCGGTTCGAGCACGGGCCGGGGTCGATCGAGATCGACGTCAGCGGGCGCGAGCAATTTTACGATTTGATTGGGCACGGCGTGCGCATGCGCGAAATCTTTGCCGTGCTCGAAAAGGTGGCGGCTTCTGATTTGACCGTGCTGGTGCGCGGCGAAACCGGCACCGGCAAAGAGCTCGTGGCGCGTGCGATTCACCGGGCGTCCAAGCGCGCGCAGCGGCCGCTCGTCGTGCAGGACTGCAGCGCGATCCCTGCGAACCTCATTGAGAGCATTCTTTTTGGGCACGAGCGCGGGTCGTTCACCGGAGCGGCCGACCGCAAGCGCGGCTGCTTCGAGGTGGCCGACGGGGGCACGCTCTTCTTGGACGAGATCGGCGAGCTCGACCTCGGGCTTCAGCCGAAGCTCTTGCGCGTGCTCGAAACGCGTGAGGTGCAGCGCGTCGGGGGCACGCGGATGATCCTGGTGGACGTGCGCGTGATCGCAGCCACTAACAAAGACCTCCGCCAGATGGTCAACGAAGGCACGTTTCGCGAAGACCTCTACTATCGCCTGAGCGTCGTCCAGGTGGATTTGCCGCCGCTCAGGGAGCGGCCCGAGGACATCCCGGCGCTCGCGCTCCAGTTCCTCGAAGACTCGGCCAAGCGCGGCCCGCGAGGCGAAGGCGCGCACTTCACCATCGCCGACGACGCGATGATCAAGCTCCAAACCTACCCGTGGCCCGGCAACGTGCGCGAGCTCAAAAACACCATCGAACGCGCCGTGTCGCTCGCCGATGGAAACGAGCTCGGCACGCAGGATTTGATGCCGGCCTCGCGCAAGACGCCCCCTTTGGTGTTCCCCGGCGGCACCGCCGAACAGTTCGTCGAAAACGAAATCCCGTTCAAAGATGCGAAATCGCGCGTGGTGGACGCCTTCGAGGCGCAGTACCTGAAGGCCGTGCTCGACAAGCACGGCGACAACATCAGCCGCAGCGCCCGGGCGGCCGGGCTCACACGGTACCATTTGCGTGAGCTCGCGAAGCGGTACGGGCTCCGGGGGGACACGACGCCGGATGACGGGGACGATCAGAGCTGAGCGTCCCGCCGCCGGCCAGTTTTCGTGCGGCTATTGAAGCTCGCAGTTCCAGCTACCGTAGGTACGGTAGCCCGCCCGCACCGGCACGCGCATTTGCGTCGGGGCGTCTCCGGGCCAGCCCCAGGACACCACGCAGGGATCCCCACTGCCGCCGAGCTCGAAGGTCTGCACGCCATCGGTGACCGACATGAAGCCGCCGTCGCCGAGCGGAAGGAGATAGCCGAGCCCATTGTAGGGACCGGTGGCGGCGTGCTCCGTGCCGTACTCCCCCGTCGCACCGTCGAAGTAGAACGAGTCGCCCACCTCGTTGCCGGTGTCGCCCACCGCGGTGAACGTCACGCCTCCCGCCATGTGCGTCGGGAACCGCACGAGGCCCACCACCCCTGCGGTTGGCGGATAGCTTCCGCCGAGCTGCCGCTCCATGACCTCGGTCATCTGTTCGTGCGTGTAGATTCGTCGAACCGTGATGAGCTCTGCGTCGTCGTTGCTCACGTCACCGAAGATCCAGGGCGCGTAGCCCTCCTTCTCTGCGGTGAAAGCGATCTCCTGATCGACCGGGACGTCGATCAGCGCCACGCCGACCGCGTCGCTCAGAGCACAGTTATCGGTGTCGGCCTGGCATAGCTCGACCCCCTCGACGTTGTTGGACGTTCCCGCCGAGTCGACTTCGGTGAACCGAATCCCGACACCGCGCGTCGCGTCGCTGCCGCCGGTGCCGTTCATGCCGCCGGTGCCATTGCCGCCGGAGCCGGCCTCGCCGACGATGCCGGCCTCTTCGGAGCAGCCCAGCAAAGGAAGCGCGCAAACTGCAAACGCCACCACCCAGTGAAAAAGAGTCGATCTCATGACGACCTCCCCGATGCGAAGCGAGGACGCCCGAGCGTCAGGCGAACGGGACGCGCTGAGGCGTCATCGCGAGTTGTGTGAGTCCCCAGCAGGATATTCCAAAAACATGACTAACTGTACTCCCTTTAAGGTGACCCCCTATCGAGGTCGCTCCGTAAGGCCCGCGGCGTCTATGATGGAGGCATGCGTGGGGTCGTATGGTGGGGTTGGATCGCGTGTCTCGCGCTGCTCTTCTCGCGCTCAGCTCAGGCCGAAACCGAGGTTGGCCAAATCGCCGTGCCGGCGCCTCACTGGGCGCAGTCGATCGAAGTCATCGATGACGGCGCGCCGGTGATGCTCGAGCCCGATAGCGAATCGCGGCGGCGTGGCACCGTCGGCGCAGGCACGCGGCTCGGGTTCACGCGGCGCGTGTTCGGCAACGGCTGCTCCACCGGTGTCTGGTACCAAACCGCCGACGAGCTCTACATCTGCGAAGCGCACGTCAAGCCGTCCACTGCGCTGCCCGGGCCGCGCATCGACGAATGGACCGGCGGCGAGCGGCTGCCACAGCGCTACGCGTTCATCCGCTTCGACGGCACGCGCGCGTATCACCATCCGAGCGACTACTTTCGAAACGACTACGTCGAGGCGCTGAGCAAAGGCTTTGGCATCGTAGTGACCGGCGAGACCGTGTACGAGGGCGTGGCGTTCGTGCGCAACCGGCGGCACCAGTGGATCGAAAAAGGCTCGGTGCACTTCGTGAAGGGGAGCCCGTTTTCAGGCGTGCGGCTTGTGCCCGGCGCGCCGCTCGACGTCGCGTGGGTGGCGCCGCGGCCGGGGAAGCTCTTTGAAAAGCCAAGCGGGCGCGTAGAGGCGCGGCTCGACAAGCACACGCGGGTGAAGGTGATCGGCGCGCGCGGGGCGTGGACGCAGGTTGAAAAAGGCTGGGTTCGCACTTCGGAGCTCGCGCGGGCGTCGCTCGTGCCTCCGCCCGAAGGCGTCGAGCCCACCGACCGCTGGATCGACATCGACATCGAGCAACAAGTGCTGGTGGCGTATGAGGGCGCGACGCCGGTGTTCACCACACTGGTCTCCACCGGCCGCCCCGGCAAAAAGCTAGAAACCCCGCTCGGCATCCACCAGATTTGGGTGAAGCTCGACTACACCGACATGGACGACATCGACCGCACGGACTTACCGGCCAACTACTCGATCCAAGACGTCCCCTGGGTCCAGTTCTTCAAGGGCAGCTACGGCTTCCACGCGGCGTTTTGGCACAACGACTTCGGCCGCCGCCGCAGCCACGGCTGCATCAACTTGTCCCCAAAAGACGCCCGCACCCTATTCAACTTCACCCAACCGGTCCTCCCCCCAGGCTGGAACGCCATCCTCCCAGTCCCCGAAGACCGCCCCACCACGATCAACATCCACTAATTATATAGGGGACAGTCCCCTTTTTCCGTGGTGAATCGGCGCCGAATCGCCGCGTCAAAGGCGACAGTGAGAAGTCTCGCCCACGCGTTCCTGATCCTCGCCCTGGCCGTCGGCATGACGACCACCGCCCGGGCCGACGTCCCGAAAAAGGGCGCGCTCCCCGGCAGCGTCTCCTATCGGCATAACCCCTGCGCCGAATACGTCTCCCGCGCTGGCCCGCTGTCGGGCGTCATCATCTCGCCGATGGTCGCGGGTGGCGGCGTGGGCTTGGCCGTGGCGGGAAGCCAGCGACGCCAAGATGGCTCGCTCACCGGCGCCGGCAAAGGCATGCTCGCGGGCGGCATCGTCATGGCGGTGACGGGGCTGGTAGGGGCGATCGTGAGCGGCAAACGCCTTCGCAAGCGAAACGAAAGACGGAGGCAGCAGCTGCTGCTAGGCTGCCCGCCCTACTAACGTGCCGACTCGTTTTCTTGGAATCTTTTTCGCAGCCGCTTCGATGACGCTTGGCTGCAGCAGCGCCAGCACCGCCCCGGTGAGCGAGGCGACGGTGTCGTTCGAAGAGGCGATGGGGATGTGTCGCGAATACTGCGACGCCGTCACTGACGGACCGAGCTGCGAGGATTTCGCCGGGTCTCGCTGCTATGACGTGTGCATGGCCACCTACGGACGTCGTGCGATGCTCGGCTGCGACGTGTTCAGGCAGTGCGACCGCCGCGGCCAGTGCCTCGAAGAAACCATGTGGGCGTACTTCGGCTGCCCCGCGAGCGAGGGCTGCAACGACACCGAAGGCCGTTGCGACGACGCCACGCAGGCTCTCGAGCGATGCCGAGCCCAATGGGAAGACGAAACGCCAGCGTGGTGTGAGGAGAACTGTCCGGGGGGCTGTGAAAGCGAGAGCGAGTATCCTTTTGGCTTCGGGCGCTCCTGCTTGGTGACGTGCGAGCGCGGTTCCGATTGCCGGCCGGGCTCGGACTGCGACGGCGATTTCGGGCTTTGCGTCGCCGAATGCCAGCGGCTGCGAAATCCCGACGGCACGACAGGCATCCGCGGCTGCGGGCCCCTCGCGAGCTGCGACAACCGAGGCTGCTGCCAACCGCGTTCGGGTTTGAGCCGCGACCAAACCGGCAGCTACTGCGACCCGCCGTAAACGACGCAACAACGCCCGCGACCGTCCGATGACGGTTCATGGTGTTCGCCGAGTACGTGCTGCTGACCGGGGTCGTCACTCTGACGGCGGGGTTGGCGCTGTACGGGCTCGGCGTGCCGCTCGTGCAGGCGTATTTCCTCACGAAGCTGTTCGTTCTTTTACCAATTCCCTGAGAAAGGTGGACCTCATGCAGCCAGAAAAGCGCGTCACCAAGAGCCTCGTCGACGACCAACGCGGCCTTACCACGGTGGAATACATCATCGTTCTCGGTCTCATCGCCGTCGTCGGAATCGCCGCGTGGCAGCAGTTCGGTGAAACCTTGATCGGCGAGGTCGAGGCGGCTGACGGCTACATCGCGGACGTCGTTCAATAGGAGGCGGTGCGGTGAGCGCTCTCGAAGCGACTGCGGCCGCGTGCGCGCTCGGGATTGCCGGGATGGCGGCCGTTTGTGATTGGCGCCGTGGGGAGATTCCCAATTGGTTGACGCTGCCGCCCCTCGTCGGTGCACCGATTGGATACGGTCTCGCCGTTGACGCGAGTCACGTCATGTCGAGTCTGGCCGGAGGCGCTCTCAGCGGACTCGTGCCGTACCTGCTGTTCCGCACCGGCGCGATGGGAGGGGGGGACGTGAAGCTCCTTTCTGCGCTCGGGGCCGTCACCGGGTTCAACCTGTTCGCCGGGATCGAGATTCAACTCGTTGCCATGCTGGTCGCGTTGGCGAGTGCGTGCGCGATGCTGGCATGGCGAGGCAGTCTGCTCAGCACGCTCGGCAATGCTGTCGTGGTCGCGCTTGGCCCCACGCTTCCGCGGTCCTGGCGGCGCACGCGGTGCGACGCGCTTGCCACTCCGGTGAGGCTCGGCGGCTCGGTCTTCGTCGCCACCGCCGGTTTCTCGGCGCCACATCTGCTTCTTGCATGGGCGCCATGAAAAGAAACCCGTCAACGCGCCCTTCGCTATCGGCCGACCGACGGGGCGTTGTCTTTCTCGAGTTTCTCATCGCGTTCGTTCCACTCTGGGTCTTCTTTCTCTGTCTGATCCAGCTCGCGTTCGTTTCGTACGCGGATCTCGTCGTCAAGCATTCCGCCGATTCGGCCGCGCGATCGGCTGCTGTCGTTCTGCCCGACGACCCGAGCGAGTACGGCGACGAGCCCGAGCGCAGCCTCGATCCCAATCGAGTCACCCGCTCTGATTTGGAGGCCGCGCTTTCCCGCGTGGGCTCCGTTCTCGGTCGAAGCGCCGCCGCAGTGCCAATCGCTTCGCCGAGCTCAGGCGAGGCTTTGCTGAACCTCGGGCGCTCTCGCCTCAACACGGTTCGCCTTGCCGCCCACGTGCCTCTACTCCCGCTTGCATCGCTCGGTTTTCGCTACGGCTCGACGTCGAGCATCGCGGCTGCGCTCGCGACCGAGCGCGGCCTGGTCAGTGCGTTGCTCTACCAACCGCTTCTTGTCGCGTTGACGTTTCCAGGGGCCGACGCCGGCATCGTCGAAGGACCTGAGATCACCGTGCGAGTCACCTATGCGTACCCGTGCGTGGTTCCGGTCGCCCGTCGAATCCTCTGCGATTCCTTCGGTGAGCTCGGCTCTCAGCATGGGTTGGGTCGGGCACCGGTCCCCATCGCGCAGCGCATCCTGCGGGGTCGCTTTCGGCTGATTCGCCGGGAGTCGACCCTGATGATCCACGACGCGCCGTACACCTACCAGATAGAAGGCAGCGGTCGGTCATGAGCGCCCCACCCATCAGCTCGGATGTAAGAGGGTCGATGATGCTCATCTCTCTTTTCATGGCCTTGTTCGGCATCGGCGCGCTCTACTTCATCGTCGGCGTGGGAGACGCGGTGATCTATCGGCGCATCATGCAGGACGCCGCCGATGCCGGCGCTCAATCCGCTTCTGTAACCGCTGCGAAGGGCATGAACCTTCACGTGTTGCTCAACATCGTCATGGCCGTCACTGCCGGGATTCTGTTGGTGATTCGCAGCGTGGAGGTCTTGCTTGAAATCGTGCTCGCCATTCTGCATGCGCTCGCTTCATCGGTCGTCCTTGCCGCGAAAGCTCTGCCGCTCATCGGCGTCTTGACCCCGGCGGAGCAAACGGTCGAGCGCGTCGGCGATGCCGTCGAGGAGTTCGTCCGCGTGGCGCACGACGCGCTCGACGTGGCTCACGACGTCGTCCAACGCGGGTATCCTGCCTTGGCGCAGGCAAGTGCAATCGACGTCATGGTCTCCGAGCGGGCTTACGAGCCCCCGGTCGTGGCGGGATTCGTCGTTCCGGCTCTTGGCCCGAGACTCCCCGACGGGGGCCGCGGCCTGCCCGTGGAGGATGACGACTTGGGGCTCCCGTGTGACCGGGCGGCGGACGGGCTCTCCAATCGGCTTTCCAACGTGAGCTCGAAGGTCCCGCGGTGGCTCTTGCGGTTCCTCGGTGGCGCGGTCGGTCGAGCACTTCGACTCGGAAAACGAAGAACCTGCGCCGAGCACATCGTCGAACCCCCACGTCGAGTCGTCGCCCAGCGCGAAGATGAGTCCCGCGTGTGGCTCGGTCACGAGGAGTTTCAATACAGGTCGTACGACATCGGTGAAGACCCAACCGCGGCCGAATGGCAACGAGGGGCCCGCGGGGTGCGGATCGCTCGAGGGGGTCGGGACGACGGCCGAGATCGCGCTGCTGCTGCGCTTTCCCTGGGGCGCTTCGGCTTCGCTCAGTCCGAGTACTACTTTCACGGTGTCGACGGCCCGTCGCAGTGGATGTGGAAGCAGCGCTGGCGGGCACGGCTTCGTAGGTTCCGAATCCCTCGCAGTCGAGTCCCGCGAGAGATTCTCGGCGCCTGCGCGGGCGCGCGAGGTGGTGTTGCGGTCTCGGGTCTCCCGGGGCTGTGCGACGTCGTCCGCGACTTCACTCTAAACGCCGTGTCGGCGCATTGAGTTCGATGAAGACGTCTACGAGCTCCATCTTTCGAGACCAAACCGGCGCAGCCATGGCCGAGGCGCTCGTCTGCTTTCCGGTGTTCGTAGCCGTCCTCGTCTCCATTCTTGCCGCGCACGGCATGTACGCGGCCAAGCTCGAGGCGAAGTCCCGCGCGCGCCGGCTCGCGTGGCTTCAGGCGGACGCCGGTGGCTGTCCTTCTTCGAGCTGCCGCAGCGAGGAGTGCGCGATTGCAGCAAGCCAGGTGAGAGACGGCGACCTACGGAGAGCACTCGCAGTGAGCGAGGACCGCTTCTCCGTGAGCACTCTGGTCGGCGAAGTACGAAGTTTCTTCTTGGGCGCCGTGACACACGGGCTCGGATTTGCGCGTTCGAGGATGCCCTCGGGCATCGCAACTCGGCTCGGCACGCAGTCCGGCGTCACTACGCTCCCCTGCAATACCACTGCCCGCCAATCAGAACGAGGCGTCAACGTTCTCGAGCACGCATGTCGAGCGGGTCTCGCGACGACGGAGTATGCACGTGAAGTCTGCCGTTAGAGTCGCGCCCTTCGGGGCCTCTGTCCGGCCCGTCCTACGGACGCTCGTATTTTTCGCTGGCCTCTTCATGGCCTCTTTCGCGCCTCTCTTCGTAGCCGCGGAGAACCCGCTCCGTCTTGCGCAGAAGAGCGCTGATCCATTCACGGGGCATCCCGGATTTCGCGCGGAGGGTGCCCGGCGTCTCGCTCTAAACGGGGCTGAGCTGTGGTTTCGCACCGAAACGCTCGATCAGTCGCTCGAAGCGGTGTTGACGCACTACCGATCCATCTGCGGCGTGCGGGCTCGCATGCCGCTACGAGCGTCCGGGCACGTTGCGTGTGTCGGCGCGGCGAGCGACGAGTCCCTGCCTGGTCTCGTTCGAAGGTTTTCGTCTTTCGCACGAAGCGGCGATCTCGCGGACCTCGGTGGTCTTCGTTTCGCACTCGTGCGCAGGGTGCTCACGCGCGACGGACCGGCGGCCTTCGTGCTCACGATGTGGACCGACTCGTCTTTGCGTATCTCGTCTCTGCTTCCGCCGAGGGAAGGCGATGCTCCTGGCCGTGACCCTCAGTCGATGCCTCGCCCTCGCCGCTCGCAGCGGGTCCTCTCCGCCTCGGAGGTCGGTGCGCCGAGCGGCGTGTTCGTGTATCGCGTAGGGCGGCTTTCGCCTGAGGCAGTCGCCGTGTTCTACCGCCGCGAGCTCCCAGCGACCGGCTGGCGGCTCGTGCACGACTCGTCGTTGACGTCGTACTCGATCGACGAGGCTCACGTCGTGTCAGCCGAGCGCAGAGGTGTCCTTCTCACGGCATTCTCGCATCGATCCGAAGTTTCCGGTGTCGTTCTCACCGTCCTCACCACCGAGGAGCCATCGTGAGCCTAGGCCGTTCGCGCTCCGCTCTAGTCGCGGCTCTGTCGGCCATGCTCCTTGGCTTCATCTTGCTCACCTCGTACGTGCGCAGGTTCCAGCGGGAGGCGACCGGGGGAAGGCCCATCGAGCTCCTCGCGCTTCGGCGCGACGTATCCGCAGGCGCCACTCTCTCCGAAGACGCGCTCATCGTTCGAACCCTGCCCGAGGGCTACCTCGAAGATCGACAGGTGCTCGCCTCGGAATTACCCAAAGTCCTCGGCGTACGCGCCGCCATCGATTTGCGTTCCAGTCAAACGCTCCTTTGGACGGACCTCGCCACCGCCGAGCGTGAGCGCGCTTTGCTTTCGGGCCGGATACCCAAAGGAATGAGAGCAATGACCTTAGGCGGTGTCGGACGCCGCGAGATTGCTCACCTAGCGAGGCCCGGGGACCGAACAGACGTGCTGCTCACGCGCGTGAAGCCTGGCTCGGACGGTCGATTTGTCACCATCCCGCTCCTGCAAAACCTTCTGATTCTCGCCGTTGGCGACGACGTCACCGGCAGGGAGCTCGGTTCCGCTAGAGCGCGGGCGGATTCGGTCACGTTGCTGGTCACGCTCGACCAAGCGGGTCTTCTTGCCCACGCCCGCCGCGAGGGGGCGCTGAGTCTCGCGCTGCGCAACGGCGACGACCTCGAGATCAACGAGACGCTTCCAGAGACCGACGACTCCGATGTTCTCGAGCTCGAAAGACGAGCGCGGCGACAAGGCCGTCTGCCCATCGAAAGGATCGACTAGTGGGAAGGGGCTGGCCGCGAACCGCCGTGTGCGTCGTCCTTCTGCTCGGGGCGCCTGGGCGCCTTGCGTTTGCAGATCTGGCCGTCTCGCGCCCCATCGTTCTCCGAGTGGGCGAACAGAGAAGTCTCTCCGCACGAGGTGTTCGCAGCTACTCCGAAGGCGTCCCAGGCATCGCGGACGTGCGCGTCACCCGCGACCAAAGCCGATTCGTGATCGTCGGCCGCAAGGCAGGCACGACTTCACTTCTCTTAATCAGGGAAGACGGAACCCAGGCCCAATACGACATCCGCGTCAGCGCATCCGACCGCGACGCGCTCCAGGGTCGCGAAAACATACGCATCGATCTCTATTTCGTGTCCATCCAAGACCGCTACAGCCACCAGATCGGTCTCAACTGGCCCGGAAACATCGGGAGCACGATCACGCCCTCCGAGGCGGCCATCGCAATCACCGGCGGGAGTGGCCAGGCCACGCAAAGCGCGTTCCAAATCCTCCCGCAAACCTTCCTTCCGAGCTTCGACCTCGCTCAGGCCAAGGGCTGGGCCAAGATGTATCGCCAAGCGACGCTCGTCACCGCGAATGGCACCGAGGCGATCTTCACGTCTGGGGGCGAGTTCAATGTGCAGGTCCAGAACAACCTCACTGTGAACGTTCAGGCGATCGAGTTCGGCACCAAAGTCAGCGTTCTACCCACCTACGATTCTCATACGGGACGCATCCAACTGGAGATCGTTGCCGACGTTTCCGATCTAGAAGCGCCGCGCGGCATCAGAGGAATCCCTGGCCGCGTCACCTCTCACGTCGAGACACTCGTCAACTTGGAGCTCGGGCAGTCCGTTTCACTTGCCGGCATCAGGGCACGCACCGAGCGCAGAACCAAAGAAGGGCTCCCAGGCCTCGCACTGGTGCCGTTCATTGGCGCTCTCTTTGGCAGCCACGGTCGTCAGCTCGACGACGAAGAGTCGTACATGCTGGTCGTGCCGTCGGTCGTGGAACCCGTCAGCATGGCGCAGCGCAATCGCGTCGAAGAGGCACTCCGTGTCTACGAGGGCTTTCGCGGCGGCGTCGATTCACACACGCTGCTCGATCATCCGCGCGTAGGTCAGCAGGAGGGCTCCAAGTGAACGCGGCCTTTTCCATTTCGGTGCGAGAGCTCCATGGAGGCACGAGTCGCACCGTGTGCGTTCCGCCGACGGAGGCCATCAAGATCGGACGCGACCCCTCCTGTCATGTCGTTCTCTCTTCTTCGGCGGTCAGTCGTTTCCATCTCGAGGTGGAGCTGACACCGAACGGCCTTCGGGCCATCGACACCTCGGCGAACGGAACGGTCCTCGATGGGCGCATGGTGCGTGCGCAGAGTCGGCTCTTGTCTGAGGAGCAGGAGCTGCGCGTCGGGCCGTACGTGTTGAAGATCGAAGCGGTGCGCCGTGCGCAGTCCGAGCCGCCTTCTCCAGCGCTGAAGCGGCGCATCCACCGCGCGCTTCTCGATCATCTCGACCTCGCCTCGCTCGAGGCGGGCGACATGGCAGCCGAAGCGCTCCGTCCACGCGTGACCGAGGCCCTGTTTCGCATCGTCTCCGAGCTTGCACCGCGCGCTTCGGCCGCTGAGCTCGTCGAAGAAATGACCAACGAAGTGCTTGGCCTTGGCCCGCTCCAAGCGCTCCTGGAAGACGATTCGGTCTCGGAGATCATGGTTGTCGACCCTGCAACCATCTACGTGGAGCGCCACGGCAAGATCACAGCCACCCCCTTTCGCTTCATGGACGACGAGTCTTGCCGCGCAGCCATCGAGCGCATCGTGACGCCGCTCGGGCGCCGCATAGACGAGAGCACCCCGCTCGTGGATGCCCGCCTGCGCGATGGTTCGCGAGTGAACGCAATCATCCCGCCGCTCGCGGTCCGAGGTCCCTGCATCACCATTCGAAAGTTTGCATCGCACCGCCTCGACATGCGTCGACTGACCGACAGCAGCGCTCTCAGCGATTCGATGGCCACCTTCTTGCGGCGGTGCGTGGCTGCAAGAAAGAACATGGTCATCTCGGGCGGCACCGGGAGCGGGAAAACCACGCTCCTCAACATCCTGTCTTCCGAGATCCCGGCGGATGAGCGCATCGTCACGATCGAGGACGCGGCAGAGCTTCGCCTCGATCAGCCTCATGTCGTTTCACTGGAAGCGAAGCCGAGCAATCTGGAGGGCGCTGGGCACTACACCATCCGCGATCTCGTCAAGAACGCCCTGAGGATGCGTCCCGACCGAATCATCGTGGGCGAGTGTCGAGGCGGTGAGGCCATCGACATGCTCCAGGCGATGAACACCGGCCACGAGGGGTCCATGACGACTACACACGCCAACAGCGCCGAAGAGGCGATGAAGCGCATCGAGACGCTGTGCTTGATGTCTGCACTCGACGTTTCACCCCGAACGGTGCGCGAACAGATCGCGTGCAGCGTACACGTCGTCGTGCAGCAGACTCGCTTCTCCGATGGTTCTCGAAAACTGACCTCCATCACGGAAGTAGGTCGACTCGGTGACGACGGCGAGTTGGTTCTCCGTGACGTCTTCGTGTTCCAAAGAACAGGGACAGGCCCCTCAGGCGAAGTGCTCGGGCTTCATCAAGCCACTGGGTATGTGCCGAGCTTCATCGGCGAATTCATCGCTCAGGGTCTCACCGCCGAAGGGGAGTATCTTTGATGCTTCAGGCGACGATGGTCTTTACGGCGGGCTCTGCTTTGGTTGCAGGCATTGGGCTCTTCGTCTTCACTATCTTGTCGACGAGCCAGAACCTCCCCGAGCGGCTCCTCGGCCGATACATCGCCAGGTTGGAACGCCACGTCGGGTTTCTTCTTCTCCCACGCTCTGCGACGTGGGTTGCGCGAGTCCAGATCGTCGTGTTTCTGTTTCTGTTGGTCGCGTCGACGTTGTCGATGAGCTGGTTGCCGCTCGGGCTGGCAGCCATCGTCGCGGCGGCTCCCGTTCTCGTTCTGTCGAAGTGGCACCGGGAGCGGGTGTCCGAGCTCGAGGGGCAGCTCGACACGTGGCTTCTGATGCTAGCCAACGCGCTCAAGGCAACGCCGTCCGTCGGCGAGGCCATTCGGTCGACGATCGCGCTCGTGCCGCCCCCGTTCAGCGACGAGATCGACCTGCTGGTCAAAGAGCTCAAACTCGGAGCTCCTCTCGACCGAGCCATTCGAGCGTCTGCGCGCCGCATCAACAGCACGGTCATCTCTTCTGCGTTCGCAACCATCGTGGTAGCGCGCAAGACCGGCGGTGATCTTCCGTCCACGCTGGAGCAGGCGTCGGCTGCGCTTCGCGAGGCTGCGCGCCTCGAAGGGGTACTCCGCACCAAGACCGCAGAAGGGCGAGGTCAGGTGCTCGTGCTCGCGTCTGTCCCATTCGTCCTTTGCATCATGATCGCGTGGCTCGATCGAAGCTGGTTCGATCCGATGCTCGGGCACCCGCTCGGGCAGGGGATCTTGGTGGCATGCGCGCTGGCTTGGTTGGTTGCAACGGTGTGGGCCCATCAAATCGCAAAAGGGGGTACGTCTTGATTCCGCATGAGGCACTGCTGGCAAGCGCCTACTGTTGCGTACTGGCCGGCGTCTTCCTCTTCGTCTTGCAGGTCGCGGTAGTACCACCCGCACCACGACCGACTCTCGGCGCGCGAGGGCTCGCGCGTTCTCGAGCTATGATTCGAGCGGGTCTCTTCCCTCTCGCCGAGCCCTGCATTCGAGCTGTCGCAGCCTGGCTTCCGATCGGCTCGTCCAACCGGCTCTGGCAACGCCTCGACCAAGTCCTGGACAGGTCCGGCAACTACCTGGGCCTCTCGGGCCAAGAGCTGATCGCGTCCTGCACCCTAGCGGGAGCCGCTGTAGGGTCTATTTCGTTCGCAATCCTCCACGCTTTCGAGATCCCGGTCGGCTTGTCAGTCATTGGAGCCTCCCTCGGCACGCTGGCACCCTGGCTACGCGTCGTCGCAGTTGCTCGAAAACGAGCTCGAAGCGTCGACCAACAGCTGCCCTCCGCGGTCGAGCTCGCAGCGATGTGTATGGGCGCTGGGCTGGATTTTCCGGGCTCGCTTCGCCAAATCATCGACAGCGCGGCGGAGCCCGACGAACCGATCTTCGAAGAGTTTGCGCAGATTCTCCGCGAGCTCGAGCTTGGCTACACCCGCAGACGCGCGCTCCAGGGGTTTGCTTCGCGCGTGCCCACGGCTGCGGTGCGAGAGCTCGTGAACAGCGTCGCACAGGCGGAGGAGAAGGGTACGCCGCTGGCAAGCGTTCTCACGATACAGTCGCAGACGCAGCGCCTTCGGCGGAGCGTTGCCGCCGAGCAAGGCGCGTCCGCGGCAGCGCTCATGCTGCTCGGCCCCATGACTTTGATCTTCGTGTGCGTGATCGCGCTGCTTCTCGGTCCGGTCGTCGTTCGTTTCATGACCGGAGGGCTCGGCCCGGTATGAGCAGCACTTCGAGATTGACGACGAGGTCCGTGGGCGGTTCGCTGCTCGTCGTCGCGGTCGCGCTGACGATCGTCCTCTCAACCGGCGTCCTCGAAAGGACGTCGGTGTCCGGTCCGGTCGCTCGTGGCTACCCGCCCCTCTTTCCCCAGTCGCTTCCTTGCCCGCGGCCGTTGGGCGCCGGGCGCTTCGCGAGTCGTCTCGAAGAAAAGGCACGCCTCAGACAGGACCGCTATCTCTACAGTCCAAGCGACGGCATCCTGGCGGTCCGGCGCTACTTGGAGGCCGCGGCCTGCTACCGGGCGGCGGGCAGGCGCGCCGAGTCCGCGAGGGCGGACAATGCGGCCAGTCGGCTGTCCGTTCGCGTCGACGCCGACTACGCGGCTGCCCGGCTCAATCTGTCGAACGCGCTCGAGCGAGAGCAATGGAGAGCTGCGCTGCAGGAGCTCCGCCGCCTTCGTTCGTTGACTCAACACGTGGAGGCTCATGCATATGTCGATTGGCTCGAAGAGATCGGCGGACGCTTGTCGGTGCGCGCATCGAGTGCGCCGTAGTCCCCAACTGTCCCGCATCTTTGTGATCGGCCTGCTTCTTGCGGCGGGCTGCCATCGGACGACGCCTAGCACCGATACGGGGCTCCAAGCTGCGCTCGCCGTGCTAGATGCCCACGATCTGTTTGCCCTCGGCCTCTCGCATGCGGCAACAGGTGACTTGCTGCGCGCAGAGCAGTATCTCGTTGCGGCGCGACAGCGAGGATTCCACGAGTCGACTGCGGTCTTCTGGCTGGTCCGCGTGTGCGTTGCCGCAAGCCGGTACGAATCGGCGCTGCGTCACGCGTCCGACTACTTGCAGCGCCACCCCGCGGACTGGCCGCTGGGTCTGGTCGTAGCAAGCATCCATGATGCGCTCGGTCGCGCGTCGCGTGCCCGCACGGAGCTCGAACGCATCGTCGAGGCTATCCCCGGCGAGTCCCTTCCCCACTTCCGTCTTGCGCTGGCGTATCTGCGCGAAAAAGACGACAGAGCCCGGGCGCATCTCGAGGCGTATCTCCTCCTCGAGCCCAACGGGGCGCACACCGTCGAGGCGAAGTCGCTTCTCGATTCGGACGCGATCGAAGGGACGCCGCGGTGAGACCGCCAGACGACGTCTTCAACCAAACGGTTGCTTCGCTTCTCGCACCCGTCACCGAGCTGCTCGCCGAAGACTCCGTGAGCGAAATCATGATCAACGGGCACGAAGAGATCTACATCGAGAGGTCTGGTTGTCTCCAAAAGACGAACCATCGTTTCGCGACGGACCACAGCTTGATGTCCGCGCTTCGGAACCTGGCGCAGTTCGTGGGCCGTGAGCTCGATGCCAATCGACCGGTTCTCGAAGCACGCTTACCCGATGGCTCACGAGTCCAAGCAGTGATTCCGCCGGTCTCTCCGCTAGGGCCGGTCGTCTGCATTCGGCGCCCTCTCCGGCATTCGGTGTCACTCGACATGTTGGTCGAAGGTGGGTCGATCGACGCGCAAGCCGTTGCGCTGCTTCGCAATGCGATTGAGGACAGAGACAACATCGTGGTCGCCGGCGGGAGCGGCTCTGGCAAGACCTCCCTTCTCGGCACGCTCGCCCGTCTCGTGTCTCCTCGTGAGCGAATCGTCGTCATCGAGGATTCTCGAGAGCTTCGCCTCGGGCTTCCCCACGTGGTTCAGCTCGAGGCGCGCCCCGGGGACGAAAGTGGTCGCGGCGCCGTCCACATCAGGGACCTGGTTCGCGCGACGCTTCGCCTGAGGCCAGACCGAATCATCATTGGCGAGATTCGTGGGGGCGAGGCTCTGGACCTCATTCAGGCGATGACGTCCGGGCATCGGGGCTGTCTGTCCACGGTCCATGCCACGCTTCCGCTCGATACCTTGAGCCGTCTCGAGACGATGGCTCTCATGTCCGGCGTCGACGTGCCGCTCTCGGTCTTGCGTGTCCAACTCGCCTCCGCGGTCGATACCATCGTGCAGGTCGAACGCGGTTCGGACGGATGTCGTCACGTGACACACGTTGCGAAGGTGCGGGGTTTCGATGCCGGTGTCGGATACGGTCTCGCATTGCTCTACGAACGCAACGAGGGCGAGAGGCGCTAGATGAGCTTACCTCCTACGCTGATCATCGACGATCGTCGCGAGGACCGCACCGAGGTCGACGCTCGCCCCAGGCGTTCGCGGCATCGTGTCCGGTTTGCGAGAGCGCTTCATCCAAGCTTGGGGAGTGTCGGTACGGGCATCGCTCTGATGCTTGCTGTCGGGTCCTCCGTGGTGGTCCATCGTCAGTGGCGCGTCGTCGAGAATCTAAGAAAGGACGTCGCCGCCCTCGAAGCGCCGCTTGCTGAGGCTCGTTTGCCGCGCGCCGCGCGTTCTCCCGAGCCAGCGAACCGCTGGGCGCGCGAGGCCCCGACGAGCACACCCGAGTTGGGAATCGAACAGCGCGGCCTGCTCGAGCAGCGTGGTGCCGACCTCCTCGCCGCGAACGACTTCGACGGCGCCTTGGGTGAGTACCGTGAGCTCGCGGCACTCTTCCCTCGAGAAGCGTGCTTTCGAGACGTCGTCGCCGTTCTCCGAGCGAAACTCCAATGTGGTTCCAAATGCCCATGAGCCGGGTGATCCACAGCATGTTCATCCTCGGGTTTGCGGTCTCCTGCCAGCCATCTGAGCCTCGCGCCTTCCAAGTCCCCATGGGCTTCCTCGTCGAATCGGATCCAGGTACGAGAGTCGCGGGGGCTACGGTATTCGCCGGAGCTCGGGCGGTTGGGGTGTCAGACGCAAGTGGGTCTCTGTCTGTAGACGTTGCGGTGACGCCGGGGGAACCGGTTCTCGTCGATGTTCGTTGCCCTGCAGGTTTTTCTAGGCTCGGCGAACCCAAAGTGATTACGGCCAGCCGCTTCGGAAGGAAGGACGCAGGTCAGCCGCGCATCGAAGTCACCCTTCGTTGCAAACCGGAGCAGCGAGTTGCCGTCTTCGTGATCAGGGCCGGCGTTGGGCAGCTTCCCATCTTGCTTGACGGAAAGCGGGTCAGTACGACCAACGACTTCGGGGTGGCCCACTTCTCGGTGAGGAGCGCGCCGGGCACGGAGTATGCGGTGACGTTCGACACGAGCGGTACGCCCGAACTCAGGCCGCAGTTTCCCATTCATCATCGGGGTCTGGCCGACTCCGACGAGATCTTCGTGTTGACGCAGGCTTTCGAGACTCCTGCGAGGACTCGAGGGCGAGGTGTCCGCCGCCGAAGAATCACCAAGATTGAGTAGACGTCGCGCCGGTACTATAAGCGCGGGATGGGTGAGCGGGTGGACGTGGTGGTCGTGGGGGCCGGGCTGTCGGGGCTGTGTGCGGCGCGGAAGCTTCGTGCCAATGGCGCTTCGGTTGCGGTCGTCGAAGCGCGCGACCGTGTGGGTGGGCGCACGCGCACCGAGCCGATCGGGCAGGGGCTCTTCGATGTCGGCGGGCAGTGGATTGGGCCCGAGCAGACGCGGCTCCATGCGCTTGCGCAGGAGCTCGGCGTGCAAACGTTTCCGACCTACGTGAAGGGCAAGAAGGTGCTCGAGGTCGAGGGGAAGATTTCGACGTACAAGCGGTCGATTCCGTCGATGTCGATTCCGAACCTGATTCAGATGCAGGGGGCGCTCAGCTATTTGAAGCGCATTCGGAAGCGGGTGCCGCCTTCTGCGCCGATGTCGGCCGATGGGGCCGAGGAGCTCGATGCGGAGACACTCGAGACGTGGCGCGGGCGGTTCGTGAAGTCGAGCAAGATCAACGGCGTGATGGACGCGGCGATTCGCACGATTTTCGGGGCGGAGGCGCGCGAGATGTCGGCGCTCTATTTTTTGATGTACCTGAACGCGGGCGGCGGGCTGCTGAACCTTTCGGAGGCGACCGGCGGGGCGCAGCAGGATCGGTTCGTGTCCGGGGCGCAGTCGATTTCGGACCAGCTCGCGGGGGCGCTTGGCGATGCGGTGGTGCTCGGCACGCCCGTGCGGCGGCTCGTGCAAAGCGGTGAAGGCGTGGACGCGGTGTCGGACGCGCGAACGGTGGGCGGGCAGTACGCGATCGTCGCCGTGCCGCCGACGCTTGCGGGGCGCATCGAGTACGAGCCCGGCGTGTCGGTGGAGCGCGACCAGCTCACCCAAAGATTCGCGATGGGCGCGGCGGTGAAGGTGCTGGTGACGTACCGGCGCGCGTTTTGGCGCGACAAGGGATACTCGGGCGAGGTGGTCAGCTCGGACGGGCCGCTCAGCATCGTGTACGACAACACGTCGCACGACGAACGGCAGCCGGCGCTCGTCGGGTTCGTGGTGGGAAGCCAGGCGCGGCAGTGGTCGTCGCAGCCAGAGTCCGACCGACAGCGGCGCGTGGTGAATGCGCTCAAGCGCTACTTCGGCGACGACGCGGGGGACATCCTCGAATACCACGAGCTCGACTGGGGCGCGGAGCCGTGGTCGCGAGGTTGCCCGGTGGGGGGGTTGCCGCCTGGGGTTCTCACGCATTCGTTTGCGAACCTGCGCAAGCCCGAGGGGCGGATTCACTGGGCGGGTACTGAGGCGGCGACGGAGTGGATCGGGTACATGGAGGGGGCGATCCAGTCGGGGGAGCGTGCGGCGGATGAAGTGTTGCGGCGGCTTTGAGAGCTGACGTGACTGAGCTCACTGTGTGGACGCGGAGTTTGGACCCGTCTGCCCCACCCCGCCTCCCCCACGCTAGCGCCTAGGCGTGACGGCCACTAGCACGTCTTTGCTGGCTGGGGTGAAGCTGTCGTCGGCGTAGCGGTCTAGGGGGACTAGGACGTTGGCTTCCGGGAAATACGTGGCGATGCAGCGGCGGGGGATCGGGTAGGGGACCGCCGTGAACCGGGGGGCGATGCGGGAGCGGCCGCCGTAGTCGTTGGTGAGGTCGACGAGGCTGCCGGGGGCGATGCCAGCTTCTTTCATGTCGTCTTCGTGCATGAACACCACGCGGCGGCCGCCTCGGATGCCGCGGTAGCGGTCGTCGTTGCCGTAGACGGTGGTGTTGTATTGGTCGTGCGTGCGCACGGTCATCATGCGGAACATGCCGCTCGGGATCGAAAGATCGGGGGCCTCGTTGACCGTGAAATGCGCCTTGCCGCTCGGCGTGTGGAACTTGCGCTCGCGCGCGCCGTTGTAGAGGTGAAAGCCGCCGGGTTTTCGCACGCGCTCGTTGAAGCTTTCGAAGCTCGGGATCGTTTTGGCGATCAGGTCTCGAATGCGGTCGTAGTTCTCCACCAGCCAGCACCAGCTCACCGGGGCCTCGGGGCCGAGCACCCGGTGGGCGACCTGCGCAACGATCGCCGGCTCGCTGTGAAGCTCCGGGTGCGCTGGCTTTCGGTGCCCTTCGGACGAGTGCACCACGCCCATCGAGTTTTCCACCGTGACGAACTGTGGGCCGTATGCCTGCTGGTCGATTTCGGAACGCGCGAGGCACGGCAGGATGATCGACCACCTGCCGCGAATGAGATGCCCGCGGTTCAGCTTGGTGCTGACATGCACGATCATGTCGCAGCGCTGGAGCGCGCGCGCGGTGCGCTCGGTGTCCGGCGTGGCCTGGAGGAAGTTGCCGCCCATGCCGAAAAAGAGCTTCGCGCGGCCGTCGAGCATCGCTTGAATCGCCTCCACCGTGTTGAAGCCGTGCTCGCGCGGCGGGTCGAAGCCGAACACCGTTTGAATGCTGTCGAGGAGCGCTTTTGGCGGGCGGTCGTGAATGCCCATCGTGCGGTCGCCCTGCACGTTGCTGTGGCCGCGCACCGGGCATGTGCCCGCGCCCGGGATGCCGATGCTGCCGCGCATCAGGAGGAAGTTGACGATCTCGCGC
>CAJIBU010000101.1_pt1 | contig 52392 bp, 47 predicted proteins | sample 9199451 | NCBI WGS metagenome assembly CAJIBU01 (sample SAMEA7708315, study PRJEB35096) | sediment metagenome | biome: marine neritic benthic zone biome [ENVO:01000025]; feature: sediment [ENVO:00002007]; material: shallow marine sediment [ENVO:03000034] sea grass bed [ENVO_01000059] ... | reverse complement strand
TCCTGTCCGACCGTGAACCCAAAGACCCCGCTCCAGCCGTTGCCGCGAACGCTGAGGTCGGTCGTGAAGAGCGCGATCTTGACGGGCTGGCTTTCACCGCTCCGGCCGCCGTCTTGATAGTGCGCCGCGATGCCGAGCCGGATGCCAAACGGAGTGCCCCGGCGCACGTTGAGCCGGTTGAAGCCCGCAAGCCCTCGCTCGCCCCAGGCGTATTTGGCGCGCACGGTGACGGCAAAGTCCGCCTTGGCCGGGTCCCGGATCTCGGTGAACCCCGTACGAAGACCGTTCGAGTAGCCGAGGTTGATCGCAAAGCGCTTGCGGAGGTAGGTGAACATCACGCCGGCCGAGCCGCCGGGCGAGTACACGTTGCTCATGATCGAATAGTCCAAGAAGTAGATGTCGTGCGGATTGATGAACGACTCCGCCACGAGCTCTTGCATGAACAAGCCAGCGCGCAGCCGAAAGTACTTCCACTTCAAGTCGATGAAGGCGCGCTGGAAGTCGAAGTCTCCACCGGCGACGACACCGATTCGCATTACGAGCGCCACGAACTCGGTGAGCCCGATGCCGAGTGTGAACCGGGCGCGCGCGACGTCGAAGCCCTGCGTCACCATCTTGTCCCGGATTCCCGTTTCGGGGTCCGTTGGCGGTTCCGTCCGGTAGTTGACCGTGTACCGAGCCTGCAGCAGGCCTGATAGCGAGATGAAGAACCAGTTGTCGACGGCCACCAAGAAGCCTTGGTCATAGACGACTTTCACGTTGGAGGTGTCGTCTTGCTCGGCCCCGGGTTTCTCGAGCTCCGCTTCCTCGTCGGGCTCCGTTCGCGTCGGGTCCTCGACGGGAAGCGCGCCTGCCGTGGGCTCCTTCTTCTCGGCCTCCGCTCCGGTCGTGTCCTCCGGCGTCGTGGCAGGCTCGCCGCCGGCCTCGTCGACCTGCTCGTCCTCCACGCGGAGGTCGTCCCCGCGGGGTGGTTGGTTCGTGGGGTCTTCGAGCGGAAGCCCCCCTGCAGTGGGCGCTTCGGGCTCCGACTCCGCGCCCTTTGGCTTCTCCACGCTGGCGTCCTGTGCGCGGGCCACATGGACCGAAGCCAGCGTCAGAGTTACGAGCATCATCGATGTAGCGCGCGCGTTCATCAATCCTGAGCCGCGCTAGCGTTATCACACCTCCGCGTTTCGGAAAAAGGGGACAGTCCCCTTTTTTTGGCCCCCGAGTCAGCGCTGAAAGGGGTAGATCGAGCCGAGGCGCAAGAGCTGACAGAGGGCGTCCAGCGCGGCCCGCGACTCCTCCAAAAGACGCGGATCCGCTAAGTCGGACTCGCCCAGCCGGTCGCGGTAGTGCGCTTCGACCCAGGCGGTCAGTCGTTCGTACAGGTCCTCGTCGAGCAGTGCAGCCTGGTTCATGCGACCGAGGTCGTCGTCGTCGAGCTCCACTCGCAGGCGAAGGCAGGCCGGGCCGCCGCCATTTCTCATGCTTTGCCGGAGGGTCACGATTTCGACGCGTTCCAGGAAATCCTGCTCGTCGAGAAGCTTCCGGAGAAATCGCCACACCGGCTTCGAGTCTCGGCACTCCCGTGGGGCCACCAGAGCCATGTTGCCGGATGGCAAGGTGACGAGCTGGCTGTTGAAGAGGTATGTTGCGACCGCTTCGTCGAGGGTGACGTCGTCCGCGGGGACCTCCAGCAGTCGTATTTCCCCTGGCGCTTTGGCCCTCAGCTCATCCTTGACGGAGGGTTGCTCGTGAAACGCGAGCTCGTGGAAGAGGAACGCGTTGCGATGCCCCACCGCGACCACGTCGTTGTGAAAGGCGCCCGCGTCGATCGCGTCCGCCGACTGACGCGCGAAAACCACGCGCGAAGGCTCCACCCCGTGCAGACGCGCGACCGCCAGCGAGGCCTCTAGAGTTTGCCGCGCCGGATAGCGTCGCGGCCCATCTGCGACCGGCGCGTGGCTGTTCCGGCCGTAGACGAAGAGCTGGAGTCCCGGACCTCCCTCGCTCCACGCAAAGCGCGAATGATTGGCCGCGCCCTCGTCGCCGAAAAGCTCGACCGAGGGTAGTGGGGCGTGGTGGACGAAGCGCGCCGGGTCTGGGAAGACCGCGCGCAAGATGCGAGCCGTGGTCGGCGCCTCGATCGAGCGATGGAAGTTGCTCCGAAGGTTTGCCGGCGTGAAATGGGTTTTTCCGTCGCCCGAATCCGCGCGTGGGCATACCGTCGCTGCGTTCGCCGCCCACATGCTCGAGGCCGAACAGCACGCCGCGAGGAGTCGCGGCTCCATCCGCTGTGTTTCCTGAAGCACCTCGCCATCGGTCCCGGAGAACCCGAGCTGACGCAAGACCTCGACGGCAGGTCGTGCGTGCGGCGGCAGCACTCCTTGAGGTACACCGAGATCATGAAGAAGCTTCATCTTGGCGAGCCCTTGCTTGGCGGCTTCCTTCGGGTTCGAGACGCCGTGAGCGCTTCGCTGCGATGCGATGTTTCCGACGGAGAGACCGCCATAGTGGTGTGTGGGCCCGACGAGGCCATCGAAGTTGACCTCGGTCACAGCGTCATCCCCGGAGGCAGCTCGGCGGGTAGGGTGGGCACGTCCTGTTCGAGGGATGCGATCGGATGCGCGCAGTAGTCCGCCGCGTAGTACGCGCTTGGCCGGTGGTTGCCGCTCATGCCGACGCCCCCGAACGGAGCCGCGCTGCTCGCCCCGGTGAGCGGCCGATTCCAGTTGATGATGCCGGCGTTCACGCCACGAAGGAAACGCTCCCAAAGAGGCCGTTCGCCACCGACGAGCCCCGCCGCGAGCCCGAAGCGGGTAGAGTTTGCCACGCGCACCGCCTCGTCGAAGGTCTCGTAGCGAATCAGCTGAAGGAGCGGCCCAAAATGCTCTTCGTCCGGCAGACGCGCGACACCGGTCACGTCGAGCAGCGCGGGCGAGACCAGGCCCGTACCATGTTCGAGCTTCTGCATCGGGCACAGCGCTTCGGCACCGAGGTCGAGCAGCCTCGCCTGGGCAGATAGGAGATCATCGGCGGCCCGCTCGGAGATCACGGGGCCCATGAAGGGTTGAGGGTCGTCGTCGAATCGGCCGACGCGAAGCTTTTCGGTCGCGTCGATGACGCGCTCGACCAGTGCGTCGCCGGCGCGGCCGCGCGGCACCAGCACCCGCCGCGCGCACGTGCAACGCTGTCCGGCGGTGACGTAGGCCGATTGAAGAATCAAGTAGGTGCACGCGTCGATGTCGCTCGGGTCGGCGACGACGAGCGCGTTGTTGCCGCCCATCTCGAGTGCCAGAATCGATTCTGGCTGCCCGGCCAGCGCACGGTGAATCGCATGACCCGCGCTCGCGCTTCCCGTGAACAAGAGACCGTCCAACCGGTCGTGCTCGACGAGCCGCTTCCCGACCCCGCGCGCCCCTTGAACGACCCCGAGGCAGCCGTTCGGTAGGCCTGCCCGTTGCCAGAGCTTTGCGAGCTCCACGCTGCACCAGGGCGTGTGCTCGCTCGGCTTGAAGACGACCGTATTGCCGGCCAGCAGCGCGGGGACGATGTGGCCATTCGGCAAGTGACACGGGAAGTTGTACGGCCCGAGCACGCCGAGCACGCCGTGAGGCGCGTGCCGAACCACCGAACGAGCGTCGCCGAGGTCGCGCTCCGCTACGCCGGTTCGTTGCCTGTAGGCCTCGATGGAGATCCGTACCTTGCCAGCGACCGACGCCACTTCGGTGAGCGCCTCCCACGTTGGCTTCCCCGTCTCGAGCGAGATGACGCGCGCCAGTGCTTCCCGGTGTGCCTCGACTTCGCGAGCGAAATCCAAGAGGCAGCGCTCGCGTTCGGTGAGCGGCGTGTTGGACCAGGCTTCGAAAGCACCACCCGCGGCCTCGACGGCCTGGTCGAGCTGCGCCTGGCTCGCTTCGCGACCCGACCATACGACGCCACCTGTGGCGGGGTCGACCGACTCGAAATTGGCGCCTTCGCCCTCGATCCACGCGCCGTCGATCAACAGGTCTGCCATGCCGCTACACCTTCAACACCCGGATTTGATCGCCGTCGCCGACATCGAGTCGACGAGCCGTCGACGATTCGACCGAAACGGCGCCCGGGGTTTCGAAGCTCGCGGAGCCGAGGCAGCATCGGAACGCGCGGTCCGAGGTGTTGCTGAGCAGCGCGCGGCTCTCGTTGGCGGAAAGCGCACCGATGCGGACCCGCAGGCGCTCGCTTTCGCGCACGGCACGGATGTTTGCACGACGGCACTCGACCGCTGGCCCCGCGTCGAAGATGTCGACGTAGCTTTCGTAGTGAAAGCCCTCAGCCTCGAGCAGCTCGAGCGCACGCCGGCTGTTCTCGTGCGGCTTTCCGATCGCGCTCTGCGCCTCCTCGGGCAAGAAGAGCACGTAGATGGGGTGTTTCGGCATCAGCTCGGCGATGAACGACTTGTTGCCTGCCCCGACCAAGTGATCGGCGGTTGGAAAATCCATCTCGAAGAAATGCTGTCCGAGCCCATCCCAAAAGGGCGAGCGGCCGCCGTGGTCCGAGATGCCTCGAATCTCTGCGATCACTTTGTCGGCAAAGCGGTGCGGGAATTCGGCCATGAAGAGAAAGCGGGACTTGGAGAGGAGGGTGCCGAGGCCTTTGCCACGGTGACCAGGAGCGAGAAATAGAGACGTAAGCTCGGCGCAGCCCGTGTAGTCGTTCGACAGGTAGAGCGCCGGGAGCCTTCGGTGAATCCCGAGCTCCCGCGACGCGTGCACCTCGATGCCCACGCGGTAGTTGTAGAACGCCTCCACGAGCCCCACGGCGCCGCGGATCGCGGACATCCCGACGAGCTCACCGCGCTCCGAGTCCTCGAGCACGAAGAAGTACCGCTGGTCTCCGGCCTCGCTCACCTCAGCCGCGAACGACGCCTCCGACTGCGCGAGGCGTTGAAGCAGCGTGTCCCGATCGATGGCCAGTGACGTGATACCGGCACGGACCTGCGCGACGAGACCCTCGAGCGCCTCGACGTCCGACATCCGGGCAGGCCGAATCACGTAGTCCATTCTCTATATGATCGGCGCGCAAGACGCTGGGTGCAAACACGAGACGGGGCGGATGGACGGGGCGGAAAGAAACGGGACACGAGACTCCGTCGAACGGGGCGGCCTAGGGGCTCGCGTGGGGGCGGCGGGGTGGGGATGAAGGGCCCACGCGGCGGATGACCGGATCGGTCGTTTCGTACCCGAGCGAGTCGTACATGTGCCGAACGGACCCGCGTGCCCCACCCCGCCACCCCCACGCGAGCGCCTAGGCACTCGGAACGTCGACTCCGCCTCATATCCCGTTTTTTCCGCCCCTCCGTGCGTCCCAAATTTGATAAAGGGGACAGTCCCCTTTTTTCGGCAACCACATCCAAGTCAGCAGAAAGCACACGTCGCCATCCGCACCAAGTCTCGGCAAGACGTGGAAGCCACCACCCGCGAGCCCGAAGGGCGAAGCCCGGCGCGAATGCGCCGGCAAGCCGAGCGAAGCGAAGGCGCGCGAGGGAGGATTACGGGTGGGGGTGGGCGGGGCGGTGTTAACAAAACCGGACCACGTGCCGGATCCTGCAATCAGTCAGTGGCAGTGGCAGTGGCAGTGACAGTGGCAGTGACAGCGACAGTGACAGCGACAGTGACAGTGACAGCGACAGCGACAGTGTCAGCGCTAGCGGCTCACGTCAGCGCTGCTTTGGCACCCAGGCCCAGGTCATTTCGCAGCGAACGGGTTCGTTGCCGGTTTCGTCGGTGACGCGGCAGGGCACGAGGACGTCGCCTTTGGGCTCGGTGGCGATCGCTTGGCGCTGTTCTTCGTTGAGCCACGCTTCGGCGCGCATCGCACCTTTGGCCCGCTTCAAGTAGTCGATCTTCGCCGTCTTGATCACCGGCACCGCCGTGTCCGGGACGTTGAGCCCGACGACGAAGCCGGTTGCGCTTTCCGCGAGCAGGCCCATCGCCATTGCGTGCACGCCGCCGATGTGGTTCTGCACCTTCTTGCGGTTCTCGACCGACACCACGGCGCGGTCGGGGGTGAGCTCCTCGATCTTGAGCCCCGCCGTGCCGACGAACTTGACGGTGCGACCGATCGCGAGGGTGACCGCCTGCTTTCGAAAAGGGCCGGCAACCCCCTCGATTTTGGAGATGGTTCTTGCAAGCCGGTTGGGTGCACTGCTCATCCGCCCCGTGTACGCGGGCGAAGGCGTCTTTTCAAGGTGTGGCGTTTCGTGAGAGGCTCCTCGCGACTGCTCGAAAGGACAAGTCGATGAACTCACTCGAATGGCTCGCGGCTAGCGCCGTGCTCACAGCGCTCTTCTGGGTGCCCTACATCCTCGAACGAATGGCGTCGCTCGGTGTCATCGGGGCGCTCAAGCCCGTCGAGCCGCAGGACGAGCTCGAGCAGGCTCTCTGGGCGCGTCGCGCCAAGCGGGCGCACTACAACGCCGTCGAAAACCTGGTCGTGTTCGCGACGCTGGTCCTCGTGGCGCACGGCCTCGGGAAAGCCGACGCGCCCACCGTGCTGACCGCGACGCAGGCGTTCTTTTGGGCGCGTGTCGTGCACTTCCCGGCGCTCACGCTCGGCTGGCCTGGCGTTCGGACCGTCGCCTTCCTCGTCGGCTTCGCCGCGCAGGTCGCCGTGGCCGTCGAGATCTTCATGTGAGGAGGCGCGCTACTCGGCGGCTTCGAGAAAGACTTCTTCAACCGCGGTTTCGGGCTCGAGCTGCTCTTCCAGCAGGTCGGCCCACGCTTCCAAATAGGCGACGACGTTTTCACGCCGATGGTGAGGGAAGTCTTCTTTGTGCGTGCCGAGGCGACGGCGAACCTGGCGATCGGTGAGCCGCTCGAGGTGGCCCACGTCGTCCGCAGTGAGACCGACCGCGTACATCTGCTCGAGCACCTCATCGAGCGGCGTTCCGGTGACCGTGCAGGCCCCGACGTTTTCGGGCTCCCAGGCGCCCTCGTCGAGCGCGGGCCGATCGCCAAAGTCGAAGTTGGGAAAGGGCCTCGTGACCAGGTTTCGCGCCTGGCCCGCCCAGTCGCCCTCGCGGCGCATCGCTCGGCGCTGAATCTCGGCCGGCCCAAGCCCCGTGATGGTTTGGGCGAGGTGTCCGCAGTTGCAGTGGGCAAAGCTCGACCAGCGGTACGTCACCTTTTCGCGACGAAGGCGTGCCGCGGTCTTGCGAAGCGCCACGACCAGTGAAGTGGATGCGTACGCCATGAGGAGAACTCTAGCTCCGCCCCCACGACGGTCCACCCGTCAACCCCACGAAACGCTGTCCACGACACCCCCCCGCGCTCCCGCTGACACTGACGCTGGCACTGCCGCTGACACCGGCCCTGCCACTGCCACTGACCCTGCCACCGACCCTGCCACCGCCCCCGTCACCGTCCCGCGCGCACTAGCCTTCCCGGCCTTGCGCCGGTCAGCGTTCCGTTTTCGAGGACGGTTTCGCCCTTGACGAGGGTCGCGGCGTAGCCGCGCGCGTGCTGCATGAGCCGCTGTCCGCCGGCCGGCAGGTCTTTGAGCATCGTGGGGGGCAGGAGCTCGAGGTTGTCGAAATCGATCACGTTGATGTCGGCGCGCTGGCCTGGCGCCAAAAGACCGCGGTCGGTGAGACCGATGAAGCGCGCCGTGTCGTGCGCCTGCATCTGGATGATGCGCTCGAGCGGGATGTGGCCGCGCTCCCGGTCGCGGGCCCAGTGCGTCATGAGAAAAGTCGTGAAGCTCGCATCGCAGATCGTGCCGACGTGTGCGCCGCCGTCGCTCAGCCCGGGCAGAGCAAGCGGGTGCGTCAGCATTTCGTGCACGGCGTCTAGGCTCATGCCGGTGTAGTTGTAGACGGGGAAGTAGAGCAGCGCTCTCCCGTCCTGCTCGATCATCGCGTCGTAGATCAGGCTCAGCACCGGCGCGCCCTGCGCCATGGCCGCCGCGCCGAAGCTTTCGTTGGGGGAGGGCTCGTAGTTCGGTTTTTCGCCGAGTCGGAAGAGCCGCATCGCGACCATGTCCAGGTTGGAAAGAAAGTAATCAGCGAGTGGCGGCAGCATGCTGCCGTCTCCGGCGACTGGGTCGCTCGTCTCCCCGATCATGCGGGCCTTGAGCTCGGGGTCGCGCATTGCGCGGACCCGTTCGTCGAGCGGCAGATGGCTGATCGCCTTGTAGCTCGGGAAACCCATGAACGGGTGGAACGTCGCCTGAAGCCCGAGCATGACGCCGATGCCGCGCGCGCCGACCTGGCAGCGCACCTGATAGCCCTGCTCGTTGGCCTTGGTTGCGTGGTCGAGAATCCATCGCCACTGGTCTGGGCTGTGGTCGCGCTGCATGGTCGAGACGCTCATCGGCCGCCCACCTCCAGCGCGAAGCATCTGCTCGAGCACGCCCCACTCCGCATCGAAATGCTCGTCGCCGTGCAGCACGTTGAAGTCGCTGACCGCCTGGAGCACGCCGTAGCCGAGCCCTTCGAAGGCTCCCGCGATCCCGGCGAGCTCTTTGCCGTCTGCTTCGGACGCCGGTGTCCAGTCGCCAACCGCGCTTCGGTGGTTGTCGCTTCGCCCCGTGCTGAAACCGACGGCGCCGGCCTCGAGCGCTTCGCGAAGGAGCCCGCGCATCGTGGCGATGTCGTCGTCGGTCGCGGCTTCATCGAACACGGCGCGCTCACCCATCACGTAGACGCGAAGTGCGTCGTGCGGCACCTGCGTCAAGAAGTCGATTGCGTGTGGCATGCGGTCGAGCGCATCCATGTATTCCGGAAAGCTCTCCCACCCCCACCGGATGCCCTCGGAAAGCACCGTCCCCGGGATGTCCTCCACGCCTTCCATCAGCTCGATCAGCTTGTCGTGGTCGCTCGGCCGCACCGGCGCGAAACCGACGCCGCAGCTTCCCATCGCGCAGGTGGTGACGCCGTGGATCGACGACGGCGCCAGCTCTTCGTCCCAGCTGATCTGACCGTCGTAGTGGGTGTGGATGTCGACGAAGCCGGGCGCGACGATCGCGCCGCGCGCATCGATTGTCTTTTCGGCGCCTTCGTCACAGCGTCCGACTGCGACGATCGTTCCATCTTTGATCCCGACATCGCCTTCGTAGCGGTCGGTGCCGGTGCCGTCGACGATCGTGCCGCCGGCGATTTTCAAGTCGTACATCGAGGTTCTCCGCGCTTGGAGTCGGCGAATATATCCCAGGAGCCACGCGATTGCAGCCGCGCACGACCCGGCGCGTCCTCCGCTGGGGGGAGGATTCCAGGCTCTCCCTGCATTCCTGAGGGTTGGTGCTCCGAGAGCGTTCGTGTCACTTCTTACTGCATGGATCTCACGTTCAGCGAAGAGGACGAGCGGTTTCGGGAGGAAGTCCGCGCCTGGATTCAAGAAGCCATGCCCGAGGACATGCGTCGCAGAGCGCAGGGCGCCGGCGATTTCGAGGCTATGGACTCGTACGCGTGGCACAAGATTCTCTACGAAAAAGGATGGGTGGCCCCCCACTGGCCTGAAGAGGTGGGCGGCACCGGCTGGGACGCGGCGAAGCGCTTCATCTTCAACGAAGAGCTCGAGCTCGCCAACACCCCGCAGATTTCCGTGTTCGGGCTGTCGATGGTCGGCCCGCTGATCATCAGCTTCGGCACCGATGCTCAAAAAGAGAGGTTCCTCCCGAAGATCCTCAGCGCCGAGGAGCTCTGGTGCCAGGGCTATTCCGAGCCTGGTGCCGGAAGCGACCTCGCGTCACTTCGCACCACGGCCGAAGACGCGGGCGACCACTTCATCGTCAACGGTCAAAAGACATGGACGTCGTACGCGCAGTACGCCAACTGGATTTTTTGTCTCGTGCGCACCGACCCCTCGGTCAAGAAGCAGGCCGGCATCACCTTTCTGCTGATCGACATGTCGAGCCCAGGCGTGGAGGTGAAGCCGATGCTCACGCTCGGTCACACGCCGGCTTTCTGCGACACCTTTTTCGAGAACGTGAAGGTGCCGAAAGAAAACGCGGTCGGGGGCGTCAATCAGGGCTGGACGATGGCCAAGGCGCTCCTCGGGCACGAGCGCACGATGCTCGCGATGATCGGCCCTTGCCGCAACGTCTTGCAAAAGGTCAAACGCATCGCAGCAACCAAGACCGTCAACGGCCGCCCAATGCTCGAAGACCCGGTCTGGCGCGCGAAAATCGCGCGGCTCGAGATGCGGTTTCGCGCACACCTCATGGTCAGCTACCGCGCCCTCGCCGACCAGCAAAAAGGCAAAATGCCGGGCCCCGAGTCGTCGATCCTCAAGATCGTTGGCACCAAGCTCGTGCAAGAGCTGACCGAGCTCGCCATGGAGGTGCTCGGGGAAAGCTCGCTCACCTGGCATAACGAAGGCATCTGCCCGCCCATCGAGGAGTCGATCGGCCCCTACTTCTGCTACGAACGCGCCGCGACCATCTACGGCGGGTCGAACGAGATTCAGCGCAACGTCATCGCCAAGATGATCCTCCAGCTCCCGAGCAGCTGAGGCGAAACGAGGAACCCCATGGATTTCGAGCTCGACCAAGACCAAAGCATGCTGGCCAAGACCGTCGCGGACTTCGCGCGGAACGAGTCACCCGTCGAACGCTTCCGCAAGCTTCGCGACGACGAGGTCGGCTACGAGCCATCCGCGTGGCGCAAGATGGGCGAGCTCGGCTGGCTCGGTGTTCCCTTTCCGGAGTCGGCCGGCGGTTTCGGCGGCACGTTCACCGACTGCGCGATCGTGCTCGAAAACCTCGCGACTACGCTGGTGCCGGAGCCGTATCTCGCATCCGTCGTGCTCGGCGGCATGGCGCTCGCGCGCGCGGGCAACGAGGCGCAGCACGAGGCATATCTCTCTCCGATGATCGAGGGCGAGACCACGCTCGCGCTGGCGTACTCGGAGCCGCAAAGTCGCTACGATGTCGAGGCGGTCGAGACCACCGCAACCCCTGACGGGGGCGGCTACGCCCTTTCCGGCCAAAAGGTCTGGGTGCAAAACGGCCACAACGCAGACCATTTGATCGTCTCCGCGAAGGCGCCGGGCGGTGTGTCGCTCTTCGTCGTTCCGAGATCGGCGCCCGGCGTCACCACGCGAGTCGCCAACACGATCGACGGTCGCAAGGCGGCTTTCGTTCGCTTCGAGGGAGTTCGCGTCGACGAGGGCGCTCGGCTCGGCGACGAGGGCGCGGGCGCCGCGGTGCTCGATCGTGTCATGGATTACGCCGCGGCGGCGGCGGTTGCCGAAAGCGTGGGCATCGCCACCGAAATGCTCCGCCTCACCGTCGAATACCTCGGCACGCGCGAGCAGTTCGGCGTCAAGATCGGCTCCTTTCAGGCGCTCCAGCACCGCGCGGTCGACATGTACGCCGAATCGGAGCTTCTCCGTTCAATCTCGATGGCCGCGATGGTGCGCGCCGATGACGACGACCCGAGCGTGCGGCGCGGCGAGGTATCCGCCGCCAAGCAGCAGCTTGCCACGGGCGGCATCTGGGTGGCGCAGCAGTCGCTTCAGCTCTTCGGCGGCATCGGGGTCACCGATGAGCACGATATCGGCCTCTACTTCAAACGCATCTATGCGCTCAACGCGCTGTTCGGCGATTCGGAGCACCACGTGAGCCGCTTCGCGAGCGACCCGGCGTTCGTCCAAAGCCAGGCGTGAGAAACGCGGCGGCCGACGTCAGTCGTTCACGGTCACTTTGACCATCTGCACCGGAGTCACCGGCCGGTCGCCCGCGCCGGTCTGAGTGGTCTCGATCGCTTTGATCACGTCCATGCCACCCACGACTTTGCCGAACACGGGGTGCTTGGACGGCCCAGGGCTGAACCAGTCGAGATACGCGTTGTTCTTCGTGTTGATGAAGAACTGCGAGCTCCCACTGTTGGGCTGCCCCGTGTTGGCCATCGAGAGCGTGCCCGGCTCATTGGTGAGCTTGGCGTCGGCCGGGTGCTCGTCCTGGATGCAGCCGTTCGGTCCGTTTCCCGTGCCGGCCCTCGGGCTGTTCGGGTCGCTGCTGTGCGGGCAGCCGAACTGAATCATGAAACCGTCGATCACACGATGAAAGTGCAGACCGTCGTAGAAGCCGCTCTTTGCGAGCTCGATGAAGTTGCCTGCCGTAACCGGCATGACGTCGGTGAAGAGCTCGATTTCGACATTGCCGAGCGAGGTCTCGAGAGTCGCGGTTGGGTTCGCCATGCCGAGGGAACTATCAGTTTTCGGAGTTCGCGCCACCCGCGAATTCCACGATCCCGAGGCAAACGCGGACGAGCTGGTCGCCGCCGACGTCGAGCCCTGACAGGCGAAGCTGCTGCTGCGCCGCGTTGAGAGCGAGGTCGAGGCCCTCTGCCGGTTCACCGAGGATCTCGCCCTCGGCCGTGGCGGTTGCGATCGCGGCGCGGGCCTGGTCGATTAGGACGTCGACCTGCAGCAGGTCGCGCGCGGCCGACTCGGGGGCTGTTGCTTCGATCGAGGCGGCGTTGCGCGCGCGCGCGCCGGCAGCGCATGCCGCATCGCGGGCAAGCAGCATCGTCTGCACGGGCTTGTAGCGCGAGATGCCTCCGATCACGTCCTCGGCCAGGTCGGGAAACAGCGCCTTGCCGGAGATTCGCCGCACCGGGGAGCTCGCGGTGTAGATGCCGCCGTCGGGCGCGACGCTGGTCACCGCAATCGACTCCTCGCGGCCGAGCGTGAACGAGCGAAGCTCACCCGTATCCCGGTCGAGGAGGCCGACGCCCACCTTGAGCATGACTTCGCGGTCGGTGACCCGCCTTCCGCCGCCGATGCTGATCGCGATGCCGTTCGCGGCGATCGTGGGCGTCAGCGCCTGGAACTCGATCTCGACGTTCGGGTCGCCGGCAAACGCGTCGAGTGTCGCCGTCCAATCGAGCACGGCCTGGTCCCCGAGGTCGGTGAGCCGAAACACGTCGGTGCGGGTGACGGCGTACACCTCGCCGTTGTCCGGGGATACCGCGACCGACGCGGCCACTGGTGCACCGAGGTCGAAGCGCCAGAGCTCGTTCAGGTCACGGTCGAGCGCGATCACGTTTCCGAGGTTGTCCGAGACGAACACGCGCTCCCCGTCGGGGGTCACGGTGGGCGTCGAGCCGGTCCCGCCGTCGAACTGCGCCGCGGCGAGGACTTCGAACTCGAGCCCACCGCTGCCGTCATCGACCAGGTCGAGCGCGTACACCGCGCCGAGCTCCGAGGCCCCGTCGAGGTTGCCGTCGTCTTCGTCAGGTGCGGTCGCCGCTACGAAGATTCGCCCAGTGTTCGGGTCGATCGCGAAGTAGTTGGTCACGACCGAGCCGCCGCCGAAAATCACGTCGACGATCACCGAAAAGAAACTGAGCCCGCTTGGCGTCTGCCCGAAGACTTCGTCTGCAAGCGCGTCGCTCGAAGTGACGACCAGCTCCGGAAGGCCGACCTCGACGCTCACGGCCGGCGAGCCTGGCACCTGCCCCCGCGGTGCAACGGGTGACCCGGTCTGCCGATCGAAAGCCAGGAGCTCTCCGCCGATTGTGAGTGCGATCACCGAGTCGGTGGGCGGATGATAGTTGAATCCAAACGAGTGCGTGGTGGAGCGTTCGCCCGGCACCACCGGCGGCAGCTCGAGCCCGGTCGGACGCCGCCAGATCTCCGTCCCGTCGGGCCGGAGCGCCATCGCTTCGGTGTACGTGGCGTGATAAATGAGTTGCTCTCCCGGCGTGTCGGGGTCGTTCAGGATCAAGATCGCGCCGCTTCCCGCGTTGCTTCCGTTGCCGACGATGGCCCAGTTGCGCTCACCCGTTTCCGCATCGAGCGAGACGAGCGACACGTCTTCTTGAGGAAAGAGCGGGCTGAAATAGAGGTTGCCCCCGTTGTCGTAGGTCGGGCCTTCCGGGACGTAGAAGCTCGTTTCGGCCACCCAGTCGAGCTCGAGCACGGGCGCGACGGCGACCCACACGTTGTCGCTGTTGCTTGGGCCGACGTGCATCGTCCGAAACCCATCGGGCTGCGGAATGATCGAGAAGTCGAACGCGCCGACGGTTCGCGCGTCGGCCGGGCTCCAGCGCGTGACCCCGTCGGGCAGCTCCGTTCGAGAGGTGGACGTTGGGCTGGACGTCGAACAGCTCGCTAGCGTGAATGAAGCGACGGCGAGTAGCGCCGACGTGCGGACGGTACGAAGGAAGCGCATGAGCGGCCGACCGATAGCACGTTTGCCGAAGCGAAGATACCCGACCGGCTAACGCATTCGCGCCGCGATTGCCGCTGCGGTGCGAACCCCCCCGAGCGCGACCGCAAGCGTGCTTTGCCCGAGCAGCACCGAATCGCCGACGAGGTAGAGACCCGGTGCTGCTTGCCTCGGCCAGAGCGCTTTCGGTCGATAGTGCTCAAAGCCCGCGCGGCGAGGCACCCCTCCGACATAGCCTAGGTGCCGCCCGGTAAACCGCGCGAAGGTCCGCGGGCTCGCGGTCATCTCGAAGGTGGCGTGGTCGAGCAGCTCGGGCGCGCGCGCGCGAATCGTCTCTCGCATGCGTTTTTGAATCGCGGCGATGTAGGGGCCTTGGCTCTCGTCATCGAGCCCTCGCAGCTCGTCCATGGGCACGTGGGTGGACACCGTGACCGTGCGCTGACCCTGCGGCGCCCGCTCGTTTTCGTCGTCTGCGCTGATCGAGCAGAACACGTGGTTGCCCTTCGTGAAGGGCTGCGTTTCGTCACCGACGAGCTGCAGGTGATGCGCGCCGGGTCCGCTCACAGCGGCGCCGTCGACCACCATGTAGAGCATGGCGGCGCCCCAACCCGATTCGACCGACGCCTCGACGTCGCGAAACGAACCGTTCATCTCGGGGACCATGTTGGACAGCGACTGCGGCAACACGTTGGCGACCAACGTTTTCGCGCGAAGCTCGCCCCTGCGCGTGTCGATTCGCCAGTGACCGTTTTCCAGGGCCGCACCGCGAACGCGATTCGAAAACATCACGCGGCCCCCGGCCTGCTCGATCGCGCGGCTCATGGCCCAAGCGAGGCTGCCGATGCCGCCGTGCACGTGCCCGGTGCCCCTGAAGAAATAGTCGGCGGCCGCCATCGCAAACGGAGCTTCCGCGTCCGCAGAGCTCGCCTGCACCGTGATCTGACTCACCGCGTCCAAGTAGATGCGAAGCGGCTCCCAGCCCCGAAGGCCGTGGTGCGAAATCACATCGGCGAGCGGACGACCGAGCCAGCGAAGCACCGGCGCGTAGGTCGCGGTGCGGCCGAGGTGGCGAAAGAAGGCGGCCGTGCTCAGCGGCGGCAGCAGGCTCGGGTCCTCGAACAGCTTCCAAAGGGCGTCGGCCACTCGCCGCTGCGTGGCGAAGAAGGCTTTGACCGATTCGGTGTCCGCGTCGGGCAGCGCGCAAAAACGTTCGACGAAGGCTGTGGGGTTCGGCGGCACCTGTAGAGACCATCGGTTCGTCCGAAGCTCGACCAGAGGGTCGAGCGGATCGAAGCGGACGCCGAGATCCCATTCGTCGTTCCAGCGGGAAAAGAGTTGCCCTTCACCGAGGCCCGAAAACAGCGTCGCGCCCGCCTCGAACTGGTATCCGGATCGGGTGAACGTGCTGGCACAGCCCCCTGGGTACCGAAGGGTTTCGCAGAGCACGACATCGGCGCCGAGCTCGGCAAGCCGCAGCGCGGCCGCTAGGCCTCCAAAACCTGCACCGATGATGACGACGTCGGGGTTCCCCATGCCGTGCTCGCTTCTAGCGCTGTACACCGGAAACGACAGGTCTCGATTCGCTCCGTGGTAGCCTTGGGCGGATGGTTCGGTGGAACGGAGCCGTGGGTTTAGTGTGGATTCTCACGCTGCTGGCCGGGACCCCCGCGACGGCCTCCGCGCATGCGGGGCACGACGCGCATGATGAAGAGGAAGAGCGCAAGGCGCCCCCCGATCCTCGCTCGCTCGAGGCGAGCCAGCTCCCCGCGAAAACGAAGGCGACCATTCGAAAGCCGCCCACGGTCGAGTGGTCGCTTTGGGGCGAGCTCGGTTTTCTCGCGGTCGCGAGCCACATCGTGCAGCTCAGCAACGACGGCACTCGATTCGACTACCGAACCGACGGAGGCCAGGACGTGCTCTTTCCGTTCTTCCGTTTGAGCACCGACCTCAAGTTCAACGGCCGTCACACGCTGATTTTCTTGTACCAGCCGCTGAAGCTCACCGGTGAGACCGTGCTTGCCGAGGACACTGTCTTCGACGGGACCGTGTTTCCGGCGGGCACGCCGCTCAACAGCACGTACGGTTTTCCCTTCTGGCGCGCGAGCTATCTCTACGACTTCCTCCGCCGCCCTGGCGACGAGGTGGCGATCGGCGTCTCGCTCCAGATTCGCAATGCGACGATCGTGTTCACATCGGCCGACGGCACGCTTCGCGCCGACCGCCGTGACGTGGGCCCGGTGCCGGCGCTCAAGTTCCGCGGGCGCTGGGGCTTCGAGAACGGCGTGTGGTGGGGTGGCGAGGTGGACGGCATCTACGCGCCGATCAGCGTCATCAACGGAAGCAACAGCGAGGTCACCGGCGCGTTGCTCGATGCGAGCCTGCGCGTGGGATACGACTTTCCTCACCGGGTGTCGCTGTTCTTCAACGTGAGGTACCTGGGAGGCGGCGCAGTGGGGACGGAAAACAACCCGACGCCGCCGAGCGACGGCTACACCAAGAACTGGCTGCACTTCGTGACCGTGAGCCTCGGCGTCGAGTTCAAGGCGCTCTCGCGCTAGACGCCGAGCTTCTCGCCGACGCCAAGCATCTCGTACAGCCAGTAGCTCACGAGACCTGCACGCGCGGACCAGGCGAGGGTTCGAATCCAGTTGGTGCTCACGAGTGTGCGCCAAGCGTCTTCGTCGAACCCCGAGCCGAGCCGCGCGTGCGCCGGCACTTGGAGAAGAAACGTCGAGGCCCAAATGATGCCGAGGAGGCCGATGCCGAGCCAGATCTGCCAGCCGGTCTGGACGCGAAGTGGCGACCAGAGAAAGGCGACGGCGGTGATCGCCTCCGCGAACATCAGCGGGCCGACGAGGATCGAAATCGCCGACGAGTGGTGCGTGTGAAACGACGGGAAGGATGCCGGGTCGACCTGGGCAAAGCTCGGATACTGCACGAGCTGCACGAACCAGATGATGCCGGTCATCGCCCACGTCGTGGCGACCTGAATGAGAAGGGTCACGCGGGGCTCACCGTAGGGCCACCTCGACTCGGACCGCAACGGCTAGCCGACGAGGCGAACGAGCTCTCCGATCGAGTGCTGGGCCTCGATCGGGTGCCGAAGCGGGGAGGCGAGGTCGATTTCGTAGTGCGTCCGGCGGCCCCGCCGCGTCCGCACGATGACCTCGGCGTCCTCGAGCTCCCCCAAGATCCGATGAACCGCGCGCTCCGTGATGCCCACGGAGTCGGCGATCTCCCGAACCCGCACGTTGGGGTCTCGAGCGATGCACAGCAGTATGTGCCCGTGATTGCTTAGGAAAGTCCAACCAGCGGCCGATTCGTGTTCCGATTCTTCAAACATCTGACTCTTCTTACATAAAACCCAAATCAGGTATTGACAAGCATGAATATAATATCATGTTTCAAATATCATGAATCACGACCCAGCGGTCAACCCGCGCCCGACCCCCCTCCGGCGCGCCAGGCAGCTCCTGGCGCTCGACCGGGAAGATATCGCCGTGGTCGTGATCTACGGCGTGGCGCTCGGCCTTCTTTCGCTCGCCGTGCCCATCGCGGTGCAGTCCCTCGTCAACACCGTCGCCTTCGGCTCGCTCATTCAGCCGCTGATCGTGCTCACCGTCCTGCTCGCCGTTGCGCTGACTGGCGCGGCGATCCTGCGAGCGCTTCAGGTGCGAATCGCGGAGATGCTGCAGCGCAGGCTCTTCGTGCGAATCGTCAGCGAGATCGGAGCGCGGCTTCCTCGCGTGAGCCCGCGCGTGCTTCGCGACGCCAACGGCCCCGAGCTTCTCAACCGTTTCTTCGACGTGTTCACCACTCAAAAGAGCGTCGCGTCGCTTCTCCTCGGCGGCGTCGATGCGGTTCTCATTGCGCTGGTGGGTCTAATCGTGTTGGCGTTCTATCACCCCGTGCTGCTTGCCTTCGACATCGTGCTGATCGCGGGCGCCGTCTTCGTGCTCGTTCCCCTCGGTCGCGGCGGCACGGGCACGAGCATTGCCGAATCCAAAGCGAAGTATGCGGTCGTGGGCTGGCTCGAGGAGATGGCGCGTCACCCGCTTTCCTTCAAGCTGGCAGGCGGTGAAGAGCTCGCGAAATCACAGGTCGAGCTGCTTGCGAAATCGTATCTCGACGAGCGCGACCGACACTTCCGAATCGTCTTTCGCCAAGTGAGGGGTGCGCTGGCGATCGAAGTGATCGCCAGTGTCGCGCTGCTCGCGCTCGGTGGTTTCCTAGTGATCGAGAGGCAGCTCTCGATAGGACAGCTCGTGGCTTCCGAGCTGATCGTCACCGCGGTTGTCGCCTCGATCGCCAAGCTCGGTGGTAAGGTCGAGATCTTCTACGACCTCGTTGCCGCAGTCGACAAGCTCGGCGAGATCCTAGACCTCCCGCTCGAGCGGTCCGGAGGCGAGGTCTTGCCCCCGGACGGCGGCAAGGCGCGCGGGCTTCGTCTTCACGGCGTCACGCTCGACTTCGGTCGAGGGGCCGATCCGGTCGAGCTCGACGTGGAGCTCACGGCGGGCCAGCGTCTCACACTCGACGGTCCGTCTGCGGCCGTCACATCGGCGGTCGTCGACGCGATCTTCGGCCTCGAGCAGCCTTCCGCGGGGGTCATCGAGGTCGACGGTCACGACATCCGGGACCTGGCGCTGTCGGAGCTCCGCCGTCGCGTGTCTCTGGTCCGCGGCCCCGAGGTGTTTCCCGGCTGCATCCTCGACAACCTGCGCGCCGGCAACCCCGCGGTGTCGGCCGATACGGCGTGGAAGGCTCTTCGTGACGTTGGTATCGAGGAAACGGTCAAGGCGCTTCCGCTCGGGCTCAACACGCCGCTCTCGCGAGACGGAGCGCCGCTTTCGCCGGCTCAGACCGTCGCGCTCACCGCGGCGCGGGCCGTCGTGGGTCAGCCCTCCGTGCTCATCCTCGATCGCTCGCTCGATCGAATCGAGAGCGGAGATGCACATCGTATCGCCGACCGGCTCATCAGGAGCTTTCGCGGCGTGCTGATCGTCGTGTCGTCCGACCCGACCATCCGCGCCCGCATGGACCGCCACCATGACGTCAAGACGACGTCCGAGCTCGCCGGGGAGGCCGCATGAGCTCCACGCCGCGCAACAGTCAGCCTTGGAAGGGCTTCGAGCATCGGACGCTGCCGGCGTCGCTCGACGTCCCGGCCCCGAAGCGCGCCGCGACCGTCGCGAAGACGCTCATCGCCGTGTTCATCTTCTTCACGCTTGCAGCGCTCCTCGCGCCGTGGACCCAGAACATCCAAGGCCGGGGGCGGGTTCTCGCGTACGCACCCGATCAGCGTCAGCAGCCGATCGAGGCGACGATCTCAGGGCGCGTGGAGCAGTGGTTCGTGCAGGAGGGCACGCGGGTCGAGCGCGGACAGCCGATTGTTCAGCTGACCGACAACGACGCGTCGATCCTCGACCGGCTCGGGGCCGAGCGCTCCGCGATCGAAGTCCGGAAGCTTGCACAGGCGCAGCGGGTCGAGACCCTCAACACGCGCATCGAGTCCGTCCGGCGGTCTCAGCGGGCCGAGATTCGGGCCTCCGAAGCCGACGTGCAGATCGCGCAGCGTGGCGTCGAGGCAGCCACGCAAGAGCTCGATGGGGCCGTCGCGGAGCTCGAAGCGAACAATCTCAATCTTCGCCGGCAACGCGACCTCTTCGACGACGGGCTGGCTTCCAAGCGCGAGCTCGAGCTTGCAGAGCTCGCAGCTCGGCAAAGCCGGGCGAGGGTCGCGTCCAACCGCGCCAAGCAGAAAGCTGCAAGAGATCGTCTCGAGCAGGCCCGCGCGACGCTCCGCAACGTCACGGCGTCGACCGACGCGGAAGTCGAAGCGGCCCTCGCTGGCATGCGCAGCGCCGAGACCGACGTCGCGTCCACCAACGCAGCGCTTGCCCGCCTCGATGGCGACATTTCGCGACAGAACGCGCAAACGATCAAAGCTCCGATCGCAGGCACGATCCTGCGCGTGGTGGGCCGCCTCGGCGGCGAGCAGGTCAACCGGGGCGAGGTTCTCGCCGTCCTCGTCCCCGACACCGCCGACCGCGCAGTCGCGCTCTTCGTCGACGGAAACGACGCGGCGCTCGTCACCCCGGGAAGCCCGGTGCGCCTGCAGTTCGAGGGTTGGCCTGCGGTCCAGTTCTCCGGCTGGCCGTCGGTGGCGGTGGGCACGTTTGGTGGGCGTGTGGCGTTCGTCGACCCCGCCGACGACGGCCGAGGCGACTTCCGCATCGTGGTCGTGCCCGACCCGGACGACACGCCGTGGCCGGCCGCGAGCTACCTTCGCCAAGGCGTTCTCGCCAAAGGCTGGGTGCTGCTGAACCGGGTGTCGCTCGGGTTCGAGGTCTGGCGTCGCTTCAACGGGTTTCCTCCGACGACCAGCCCCCCGCCTCTGGCCGTTCAGAACGAGGGCGGCTCGTGAGAACGGCGGCGCGTCTGAGCGCAATGCTGGTCGGCTGGCTCACCCCACTGTTTGCGGGGGCGAGCGAAGCCGCCCGCGAGCCGCTCTACTTCGACGAGGTCCGGGCGTCGGTCGAGAGCCACGACCCGCGCATTCGGCAGGCCGTGCAGGAGCTCCGGCAGGCCGAATCCCGAACCCTCGCGTCCCGCGGCGCCTTCGACCCGCGCATCGAAGGAGACGCGAAGCTCAACACCGGTGGCTACTACGACACTCGAAGCGCCGACGTCGAGCTACGGCAGGACACGTCCCTTTGGGGTGCGGAAATCTTCGCGGGCTATCGCGTGGGCCTCGGGGTGAACGAACGGTGGCCGACGTACCGCCCCGATCAGACCCTTTCGCAAGGCGAGGTGCGTGCGGGCATCGAAGTGCCGGTCTGGCGCGGCGGGCTGATCGACGAGCAGCGCGCCGAGCGCTCGAAAGCCATCCAACGCCAAGAGGGGGCCGAGAAAGACGTCGCCGCCACCCGGCTCGATCTCGAGGTGTTGGCCGCGCGGGCCTACTGGGGCTGGGTGAGCGCCGGCCAGAGTCTCGACGTTGCTCGCGAGCTTCTTCGCCTCGCCGAGCAGCGAGACTCCCAGCTTCGCAGGCGCTTCGAAGCCGGGTCGATCCCCGAGTTCGACGTGCTCGACAACGAGCGAATCCTCCTCGAGCGGCAGGCCGTGTTCGTGCAGGCCGAGCGTGCACTCGAACGGGCCACCTTCGAGCTCTCGCTCTTCTTTCGAGACGCGAACGGTGCGCCGATCAACGTCGACAAGTATCGCGTTCCAGAAACGCTCGAATCGGAGCCGCTTCGCGAGCTCGGGGTCGAGCAGGCCGTCCAAGAAGTGCTTTCCTGTCACCCCGAGCTCGAGGCGGCCCGCGCCGAGGTGCGGGTCTCGCAGGTCGACGTGAAGCTCACGCGCAACCAGCTCGCTCCCGAGATCGACCTCGTGTTTCAGTATTCGCGTGACCTCGGCGCGCTCACCGACACCGACCTCGACTTCACGCTTCCTGGCAACGTATTCGAGGCAGGCGTGCAGCTTTCGATGCCGCTTCCGTTTCGAAGCGAGCGTGGACGCGCGGGGGCCGCGAGGGCGGAGGTTGCGGCCCAGCAGGAAAGCGTTCGGCTTCTGTCCGACCAGCTCCAAGCGCGTACTCGTGACGCGGCGTCGGCGGTGGTCGCGGCGCAGGCTCGGGTCGAGCTCACCGACGCGGTGGTCGATACGGCCGCCGCGCTCGCGAGCGGGGAGCGTCGCCGATTCGAGGTCGGGGCGAGCAATCTGATCTTCGTCAACCTGCGTGAGCAACAGGCTGCGCTCGCTCGGGTGCGGTACATCGACGCCCTCGCGTTGGCGGAAATCGAACGCACGCGCTGGGAAACCGTGACGAGAGTCCCGTGCCGCGCGCGATGATCGCCGAGGGGCTACCGCCCGCCACCGCTTTCCCCTAGGTTCCCCCCGTCATGACCAAATCTTTCGGCCACCGCAGGGTCCTTCTCACCGGCGCGACGGGGTTCGTCGGCAGGCACCTCGACGTGGCGCTTGCCGAGACCGACTGGGAGGTGATTCGGGCCACGCGCGACCGCGACAAGGCGTCGCGGCCCGGCTGGACCTACCTCGACGTCGAGAAAGCCGACTCGATCGGCCCGGCCCTCGAGGGCTGCGACGCCGCCGTGTATCTGATTCACTCGATCGACGACACCAGCGATTACCCCGAGCGTGAGGCGCGGTCTGCACAGGCGTTCCTCGAGGCTGCCGAGGCCCAGGGTGTTCAGCGCATCGTGTACCTCGGCGGCGTGGCGCCCAAGGGCAAGGGCTCGCGCCACCTCCGCAGCCGGCTGCACACTGGCGAAATACTGCGCTCGGGGCGCATCTCGACGATCGAGCTTCGATGCGGGCTCATCATTGGCGCGGGCGGCAGCTCGTGGATGATGGTGCGCGACCTCGCCGCGCGACTCCCGGCCATGCTGCTGCCGCGCTGGCTCCAGTTCTCCTCGTGGCCGGTGTGGATCGAAGACGTCGTCGTTGCGATCGTCGCCGCGCTCGACCTTCCGACGGGCGAAAGCGCCTGGTACGACGTGCCCGGCCCGGAGCGGATGACCCACGCCAACTTCCTCTCACGGGTTGCCAAGAGCATGGGCAAGGACCCCAGGCTCGTCGGTGTCCCCGTGATCACACCAACGCTCTCGAGCTATTGGATCGCGCTGGTCACGCGCGCCGACCTTGCTCTCGCGCGCGAGCTCGTCCAGGGGCTGCAAAGCGACCTCGACCCGAGCGGGCCCGTGTTTTGGGAGCTGCTCGACGAGGAGAAGCCGACGGAGTTCCAGACCGCGATCTACCAAGCGCTCGAAGACGAGGCCGCGGCGAGAACACCCACGCCCAAGCTCGTACGCCGGATCCAAAGCCGTCTCGGGGGTCGCGCATAGTGTCTCCGACCGACCGTGCCCGCGGTGCCGTTCTCGCGGCATGCATCATCTCCTTTTGCGTTGCCATGGGCCTTCGCACCGAGCTCAACGTGTGGATCGGCACCGGTGCCGCGGCCTCGCTTTCGGTGCTGCTGCTTTGGTTTGGCGCGCGCCCGACCGCTCGCGGGGTGCTCGGGCCGAACCCTCTCGTCGGCGCTCTGGTCGGCGCCGCCGTTGGCGTCGCGATGTCCGTTGGTGTGTGGGTGCTCTATCCCGTCTCAGTCGATCTCTTGCCCGCGATCGGTGGCGAGGTCGAAACCCTGTACGGCCTGCTGCGCCAGCCGCCCGGGCCCGTTCGCGCGTTCCCGCTTCTGCTTGCGGTCGTGGCCGCTGAGGAGCTCGTTTGGCGCGGCCTCGCGAACGACCTGCTCAGCCCGGCTTTTGGGGAGTGGCGTGCCGTCGCCGGGGCGGCGCTTCTGTATGTGCTTCCTCAAGTCGCCTTCCGCTCGCCGCTCCTGATCGTCGTTGCGCTCGTGTGCGGCCTGGTTTGGGGCGCGCTTCGGGTGCGCACCAGCGGGCTCACCGCCCCCTTCGTCGCCCACGTGGTGTGGGATGTGCTCGTGTTCATCGCGTACCCGGTCGCCTGAGAGCAACGATCAGGAAATCGCGAACGAGGGCTCGACGCCCCTCAAAATGCGCGTGAGGTCTCCTCGAATGGCGCTGTTGCCTACGTGCGCTGCGAGCCGGCTCGCTCCGGGCACCCTTCTTCGAACCCACTCGAACGGAATGACAGCGGCCTTCAGTGGGTAGATCGAGTATTGCCAGAGGTCGTCTGGAATCCCGAGGTCGTCGGCGATCACGTCCCCGTTGAGTGCGCGCGCGAGCCCGTTGTGGAAGCGGCTGACCGCGACCGCGAGCGCCGGAGGACCTTTGCCGCCTGCGTTTTGACCGGGCACGCGAAGAAGCTGCTCCGTGAGCGCGAGCGAGTCGTCGTCCGGGCCCGGCTGAATCAGGCGAAGCAAGTCGGCCATTCTCTTCGTGGAAGCGTAGCTGGCGAGCGAGTCCAGCAGCCACGGGTCCACCCCGCTCAAGTGCCCACAGTAGCGCCACATCGCGAGGATCGCCTCACGTTCGTCCGCGGTGAGCGCAAAGCCGATCCGCTGCGCGCCGTCCATCATCAAGAGAGAGAACTCGAGCAGCGTGCCGTACATGTCGGCCTGGTTGATCGGCACCCCCCATTCCGTGGTGCGCCAAGTGTCTGCGCCGAGGCACGCCTTTCGTACGTGCGCGTGGATGAGACACACGCGAAGCGAGATCTCCCAACCCGGGCGCCCGCGGCGTAGCCCGTCGACCTGGGAGGCCTCGCTCACGAAACGCGCGGTCTCGGCAAGACGGCGCTGCGTGTTGTGGCGGAGCTGCCCAGTAAACGCGAGCGGCTTCACGGCGGCGCTCGAGTGATAGCCGTTGATCAGCGACCATGCGCTCAGCACCAGCATCCCGAAAATGCCGAAGCGCTGGTAGGCGAGGGCGCCGGTTTTCATCTGATCGAAGTCGACCCAGGGCGGCAGGGCCTCGGCACGTTCGAAGAACCGAGCGAGCTCCGGAGGCGGCCCCGAAACCGTGGCGATTCCGAAGCGGAGCGCCTGTTCGAGCTGCGCTTTGGCCGAGTCGCCGGCACGATCGATCCACGCGACCACGTCGTCGGCGACCGGATCGCCCCGCAGGTAGAAGCTGGCGTAGCGGTCCGCGTTGCCGCCGAAGAGTAGACGCGCTTGGCGCTGGTTGACGTACCGAGTCGGAAACGAGTGCTCGTGCATCCTCTTCCAATCTAGGGCGAGCGGAGACTCGGGGCTAGCTTTCGGCGCGTGGGCGCGGCGGCCGCGGGAACAACACGGGTGTCGTCTCGCGGTAGCGGGCATAGTTCGGGTCGTCGCCCCAGCGTTCGGCAGCGCGCTGGTCCAGAAGCGGAATGCCGCTTACGCGCGTGAGCAGGAACATCACGAAGACGGGCGAGATCATCGTCACCCACTGCCACCCCCGAAGCGTGGACGCAGCGATGACCGCGACCCCGGTCCAGAGCACGATCTCACCGAAGTAATTCGGGTGCTGAGACCAGCGCCAAAGGCCAGCGTCGACGAATCGGCCCGGGTGCTCCTCGCGAAACCGGCTCTTCTGGCGGTCCGCGACGACCTCGATCGAGAACCCGGTGACCCATATCGCGAGACCGACGGCGTCTAGGACACCGAAGGGTGCGGGGTTCAACGTGGTGATTGCGGCAAGTGCCGCGCACAGCGTGAGAAATACCCAGAGACCCTGGAGCGTCCACGCCACGAGGAAGCGCGACGCGCTCGGCTTGATGTCGTCGAAGCGTGGGTCCGAGCCGGCCGCTGCGATTCGGCGAAACAGAAAGCTCCCCAAACGAGAGGCCCACACCGCGATGAGCACGCCCAGCAGAGCAGAGCGAGTGTCGGTCGGCCGCGACCCGGCGATGCAGACCGCAGTGACGAGCAGGTACGTCAGGCTGCCAACGAGGTCGTAGAAGCGCTCGGTCTGCCGAAGGTAGGCCGGCACGAAGGCGACCCACTGAACGAGGAACGCCAAGGCCGCGCCGATCGCGATCACCGAGGCGCCGAAGGCGCGCGCTCCGCCCTGGCCGCCGCCCCAGGCCACGGCTGCCGCGACGATCACCGCGACTGCGATCGTGGCTGCGGCTCCCATCACTCGCGAGGTTTTCGACATCGGTTGGCTTGACAGTAGTACCAGGGCGCCCTAGAAATCAATCAAGCAATCGATTTGTAAGAGAACCATAAATGTTTTCGGGCACATATGACCTCGCCCTTGGCTGGGCTGCCGCTCCGGCGTCCATCGATGCGCGCTCAGCGCACGGCGGTTTCGAGGTCGACGAGCTTCTCGCGAATCGATTCCCATTCGTCTCCCAGCAGCTCGAGCACCTCGTCCTGGGCGTCTTTCCAGAGCCGGAACGCGTGGTTGAACGTCTCCAGGCCTTTTGGCGTGAGTCTCGCGTAGCGCTTTCGCCCATCGTCTTCCTCGGTGAGGTCGACGAGCCCGTCGCGCACCAAAGGCTGGATATTGCGGCTGATCGTCGACTGATCGGTGCCGGTCGCGCTGGCGAGGTCGCCGAGCGTCAACGCCCCCGCGACTCGCAGCGCGGAGAGGATCGGCCACTGGGTGATGCGGATGCCAGACGCGCGAATTCGCTGATTGTAGAAGGACGTGAGCGCCCGTCCGGTGCGCCGCACGCGCATACCAACGCAGCCCATCGGCGCTCTGATGTCGATTTCAGCGCTTTCGTCCATACGTACGTATATACAAACGTTTGTCGAAAACGCAAGGACGACGCAACTTCTTGGGCTTTTCACAGTTGACGTTTGGGTTACCGCATTTAAATGCATATGCAGAGAATGGAGTTTCCGATGCCCCAGCCCCCAACGACCTCAGTCTTCGCCGCGGTGCTCGTCGCCCTCCTCGGCGCCACGGGCTGTGACCCCGGCGAGAGTCATGCCGCAGCGGAAGCCCCGCCGCTCGCAGTTCAGACTCTCGTGGTTCAGCAACAGGACGACTACCAGACCCGGCGCCTCTTCAACGGCACGGTCCGAAGCCGTCGCGCAAGCCAGCTCGGGTTCGAGCGCTCGGGTCTCGTTTCGAAGGTCTTCGTCGACGAAGGCGAGCCGGTGCAGGAAGGCCAGCTCATCGCCCAGCTCGACACGGCGCAGCTCCGTGCGGCGCGCCGCCGCGTTGCCGCCGGCCTCGCCGAGGCCCAGGCCGGGGTTGGGATCTCGACGCTCACCGCCGACCGTCTCAATAAGCTCGCCGACGAGCAGTTCATCTCGCGACAATCCGCCGACGAAGCGAAGTTCGGCCTGCAGGCCGCCGAGGCAAAGCGCCTCGAGCTAGAGGCCGCGATTGCCCAAATCGACGTCGACCTTCGCAAGTCGCGGCTCGTCGCACCATTCGCCGGCGTCGTGTCGGCTCGCATGGTCGACGAGGGCACCGTCGTCTCGGCGGGCGCGCCCGTCGTTCGCTTTCGGGAGAGCGACCAAAAAGAAGCCGTCGTCGGCGTCCCGACGTCCGTGACCATGCCACTCGGCAGCGTGCAGCAGCTCGTAGTCGGCGGCCGCACCCTCGACGCGAGCGTCACCGGGCTGGTCGACGACGTCAACGCCCGCACTCGCACCGTGAAGATCATCCTCGACCTTCCGGACGACGTTCAAGCTGCGGATGGCGAGGTCGTCGAGCTAGTCCACCGCCGCAGCGTCGCGGACTCTGGTCTCTGGGTGCCAACGACCGCGCTGACCGAGGGACTTCGCGGGATGTGGACGCTCTACTCGGTCAAGCAGCAAGACGGCCGCAGCGTGGTCGCGCGCGAGGCGGTCGAGGTGCTCCACGCGGAGACCGACCGCGCGTTCGTCCGTGGCACACTGCAATCGGGTGATCGCGTGATCGCATCCGGCCTTCACCGCGTCGTTCCCGGGCAGGTCGTAGAATCGCTCGACGCGCCCGTCGCCGAGGCGGAGGAGCGCCTCCGGTGAGCGTCTTCTTCAGAAACCCGCGTCTGCTCGCGACCACGGTCGGCCTGGTCCTCGTCGCCGGGAGCTCCGCGCTCGCCACGATCGTCCGTCAGGAAGACCCGACGATCACCAACGGCGTTGCCGTGATCGTCGCTCCCTTTCCCGGGGCGAGCGCCGAGCGCGTCGAGGCCCTCGTCACCGAAAAGATCGAAGCCGAGCTCCGCGAGCTCGCCGAGATCGAGACCATCAACTCGATGTCTCGCGCCGGCGTCAGCGTGGTTGGCATCGAGCTCGACGAGCAGATCCAAGGCCGCCAAGCCGACGAAGCGTTTTCGAAAGCGCGCGACGCCCTCAGCGACGCCTATGCGCAGTTTCCTCCAGGGCTACCGCAGCCGCTGTTCGACGACGAACGCTTCGGCGCGTACTCGCTAATCGCAGGCATCACTTGGGCGATGCCGGGCGACCCTCAGCGCGGCATCCTCGGGCGGTTCGGAGACGAGTTGCAGGACGTGCTCCGCGACGTGCCGGGCACAGACACCGTGCGGGTCTTCGGCGCGCCTCGCGAAGAGATCGCGGTGACCTTCGACCCGGGCGCGCTCGCGGCGGCCGGCCTGACTGCGGGCCAAGTTGCCCGGTCGATCGCCCGCGCCGACGCGAAGGTGTCCGCCGGCGTCCTTCGGGGTGGCCGCAACAACGTTCTCATCGAGGTCACCGGCGAGCTCGATTCGCTCGAGCGCATTCGAAGCATTCCGCTCACTCGCAGCGCCGGCGGCGCTGGGCTCATGCTGGGCGATGTCGCCGAAGTGCGCCGCGTGATCGAAGCGCCGCCTGACGATCTCGCGATCGTGGATGGCAAGCCTGCCGTCGTCGTCGCGGCAAAGCTGGCGACCGGGCAGCGGTTCGACCGGTGGAGCGAGAGGGCGCTCGCGGCGCTTCAGGGCTTCGAGGCCAACCTGCCCGAAGGTCTCGCCCTGCAAACCGTCTTCGACCAGGCCGGGTACACGCAGGCCCGGCTTTCCGATTTGGCTCGCAATTTGGTCGTGGGCTTCGCGCTCGTCGTGTCGGTGCTGTTCATCACCCTCGGCTTTCGCGCCGCGCTGATCGTCAGCGCCACTCTTCCGCTCGTCACCCTGGGGGCGATCTTCGTGCTCCGGCTTCTCGACGTGCCGATTCACCAAATGTCGGTCACGGGGCTGATCGTCGCGCTTGGTCTCCTGGTCGACAACGCGATCGTCGTCGTCGATTCGGTCCGCGCCAAGCGTCTCCGAGGCGTGCCGGCGCTCCGGGCCGTCGAGTCTTCGATCGCGCACCTCTGGGCCCCCCTACTCAGCTCCACGCTCACCACGATCTTCGCGTTCATGCCGATTCTTCTTCTGAAGGGGCGGGTTGGCGAGTTCGTCGGTGCGATCGGCCTCAGCGTCATCGTCTCGCTCGCAATCTCGTACGTGTTTGCGATGACGATCGTTCCTGCGTTCGCGGGGCGCTTCCTCAACGGTGCGGGCCAAGGGGAGCGAGCCGGCTTCTTCAAGACCGGGCTGCGTCTGCCCAAGCTCACGGCCTGGTTCTCGCGCTCGCTCGGCTGGAGCCTCACGCATCCCAAGCGCTCGATGCTCCTCGCGTCCGTGCTGCCTGTCCTCGGGGTGCTTGGCGCGCTCACCGTCCCGCAGCAGTTCTTCCCGCCGGCTGATCGGGATCAGTTTCACGTCGAAGTGAGGCTTCCCGAACAGGCCTCCATCGAGGAGACCCAGAGGACCGCGCTGGAGGTCGAGTCGATCCTTCGCGACGAAGACGACGTCGTTTCCGTCCACTGGTTCATCGGACGAAGCGCACCGCCCTTCTACTACAACCTCAAGCAGGACCAGGATGGCAAGCCGAGCTACGCGCAGGCCCAGGTCACCGCGACGTCGGCCACCGCGGTCGCCGAGATGCTGCCCGCACTTCAAGGCCGGCTCGATGCCGCGGTGCCCGGCGCTCAAATCCTGCTTCGTGAGCTCCTGCAAGGGCCACCCGTCGACGCGCCGGTCGAGCTTCGGGTGTACGGGCCGAACCCCGACGTGCTGCGCCAGCTCGGGCTCGAGCTTCGTGAACGCATGTCGCGCATCCCCACGATCATTCACTCCCTTGCGACCTTGACCGGCGGCTCTCCGAAGATTTGGCTTCGCGCCGACGAAAACGAGGCCAGCCTCGCGGGCCTCGGCCTCGTCGACGTCGCCAATCAGCTCAACTTCAGGCTCGAGGGGATTCCGAGCGGCTCGGTGCTCGAGGGCAACGAAGAGATCCCGGTTCGCGTCCGCGTCTCCGACCGAACCCGAAGGGCGCTCGACCGCATCGGGTCGACCTCGCTGATGTCTGCAGAGGCGATGCGTCCAAGCGCGGCGCCGGGCTTTCCGGGCATTCCGCTCGAGAGCCTCGTCGACGTGGAGATTCGGCCGACGCTCGACGGCATCCCTCATCGAAACGGTAGGCGCGTCAACGTCGTGCGAGGCTACACCACCGCCGGCGTGTTTCCGGAGGCATCGTTCACCGCGCTCAGGGACGTGCTCGAGGCCGACCCCGTGGCGCTGCCTCCGGGTTACCGGATCGAAACCGGCGGCGATGCGGCCGAACGCAGCGATGCGATGAGCAACCTGTTCGCGTACGTGCCGGTCTTGGTGCTTCTGATGATCGCAGTCGTGTCGCTCAGCCTGAACAGCTTTCGACTCGGCGGCGTGGTGTTCGTCGTAGCCGCCCAGTCGATGGGGCTCGGTCTTTTCAGCGTCGCGCTGTTTCGCTATCCGCTCGGGTTTCAGGCGTTGATTGGGCTGATCGGCTTGGTGGGCGTCGCGATCAACGCGGCGATCGTGATCACGTCGTCGCTTCGCGTCGACCCTGCCGCGGTCGCCGGGTCGCCGCGCGCCATTCGCGACATCGTCATCGGCGACACCAGCCGCCACATCGTGTCGACGACGATCACCACGTTTGGCGGTTTTCTGCCTCTGATCCTGGCCCCAGGCGGCTTCTGGCCTCCGTTTGCCGTCGGGATCGCAGGGGGCGTGCTGCTCTCGACGATCGTGTCCTTCTACTTCGTTCCCGCGGCGTTTCTGCTCGTCACGCGCCGCAGCCCGGTCAACCAGTGGGACGAGGAGCCCCAGGCGACCGAGTCGCAACTCACCCCGGAGCCTGCCCAATGAGAATTAAACCGCTCTTTCCTCTGATGCTCGCGCTGGTCTCGACGCCCGCCGCGCTCGGGGCCGCCCAGGCCGAGCCTGCCGCTCCCGAGAGTCGACGCGTCGACGTGCCCCAGAGCCTCGACCTCGATGCGCTTCTCGACGAGCCCGGCACGCCGTGGTCGATCGCGAAGATCGCGCAGCGTGCCGTGACGACGGTTCACCTGGTCGACGCTGCGGACAGGCGTCTCGATCAGGCGACCGCCATCAAGCAGGAGGCCCGGGCCGCGGCGATTCCGCGCTTCGAGCTCACCGGGCGCTACACCCGCCTGAGCCAGATCAACAACGCGCCCTTCGCGCCGATCCCCCTCGACTTCGACGCCGGACGCGACCTCGCGAGCCAGGTCACCGACCCCGCGTCGCAGCAGCTTCACCTCGGCCAGATCGACGTTCTCGAAGAGCTGTCGCAGCGGTCCGTTCAAATCCCACGCAACCAGTACAACTTTCGGGCCGCCGTCAGCTATCCGCTGCTCGCGCTGTTCGTCGAAATCCTTCCTGGCATTCGGTCCGCGAAAAACGGAGAGCTTGCGCGACGCTTCGAAGCCAACGTCGTCCGCAACGACATCGCGCTCGAGCTGATCGAGGTCTACATGAGTCACGCGAGGGCGCGCGGCTCCCTCGCCGTGGCGGAGCTCGCCTTGCGCCAGGCCGAGCAGAACCTTCGGCAAGCCGAGGCGCTGCTGCGCGGGGGCGTCGGCAATCGCCCCGACGTATTCCGTTTCGAAGCTCGCGTCGCCGCCGCCGAACGTGGGCGAGCCGAGTCGGAGGCCGACGTCGAAGCGACGGCCAACGCGCTTCGGACCCTCCTCGACATTCCGGGCTCGGGGCCGCTTGCGTTTCGGGAGCGCCTCAACGAGGTGCCCGACCCCGCGGTCCCCGGCGACGCCGAGGATTTAGTCGAAGCCGCGTGGAAGCTTCGAGACGAAATGCAGGCGGCGAGCGCGCTGGTCGAGTCCCGCGAGTATGCAACGCGGGCTGCCCGCGGGCGCATGGCGCCGTCGCTGGGCGTCGAGGCTGGCGCCGACTACGGGCGCCCGAACCGGCTGTTCTTTCCGCCGATCGACGAGTTCAAGGCAACTTGGGACGTGAGCGCGATCCTCAGGTGGTCGCCGGACGGCACCTGGTCGGCGTCACGCGCCAAGCAGCGCGTTGCGGCCGAGCTCGCCGAGGCAGAGGCGCAGCGCCGCCAGCTTCGCGACCTGATTCGAATCGAGGTGGTGCGCGCGCACGCGGGATATCGCGCATCGCTTCAGTCTGCCCGCGCTGCAAAGCGCCAGGTCGACGCCGCCGAAGAAGCCTACTCCGCCAAACGAAGAGGTTTCGAGGTGGGCATCTTCGACGCGACGGAGGTCATCGACGCGGAGGTCGACGTGAACCGCGCGCGCTTGGCCCTCATCGACGCTGCTGCGCGCCTGCGCGTTCGCGAGAGCGAGCTTCGCACCGCCATCGGCGAGCACCTTTGGGAGTAGTCGACGGTCGACACTCCGCCTACAATCTCACGAATAGGAGCCCGCATGCCCAAGCACAGACCCCTTCACTGGCACGTTCTCGCAGTGTCTGCGTTCGGCCTCGCCGCGCCTGGCGCCGCCCAAAGTCCTCCGCCAGGTGCAATCACCGTTCAGATCTCCAACATCCAAAACGAAGCGGGGCAGGTTGGCTGCTCGCTGTATTCGAAGGAAGACGGGTTTCCCACCGAGCCCAAGAAAGCGGACGTGCGGATGTTCGTGAGCTCCAAGGGCGGCAAAGCCACGTGCGTATTCAAAGACGTGAAGCCCGGCAAATACGCTGTCTCGGTCATGCACGATGAAGACAAGAACGGCGAGCTCAAGACGAGCATGGTCGGGCGCCCAAAGGAGTGGTGGGGTGTGTCCAACAACGTGCCGGCCGAGCGGTTTGGGCCGCCGAAGTACGAAAAGGCCCTGTTCGACTTCTCGGGTGAGCCAAAGACCATCAACGTGAAGCTGCAGCTCTAGAAGCTCGTCACTGACGGCGCTGAATCTCTTCGACGGCTTCGCGGAGCGCCGTGCGGAGGGGGGTGTAACGCATCTCGAGCTCGCGCTCGGCCCGGGTTCCGTCGAACACGAGCGAGCCTGCGGCGATGGTCTTCAGAATGTCGACGGGCAGGGCAGGGCGCGTCCCCGTGAGCCGAGACCACCACTCCCACGCCCTCGCGATGGGGATCAGCGGACGCTCTTTGATGTTCAACGACGGCGCGGGCACGTTCGCAAGCTCTGCGATCATCGCGAAGTATTCGCGCGTCGTCGCGCGTTCCGTGCCGATCAGATAGCGACGCCCGATCGTCTCTGGCTCGAGAAGCGCGCGAACGATCGCCTCCGCCGCGTCGCGCACGTGCACGTAGGTGTACGTGGTGTCCGCGCCGACGAGCGCGGGGAGCTTTCGTTCGACCGCACGCGAGATTTCCATCGTGGGTCGCGGATCGCCGGCGCCGATCACCGCCGCCAGGTGAACGACGGTGAGCGGAAGGCCTTCGTCCGCAGCCATGCGCCAGCCGATCTCGTCCGCCAGGTGCTTGCTTTTCGCGTAGTCCGAGGGGTGCGGCCCCGGTTGGGTGTCTTCGTCGAACGGAATCGATTTGGGAACGCCGAACGCGAGCGGCGTGCTGACCTGCACGACTTTGTCGACGCCGGCGACGAGCGCCGCGCGAAACACGTGTTCGGCGCCCTCGGTGTTCAGCTCGTAGTAGAGACTTCGACGGCGGCTCCAGAAGTCACGGTAGCCTGCGAGATTGATGACGCCCCACGCGCCGTTCACGAGCTGCGGGAGGGTTTCGGGTACGACGACGTCGCCCTCGACCAGCGTGATGCGATCGTCGGTGCGCAGTGCGTCGCTTGGGCGGCTCGCGGGTCGAACCAGGCATCGAAGCTCGAGCCCAGGCTCCTGAAGCAGTCGCTCCACGACGTGACCTCCCACGAAGCCCGTGGCTCCGGTCACCGCGATCGTTCGCGCTTCAGGCACCGCCAGCTCTTGGCATAGGAAAGACCGGCCGCCAAGGCTTGCCCGGCGACCGGTGGGGCCCTATCTCAGCGCGATGGGCGTTGCTGGGACTGAAGCTGCGGTCGGGCTCGTTCTTCGGATGGCGGAGGCCGGCGTCTTTCCCGACCCCGCGCTGCGCTGGGGCACGCGTCAGCTCCTACGCCGTCGTCTTCGACAAAGCGTCTGGGGGGACGCGGCCGAGCGCAGCGCCGAGGATGCCGCGCTCAGGGAACGGCTCGCCTCCGGCCCGATCGCGGTGTCGGCCAACGCGGCCAACGAACAACACTATGAAGTGCCGGCTGCATTCTTCGAGCAGGTCCTCGGGCCACGCCTCAAGTACAGCTGCTGCCTGTGGGACCCCACCGCCCACGGCCTCGAAGACGCCGAAGATGCGATGTTGGCGCTCACCGCGTCGCGCGCGCGCATCGAAGACGGCATGCGGATTCTCGACCTCGGATGTGGTTGGGGCTCCTTCGCGCTCTGGGCGGCGGAACGTTTCCCCCGGGCGAGTGTTCTCGCCGTGTCGAACTCCAGGCTTCAGCGCGAGCTCATCGAGACACGGGCCGCCGAACGCGGTTTGTCCAACGTAGAGGTGCGCACCGTCGACGTGAACGAGCTCGAGGCCCCTCGGGAGTTCGACCGCGTGGTGTCGATCGAGATGATGGAGCACGTGAGGAACCATCCGGCACTTTTCGAGCGTATCGCACGATGGCTTGCTCCCGGCGGCTCGGCCTTCGCGCACATCTTTTGCCACCGCTCGCACGCCTACACCTATGAAGTGCACGATGCCAGCGACTGGATGGCCAAGCACTTCTTCACGGGCGGCATGATGCCGTCGGAATCTCTCTTTTCTCACTACCAGGACCACCTCGTGCTGAAGGAGCAGTGGCGTGTGTCGGGCACGCACTACGCCGAGACCTGCAACGCCTGGCTCGAACGGCTCGACCAGCGTCGAGACGAGGTGCGCGGCGTGCTGGAGGCAGGCTACGGCGAGCAGGCCGACCGTTGGCTCCACCGGTGGCGCTTGTTCTTCATCGCCTGCGCCGAGCTGTTCGCATATCAGGGTGGTCAAGAGTGGTTCGTTTCCCACTACCGTTGGGAGGCGCGCTGACCGGCGTCACGGGCCGATTTCGTCGCCGCGGAAGTCAAAGACTTTGCCGCTGTCCTCCGGCGACAGACCGTCGATCACCTGAAGCAGCGAGGCGACGGAACGCTCCGGGGCGAACAGCTTGTTCTCCGGCACGTTGCGCTGAAACGGCTTGGAAAGATTGGTATCGACCGTGCCTGGATGAAGCCCCACCACGATGGCGTTCGGCGCCACCCGGCCGAGCTCGATCGCGATGTTCTTCGTGAACATGTTCTGGGCGGCCTTCGAGCCGCGATACGCATACCAGCCGCCGAGACGGTTGTCCGAGATGCTACCGACGCGCGCCGACAGGCTCGCAAAGACCGCACGCTCGTCGTGGCGCAGCAGGCGGTGCAGGTGCTTGGCAACCAGCAGCGGCCCAAACGCGTTGACCTCGAAGACCCGCCGGAGCACGTCGGGGTCGACCTGGCCGAGCTTTTTTTCCGGGCGGAAATCCTCGCCGTGGAGCACGCCCGCAACGTTGACCAGCAGGTGAAGACGGCCGGCCTCGGCTGCGATGGCGTCTCGCGCACCGGCGATCGACCCCTCGTCGGCCACGTCCAGGCGAAGGACGGTCATACGGCCCCGGTTTTCGGTCTCGAGGTGCGCGAGCTCGCGCGCGGCGCCAGGGTCCCGGCACGTCGCAAACACGTGGCTCTGGTCTCCCGCGCTCAACAGCTGCCGCGCCATCTCGAGGCCGATGCCTCGACTCGCGCCCTGAACCAACACGTTTCGAGCCGCGCACACGGGCGGATCATAGGCTCGCCAAACCTCGTGCCAAGGCCCTGTCGCCGGCGGTGACGAGCCCCATACAGATCCGGTGCCCAAGGCGAAGACCCGGCTGCTGGTCCTCTTCGGCAACCAGCTTTTTTCGAACGACGCGATCGCAGCGTTGGAACCCGATGTCGTCTTCATGGCGGAGTGCGGGTCGATGTGCCGGCGGTATGCGGCGCATCGGCACAAGCTGGTGCTGATCCTCAGCGCGATGCGCTCGAAGGCCGACGCGCTTCGACAAGCGGGCGTCGAGGTCGTGTATCACAGCCTCGAAGAGTCGACGGGGTCTTGGGCATCGATGCTCACGACGCATCTCGAAACGCATTCCTACCGAGAGCTGGTGCACTTCGAAACGGAGTCCCGTGCGATGAAGGAACAGCTCGAGGCGATTGGCGACCGGCACGGGCTCGACCGCACCGTCCTCGAAAGCCCGATGTTCGTGACGAGCCGAGCGGACTTCCAGCAGTATCGCGAGGGGCACAAGCGGCTCTTCATGGCGGACTTCTACCGATGGCAGCGCAAGCGCCTCGGTGTTCTAATCGACGACGACGGTGGCCCCGCGGGTGGCAAGTGGAGCTTCGACGAGGAAAATCGAAAAAAGCTTCCCAAGGGGCTGGCGCCGCCGCCGCTGCGCAAACCGGCTTGGACCGCGCACACCGAGTCCGTCGTCGAGATGGTCAACCGCCTCTTCCCAGACCATCCAGGAGACGCCCGCAACTTCTGGCTTCCGACCACCGCCGCGCAGGCCGAAGATGCGCTCCGCGTCTTTCTCGATGAAAGGCTCACGTCGTTTGGCGATTACGAAGACGCGCTTAGCACGAAGTACGGCACGCTCTTCCACTCCGTGCTCAGCGCGCTTCTCAACGTCGGGCTCCTCACGCCGGGTCGAGTTCTCGAGCGCACTCTGGAGCACGCGAGTGCAGGGGATGTTCCGCTGAACTCGCTCGAAGGCTTCGTTCGTCAGGTCATCGGCTGGCGCGAGTTCATTCGAGGGGTGTGGGACACAGTTCCGCCCTCGCACTGGGAGACCAACTTCTGGGGACACACGCGCGAGCTCACCGCACACTGGTACGACGGAACGACCGGTATCCCGCCCCTCGACGACACGATTCGACGAGCGCAGGAGACCGGATACAGCCATCACATCGAGCGGCTGATGGTGGCGGGCAACCTCATGCTTCTCTGCCAGGTGAAGCCCACGGCAGCCTACCAATGGTTCATGGAAATGTACGTCGACTCGGCCGACTGGGTCATGGCTCCCAACGTGTTCGGCATGGCGCTCTTCAGCGAGGGCGGCGCCTTCACGACCAAGCCCTACATCTGCGGTTCGAACTACCTCCGTAAGATGAGCGACTACGGCAAAGGGCCTTGGTGCGACATCGTCGATGGGCTCTACTGGTCGTTCGTCGACGGGCATCGGGAGTTTTTCGCCTCCAACCCGCGCAGCAAAATGATGCTGCGCACCCTCGACCGTATCGACCCGGCGAGGCGCGATCGCATCTTCCACGCCGCGGAAACGTTCACTGCCAATGTCACCAAGTAAGGACTGCCGTTTCGGGATGTATAAGCGTTGTCTATGAAAATCATTGACATGACCTAGACAAAACATTAGACCGGAGTTCTAGGAGGCTCTCATGAATCAGAATTCCACCGGGTCGGCACCCGCCTTCATCGACAAGACCGCCCTGAGCGGCATCAGCGCGGCCAAGCTGCTGTTCTTCGCGGCAGCCGGGATCTCGTTCCTCCTCTCGATCTGGCTCTGGTTTTCCGGGGACCGGGAGCGCGGCCTCTTCGTCGGGCTGTGGGTTCCGTCGATCCTTTCGGCAGGCGCGCTGCTCCTGACTGGAGGCCGCCGTGACTGATCTCGACCTGCTCGTCATCGGGGCGCTCGTCACCTTCCTCGCCTTCGCCGGCGCCTACATCGCCATTCGACATCGGGCGAACGAGGAGCCGGTCGACTCGTACGCGCCGTCTCCTCGGCCGCAGGCATCAGAGCCAGCCCAGCCTTCGCGGATCGTGCCGGCGCGCGATCAGAGCAACTCCCATGCGAATTGAGACCCCTCAACTCGGCGGCTTGTACGACCAGCTTCCGACGCTCACCCGCACTTCTAGCTCCTTCCTCAAGACGATGTCGTCGGGGCTCGAGCTCGTGCCTCCGTCCACGGGCGCACGCCTCGCGTTTGAGCTCCTGTCGAACGCCGCGAGCACGAAGCGCTACACGACACTTTTGCAAGATCTCCAGGGAACGCTTCGAGAGGGCCGCATTCCGGTAGTGATTGCGGATCCGAAGGCGCCGCGCGCGATCGTTCCGGCGAGCGATCTGAGCCGTCCGCAGCGCCGTTGGCTCGGGCAGATTGCGCTCGAGGTATTTTTTAGTCAGCTCTTCACGCTCGACCAAGCGCTGCTGGACCTGCGCCCTGCACGCTTCGGCGTCGACGGTAACGGCGACGCGGTGTGGCACCCTCGGCCACTTTACGTTCGCTGGGAGCCCCAGTTTCTCGCGGGACTGCGCGACGCCTACGCCGGCTTCTTCTTGAACGAGAACGCCCGTCTTCAAAGCGGTCTCGCCGACCTCGGGCTTTCCGAGGGCGGGGCGCATCTGCTTCATCACCTCGGCGAGGGAAACCAACGCGGAGTGCGATTCCGGGCGAGCGACCTTTGCTCGGACCTCCACGCCATGGCAGCGCACCACGTGGTCGACCGCACGCCGCTTCACCGGAGCTTCGCGGCATTTGGTTTGTATCTCGGGTCGCTCCACGAGCTTCTCGAAGGCCTCGACCTCTCGTTCGACGTTCGAAGCGCGTTCATGCGGAGCCACCGTGCGCGTTGACCTCGCGCGAGCTCGCGCGCAGTGGAAGCATCGAGGTGCAGCGCGCCCCCCGTGGGCTGTATCTCCGAAGCCAGGCCAAGAGTCCGTATGGGACTACCCCCGGCCTCCGCGGCTCGAGCGGGATGGCCGGCTCGTGCGCGTCGTGCACGACGGCTTTACAATTGCAGAGTCGAGCGCGACCTTTCGCGTGCTGGAGACGGCGAGCCCGCCAACGTTTTACATTCCGCCCGCCGACATCGATTTCAGCGCGTTGACGCGAAGCAGCGGCGGCTCTCACTGCGAGTGGAAGGGCGCCGCGAGTTACTGGGCGCTCCGCTCGAATCGGTCCTTCAGCGCGCAGGTCGGGTGGAGCTACGACGCTCCGTATCCCGAGTTCGACGACATCCTCGGTTATCTGGGCTTCTACCCGGCCAGGGTCGAGTGCTACGTCGGCAACGAGCGTGCGCTCCCGCAGCCGGGGGGCTTCTACGGCGGCTGGGTAACGCCCGAAATCGTCGGCCCCTTCAAAGGCGAGCCCGGCACCGGGGGCTGGTAAATCGGGCTGTTGAGGTATTGACGAAGTCAAACCTAGACAACATATAGACAACAGCGAACATTCATTCTTTCGAAACAAAGGAACCAAGTCCATGCAGCTACGTTCGATAATGACCGTTTTCCTTACTCTGAGCGTCCTCGGGGGGTGCTCGAAAGACGCCGCTCAGCCCACGACGACCGCGGCCAAAGAAGCATCGATGGCGGCGGCCAACGAGGCCGCGCCCGAGCAGAACATCGTAACCGTCGCGGCGACGGCGGGTGACTTCAACACTCTCGTGGCGGCCGTGAAGGCGGCCGGCCTCGTCGAGACGCTCCAGGGCGAAGGGCCGTACACGGTCTTTGCTCCCAACGATGCCGCCTTCGCGAAGCTTCCGGCTGGCACGGTGGATAGCCTCCTTCTTCCGGAGAACAAAGACAAGCTGGTGAGCATCCTGACCTACCACGTCGTGGCGGGGAAGGTGATGTCGACCGACGTCGTGAATCTGTCCTCCGCAGACACCGTGCAAGGCAGCGCCGTGTCTATCTCGACCACTGATTCGGGCGTGCAGGTCAACGACGCCACGGTGATCGCAACCGACGTGCAAGCAACCAACGGCGTGATTCACGTCATCGACACCGTGCTCATTCCGGCCTCGTGAGGCATGTGAGCGCACATCTTTAACTTCGGGTACAGGGCGGCACGCGGTCGAAGGAGCAGTGAGAAAATGGATGTGACACCACCACCCCATCTATTGTCAGGCGAGCTCGCTGCGACCAAAGACCACGTGCCCGTCCCTGTCCCCCCCTATTCGGATTTGGAACGATGACTGCGGAAAACGTGAAAGAGCTGAGCGGAGTGTACCCCATGCGAGTCGTGTCCCGCCTAACGGGATTGACTGCGGACACCATTCGAGTCTGGGAGCGGCGCTATCAGGCGGTGACCCCCGAGCGTACCGGCGGGAACAAGAGACGCTATTCCGGCGGGCAGGTGCGCAGGTTGGTGTTGCTTCGTCGCGCGACCGAGCTCGGCCACTCGATTGGGCAAGTTGCACGCCTGCAAGACGAAGAGCTTCGCGGCATCATCGGCGAAACGAACACGGCAGCGGCGAGCACCGACTCGATTTACAACGCGATCATCGAAGATTACATGGCGGCCGTCTTCCGCTTCGACGTCAACGGCGCACAGGCGATACTCAACCGCACGGCCGCCATCATCCCGCCGATGAAGCTCACGCTGGAGGTGCTGGTGCCGCTGATGCGGCGCGTCGGCGAAGAGTGGCATGCCGGACGACTCAAAATCTACCACGAGCACATCATCTCGGGACAGCTACGAAGCCTGCTCGGAACGTTGATGAGGCACGTCGAGCCCGACATCGGGGCACCGCGAATCATCGTCGCGACTCCGCCGGGCCATCTTCACGAGTTCGGCGCGATCATCGGCGCGTTCATGGCGGCAAGCCGAGGCTTCGAGCCGATTTACCTCGGCCCCAACATGCCATTCGACTCCATCGCGGAGGCGGCCCGAGAGAGCAATTCGAAGCTCGTGCTCATGAGCATTGCGCGAGACAACAGCGAGCTCGAGCGCAAGACGCTCGAAAGAGACCTGACCGCGCTTGCGGAGAAGCACGAGGTTTGGCTCGGGATTCCAGACCGGCACACGCTCTTTCGTGCCGGTAGCCCGGTCTCTCTCTTCCACCAGTACGACGAGCTCGACAGGGCTCTCCTTGGATATCAAAGCCGCTAGCCCTGCGGGCCGCGCGGCCGGTTCACGCCGAGTGCGAAAGCTGGTTCTGCTGTCGCTAGCAATCGTCGCACTGCTGGGCGCGGCGCTTCTCTCGTTCGGGTCAGGAGCCTTCGTGAGCTATGAGAGCCCCAACTATCGAGTGACCGACCGACTCGGGAAGGTGGAAGTCCGCGACTACGACGGATATCTCGTGGCACAGACGCAGGTGAAAGGCAGCCTGGAGACCGCCGGCAACGAAGGATTTCGCGTCCTTGCTGCCTACATCTTCGGCAAGAATGAAGGCGAGAAGAAGATCGACATGACCGCGCCCGTTTCTCAGAGCGGCGATACAGGCGCGAAGATCGACATGACGGCGCCCGTGGCGCAGCAACAGAATGACGGGCGATACACGATCACCTTCATGATGCCGTCCGAATACAGCGCGAAGACGCTCCCCGTGCCCGTGGACCCGCGCGTCGAAATCGTCGAGATGCCGCCCCGAACGCTCGCGGCAATTCGCTATTCGGGGCGATGGACGAAGAAGAACTACGACACTCATCTCGCGCGTCTCCGGTGGGCGCTACGCGAAGCCGGGTTCGAGCCCGTCGGTGAGCCGGTGTGGGCGCGCTACAACTCGCCGTTCACGCCGTGGTTCCTGCGGCGAAACGAGATACTCACGTCGTTTGCGCCGCGAGCTGAGGAGCCCTAGTGGCCTTCCACCGAAACAGCCCGCGCGGCGCGACCGAATAGATCGGTTCGCCCCGAAGCCCTAGGTCCCGACAGATTTCGTTCGCGCACTCGAGGCCCGACGTGAACGCCGCCTCCATGTGGGTCATCGGGTAGGGCAGTCGCACCCAGTCGCCCGCCAGAAGAAAGCCTTCCACTCGAGTTTGGGTGGCCGGTCGATGTTGGTGCTGCCCTGGCGCGAACGCGGGGAAGTCGCGCCGCACCTGCAGCGCGTCGTGCGAAATGCGCATCGCGGCAAGCTCGGGGAAGTATGCGCGGAGCTCTTCGAGGAAAACCTCTTTCACGCGAGCGTCGTCACCGATGTCCCGGGGGAGCGCGTAGCTGTGAAGCTCGAGAACCGCGCCGTCGTGCTGCTCGGCCCACGATCGCGCTTCGTCCGTGATTCGGTGGTAGAGCGTCACCGAGTCGAGCACCCGAATGCGGTCGACGTTGATGAACGTCGGCAAGCCCTGGCGCACGTCGGTATCCACCCAGAGGCGCCAAACCGCGTAGCCGCTCGAAGTTTTCAGCGCGCGGAGGTCGGCGACCAGGTCTGGGTCGGCCGCCTCGAGCCACTTTGAGCCTTCGAGGACCGCCTGCGTGCCCGGAATGTCGGCGGCCAGCACCAGCCAGTCGAACTCTTCGTTTGCGATGGCGAAGCGCTTGTCGACGCCGCGTTCGATGGCGCCGACCGGCGTCCCGAGGCGAAGGTCGACTCCCTGGTCGAGCAGGCGCTTGCGAATCGGGGCCAGGAGCGCCGTTTCGTAGTCGTCCGCCGGATAGTCGTACATCAGCCCTTTGTCGTGGCCGAGGTAGTAGAAATGAAACGCCCGGAGCACGTCCGCGGTCGAAAGCTCCGTTTCGTCGGCAAAGAACGCGCGTGCGAACGTACGGAACGCAACGCGGAGGTTCGGCGGCAGCGCAGCGTCGTCGCAAAACCGGGAGAACGAAACCCCATCGAGATCTTCGTAGGTTTGCTCCATGTCGAAGCGAATGAATGCATCCAGGCGATCGCGCGTGCGCCTCGATGCGACGTCGCGCCATCGGTAGAAGCCGCGCTTGCCGAGATCGAGGATGTTGACGCCCGGCACCGTCGAGACGTCTCCGAAGCTGAGTGCGCGGTGGTTCGCATCGAGGATCAGGTAGTCCTCGATCGCCGCGAAGCTTTCGCGAATTCCGAGCCGATTCAGGAAGCGGTCGAGGTTGTAGTACTGCCGGAAGAAGGCGTGAAACCCGTGTTCGACGGTCTGCTCACCGCCATCGATCGGAACCTTCCAGGCGCCGATCTTGCCGCCGAGGTACTCGTTGCGCTCGAAAACCGCGACTTGCAGCCCGCGTTCCGAGAGCGCGGCTGCCGCCCCGATGCCGGCAAGGCCACAGCCAACGACCGCGACCCGCGGCGCGCCATCGCCGACCGTCGTCGGAAGGTCCGGGTCGGCGGGCGTGACCAGGTGGCGGTACCCGCCGAGCCGCTTATGAACGAACGCTTCGAGTGCTCGAGTCCACAGGCCGAGCCGCGCCCCGAGCCAAACCAGAAACGCCCCACCGAGCAGCCACCACAGCCAGCCGCTCATGTGCCCTCTTTTTTCAGGGACATCGGCGACGCGACCGAATCGGCTGGCGCGTTCTGAAGCCCCCGCGGTAAAGTCCGCGCGAGCGCTCGGGGGAAGCCGACACGACGACGAGAAAGCATCTGGCGCTCGTCTACATCGCGTCCAGGTCTTGTCAAGGGACGCGACAGGTCACATACCTTTCTCTATCCGATTCCCGCCGATGGGCACCGTACACGACATAGGGGTTTTAGGAAGCGGCCCATCCGCGCTTTGCATCGCGTCGGCGCTTGCGGCCCGCGGTGCGTCCGTCGTCCTCGTCGCTCCGCAGCCCGACGCGCGCTGGAAGCCCAACTACTGTCTGTGGGCCGATGAGCTGCCCGCCGGGATGGCGACCTTGGTCGAGCGCTCTTGGAGCCATGCGTTGGTCGCCACGTCGTCCGGCAGGCGCGACTTTGCCCGAAGCTACGTGAAGCTCGACACGCTGCGGCTTCAGGCCGCGCTCTCCGACGAGCTTCGCGCGCACGGCGTCGACGTGATCGAGGATTCCGCGGTCGATCTGGAGCACGTCGAGGACGAAACGCGGATCGTCACCGCATCCGGTCACGCGACCCCGGCCCGCGTGGTGGTCGATGCGACCGGCGGCGGGTCATCGTTTACCCGTCGCGTGCATGCCCGTCCGCCGGCCTTTCAAACCGCGTACGGGCTAGAGCTCCGCGCGCCGGGACATGGCTTCGACACAGACCGAATGATGCTGATGGACTTCCGGCCCGCTCCGGTGTCGTCGAAAGAGCCGCCTTCGTTTCTTTACGTTTTGCCTTTCGATGACGAACGAGTCTTCCTCGAGGAGACCTCGCTCGCGCGCCGGCCCGCCGTGTCGATCGACCTCCTTCAGTCGCGGCTCGAAGCCCGCCTTGCCCGGCTCGGTCTCCTCGGCTGCGAGCGGCTTGGCGAAGAGCGGTGCGTCATCCCGATGGGCCTCGGGCTTCCAACCGCTGGTCAGCAGGTGATCCCGTTCGGGGTCGCCGGTGCGATGGTGCACCCCTCGTCGGGCTACCTCATCGCGCACGTGCTCCGCAAAACGGGGCCCGTCGCGGAGGCCATCGTGGCGGGGCTCGCCGCGGGCGGGCGGGACGAGGCGCTCAGCCGAAGCCATGCGGCGCTCTGGCCGGCCTCCCAGCGCACCCTTTGGGAGCTCTACGGTTTCGGGCTTGAGACGCTCGTCGGCATGAACGCAAAGGAGATCGACCGCTTCTTCAGCTCCTTCTTCGACCTTCCCATCGACTGCTGGGCGGGTTTTCTGGCGGGCACGCAGGAGCCTTCGGCGATCGGCGCCGTGATGACGCGCCTGTTCCGAAGCCTGCCCGTGTTGATTCGCTGGCATCTCGTGAGGACGGGTCTGGTTGCAGGCGCCGCGCCGCTCGCGCGGTCGGTGCTGCGCTCGGGGGTCGCGGGATGAGCGACCGTGCCATCGTGGTAGGCGCTGGCTTTGGCGGCCTCGCCGCGGCTCTTCGACTGCGCGCCATGGGCCACCCCGTGACATTGATCGAGGCGGGGAGTCAGCCGGGCGGCCGCGCACGCTCCTTCGAGCGGGACGGCTTTCACTTCGACGCCGGGCCGACGGTCATCACCGCGCCCTATCTCTTCGACGAGCTTTTCGAGCTGTTCGGCAAAAACCGCGAAGACTACTTCAAGCTCCAGCCGGTGGACCCGTTTTACCGTGTCGCATTTTCCGACGGGCGTCACTTCGACTACGTCGGAGACGACGAGCGGCTTTTCGCCGAGATCGAGCGCTTCAACCCCGCCGACGTCGACGGCTACAAAAAGCTGGTCGAACACTCGCAGCGCATCTTCGATGTCGGCTATACCGAGCTCGTCGACGCGGACTTCTCGCGTGTCGGCGACATGCTCAAGATCGTCCCGGACCTCGTGAAGCTGCGTGCGTACAAGAGCCTCTACGGCTTGGTCGCGAAGTACATCCGCGACGACTCGCTCCGGCAGGTTTTCACGTTTCAGCCGCTACTCATCGGCGGCAATCCCTTCCGCGCACCAGGCATCTATCTCCTGATTCATTGGCTCGAGCGCAAGTGGGGCATTCACTTCGCCATGGGCGGCACCGCGGCCATCGTGCGCGGGCTCACGCAGCTCCTCGAGGACGTCGGGGTGGAGCTTCGTCTCGACTCGCCGGTCGAGCGAATCGAGACCGAGGGAAGGCGTGCCACAGGCGTGCACCTCGAAGACGGCACCTTCGTCCGCGCGCGAACGATCGTCTGCAACGCCGACCCGGCGATGGTCTACACCAAGCTCGTCGACCGGAGCGCCCGCAGCAAACACTCGGACGCCGCGATTGCACGGAAACGCTACTCGATGAGCCTCTTCGTCGGATACTTCGGAACCAACAAGACCTATCCCGACCTCGCGCACCACTCGATTCTGCTCGGTCCGCGGTATCGCGAGCTTCTCCGCGACATCTTCGACCGAAAGAAGCTCACCGACGACTTCTCGCTCTACCTTCACGCACCGACGCGAACCGACCCGAGCCTCGCGCCTCCGGGCTCGGAGAGCTTTTACGTGCTGTCACCCGTGCCTAATCAGCAGAGCGGAATCGACTGGGAGGTCGAGGGCCCGCGCTACATGGATCGCATCCTCGACGCGCTCGATGCGAACCATCTGCCCGGCCTGCGTGAGAACCTCGCCACCAGCTTTTTCGTCGACCCGAGGTACTTCGAAGGCGAGCTTCGCTCGTATCGCGGCGCCGCGTTCGGGCTCGAGCCCACGCTTCGCCAGTCGGCGTATTTCCGCTTTCACAATCGCTCCGAAGACGTCGAGGGTCTCTACTTCGTGGGGGCGGGCGTCCACCCGGGCGCGGGTCTCCCAGGTGTCCTTTCATCTGCCAAAGTTCTCGAGCGCGTGGTTCCGCTGCCCGACGCTAGCAGCAGCACGCTTTCGCTACCGAAGGCGGTCACAGTATGAGCGCCCTCGAAAACAAAGAGCGCGAGATCGCTCATTGGCAGGCGCTCGCGTTCCATGCGCGCTCGTTCCGCTGGGCGTCCGCGTTTCTCAATCGCTCGCAGCGGCGGCGCGTGGCCTCGCTGTATGCGTTTTGTCGCGCGGTCGACGATCTCGCTGACAGCGAGTGGTCCACGCCGGACGCGCGGAGGGATCTCGAGCGCTTGCAGTCTGCCCTCGCGGCCGAGCCAAACGGTCGAGCGCTCTGGCCGGAAAGCTATCTCTGGTTTCGTGAGCTGTGTCTCGAGTGCGGCATCGACTTCCGCGTCGTTCGCGAGCTCTTGGTTGGGATGACCTCCGACATAGGGGCCGTTCGGATTCAAGACGACAGCGACCTCGTTCGATACTGCTATCGCGCGGCCGGCACGGTCGGGGTGATGATGTGCTCGGTTCTCGGCGTCCGGGATGCGCGGGCGTGGCGGCATGCGATCGACCTCGGTATTGCCATGCAGATGACGAACATCTGTCGAGACGTGCGCGAGGACGCCGCAGCATCTCGGGTCTATCTGCCTGCGGAGCGGCTGGCGGCCTATGGCGCAACCCCCGAGCAATTGATCGACGACGAGGCCGACCCCGAAACGGTGGGCGTCGTCGTCAACGACGTGCTCGCTCTTGCAGAGCGATACTACCAAAGCGGCGATGCCGGGATGCGGTACTTGCCTCCGCGCGCACGCTGGGCGGTTTTGGTGGCAAGTCGCCTCTATCGTGCAATCGGCCGTAGGTTGCGGCGACGCTATGACGGCAACGCACTGCTTGGCCGTGTCGTGGTGCCGTGGTTCGTGAAGCTCGCGCTCGTGGTTCCTGCCACGGCGAGTTGGTTTCGTGTCTCGCTGAGGGCTCCGCGCGCACCAGCGGTCAGCTCCGAACGCGACGCACTGAGCGGGCTCCCGTACAGCGGAATCGTTCCGCCACGGGTCGCCCGTCCCGAGCCGGCGTTCTTGCCCGACGCCCTCGAAGGCTCGGTGGTGGAGGCCGCGCACCCGGTTTCGGCGCCGGACGCGGCCGTGCAGATCCTCGAGCAACCTCGCTGAGCGCGCTTCGTCTGCGCTAGGTAGGGCTCGGCACCGCCGCGCCACCCTTTTCCTCTGCGCGCTGAAACGCTGGCCGCGCCGCCACACGCTCGCGCCACGCTGTCATGTTCGGAAAATTGCCGCCCGCGCGCGAGAGCGCCCCTTCCACCGGATAGATCATCTGGATGTCCGCGATCGAAAACTCATTGCCCGCGAAATACGGGCGCTCCCCGAGCGTCTTTTCGATGAACCCGAGATGCAGATCGAGCGCGGGGTCCGTGTAGCTCTTGTCGACCTGTTCGGCGATCCCCTTTGCGATCGGCTTCACGAAGAACGGCACCTTCGCTCCCCGAAGCCGGGTGGTGATCAGCTTGACCAGCAGCGGGGGCATGGCCGAGCCCTCGCCATAGTGAAGGAAGTATCGGCACTCCTGCTGCGCAGCCGGGTCGGTTGGCCGAAGCTTGCCTTCCCGGTCGGCGAAGTATTCGAGCACGGCGCCTGATTCGGCGAGAACCTGCCCATCGACCTCGACCATTGGAAAGCGCCCGAGCGGATGAACCTCCGCGGCGCTCTTGGGTGCGCGGAAGTTCGCGTCACGTTCCCAGGGTTGAATCGTGTAGTCCAGCCCGAGCTCCTCGAGGAGCCAAAGCGCGCGCAGCGAGCGGGAATAGTTGAGGTGGTGAACCTTGATGGCCATGCCGGACGGTACCACCGCCGATGCGCGATCGGAAAGCGTGGACGAGGGCGAGACGAGCCGCTATTCGGCCGCCAGATGGTCGTCCGCCGAAATCGGGGCCTCGGCGGGAGGCACGACGTCAGCGGACGGCGTCTCAACGGCTGGCGCCGCGCCCTCGAGCCCGTGCTCGCGGAGCGTGCGGACGATTGGAGGTAGCGTGCGCGCCAAGTACTGGATCGATTTGCGAACCCCGGCGATGCGAAACGCGCTGATCAGCCCGGCGGCCTGCACGATCGGTTGTCCGCACGTCACCGTGTCTTGCCCCGTCATCCAGAGGCCTTTGATGGGCGTTCGCTGGTCGAGGTGCTTCACGACGTCCCAATCGGCAAACCGCTCGGGGCTCTGGTCCAAGCCGACCGCGCCGCCTTCATCGGCTGCGAGATAGTGCGCGATCGACAGTGGCGTGGACACGTCGAGAAGCTCGATGCGGCCTTCGAGCTGCGGGTAGAAGCGAAGCAGCACCTTCACGAGGCGCTCGCCCCACTCGCGCTTGAGGGCTTTGTAATCGGAGCCGCGCTTGCGGGTCTGCTGTTCGGCGTACTGCTCGAACCAGGCGTGCTCCGCCATGCACAGGATCTGGCAGGTGGTCTTGTCGCCGAACTTCTTTGCGCCTTCGCGGTCTTTGATCGATGGGAACGTGATCATGACCATCGGGTCGTGGCCCGACGTCAGCGGGTCGGCCATGAAATCCTCGACGGCGCCGAACATGTCGCCGTCTTCGCGGGTGGGGTGGTACCAGAGGTTGGTGCAGGTGAGGCCGAGCTCCTTGGCGGTTCCGCGAAGGCCGATGTTGGCCATCACCCATCCACACGAGTTGCCGACGGACAGGCGCCGGGGAATCGCGTGCTTCTTGGTGACGCGCTCGGGGACGAGCTTGTCGAACGTGTTGTGGTAGCCGACGCTCGAGACCACGCGCTTGGCCCGAACGACGGTGCCGTCCTCGAGACGGACGCCGGTGGCCTTCTTGCCGCCGGCGTCGACGAGAATTTCCTTCACACTCGCTCGCACGAGCACGCGACCGCCTGCGTCGGTGACCACGGGGACGAGGCACCGGGCGAGCTGCTCGGAGCCGCCAACTGGATAGGCGCCGCCTTCTCGGGCGAGCCCGCGCGCGACGCAGGCTCCAAGCAAAAAGCTGGCGCGTTCGGGCGGTGCGCCCGTGTCCATCCACGGCCCGGCAAGATACCCGGCGAGCAGTCGATCGCTGGTGATCTCGTCGAGCACGGCTTTGAGACTGCGGCCGGCGTACTTCTGCCAAGTCTTGCCGAGCACGTAGCGGTGCCAGGGCTTGCGCAGCCACGCTGGCATGGCTTTCGACAGAACGAAAAGCGGGAAACGCTTGGTGACGTTGCCGGAGACGCGCAGGAACTCGTCGATCTCTTCGCGCCGCTCGGGGAAGCGGGCGTATAGGTCTGGAAGGTGCGCCTCGTCGTGCTTGATGCCGAACGGCGGCTCATCGCCGAGCGCGATCCAGTCGAACGTGCCGTCGGGCTCGCCGAGGCGCTCGAAGCGGAGCGGCATGTCGTCTCCGCCGGTGGCAAGCCACATCAAGAGGCCGGAGTAGGGGACCGAGTAGTGCAGGCCCGAGTCGAAGTGCAGCCCCCCTTTGAGCTGAAACATGTGGGAGCCGCCACCCGCGACGTAGTGCTGCTCGAGCACGAGGACGCGCTCGCCCATGCGCGAAAGCACCGCGGCGCATGTGAGCCCACTCATCCCGCTTCCGATGACGATCGTGTCGATGGACTCGGGAATCTTGTCGGGCCGGTAGCGGTCGGCGCAGATTCCTCGAAGCATGGTCGGTTCGGTCGTCATGGTTTACGCCCCTTCATAGTCGTACGCGCCGGCCGGCTGGTCGTCTAAATGCAAGTTGTAGCGTGCCTGGTATCGGTAGGCTTGCCCGAGGTTGGCACACGTGCCGCGCTGCACGAGGCCTTCCGCGACTTCCCGAATTCTCGGCAGGTAGCGGAACTCGTACTCTTCATACGGCATCTCGACGCGCTTGGCGCGTTCTTCGAGCATGTGGGCGATCTCGTCGGTGCTGAGCTCGGCCGAATAGTCGACGTAGTGCTTTTCGGCGATCATCTGCCACTTGTTGAGCAGCATGAAGATCGAGAGCTCGAGGACGGCAAGCTCTTTGAACACCGATGCGTGGCGCTGGGCCCACTCCTGGTGCTGCGCCGCCTGGTGCCGCGGGAGGTCCGGGTGCTCGACCGACATGAAGTAGTGGTGGGCCATGTGGTCGTCTTCGCCAAACGAGTCGTCTTGTCCCTCGATGATGGTGGTGCTGTTGATGCAGGGGATGTGCGCCCCGTCCTCCTCGAACTCGAGGAAACCGTGGAACGACACGTTCAGCAGGGCGATGAAGAAGGTCATCGCGAACAGCGGTTGAAGGTAGATGAAGAAGAGGAACGCGAACGCGGATGGCAGCGTGGAGCCGGCGGCGACGAGCGCCCCGACGATGACGGTGGGAACCACGAGCCAGTAGAGCACCACTCCCTTCAAGAGCTGCCGGAACGCCTCGGCTTCCCGGCGGCCGCCGAGCTTTCGAAAGGTGCGAAGGCTGCTCCACCCGATCATGTAGGCGAAGGTGCGGTGCAGATAGAGCATGAAGTCCGAGAACGACGACCGATCGATGTCCCACATGTAGAACGGGTCGCCCTTGCCAGCGTTGAGCTTGTGGTGAAGCAGGTTGTGCGACGTCGAGAAGTTGTAAGGAAGGTTTCCGTAGAAGAGGCCGAGCCAGTTCTCGAAGAAGTTGCCGAACGTCTTTCGGATCCAGGGCCGATAGAGGCGGCCGCCCGAGCGATGGCCTTCGCGGTGAGAGAACGTGTACGCGGCGCCCATGCAACGCCCGCCAAAGCCCACCCACGCGAGGTAGTAGAGGAAGATCAGCCAGAACGGCAGGTGGCCGTGGGCGACCTGGTACCAGGTGACGACGCTGAGCGAGATGACGGCGCTGACCAGAAGCAGGAGAGCGCGTGCGAAATAGTCGACGTGCACGGGGCGCTGGTAGATGTAGCGCGCGGCGAAGTGGCGGACTCGGGGGGACTGGTCGATCCAGTCGTAGATCGGACGAAGCACGCGATTCAGGCCGAGCTTGAAGGAGCGGCCCTGGATGAAGATCGGCAGCGCCCAAAAGACTGCGAAGTTGAACGTGAGAAGCGCGCCGAACGCCCATCGCAGCCGCACGATGACGTGTGCCCACCCGTCGGAGGTGTTGGAGGAAGGTGACCGATGGGTTTGCGAAACGTCGAATGGCGCGGCGCGCATCAGTGGAGGATCCCCTTGGAAGGGATGGGTACAATTTTCGCCGGCGCCCATCAAGCGAGATTTGCGCCGAGATCTGAACGCAGAGTCAGTTGTCGCGCGTCACGAAATGAAACGTGTTGCAGTCGAGCGAGCCGCAGTTTTTGCGCCTGCTCGCGCAGCGGCCGATCCGCATCCTACGCGCGAGGTTCTGACGCCATCGTCAGCTATGGTCGCACCATGCTCAGCGTCGACGAGATCATGGAGCGCTCGCAGTGGGACTTGTTCTTCGTGCCTCCCGAGACGCGCGTGGTCGACCGCCCTGAGCTTCTCTACACGGTCACGGCGCGCGACATTCCTCATTTGAACTGCGTGTCCCGCACGCGCCTGGACGACGGCAACCGCGACGCAGCCGTCGAGGAGGTGTCCCGCGCGCACGCGAGCGTCACGTCCGAGTGGCTCGTTCAGGAGTGGCTCGGCGACGACGCCGTCGGGCCTGTGCTAGCCCGCCACGGCTACGAGCCGAAGGACGAGCATCGTGCCTATGCCCTGCGCACCGACGCGAGCCTGCGCGCGCCCGCCGCTTACGAGATCCGAAGAGTGGAGACGCTGAAAGCGCTGGAAGACGGCGAACGAGTCTTCGGCCGGGCCTTCGACAACCGGGAGGCGATCACCGACGAGAACCGGGCGCAGCGCTTGGAGCAGTGCGCCAGCCCGGACGGCCGCGTCCATCGATTCGTGGTCTACGATGCGGGGGAGCCCATCTCGTACGGAGCGATGACGCTGTTTCACGCGCTCGGGTTCGCGGTCCTCTGGCGGGGCGGCACCGTCCCCGAGGCCCGCGGCCGCGGCGCCTATCGCGCGCTGCTCAAAGAGCGGATGCGCTTCGCCAAGCAAAAGGGCATCGCCATGGTCGGCCTCTACGCCAAGCTCGACACGTCGGCTCCCATCGTCGACGCGCTCGGCTTCGAGGCGCACGGCCGAATGACGTTCTGGAATCGTGACCCTTCCGGACGGATCCGACCGAGGTTGACGCCACCAAAGACCCCACGAGGGCCACGGATCCGACCGAGGTTGACGCCGCCAAAGACCCCACGAGGGCGGCCTCCGACGTGAGATGTCGCCGCGGTGCCCGTGCAAATGGACCGTGTGAGGCAAGTATGCGTCGGGTTGCGAGCCAGAACCGTCGAAAGGGAGTCCTGTCGCCGGTCGCAACACGCACCCGCGCGTCCGGCGACGGCTGCCATGAAGTCAAATCGGGTGCTTTGACGAACTGGCGCTCAGCTACGGCGCTGGCCCACACCGCGCGCCGTGCCACACGCGCATCCACCAGGTGCCGATGGGGAAGGGCACGGTGCGCTTGCCCCGGGTCCATGCCGCAAGCGCACGATCGTACTGCGCGTTGAACGCGCGGATTCGCTGCACGGCCTCTTGC
>CAJIBU010000072.1_pt1 | contig 52524 bp, 49 predicted proteins | sample 9199451 | NCBI WGS metagenome assembly CAJIBU01 (sample SAMEA7708315, study PRJEB35096) | sediment metagenome | biome: marine neritic benthic zone biome [ENVO:01000025]; feature: sediment [ENVO:00002007]; material: shallow marine sediment [ENVO:03000034] sea grass bed [ENVO_01000059] ... | reverse complement strand
GGAACGGAAGCCGGCGTCTTCGTGAACTTCACCTTCTGCTGGGCGCCGCACCCGCGCGTCGTGCTCGGCAGCGAGCAGAACTTCGAATGGTTCCCAAACGTCTACCTCATCCGCGTGATGCCGCAGGTCCACTGGCAAATCCACGCCCGCTTCCAATGGCAGGCCGGCTTCGGCTACCGAAACCTCAACGGCCAAAAATCCGCCGAAGCCTCCACCCGCCTAATCGTCGAGTTCTAAATTCATATAGGGGACAGTCCCCCTTTCTAGGTTTTTTCCTGGAAAAGGGGACTGTCCCCTTTTTCGGGTTGCTTGGATGTCTACCGTTTGGTAGGGAGAATATGACCGGGTGGTAGACTTGGGTGTTCGAGCGCAGATATTGAGTCAGGCGACGCGGCTTTTTGCGGCGCGGGGGTACGACGGGACCTCGGTGCAGGAGATTGCCGAGGCCGTTGGGATTCGGAAGCCGAGCCTTCTCTATCACTTCAAGTCCAAGGACGAGCTTCGGCAGGAGGTCCTCGCGGAGATGCTGGCACATTGGAACGCCGTGCTGCCAGGGCTCCTGTTAAAGGCGTCCACCGAAGAGCGCTTCGACTCGACGATGGAGGCGCTCACCGAGTTCTTCATCGAAGACCCGGACCGCGCGCGCCTCTTTCTTCGAGAAACCCTCGACCGTCCCGAGCGCATGCAGGCGATGCTCGGCGAGTTCGTGAAGCCGTGGGTCGATCTCCTCGGAGGCCAGCTCGAGCGCGCAAAAGCGCAAGGACTCGTTCGACCGAACGTCGATCCGCACGCCTACGTGGTCGAGGTCATCACGATGGCGGTCGCCGGCACCGCAGTGATCGACACGATGGACGTGATTCTTCCCAAAGACCCCAACCGGGGCAACACACGCAAACGTCACGCGCGAGAGCTTGTCCGCCTCGCGCGTTCGGGGCTCTACACCAAGGATGAAGGCGAGACGTAACCATGGCGAACTTCTTCAAAGACAACGACGATCTTCAGTACTACTTCGAAAAAGGCATCGACTGGGATTCACTCGTGCGGATCACGGAGCGCGATTTCGCCTTCGCCGACGACGACGGCTTCAAGTCCACCGATGAAGCGGTCACCTTCTATCGCGACATCGTCGAGATGTTCGGGCAGTTCGTCGCCGAGGAGATCAAGCCCTATGAGAAGCAGATCGACGAAGAAGGCGTGCAGCTCGTCGACGGCGAGGTGGTGTTCCCCGAGCGCCTCGACGGCATCTTCGAGCAGGTGAACGCGCTCGACCTTCACGGCCTCAATGTGCCGCGCGAGCTCGGCGGCATGAACGCCCCGATGATGATCTACTTCATGAACTGTGAGGTGATGGCGCGCGCCGACGTCTCGGTGATGGCCCATCACGGCTTCCACGGGGGCATCGCCATGGCCGCCATCGTCTTCTCCGCCTCCGAAGGCACGTCGGAGATCGACCCGAAGACGGGTCGCATCATCAAGACCCGCTGGCCCCACGTCATCGAAGAAATCGTCGCTGGCAAGGCCTCCGGCTGCATGGACATCACCGAGCCCGACGCCGGCTCGGACATGGCGGCAATGCGCACGTCAGCCGAACAGGACGCCGACGGCAACTGGTTCGTCACCGGGGAAAAGATCTTCATCACGTCGGGCCACGGCAAGTACCACTTCGTGATCGCGCGTACCGAGGACGCCACCGATTCCGACGACCCCATGGCTGGCCTCGACGGCCTTTCGATGTTCCTCGTCCCCACCTATGAAGAAGCCGAGCACGGAAACCGAACGCGCACCGTCCAGCTCAGCCGCGTCGAGGAAAAGCTCGGCCACCACGGCTCCCCGACCTGCGGCCTGGTCTTCGACAAAGCACCGGCCGATCTCGTCGGCAAGCGAGGCGAGGGCTTCAAGTACATGCTCATCTTGATGAACAACGCGCGCGTCGGCGTTGGGTTCGAGTGCATCGGCCTCCTCGAGTCGGCGTATCGCGCGGCCGCCGCGTACACGGCAGAGCGCCGCTCGATGGGCAAGACCATCGATCGCCACGAGATGATCGCCGACTACCTCGAGACGATGAAGACCGAAATCCAAGGCATTCGCGCACTCGCAATGGCCGGTGGCTTTCACGAGGAAATGGCCCAGAAGCTCAAGCTCGCGCTCGACTTCGGCGACCTCGACGAGCTCACGAAAAAGAAACTGAAGCGCGACTTGAAGACGCACCAGAACAAGTCGCGCCGCATCACCCCCATCCTGAAGTACTTCGGGGCTGAAAAGGCGGTGGACCACGCGCGGCTCACGCTGCAGATGCACGGCGGCAACGGCTACATCAAGGAGTACCTCCCCGAGAAGCTCGTGCGCGACGCGATCGTCATGCCGATCTACGAAGGCACGAGCCAGATTCAGGCCCTGATGGCGATGAAGGACACGCTCGGCGGCATCATCAAAAACCCGCAGGCGTTCGTTCGGCAGCTTGCACAGGCGCGCTGGCGGTCGCTCTCGAGCCGCGACCCGCTCGAGCGTCGCGTCGCGCAGCTCCAGGCGCTTTCTTTGAGCGCGCAACAGCACCTCGTACTCAAGACGGCCGGCGACAAGGTCAAGGGGCTTCGCGGCAAGCCGATCGGCGCGTGGTCCGCCGAGCTCACGAAGAACTGGGACCCCAAGCGCGATTTCGCCTATGCGATGCTTCACGCGGAGCGTCTCATTCAGCTCCTCGGCGAGACGTTGGTCGCGGAGCTCCTGCTCGAGCAGGCGCAAAAGCACCGCGAGCGAGCCGAGGTGCTCGAGCGGCATCTCGAGCGCGCCGAGCCCAAGGCCCGCTACCTCCACGACATGATCACCACCACCGGCCAGCGGCTGCTCGACAAGCTCTCACCCGCGGCGCCGGAAGTGGCCGACCAAGCGGCGGAGTGAGCGCACCGAAAGCAGCTCTTTCGGGTCGAGGCTCTGATACCAATCGTTCTCGAGGTACCACTCGTGCGTGCGGCGAACGCCCTCGCTCAAGCCGACCTCGGCTTTGAATCCGAAATCACGGCGAGCGGCGGCTGGCACGCAGGTCCACGCCTGCTGCGCGCCCATGCGCGCTTTTTGTAAGTTCAGCAGCCGCGGCTTTCGGTCGATTTGCGTGGCGAGCTCGCCGCCGACCGCCGCCAGGGACACGAGGTGTTCCGGCAGGTCGACCGTGCGCACAGGGCGCCCCACCGCCCGCACCACCTCGGCCTGGAACGCTTCCCACGTGACCTGCCCGTCGCTCGCCAGAAAGTAGCCTTGGTCGACACTCCGCTCGTGACCGGCTGCTTCGACAATACCGCGCACGCAGTCGTCGACGTAGAGCATCGTCATCACGCGATCGCGGTTTCCGAAAAAAACGTTCCAACCGAGCATCGCGGTCTGAAACAAATTGAAGTAGTCGACGTCGCCGGGGCCGTACACCGGGCAGGGCCGGACAATCGTCCAGCGGACGTCGGCGGACTCTTCTTCGACCACGCGCTCGGCTTCGAGCTTGCTCTCACCGTAGTGCTCGATCGGCCGCGGCGGATTTTGTTCGCGGTGCGGCGCGCTGGTTGCTGACGGCCCGTAAGAGGCGAGCGAGGACACCAGCACGAAGCGCTTGGTGTCGGGGTGCTCGCGACGCACGGCCGCAAGCAAGTTTCGCGTCGGCATCACGTTGCCGCGGCGAAAGTCCTCGTACGAGCTCCCCTTGGTGACGCCGGCGACGTGAAGCACGTAGTCCGGTCTTTCGTCACGCACGATGCGCTCGAGATCGGCGACGCGCGAGTAGTCCGCCTCGACCGACCGCACGCCGTGCGAAGCCGGAGAGCCCGTGCGCCGAATCGTGACGACGTCCGCGCCCTGGCCGACCAACGAATCACGCAGGCGCCCGCCGATGAATCCGCTGGCGCCCGTGATGAGCACCCTTCCCTCGAGACCGGCCGCCGCCATCGGCCCTTGGTGCACCGCGAGCGCCGCAGATGCAAGCCCGCATTGACGCGGTCGCGGCAGTGCGAAACGCTTCGTGGCATGCGCCGGACCTTCCAAACCATCTCCCCCGTCGATGGAAGCGTCGTTTTCGAGGCGCCCCTTCACCGGGCAAGCGAGATCGATCGGACCCTCGAAGCTGCAACCAAGGCGTTTTCCGCCTGGCGGAAGACCGACCTCGGTGAGCGATGCGAGCGGGTGCGACGCTTTGTCAACCTGGCGGTCGACCAGAGCGACGAGGTCGCCGAGGAGCTCACCATGCAGATGGGCAGGCCCATTCGCCACGGCGCGGGCGAGGTCGGCGGCTGGCTGCTCCGAGGCCGCACGATGGTCGACCTCGCACCTGACGCGCTCGCGGATATCGAGCTCCGCCCGCACGACGGCTTCACACGGTTCATTCGGCGAGAGCCGCTCGGCGCAGTGTTCGTCGTCGCCCCCTGGAACTACCCGTGGCTGACCGCAGTCAACGCGCTCGTCCCCGCGCTCGTCGCCGGCAACCCCGTGGTGCTCAAGCACTCCGAGCAGACGCCGCTGGTCGCGGAACGCATCGGCCGCGCCGCGGAGCGAGCGGGCCTCCCGGACGGGGTCTTTCAAGTTCTGTACCTCGACCACGCTGGCGTTGCGGACGTGATCGCTGACCGGCGCATCGCCTTCGTCGCCTTCACGGGCTCCGTTGAAGGCGGCGTGGCGATTCAAAGGGCGGCGTCGCAGCGATTCATCGGGGCCGCGCTCGAGCTCGGCGGCAAGGACCCTGCGTACGTGTGCAGCGACGCCGACGTGGAACGTTCGGCGGTCCATCTCGCGGACGGCGCCTTTTACAACGCGGGCCAGTCGTGCTGTGGCATCGAGCGCATCTACGTGCACCAGGACGTGTACGACGACTTTCTCGAGGCCTTCGTCGCAACAACACACGACCTCGTGCTCGGCGATCCGCGAGAAGAGAAGACGACGCTCGGGCCGGTGGTTCGCGTCCGCAACGCCAAGGCAATCCTCGCGCAGGTCGACGAGGCGATCGCCTCCGGCGCGCGCGACCTCGTCGACCCGAGCCGCTTCGCCGAAACCGCGCGCGGGCTCCCGTACATGGCGCCAAGAGCGCTCGTCGAAGTCGACCACTCGATGCGGGTCATGACCGAAGAGACCTTCGGCCCCGTCGTCGGAATCATGCCGGTGGGCGATGACGCGCAGGCGATCGCCCACATGAACGACAGCCGCTACGGCCTCACCGCCTCGGTCTGGACCACGGACCTCGAGCGCGCCACCCTCATCGGCGATCGGATCGACACGGGCACCTGGTACATGAACCGCTGCGATTACCTCGACCCGGAGCTCGCCTGGGTCGGTGTGAAGGATTCGGGGCGCGGGTGCAGCCTGTCGACGCTCGGCTACGCGCAGCTCACGCGGCCGAAGTCGTTTCATCTCCGGCACGCGCCGGGATAGCCTGGCCAACGCACCTCGGGTCGCTATAGTCCGCCGCGATGAAACCGCCGGTCTTGCGCTGCCGTCACGTCTCCAAACGCTACGGGAAGTTCACCGCGTTGGAAGACCTATCGCTCGAGGTCTACGAAGGTGAGATCTTCGCGCTGCTCGGGCCGAACGGCGCCGGCAAGTCCACGCTGATCCACTGCATCACCGGGCTCGCCAAGCAGACCGAAGGCAGCATCCAAGTGATGGGCTTCGATACGCTGAGCGATTTCAGAACCACGCGGCGCCTGGTCGGCCTGGTGCCGCAAGAGATCAACTACGACCCGTTCTTCACGCCCCTCGAAAGCCTGATGATTCAGATGGGGTTGATGGGCATCGAGCCCAGCCGCGAGCGGGCCGAAAGCCTGCTGAAGACATTCGCCCTCGACGAAAAGCGCGACGCGTACACACGCACGCTGTCGGGCGGCATGAAGCGGCGTCTCCTCGTCGCCAAAGCTCTGGTGCACGAGCCGCGGCTCCTGTTCCTCGACGAGCCGACCGCCGGCGTCGACGTCGAGCTTCGCCGCGAGCTTTGGGCGGAGGTCGAGGAGCTGCGGGCCGCAGGGACGACGATCGTGCTGACCACCCACTACATCGAAGAAGCGGAAAAGCTCGCCGACCGCATCGGCATCCTGCACCGGGGCGAGCTCCTCCTGGTGGAAAGCCGCCAGAGCCTGATGGAGCGGCACCGCGGGCGCTCGCTCGAGGACATCTATCTCGAGCTGATTCACGAGGCGGACGGAAGGCACGCGGCGTGAGCGCGATCTCTCTGAGAACACTGTTCATCAAAGAGATTCGACGGTTCAGCAAAGTCTGGCTGCAAACCGTGCTGAGCCCGCTCGTCACCACGAGCCTCTACTTCCTGGTGTTCGGCGTCGCGCTCGGCTCTCGGCTGCGCGAAATCTCCGGCGTCCCGTACATCCAGTTCGTGGTGCCCGGGCTCGTCATGATGACCATGGTCCGGGACGCGTTCCTGAACACCTCGTCGAGCCTCTTTCAATCCAAGATCAACGGCACGATCACCGACATTCTGGTGGCTCCCATCGGCGCGTTCGAAATGCTGGTCGCGTACGTCGGCGCTGCGATGATCCGCGCGCTGATCGTCGGCACGCTGGTGTGTCTCGTTGCGCTCACGTTCACGTGGTTCCCGCTGTACAGCCCAGGCTGGACGGCGTTTTTCGCCATCTTCGTGCCCGCCACGCTCGCGCTCCTCGGACTGATAGCGGCCCTCTGGGCCGAGAAGTTCGACCACCTCGCGATCTTCCCGAACTTCGTCCTCTTGCCGCTCGCCTTCCTCGGCGGGGTCTTCTATTCGATCGACCTCTTGCCCGAGCCGTGGAACACCGTCAGCCGACTGAACCCGCTGCTCTACATGGTCAACGGGCTTCGCTACGGCTTTCTCGGTGTTGCAGACGTGTCACCCGTGACGAGCGCCGCGGTGGTACTGATCTCGTTCGTGGTCGTGCTCGCCGTCGCGAGCGGCTTGTTGCGGAGCGGCTACAGCCTTAGAAGTTGAGCGCGATTGCCGGTCGCCAGCAAAGGGAGTACTGGACCGGAGCCCACGCGCATGCAGAGCACGAGCAACTACTTTTCGAGCCCGGAGGCGCAAGCCTTTCTGCAAAAGCGCGTGGCGACCTTTGGTCTCATTGGCGCCATCCTGGGCAGCACCGCTCTCCTCTTTCGGGTGATCATGGGCGTGCTGTTCGGTTTCCTCGACGAGCAGCTCCGGGACCCCGGGTTCCTCATCCACGCGGCGGGCATTCTTCCGATGATCGGCATCTGGCTGATCTGCCGGCGCGGCTCGCTTTCGGTCAACGCGATTCACGCGGTCGAAAACATCGGCATCTTCTTGACGAGCCTCTGCTACATCGGAATGGGGCTCGAGATCCCACCCGAAGTCGGCGCAGACACCATCACCGCGTTCATTTTGGCCCTGGTGATGTTTGCACGAAGCGTGTTCGTGCCGAGCTCGGCGCGCCGCACGGTCGTGCTCGGCATCTTGATCGGTATCCCGCTCGTGATCGCCATGTACCGCCACTATCTCACCGTCGACCTGACGACGTGGGCACGGTCTGGCTTCGAGGCCGCATCGCAAGAGCGCGTCGCGGCATCCCAAGCGGTCATCACGGTGATGTGGTGGACGCTCACCGTCGGCCTCTCCGCGCTCGCATCGCGTGTGATTCACCGCCTTCGCAAAGAGGTGAGCGACATCCAGCGGCTCGGGCAATACAACATCGACCGCAAGCTCGGCGAAGGCGCGATGGGCGTCGTCTATCAGGCCACGCACGGCATGCTGAAGCGCCCGACCGCCATCAAGCTGCTGCGCCCCGAGATCGCGGACGACGAGTCGCTCGAGCGCTTTCGCCGCGAGGTGCAGCTCACCGCCAAGCTCACGCACCCGAATACGGTCACGATCTACGACTACGGCCGCACGCCCGACGGCCTCTTCTACTACGCGATGGAGCTGCTCGGCGGCGCCACGCTGACGCAGGTGGTGGAGGCGGGCGGGCCGCAGCCCGTCGAGCGAGTCGTGCGGATCCTCCGCGACGCAGCGCTTGCGCTCAACGAAGCACACGAGGCCGGTTTGATTCACCGCGACATCAAGCCGAGCAACATCATGCTCGCGCGACAGGGCGGCGTGCCCGACGTCACCAAAGTGCTCGACTTCGGGCTCGTGAAAAACCTCGGCAAGATCGACGACCTCGAGCAGACCAACACGATGTCGGTCAAAGGCACGCCGCACTACTTGAGCCCGGAGGCGATCCAGGAGCCCCAGGCAATCGACGCACGCACCGATCTCTATGCGCTCGGGGCGGTCGGCTACTACTTGCTCGCGGGCCGGCACGTTTTCGAGGGCAAGACCATCATGGAGGTCTGCCTCCACCATCTTCACACGAAACCGATTCCGCTGGCCGAGACGTGCCCTGAGGAAGTCCCGCCAGAGCTCGAGAGCCTGCTGATGGCGTGCTTGGCGAAGAGCCAACCCGACCGCCCGGCAACGGGTGAAGAGCTCGCGGATGCGCTCGACAAGCTCGACGTCGCACGGTGGACGCGCGCCGAAGCCGAGGCCTGGTGGGACGTCTACGGAAAAGACATCGAGCAGGCCAAGCAGCCCGTCGTCACCAGCGCGACCGAGCACACGGTGGCGGTCGACCTCGGCTCACGCCGGCAGTGACTAGAGCGATCGCAGGTCTCGCCGAAGCGGGTGGTCCTCCGGAACCTCCACGAGGATCAGGACGAGACCGTCCGGGTCGGCAACGCGAAGCTCGACCAGCCCCCACGGCTTTTGCACGGCGCACTCGAGGATCGGCACCCCGGCCGCCTCGAGCACGCGCTCCGACTCGCGGACGTCGCGAACCTGTAGCCAGAGCTCGGTGGCCCGAGACGGCGGCTCTTCGGCCCCTTCGGTGATCTCGAGGTGCCCCCCGCCGAGGAAGAACACGACGCCCCGGGCATCGCCGTGCCCAAACTCACGCATCGGGTGAAGCCCGAGCGTGTCTCGGTAGAAGCCAAGACTCCGGTCGAAGTCCCGGGGGTGGAGCAGGAACCGGCTTGAGAGTATCTCCATGGCGGCTTTGGAGCTTACCCGCCCCAACTACTTGAAACTAGGGGTTTTCTGGGGGCATCGAAGGGCTTGGACGCGAGCACCGTACCGGATGTGCAGGCCTCGCTGGTCCCTTGACCCTGCTAGGGCTTGGTCGCACACTGGGAAGCAATGGTTCGGACTTCAACCGCGATGACCGCTCCCGCTAGCCGCAACGACGCGCTTGGCGCCGTCGTGGTGAGCGTAGTCGTAGTTGGCCTCATTATTAGCCTCCTGCTAGTTGCGCAGGCATAGGCGGGGACCAGAACCACCCACACACCACTCAAACAGTTTCTGGCCTCCGCATCCCGTGCGGGGGCTTTTTTCTTTGTATCGACACTTTTTGGAGCAGACACCCATGAAGGACATCCTCGCGACACCCGCCAGCCCGAAGCTCGAGAATCGAGTTGGCGAATCTTTGTCCGGCGCGCAAATCCTATGGGAGGCGCTCGTACGCGAGGGGGTCGAGGTCTGCTTCGGGTACCCGGGCGGCGCGATCATGCCGGCGTACGACGCGATGATTCAGTATCCGATCCACCACGTGCTCACGCGGCACGAGCAGGGCGCCTCGCACATGGCCGACGGCTATGCGCGCGCGTCGGGCGAGGTCGGGGTCTGCATCGCCACGTCGGGCCCGGGCGCCACCAACCTCGTCACCGGCATCGCCACGGCCATGCTCGATTCGATCCCGATGGTTTGCATCACCGGCCAGGTGCCCTCGCATCTCATCGGCAGCGATGCCTTCCAAGAAACCGATATCACGGGCTGCACCATCCCGGTGACCAAGCACAATTACCTGGTGACCAAGCCCGAGCAGGTCGTGCCCACCATCCGCGAGGCGTTTTACATCGCGCGCTCCGGTCGCCCAGGGCCGGTCGTCGTCGACATCACCAAGGACGCGCAGCAGCAAAGCTGTGTGTTCGAGTGGAGCGACGAGGAGATCGTGCTCCCCGGCTACCGTCCAGACTACGCGGCCCTTCCGGAGCACCTCGAAGAGGCGGCCGAGCTGATCCGAGAGGCCAAGCGGCCGATCATCTTCTCGGGCCACGGCGTGATCAAGTCACAGGCCACCGAGACACTCATCGAGTTCGTCGAAAAGACCAAGATCCCGGTCGCATGCACGCTGCTCGGGCTCGGCGGATTTCCCGCAACCCATCCGAGCAACGTCGGGATGATGGGCATGCACGGTGAGACCTGGGTCAACAAGGCCATCCAGGATGCGGATTTGATCATCGCCGTCGGCATGCGGTTCGACGATCGGGTCACGGGCAACTTGAAGACCTATGCGCCCAACGCGCGCAAGATCCACATCGAGCTCGACCCGGCGGAAATCAACAAGAACGTCCGCGTCGACGTGCCTATCGTGGGCGACGCGCGCGAGGTGCTTCAGTCCCTTCTCCCGCACGTCGACGAGGGCGACCGGCCCGACTGGCTCGCCTACATCGACGAGATCAAGGGCGATTCGGCGGTGCGCGACATCAAAAACCTGCCCGACCTCGGGAAGCTCTACGCGGCCCACGTGATCCACGACCTCTATCGCTTCACCGACGGCAAAGCCCTCGTGGTCACCGACGTCGGCCAGCACCAGATGTGGGAAGCCCAGTACTACAAGCACGACTACCCGAGGAAACTCATCACCTCGGGTGGCCTCGGCACGATGGGCTTTGCGCTCCCGGCAGGCATCGGCGCCAAGTTCGCCGAGCCCGGCGATTCGGTGTGGGTCATCTGCGGGGACGGTGGCTTTCAAATGACGCAGTGTGAGCTCTCCACCTGCACCCAGGAAAACATCAAGGTCAACGTGGCGATCATCAACAACGGCTTTCTCGGCATGGTGCGGCAGTGGCAGGAGTTCTTCTTCGGCGGCCGGTACGTGGCCACGCCGCTCCTCAGCCCCGATTTCGTCATGATCGCGGAGGCCCACGGGCTCACCGGCATCCGCGTCGAGAAACGGTCCGAGGTCGAAGCCGCAGTGCGCAAGGCCGAGGCAACCGAGGGCACCGTCGTCATCGACTTCCGCGTCGAGCAAGAGGATTCGGTGTATCCGATGGTGCCGGCCGGGGCGAATCTCCAGGACATGATTCAACGCCCGGACACGCCGGGCAGCGCCGACCACAACCCGATCTTCGAGACAGGGGAGGACGAGTGATGTCCCAAGCCGTCAAGAGAACGTTTGCCGTGTTCGTCGAGGACAAGCCCGGCGTGCTCAACCGCGTCGCCTCGCTGTTTCGGCGCCGCAGCTTCAACATCGATTCGCTGAACGTCGGCGCCACCCAGGAGCCCGGGGTGTCGCGCATGACCATCGTGTGCGAAGCCGACGAGGACAAGGCCAAGCGCATCGAGGCCAACCTCTACAAGATGGTCAACGTGCTCTGGGTCGACGACATCACCTTTAAGCAGACCATCAACCGGGTGCTCGCGCTGATCAAGGTCAACTGCAATCGCGAGCAGCGCGACGAGATTTTGAAGATCTGCGACGTGTTCAGAGCCCGCGCGATCGACATGTCACCGGATCGAGTCACCATCGAAATCACGGGCCCGCAGGACAAGGTCGAGGGCCTCGTTTCCGTCCTTCGGCCTTTTGGCATCTTGGAGCTCGTGCAAACCGGCACGGTCGCGATGACTCGCGGCGTCGAGAAGCACGACCTCGCCCACCCCACCGTGCCCGCCTCACGAACCTCGGCGGCCTAACGCCCCTTGTTTGGAGAAGTAGAGAAAGAACGATGACCCAGATTCGCTATGAAAAGGACGCCGACCTCTCGTTGATTCGAGGCAAGAAGGTGGCGATCGTCGGCTACGGCTCGCAGGGCCACGCCCACGCGCTCAACCTCAAGGAAAGCGGCGTGGACGTGCGCGTCGGCCTGCAGGAGGGGAGCAAGAGCAAAGCCAAGGCCGAGGCGGCCGGGCTCGCGGTGAAGTCCGTCGGAGACGCGGCAAAAGAAGCCGACGTGATCATGATTTTGGCGCCGGACACGGCGCAGCCTGCCATCTATCAGGAGCACATCGCGCCGAACCTCGAGGCCGGCAACATGCTGATGTTCGCGCACGGCTTCAACATCCGCTACGGCACGATCGAGCCGCCGAAGGACATCGACGTTGCGATGGTGGCGCCCAAGAGCCCCGGGCATCGCGTGCGCGAAACCTATCAGGAGGGCGGCGGCGTGCCGGCGCTTCTCGCCGTCTATCAGGACGCGACCGGGCAGGCCGACGCGGTGGCCATGGCCTATGCGGCCGGCATCGGGTGTGCGCGCGCGGGCGTGTTGACCACAACCTTCAAAGAAGAGACCGAGACCGACCTCTTCGGCGAGCAGGCAGTGCTCTGCGGCGGCTGCTCCGAGCTCGTCAAAGCGGGTTTCGAGACTCTCGTGGAAGCCGGGTATCAGCCCGAGCTCGCGTACTTCGAGTGTCTCCACGAGCTCAAGCTCATCGTCGACCTGATGTACCGCGGCGGCCTCAACTACATGCGGTACTCGGTATCGAACACCGCCGAATGGGGCGACTACGTCAGCGGGCCGCGGGTCGTCGGAGACGACAGCAAGAAGGCCATGAAGAAGATCCTCGCCGAGATTCAGGACGGCACGTTTGCCAAGCGGTGGATCGATGAAAACCAAAAGGGGCGCCCGGAGTTCGATGCCAAGCGGCGCGCCGAGCAGGAACAGCCGATCGAGCAGGTCGGCGCAAAGCTCCGGTCGATGATGCCTTTCGTCGACCCGGTAGAAATCAAACAGGGAGAGTAACGCAGACGCTGCTGGAGACAGCGTCGGGAGAAAAAGTCATGCAACCCGATCACGTACGGATCTTCGACACGACGCTTCGCGATGGCGAGCAATCACCTGGTGCGACGATGACCTCGTCGGAAAAGCTAGAGGTGGCGAAGACCCTATCGCGACTCGGCGTCGACATCATCGAGGCGGGCTTTGCGGCCGCCTCGCCCGACGACCTGCGTGCCGTGAAGACCATCGCGGAGGCGGTGGGCGTGACAGGCGTCGAGGGCCGGCCTAGCCCGGAGCCTCCGACGATCTGCAGCCTCGCCCGCGCCCACAAGTCCGACATCGACCGGGCGGCCGATGCGATCGCTCCGGCCAAGCACGGGCGCATCCACACCTTCCTCGCGACCTCGCCCATCCATCGCGAGCACAAGCTTCGGATGAGCAAGGCACAGGTGCTTTCCACCATCACCGAGATGGTTTCGTACGCACGCAGCTTCTGCGAGGACGTCGAGTTCAGCCCGGAGGACGCCGGTCGGACCGAGATGGAGTTCCTCTACGAGGCGCTTCAAGCCGCCATCGAGGCGGGCGCCACCACACTCAACATCCCGGACACGGTGGGCTACACCATCCCCGGCGAGTTCGGCGAGCGCATCGCCCTGCTTCGACAAAACGTGCCAGGCATCGAAAAGGCCGTGGTCAGCGTGCACTGCCACGACGACCTCGGCTTAGCGGTGGCCAACAGCCTCTCCGCGGTGCAGCACGGCGCGCGGCAGGTCGAAGTGGCGGTCAACGGCATCGGCGAGCGGGCCGGCAACGCGTCCCTCGAAGAGATCGTGATGGCGCTCTACGTTCGAAAGGACCTCTACGGCATCACTACCCAAGTCGATGCCACACAGCTCACGCGGGCGAGCCGCCTGGTCAGCAAGGTCACTGGCATGGTCGTGCAGCCCAACAAGGCCATCGTCGGTGCCAACGCGTTCGCGCACGAAGCAGGCATCCACCAGGACGGCATGCTCAAGCACGAAGAGACGTACGAGATCATGCGGCCGGAGACGGTGGGTGCGGCGAAGACGCAGCTCGTCCTCGGCAAGCACTCCGGGCGGCACGCGTTCGCGAACCGCTTGGTCGAGCTCGGGTACCCGGTGTCCGGGGACGGCCTCGACAAGTCGTTTGCACGCTTCAAAAAGCTCGCCGACAAGAAGAAGGTCATCACCGACGCGGATTTGGTGGCGCTCGTCAGCGACGAGCTCTACCAACCGACCGAGTACTGGAAGCTCGAGAAGATCCAGGTCGGGTGCGGCACCGGCATGCCGACGGCGACGGTGCAGCTCACGGGGCCCGACGGACAGACGCGAACGGCGGCGGAGGTCGGCACCGGGCCGGTCGACGCGGTGTACAAGGCGGTTCAGTCGCTCGTGCACGTGCCCTGCACGTTGCTCGAGTACACCGTGCAGTCGGTCACCGAGGGCATCGACGCGCTCGGCGAGGTGAGCGTACGGGTTTCGTCGGACGAAAGCAGCGCGCAACCCGACAAGATCAATCCGCAGCACGAGCACACACGCGCCCGCGTCTTTCACGGGCACGGCGCGCACACAGACGTCATCGTGGCGAGCGCCAAGGCGTATATCGCTGCGATCAACCGAATCTTGGCGATCCGTGAAGGGACCCGGGACGACAGCAAGACGGCAGGGAGCGCCGCATAGCAAGCATCATGGAGCCAAGAACTCTTTTCCAAAAAGTCTGGGACAGCCACGTCGTGGCGCAGGAGCCGGATCGGCCGGCAGTCCTCTACATCGACCTGCAACTCATTCACGAGGTGACCTCCCCACAGGCCTTCACTGGCTTGAGGGAGCGTGGCCTGACGGTGCGCCGTCCAGACAAGACGGTCGCCACCATGGACCACTCCACGCCGACGCTACCGAGGTCGCTTTGGGTGATCGACGATCAGGCCAAAGCGCAGCTCGGGCAGCTCGAGCGCAACTGCGAGGAGTTCGGCATCGAGCTCTTCGCGCTCGGCGACAGCCGCAACGGCATCGTTCACGTCATCGGGCCCGAACGCGGCTTCACGCAGCCCGGCAAAACGATCGTGTGCGGCGACAGCCACACCTCTACGCACGGCGCCTTTGGGGCGCTGGCCTTCGGCATCGGCACGAGCGAGGTCGAGCACGTGCTGGCCACCCAGTGTCTGCTCCAGCGCAAGCCAAAGACGCTCGAAGTGCGCGTGGACGGGCAGCTCATGCCGGGCGTCACCGCCAAGGACATCATTCTCGCGCTCTGCGCTGAAATCGGCACGGGCGGCGCCACAGGGCACGTCATCGAGTACACGGGGCCGGCGATTCGCAGCCTCGACATGGAAGGCCGCATGACGGTCTGCAACATGAGCATCGAGGCGGGCGCGCGGGCCGGCATGATCGCGCCTGACGAAACCACGTTTGCCTACCTCGAGGGACGCGAGCGCGTTCCCAAAGGCGCGGATTGGGACGCTGCGGTCGCGCGCTGGAACGCGCTTCGCACCGACGAAGGCGCCGTCTTCGACAAGACCGTCGTCATCGACGCGAGCCGGCTCGAGCCGATGATCACCTACGGCACCAATCCAGGCATGGGCATGCAGATCACCGAGCGCACGCCCACGGCGGATGCGTTCGACGATGCGTCTCAGGAGGCCGCGTTCACCAAGGCCATGGGCTACATGGGCCTCGAGCCCGGCGCGCCGCTGCTCGGCAAGAAGATCGACGTCGTCTTCATCGGCTCGTGCACCAACTCACGCATCGGCGACCTTCGCATGGCCGCCGGAGTGCTGAGCGGGCGGCAGGTCGCAGACGGGGTACGCACGCTGGTCGTACCGGGCTCCCACGACGTTAAAAAGCAGGCCGAGGCGGAAGGCCTCGACCAAATCTTCAAAGATGCGGGCGCCGAGTGGCGCGAGCCCGGGTGCTCGATGTGCATCGCGATGAACGGCGACAACCTCGAGCCGGGCCAATACGCGGTGAGCACGTCCAACCGCAACTTCGAGGGCCGGCAGGGCAAAGGCGGCCGAACCTTCCTTGCCTCGCCGCTGACCGCGGCAGCCGCCGCCGTGACGGGCGAGGTCACCGACCCGCGGAGCCTTCTTCTTTCCTGAGATCACGAGAGACCAGACCATGGTGAAATTCACGACGCTTACATCGCACGCCGTCCCCTTCCCGGTCGAAAACGTCGACACCGACCAGATCATCCCGGCGCGGTTCCTCAAAGTCACCGATAAACACGGCCTCGGCGACAGCCTGTTCTGCGACTGGCGGTACCTCAAAGACGGCTCGCCGAACCCCGAGTTCGTGCTCAACGAGCCGGAGTCGCAGGGCGCACAGATCCTGATCGCGGGCCACAACTTCGGCAGCGGCTCTTCACGGGAGCACGCGCCGTGGGCGCTCGTCGGCTGGGGCTTTCGGGCGATCGTGTCCACCGGCTTTGCGGACATCTTCAAGAGCAACTCCTTGAAGAACGGGCTTCTCCCGGTGGAGGTCACCCCCGACGTCTACAAAGCGTTGATGCAGGCCGCTCAGCTCGACCGGTCCACGAAGATCACCATCGACCTGCCCACACAGTCCGTGACGGGCCTCGAAGGGCTGGAGGCCACCTTCCCCATCGACGCGTTTTCCAAGCACTGCCTCCTCGAGGGCATCGATCAGCTCGGCTATCTGCTCTCGTTCGACGGGCAAATCACCGACTATGAGCAACGAAGCACATAACGGCTCCGGCGACGTGGTGGAGGTCTACGACACCACGCTGCGCGATGGCACGCAGATGGAGGGCATGAGCCTCTCCTGCGAGGACAAGGTGCGCATCGCGGAGCATCTCGACGCGCTGGGCGTCACGTTCATCGAAGGCGGTTGGCCAGGCTCCAATCCGAAGGACGTCGAGTTCTTCGAGCGCGCGCGGGACATCGACTGGGCAAACGTCACGATCGCGGCGTTCGGCTCGACGTGCAAAGCCGAGCTTCGCGCGGAAGACGACAAGCAGCTTCAGACGCTGCTCGCTGCCCACACTCCGGTCTGCACGATTTTCGGCAAGACCTGGAACATGCACGTCACCGAGGTGCTTCGCACGAGCCTCGAGGAAAACCTTCGGATGGTCGAAGAGAGCGTTGGCTTTCTTCGAGGGAACGGCCGCCGCGTGATCTACGACGCCGAGCACTTCTTCGACGGCTTCAAGTCGGACTCCGAATACGCGCTCGAGACGCTGCGAGCCGCGCATCGCGCCGATGCGGAGACGCTCGTGCTCTGCGACACCAACGGCGGATCGATGCCTTGGGAGATCGAAGCAATCGTCACGCAGGTGCGCGAGGCGCTGCCCGATGCCCGGCTCGGCATTCACGCCCACAACGACGGCGAGTCCGGCGTCGCCAACTCGGTGGCCGCCGTGCGCGCGGGCGTGCGTCAGGTTCAAGGCACCATCAACGGGTACGGCGAGCGGTGCGGCAACGCGAACCTCTGCGCGATCATCCCAAACGTGGAGCTGAAGCTCGGGCTTCGGTGCCTGCCCGAAGGAGGCCTGAACCAACTCTACGACCTCTCGCACTTCGTCGCGGAAATCGCGAACCTAAGCCCGAACGACCACGCCGCCTACGTCGGGCGGAGCGCGTTTGCGCACAAGGGTGGCGTTCACGTGGCGGCGATCCGGCGCCACCCCGAGTCGTACGAGCACGTCGATCCAGGCCTAGTCGGCAACGAGTCGCGCGTGGTCGTCAGCGAGCTTTCCGGCCGAAGCAACGTGCTCAGCAAGGCCGAGGAGCTCGGGCTCGAAGTGAGCTCGGACCACGGCAGCCGCGTGCTCGAAAAGATCAAAGAGCTCGAATCCAAGGGCTTTGCATACGAGGCTGCGGAAGCGTCGGTGGCGCTCCTGATGGCCCGCCAGCAGGCGAGCTACGTGCCGCCGTTCGAGGTGCTCGACTTTCAGGCGGGGGTGCGCCGGCGACGCGGCGGCGGCATGTTCGCGGAAGCCACGGTCAAAGTTCAAATCGGCGACGAGGTGGTCCACACCGCCGGCGAAGGCAACGGCCCGGTGAGCGCGCTCGATTCGGCGCTCCGCAAAGCGCTCCGGCCTACGTTTCCAGAGGTCGCCGAAATGCACCTGAGCGACTACAAGGTGCGAATTCTCGACGGACGCAGCGGCACCGGCGCCACCACGCGCGTGCTGATCGACACACAGTCGGTGCACGACACGTGGAGCACGGTGGGCGCGTCGAGCAACATCATCGAGGCTTCGCTCCAAGCGATCGTCGACAGCCTCGAGTATGGCCTCACGCTCGAGCGCGCCAAGCTCGAAAAGACACCCGAAGCCACGCCAGCGAGGACTTAGCGATTGCCGACAAAGCGTGTGGCGTGCATGATGGCCGGCCGCACAGGTAGCCCACCATGAAAGCCAAGATCACACTTCTGCCAGGCGACGGCATCGGCCCGGAAATTGTCGATTCGACGCGGCAAGTCCTCGAGGCCATCGCCCGGAGGTCCGGCCACTCGTTTGCCTTTTCGACGCACCTGATCGGCGGCATTGCGATCGACGAAACGGGCGTCCCCCTCCCCGACGACACCATCGTCGCCTGCCGCAGCGCGGACGCCGTCCTGCTCGGGGCGGTCGGCGGCCCCAAGTGGGACGACCCGACGGCAGACGTCAGACCGGAGCAAGGCCTGCTCGGGATGCGAAAAGCGCTGCGGCTCTTCGCCAACGCGCGGCCCGTGAAGCTCTTTCGCGGCCTCGAGGCTGCTTCACCGCTGAAGGCGGAGCGCCTTCGCGGCGTGGACTTGGTGTTCATCCGCGAGCTCACCGGCGGCATTTACTTCGGCGAGCCGAAGGGCAAGGATAGCCGCGACGGCAAGCGAACCGGCTTCGACACCATGGTGTACGACGAGGCCGAGATTCGCCGCATCGTGGAGCTCGCCTTCAACGTCGCCCGCAAGCGAAGCAAGCGCGTCACGTCGATCGACAAAGCCAACGTGCTCGCCACGATGCAGGTGTGGCGCGAAGTCGCCACCGAAGTCGGCAAAGAAAACCCCGACGTCGACCTCGAGCATCAGCTGGTCGACTCGGCCGCGATGCGGCTCGTCACCGACCCGTCGTCCTTCGACGTGATCGTGAGCGGCAACATGTTTGGCGACATCCTTTCGGACGAAGGAGCGGTGCTGACCGGATCGCTCGGGCTTCTGCCAAGCGCCTCCCTCGGCGAGGGGTCGCTCGGGGTGTACGAGCCCATCCACGGGTCGGCGCCCGACATCGCGGGCAAGGGGGTCGCTAACCCGCTCGGCACCATTCTCAGCGCGGCGATGCTGCTTCGGCACAGCCTCGATCTCGACGCGGATGCCAAAGTCGTGGAAGACGCAGTCCAGAAGGTGCTCGACAGCGGCTTGCGGACGGCCGATTTGGGGGGTGGCGAGCGATCGCTCGGAACCACCGCGATGACGGAAGCCGTCGTCGCCGCCATCGACGGCGCTTGAAGAAAGGACCCACTCGGATGCCCCGCAAACGCGTCAGCCGCCTGTTCGATCTGAAAGAAGACGAACAGGGACGGAAGTACATGGAGGTCTACCTCGACGGCATCGCGCTGCTTCGGCTGGTGCTGTCGAACAAGGGGACGGCCTTCAGCTACGAGGAGCGGGTCGCGCTTCGACTCGGCGGGCTGCTTCCACCGCAGTTCAACACGCTCGAGCAGCAAATCGACCGCGTGTACGAGGGCTTCGTCCAGGCGCCGACCGACATCGACAAGTATCAGTATCTGCGTGCGGTCCAAGAGCGGCAGGAGATCCTGTTCTACGCTCTGCTCGAAAAGCACCTCGATGAGATGCTGCCGATCGTGTACACGCCCACCGTCGGAGCGGCGGTGCAGCATTTCAGCGCGCTCTATCAGAACCCGCGCGGGCTCTCTTTCTCGCCGCTCAACATCGACCGCGCCGACCAGACGCTCGGGTGCTATCCGATGGAGGACGTGCGGATGATCGTGGCCACCGACTCGTCGGCGATCCTCGGCATCGGCGATCAGGGCTACGGGGGCTTGGCGATCCCCATCGGCAAGATGGCGCTCTACACGGTCGGTGGCGGCGTGAGCCCGTTCCACACCATGCCGGTCGCGCTGGACGTCGGCACGGACCGCATGGACCTGATCAACGACCCGAACTACCTCGGGGTTCGCCAAAAGCGACTGAGAGGCGATGACTACTACAAGTTCCTCGACCAGTTCGTGGACGCGGTGTGGGCCCGTTGGCCCGATGCCGTGATTCAGTGGGAGGACCTCTCGAAGACCGCTGCGTTCACGGTGCTCGAGCGCTACCGGGACCGCGGGCCGTCCTTCAACGACGACATCCAGGGCACCGGCGCGGTCGCGCTCGCTGGCATCCTGGCGGCCTGCCACCTTCGACATGAGAGCCTGAAGGACGAGGTTTTCGTCATTCATGGAGCGGGCGCGGGTGGCATCGGGGTTGCCTGGGCGATCCGGGAGGGCCTGAGGCGCGCTGGGCTCAGCGAAGACGAAGCCAAGGCGCGCGTGTTCGTGCTCGATTCACGCGGGCTTTTGCTGACCGACCGCGACATGGAGGCGTACAAGCGCGAGTTCGCGCACGATCGCGGAACCGTGAAAGACTGGGAGTTCGAAGGCGATGCTCCCGATCTCGTCGAGACGATCCAAAGCACGAAGGCCACGGTGCTCCTCGGGCTTTCTGGGCGTCCGGGCGCGTTCGACGAGCCGGTGGTGCGGGCGATGGCCGACAACCACAAGTGGCCGATCGTCTTTCCGCTCTCGAACCCAACGAGCTCCGCCGAAGCCAAACCGGTCGACATCTTCCGCTGGACGGATGGCCAAGCGATCGTCGCCACCGGCAGCCCATTCGAGCCGGTGAGGATGGGTGGGGTCACCCACCCGATCGGTCAGGGCAACAACGCGTTCATCTTCCCAGGGCTCGGGTTTGGCGCGATTCTGAGCGACGCGAGCAAAATCACCGACGGAATGGTGCTCGAGGCCGCACAGGCGCTCGCCGACTACACCTGCGAGAAATACGTCGAAGGCGGCCTGATCTACCCCCCGGTGAGCGACCTCCAAGAAACATCGGTGCGCGTCGCCACCCGCGTCGTGCAGCAGGCCATCGAAGAAGGCGTCGCCCGCCGAGAAAACATCCCCGACGACGTCGAAGCCTTCGTCCGAGAACGCTTCTGGCACCCCGTCTACCTCCCGTTCGTCCGCGGCCGCCTGTGAAAAGGGGTCAGGCACCTTTTTAAAGGGGTCAAATCGATGGAAATCGCAGTCGCGCTCTTCGACCAGGTTACGGCCCTCGACGCGATCGGGCCGTATGAAGTTTTGCAACGCCTGCCCGACGCCGATGTGCGTTTCGTTGGACATCGGGTCGGCGAGGTGCGCGCCGACAATGGTTTTCTCGGGCTGACCGTCGACCGCACGTTTTCGGATGTGCCGTCGCCGGACGTGGTCGTCGTCCCCGGCGGCGTTGGCACGCGTGTCTTGGTGAAGGACGAGGAGATCCTCGCGTGGCTTCGCGGCGTGCACGAGAACACTCGGTTTACCACGTCGGTGTGCACAGGCTCTCTGCTGCTAGGTGCCGCGGGTCTTCTCGACGGCCTTCGAGCCACCACGCACTTCTCCGCCTTACCCCTGCTCATGAAATACGGCGCCACACCCACGGGGGAGCGCGTCGTCCAAGAGGGAAAGATCATCACCGCGGCCGGCGTATCGAGCGGCATCGACATGGCGCTCCGCCTCGCCGAGCAGCTCGCCGACACCACGACAGCCAAGGCCCTCCAGCTCATGATCGAGTACGACCCCCAGCCCCCCCACGACGCCGGCGCCCTGAGCAAAGTCGACGCCGCCGTGATGCAAAGAGCCCAAGAGCTCGCCGCCCTAAAGAATTAGATAGGGGACAGTCCCCTTTTCCACCTTCTGTCCAGCTTTCCTTCGACGGAACCTAAAAAAGGGGACTGTCCCCTATATGAATTTAGGAGAGGGCGCCGCCGTCGGCTCTTATTTCGGTGCCGTTGATGTAGCGGGCGTCGTCGGAGGCGAGGAAGGCGATGACGCTGGCGGCGTGTCGGGGTTTGGCGAAGCCTACGAAGGGCATGGCGCCTTTCAGGAGATCCATGTCGGCGCCATCGGGGGCTTTGAACTGGCCGTGGAGGGACGTTGCGATGCCGCCGGGGACGACGCAGTTCGCGCGGAGGCCTTGCTTGACGTACTCCTGGTAAAGGGCGCGGGTCATCGACAGGATACCGCCCTTCGACGCGGCGTACGCACTCATCCACGGGTGGCTGCCGAGCGCCGACGTGCTCGAGCAGTTGACGAGCGCGCTGAATCGGTTCTCGAGCAGGTGCGGAAGCGCGGCGTGATTCACGTAGAACGTCCCGTTGAGGTTCACGTCGATGATCTCGTGCCACTGCTCGAAAGTCATTTCGTGCGTGTGGTACGTCCGAAGAATCCCGGCGCAGTGAATCAGCGTGTCGAAGCCGCCCATGTCCGCGGCCGCTTGGTCGATCACCCTCTTCACGCCCGCGCCGTCGGTGACGTTGCACTCGTAGGTCCACGCCTTCACGCCCTGCGCCTCCACGAGCTGTTTGGTCGCCGCGAGGCCCTCGGCGTCGAGGTCGATGAGCGCGCAGCTACCGCCCTCCTCCGCGATGCGCTGCGCGGTTGCCTGCCCGATGCCGGCCGCAGCGCCCGTGATGACGACGTTCTTTCCTTCAAACCTTTTCATGCTGTTTTCCCGCTCTTCCCTGAGGTTAGTAGCCGTGAAGCTCCGCCCAGCGCCTGCGGTGCTCCGACGGCTGCCCAAAAGCGATGTAAGCCGCGTGCGCGCACTTCATGTAGAACCCGATGTCGTGCTCGTCGGTAACGCCGATGCCGCCGTGCATCTGAATGGCCTCCTTCGCGGCGAGGAGGAAAGTCTCCGAGGCCATCGCGTTGGCCAGGGCAGCCATTTTCGGAACGTCGTCGGGCGACTCATCGACCGCCCGCGCCCCCGCTGCCACGACGGACCGGGTGAGCGCGATGTCGGTGAAGAGCGAGACGGCACGATGCTGAAGCGCCTGAAACGAGCCGATCGGCGCCCCGAACTGCTCCCGTGTTTTCAGATACTCGAGAGTGTCGTCGAAGGCTTGCTCGGCACCCCCGAGCATCTGCGCGGCCAAGCCTACGCTCGCCCGCTCGATGACGCGCCCCAGCAGCCACCCGGCCCCTTCCGGCTCACCTACGATCGCATCCCGTTCGACGCGAACGCGATCGAGCTCCACCGAGGCCGCGCCGCGCCCGTCGATTCGGTGTTGACGTGTGACCGTGACGCCGGACTGCTTGGGATCGACGAGAAACAGCGAAGATCGAACGGCATCGGTGGGCGTCCCCGATGTCGCGGCAGAGACGAGGATGGCATCGGCCACGTGGGCGTCTAGAGCTTGAATCTTGACTCCGGTGAGCTCGAAATGGTTTCCGTGCGCACGCGCGATCGTCTCCGGGTGCCATAGGTCATCGACCGAATTCTGCTCTTGATAACCGACCGCGATGATCTTCTCGCCGGCTACGATCCCCGGTAGCCACGCCTTTTTTTGGTCCTCGGACCCGCCGAGCAGCAGCGCCTGCGCTCCGAGCAGCAGCGTCGAAACAAAGGGCTCGGGCATCAGCTCGCGCCCGGTTTGCTCGAGCAAGACACAAAGATCGAAAAAGCCGAGCCCGAGCCCGCCATACTTCTCCGGAATCTGAAGCCCGAGCCACCCGAGCTCCGCCATCTCGGCCCAGAGCTCGCGAGAAAAACCGACCGGATCATCGGTGTCCCTAAAAGAGCGAAGCCGCGCGGCAGGCGCGCGCGTCCGGACGAAGTCGTGCGCCGTCTTCGCAAGCATCTTCTGCTGCTCGTCGAGAAAGAGCACAGGCGCGCGATGGCCGCTCATTTCTTCCTCTCCGGAAGCCCGAGCACACGCTTTGAAACGATGTTCTTTTGAATCTCCGACGACCCGCCCTCGATGGTGCTCGCACGCGAGCGCAGCCAGTCGCGCGTGTATTGGAGGTCCTCGGCGTCGAACCCGGGGCCTTCCCAGCCGAGCCCCTGTAAGCCTGCGACTTTCATCCCGAGCTCGAATCGCATCTGCTTGAGCTCGCTCCCGACAATCTTGGTGATCGACCCTTCTGGCCCGGGCGTGCCGCTTTCGGTGCTCTGCTGAATGCGCGCCAGCGTCAGGTGGAATGCCTCTTCGAGCATGCCGAGCCGTGTGATCTCATCGCGGATCAGCGGATCGCGAAGCGGCCCTTCGGCGGGGCCAAGATGCTTCCGGGCGCGGTCGACGACATCGCGCTGCGCAGAGCCGGGCTGCCGTGCGATCGACCGCCCGATCGACGAGCGCTCGTGCCCGAGGATCGCTTTGGCGATCGCCCACCCCTCGTTTTCCACCCCGACGAGGTTCTCGGCAGGGACCGACACGTCCTCGAAAAACGTCTCGCAAAACGGAGAGTACCCGCTGATCAAATCGATGCGCCGCACGGTGATGCCCGGCGTGCCGAGGTCCACCATGAGCACCGAAATCCCCATTTGCTTCTTCGGCAAGGTCGCATCGGTTCGCGCCAAGCAGTAAATCCAATCGCTCAGGTCGGCGTGCGAGGTCCAAACCTTTTGACCGTTGAGAACGAACGCGTCACCCGTGCGCTCTGCGCGAAGCTGAAGATTGGCGAGGTCCGACCCAGCGTTGGGCTCTGAATACCCCTGGCACCAGCGGACCTCCCCCCGCGCGATCGCAGGCAGGTGCCTGGCCCGCTGGGCGTCATTCCCATACTCGAGCAGCACGGGCCCGAACATCGCGAGCCCCTGCCCCGCCACCGGACGCGGCACACCGATCGTCTTCATCTCGGCGTGAATCACCTCTTCGTGTGCGCGACCCAACCCGCCGCCGCCGTACTCGACCGGCCAGCTCGGCGCGGTCCACTGCTTTTCGATGCCGAGGTCGCGCCAGCGCAAAAGGTCTGGGTCGGCCTCGGTGCACTTCGTGCCCCCCCAATACCCTTCAAACGGCCCGCTACCGCTCGTCCCCCAGAGCGACTTCGGGGCGTTTTCGCGAACCCACGCACGCGCCTCTTCCCGAAATGACGCGAGGTCGCTCATCCCCCGGACGCTTTCGCCTTCTTCATGTCGAGCGCCACGTCCTCGATCATGTCTTCCTGCCCCCCGACCGTCTTCATGCGCCCGAGCTCCATGAGGATGTCGGTGGACTTGAGCCCGTACTTCTCGGCAGCCCGCTTCGCGAACAGCAAGAACGACGAATACACGCCCGCATAGCCGAGCGTGAGCGAGTCGCGGTCGGCGCGCACCTTGTGCGTCATCAGCGGGTAGACGATGTCTTCGGCGACGTCCATGACCTTGAACATGTCGACGCCGGTCTCTACGCCCATCCGATGCAGCACCGCGACGAACACCTCGAGCGGCGTGTTGCCCGCACCGGCGCCCATGCCTGCCACCGAGCCGTCGATGCGAGACGCACCCGCTTCGACGGCCGCGAGCGAGTTCGCGATCCCCATGTGAAGATTGTGGTGCCCATGGAAGCCTACCTCGACGCCAGGGTCGAGCCTCTCGCGGAAGAGCGCAACACGCGCCGTGACGTCGTCCGGAAGCATGTAGCCTGCCGAATCGGTGATGTAGAGGCAGTTGGCGCCGTAGCTCTGCATCAACAGCGCCTGTTCCACGAGCTGCTCGGGCGCAATCATGTGGGCCATCATCAAAAAGCCCACGGTGTCCATCTCCATCTTGCGACCGAGCGCGATGTGCTGCTCGGACACGTCGGCTTCGGTGCAATGCGTCGCCACGCGAATCGTGTGCACGCCGCAGTCCTTTGCCATGTGCAGTTGGTCGACCGTCCCGATGCCGGGAAGCAGCAGCGCTGAGATCTTCGCGTTTTTCATCTTGGGCACGACGGCCCGCAGGTAGTCCTCGTCCGAGGCCGCCGGAAAGCCGTAGTTGACCGACGCGCCGCCGAGCCCGTCGCCGTGCGTCACCTCGATGAGCGGCACGCCCGCCTCGTCGAGCCCCATCGAAACCTCGACCATTTGCTCGGTGGTGAGCAGGTGCCGCTGCGGGTGCATGCCGTCCCGCAGGCTCATGTCGTGGAGCGTGACCGCTTTGCCCTCGAGATTCATGCCGCCTCCGCGCGAAGGATTTCCTCCGCGATGAGCTCCGCCGTGCGAAGCCCTGCTGCCGTCATGATGTCGAGATTGCCCGCGTACTTCGGGAGAAAATCGCCAAGCCCCTCGACCTCCATGTAGAACGACACCCGGTTCCCATCGAAGACCGGCCCGTTCTTGAGCGTGTAGCCGGGCACGTATTTCCGAACCTCGGCGACCATCTGCTCGGCCGACTCGACGATCTCGGCCTCGCGAGGCGCGTCCTTCGTCAAACAGTGGATCGTGTCGCGCATGATCAGCGGCGGCTCCGCCGGATTGATGATGATGATCGCCTTGCCTCGCTCGGCCCCACCGACCACCTCCACGCCTCTGGCTGTGGTGCGCGTGAACTCGTCGATGTTCTTCCGCGTGCCGGGCCCTGCCGATTTCGACGCCACCGTGGCGATGATCTCCCCATACTCGACCGGCTGCACACGGCTGACCGCCGCCACCATGGGAATCGTCGCCTGACCGCCGCAGGTGACCATGTTCACGTTCTGCTCGTTTCGCCCCACCATGTCCCGCAGGTTCACAGGGGGCACGCAAAACGGCCCGATCGCCGCCGGCGTCAAGTCCACCATCTTGACGCCGTATTCCTTCACCAGCGCGTTATTGCCTTCGTGCACGTAGGCGCTCGTCGCATCCCACGCAAGCTTCACCTCGTCGTCCTCGATGTGCGGCTCGAGGCCCTTGACCCCCTCGTGCGTGGTCTTCAGGCCGAGCTCTTTCGCGCGCCGGAGGCCCTCGGACCCCGGGTCGATGCCGACCATCCACACCGGCTCGACGACGTCGCTTCGAAGCGCCTTGTAGAGCAGGTCCGTGCCGATGTTGCCGGACCCGATGATCGCCGCCTTCACTTTGGTTGTCATGGTCGAGCTCCTACGTGAATCGCACCGAGGCCGTCCCGACGTGTTCGACTTCGAGATGCATCTCGTCGCCGGCCACCACAGGCTCGAGAGGAACGAGCGACCCCGAAAGCACGATGTCGCCTGCATCCAACGTAATCCCGTACTCCCCCAGCGTGTTGGCCAGCCAGCTCACACAGTTGAGCGGCGACTCGAGCGCCGCAGACCCCATGCCCTCGCTGAGCGGCTGCCCGTTCTTGTACACCCGCATCTTCAGATTCGGGAAGTCGAGCCCACGCGGGTCGGCCTGCCCTTCGCCGAGCACGAAAAGGCCGCAGCTCGCATTGTCGGCCACCGTGTCTTGAATCTTGACCTTCCAATCGCGGACCCGGCTGTCGACCACCTCGAAGCACGCCGTCACGTACTCGGTGGCGTCGATGACGTCTTGGTTGGTAACGCCCGGCCCGCTGAGGCTCTTTTCGAGCTTGAACGCGATCTCGCCCTCTGCGCGAGGCTGAATGAGCTGCTCGCTAATCGGCATCGGCCCGCCGTTTGGATACATCATCTGGTCGGTGAGATACCCGAAGTCGGGCTGAAAGACGCCGAGCATCTCCTGAACAGCCGGGCTCGTGACGCCGATCTTTTTGCCGATGATCTTCTCGCCGTCGTCTTCGATGCGCCTCTTCACCATGCGAAGCGACACGTGGTACGCGTCCGGAATCGTGATCTCCGGCCAGCGCTCGGTGAGCGGGCTCAACGTGCGGCGGGCGCGAAGGGCATCGTAAAGCTCGTCTCCGAGCTCTTCGATGTTTTTTCTTCGCTCCGCATCATCCATGCCCTTTTAGACGAAAAAGTCGGTGCTCCTGCGACCGAACATCACCCCGCCCATGTTGGCAGCCGGCCCGTCCGGGGCGTTGGCGTGGTGGAGTCGAATCGCATGCGCATCCTGGAAGTGACGATTGACCGGGTGGTCTTCAAAGGCCGCTCGCGCCCCGCAGGCGACGAACAGCTGCTCCACCACCTCGGTTGCGACGCGAACGGCGCGCGCGGAGTCGTTGCGAAAGTGCACGCGGCGATCGACCGGGATCTTCTCTCCGGCCTCGAGGTAGCGAAACATCTCCTCGAAGTTGCGCCGAAGGGTGAGCACCTCGCGGTCGAGCGAAGCCGCTGCTTCCGCCGCAGCCACGCTGTTGCTGAATGAATCGCTCGCCTTGCCCCCCGTGGCCTGCGAGACCTTGGTCTTCATGTAGTCGACGTAGGCGTCGAGCGCGCCAAACGCCGCCGCCACGGCCGGCGTGGACACCGAGCGGACGTGAATCTGGCCGAACGGATACTTATAGACCGGCGAGGTGTTGACCTCGTTGCCGGGGCTCTTCTGACGAAATCCGTCCGAGAACTTGTGCATGCGGTGGTCCGGCACGAACGCGCCGTCGACCACCACGTCCTTGCTGCCGGAGCCTCGAAGGCCCGAGGTGTGCCAGTTGTCGATGATCTCGTAATCGGACCGCGGCACGAGGAATGTGCGCATGTCGGGCGGCTGCCCTTCTTCCGTTGGGACGAACCCGCCAAGAAAGACCCAATCGCAGTAGTCGCAACCGCTCGAAAAAGACCAGCGGCCGCTGAGCTTCACGCCGCCGTCGACCCACTCGGTTTTGGCGACCGGCATGTACGACGACGAGATCAGCGTCTTCGGGTCATCCGCCCAGACCTCGTCTTGCGCTTCAGGCGCAAACAGGGCGAGCTGCCAAGAGTGCACGTTGAGCACGCCGTAGACCCAGGCGCTCGACGCACAACCGCGGCCGAGCTCGAGCTGCAGGTCGAAAATGATCGACGGGTCCATCTCGTAGCCGCCATAGCGCCGAGGCTGCACGACCTTGAAAAACCCGAGGCGGTGAAAATCCTCGATGGTTTCTTCAGGCATGCGCCGAAGCTCGGCTGCCTCCTTGGCACGCTCGCTCAGCGTCGGCGCAAGCTCCCGCGCTCGCCGCAGCAGCTCCTCACGCGTGGGAATTGGGTTCGGGTCTCCGTCCATGTTGGCTTCTCCCGCCGCGACGGGCGAGAGAGTCGCCGGCGTTGATTGGGTCATGCATTCACCGCTTTACAGGTCGGCCCCCACAGGCCATAAACTAGAACATGTTCTACTTCATGGGCTGGCGCAAGTCCAGTGGGCTCTTGGTAAGATAGGGCGCGGCCCCAGCCCAGCAAAGGACGTAATTTCATGCCGATACCGAGTGGCCTTCGGGCCATCGACCTGATGATGAACATCCCGGACGGCGATCCGACCGCCCGGTACGAGTTCATCAAGCCGCTCCTGCTCGACGAGGAGAGCAGGAAAGTCTTCCGCATGCCGGCGCAATACATGTTCAAAGACATCCCCGAGGTCGGGGAGCAGAAGGACTACGTCCAGTACGCGATCGCCCAGATGGACCAGTGGGGCATCGAAAGAGCGATGCTGGGGATCTCCGGCCCGAATTCCACCAACCTCGAGGCGTGTCGTAGACACCCGGACCGATTCTTCCCCTCGTACGGCGCAAACCCCAACAACGGCATGGAAGAGGTGCGCACGATTCGGCGGCTCCACGACGAGCACGGCATCAAGGCGGTCACCGGCTTCCCCTCGGGCCTCTGCCCCCAGGTGCCGATCAGCGACAAGCGCTACTACCCGATCTACGCCGCCTGCGTCGATCTCGACATCCCGATTTGTTTGACGGTCGGCGTGCCCGGCCCGCGCATCCCAATGGAGCCCCAAAAGGTCGAGCACATCGACGAGGTGTGCTGGTTTTTCCCGGAGCTCAAGTTCGTGATGCGGCACGGCGGCGAACCTTGGGTCGACCTCGCCGTGAAGCTGATGCTCAAGTATCCGAACCTCTACTACAGCACCAGCGCGTTCGCGCCCAAGCACTATCCGAAAGCCATCCTGCACTACGCCAACACGCGCGGCGCCGACAAGATCATGTACGCCGGCTATTTCCCGATGGGGTTGTCGCTCGAGCGCATCTTCACCGACATGCAGGACGTGCCCTTCAAAGACCACGTCTGGCCAAAGTTCCTCCGCGAAAACGCCATGCGCGTCTTCAAGCTCGACGGCTCAGCGTAGGCCGCCGCCACAGGCAAAGTCAGTCTTTGGTGAGCGCGAAAGCACGAAACGGATACCGGACGAAGTCGGCCGGCACGAGCGTGCGGGTCAGGTCTCTCACCTCGAAGCGACCCGAGATCGCCGCGCCCAGCTCGAAGCGCCTCGCATGCGTCGTGAAAAGGAGCTCTCCGCCGCGGGCGAGTCGCGCCATCGCATCGCCGAGGAGCGTGCCGTGGTCCTTGTGAATGTTGAACGTGCCCATCTTGGAGCGTGAGAACGTGGGTGGGTTGATGAATGCCCAGTCGTACACGCCTCGGTCCTTGGCGATGAAGCGCATCGCGTCGCGCCGAACGAATCGGTGGGCATCGGGGTCGAGCCCGTTTTGCCGAAAGTTGTCGCGGCCCCACTCGAGATAGGTGTTGGAGAGGTCGACGCTGGTCGTGACCCTGGCGCCGCCCGCCGCCGCGGCGACGCTGACCGAACAGGTGTACGCAAAGAGGTTTAGGACCCGTTTGCCGTCACAGCGCTCGTGCGCGTATCGTCGCACGAGCCGGTGGTCGAGGAAGAGCCCCGTGTCGATCCGTTCCTCGAGGTTGACCACGAAGCGAAGCTCGCCTTCGTGAACGACTCTCTCGCCGGCCTCCTCCGAGACGCGCGCATACTGGTCGCCCTGGTCGTGCTTGCGACGGACCTTGACCACCACGTCGGTCGGCGCCACCCCGAGCGCGTCAGGAAGCGTGAGCAGCACGTCTTGGAGCTTTTGCTGCACACGCCCGTCGCGCACCTCTTGTTCTTTTTGGAACACGTGGACGACGACCTTCCCGGGGTACTGGTCGACTGCCACGTCGTACTCCGGAATGTCGGCATCGTAGAGTCGATACGCATCGAGCCCTTCGCGCTTCGCCCACCGGCGCCATTTCTTCGCGTTCTTGCGCATGCGGTTCGCGAACATCGACGCCTTGTCGCTCGGCTTACGCCAAGCTGGTGCAGCAGTCTCGCTGTCAGAGGCCTTTCCTCGAACGGGGATCTCGAGCAGGCGGCATTCGACCGCGCCGTTATAGAGCACGTGCCTGCTCGTTGGGCGAAGCCCGAGGTGCTTGAGACTGCCGCCGTGGGCCGCGAACACGTACGCGGTCCAACCGTCGAAGCCGCGCTTCAGCGTGTCGCCGAGCGCCTGATAGAACAAAAAGAGCGTCGCCTGGTCGCCGAGCCGATGGCCGTGCGGCGGATTGCAGACGAGGACGCCTTTTGCCGCCGGCTTCACCGCGTTTGAAACCTCCTCTTCCCGAAGCGTGACGAGCCTCTCGACCCCCGCTGCCCGAAGGTTCTGTTGCGCCTTTTCCAACACCTCTCTCGACGCGTCGCTTCCGACGATCGCGCTCGGGGCTTCAGCTTGCAGCTCGGCGAAGGCGGCCTCGCGCTCGGCTTCGAACAGCGCCGCGTCGTGCCCGAGCCACCGCTCAAACCCAAACCGCTCTCTCGAAAGCCCCGGAGCGCGGTTCGTCGCCATCCACGCGGCCTCGATCAAGAACGTGCCCGCACCGCAGGTCGGGTCCACCAGCGGCAGCCCCTCACGCGCCGCCTTCGGCCAGCCGGCGAGGTAGAGGATTGCCGCAGCGAGGTTTTCCTTGATCGGCGCCTGGCCGCCCTCTTTTCGGTAGCCTCTACGGTGAAGCGCGCCCGAGAAGTCGAGGCTCAGCGAGTGCCGCTGCTCCCCGAGATGAAGGTGAAGCGGGACATCGGGGTCGTCTTTGCGAACGCTCGGGCGCTCGCCGATCTCGGCCCGAAAGGCATCGACGATCGCGTCCTTGGCCCGCTGCACCCAGAAGTGCGCTGGGAACGAGCTCTTCACGGTTTGAGAGTTTCCGATCGCGAACGTCTTCGACGCATCGAAGTGCTCCCACCACGCCACCTTGCTCAGCTCGTCGTAGAGCGCGCTGTCGTCCTCCGCGTCGACCTCTGCCAACGGCAAAAGAACCCGCGACGCCACCCGCGACCATAGGCAGAGCCGATAGCCATCGCGCAGCGGGCCCGCCGCGTGCACCGCCGTCTCCCCGACCTCCTCGACGTCGACCGAAAGGCGCCGCACCTCGTCGGCCAACACCTCCGCGCAGCCTTTGGGACAGGGAAGCACCCACCGAAATCGCCGTGGCGTAGAGATGTGTACCCGCCTAGAGCAAGATCTCGCTTGCCTTGTCGACGTCCTCTAGAAGCTGCTCGGCGTCGTGAAGGCCCCCGGCCCAGCCGACGAACGACGCAAACCACACGTTTTGCAGAATCGACGAGATCGTCTGTTCACGCTCGCTGCCGCTGCCGTTGCCGTCGAGCTGCTCGGACGGCGCTTCGCCGCGAATGCCCGCCATGACCATGGCCGCGATCAGCCCGTGAAAGCCCGCGACGCGCCCGGCGATGTTGGGGTCGCCCGAAACCAGCGAGCGCACGAGCGCCTTGGCGAGGTTTGGGCGCCTGAGAAGGCCTTTGGTGAGCGAAGAGAACACGAAGTGCACCCGCTCGCGCGCGTCTTTGCCGGGCACTGGTTTCTTTCCAATCTTGGCGACGAGCTTTTCGCTTTCCTGCTCGAGCGCGGCGATCATGATCTCTTCTTTGCTGGCGAAGCGCTTGTAGACCGTACCGAGCGCCACCTGCGCGGTCGCGGCGACGTCACGAAGACGAACGGCCTGATATCCGTCGCGCTCCGCCAAGGCGACCGCGGTTTCCACGATGCGCTTCGCTCGGTCGTCCATCCCGTCCATGACTAGTACCCTACCTCGGCCTGCGGCATGTAGAACTTCTGATACCAGCGCCGGAGGCCGCCCACGTCGCCGTCGCCGTCACACAGGATCGGGCGCGTTCGGTACTTCTTGTTTTCCCAAATCGCGATGTCTTCTTTGAACCCGACGATGATGTTGTCGCGATAGCCTTTCAGGAACTGGTCCTTGCCGTCTTTGACGTTCGACATGTCGATCATGGCGCCGATCCGAACGTGGACTTTGTTTTCGTCCACCGGTGTGTGGCAGAGCAGCATGATGTTGGGTAGCACGCTTTGCATCTCGCTGAGCATGTAGCCTGGGCCGTAGTACGTCGATTCCAGCTCGAACCGGTCTTCGCCGCCGCCGCGCGGATAGGCCACGCCTTTGACGCGCTGAATGCCGACGTGGTCCTTGAACTCGTTGCCGAAATCGGTGGCCCACGTGCCGTGCACCGGCCCGAAGTGGCCTTTGTCTGCGAGGTTTTCGACGATCTCCTTTGGGTGGGTCTTGATCTCGATCAGCTCGGAGCCCCAGTCGGTCCACCCCTCGGTGCCGTACTCGGGGATGCGCGGGATCTCCCAGGTGGGCTCCTCGCCAGCGTCGTGGGCGTTCCACAGGAAGATCAGGCCGTTGCGCTCGAGGACGGGGTGGGTCTCGACGCAGGCGCGCGGTGGGATTCGCTTGGCATAGGGGACTTCGATGCACTTGCCGGTTTCGTCGAAGCGCCACGCGTGGAACGGGCACTGAATGGTTTCCCCGACGACTTTGCCCCCGTAGCCGAGGTGCGCCCCGAGGTGCGGGCAAAACGCGCCGTGAACGATCGCCGCACCGGTTTCGCTTCGATAGAGCACCATGCCGCGGCCGAAGTACTTGATCGGCCGAACGTCGCCGGGTGCGAGCTCGCTCGACACGCCGATGACGAACCACCCTCTCGGGTAGCCGGGAAAGAGCTCTTCTTCTCGTTGGGCTGCTGCTGTCATGAAGGCCTCTCAGGTTTGTGCGCTGGCCTCGCCGCGGGCGATTTCCTCGGCCCACTTGTAGTCCGGCTTGCCGCTCGGCATGCGGGACACGGTTTCGGTGATGGTGATTTGCCTTGGGACTTTGTAACCCGCGACGTGCTTTCGGCAGTGCGCCTTCACCTCGTCGAGAGAAAGCGTCTCGTTGCCGCGCGTGTTGAAGACCGCCGCGACCTTGGAGCCAAACCGTGGGTCGGGCACGCCCACGACGAGCGCGTCGATGATCTTCGGGTGCGCTTTGAGCGCCTCTTCCACCTCTTCGGGGAAGATCTTCTCGCCACCGCTGTTGATGCACTTGCTCCCCCGGCCGAGGAAGGTGATGCGCCCGTCCAGCTCGATGGTGCCGAAGTCGCCCGGCACCACCCAGCGCTTACCGCCAAACTCCTTGAAGCGCTCGGCGGTCTTGACCGGGTCTTTGTAGTAGCCGAGCGGCAGGCGGCCCGAGCGCGCAACCATGCCGATCTTGCCGGACCCGGGCTCGAGCGGCTTGCCGTCTTCGTCGAGCACGGTCACTTCCTCGCCCATGTAAAACGAAGGCCTTCCTTCGTGGCTGTCTTCTTCGGCGGCGGCGCGCCCGAGGTCGCCCGACTCGCTGGTACCGAAGCTGTTGATGATCATCGTATCGGGCAACAGCGCTTCGATTTCCTCCTGCACGCTGGCGGACAGAATCGCCCCCGCGGACGCGATCACCGCGAGGTTCGACATGTCGTAGTTGCCCGCCTTGAGCTCCTCGACCAGGGGAATCGCCATCGCGTCGCCAACGAGCGAAATCGTGGAGACGTCTTCTTCGGCGACGAGTTGAAGAATGCGCTTCGCGTCGAAGCTCGGCCCGTGCTGAAGCACGAGCTTGCCGCCGGTGAGGTGGCAGATCCACTGGGTCCACTGCGCGGCGCCGTGGATGAAGGGCGCGCACGGCAGCATGGTCACCGTGTACCAGCCCTCCTTCACCTGATCGATGAGCTCCTCGGGGGACTCGACCGGCTCGCCGCCTGGAGACCCACCCTGAAGCCCAGTGAAGAACAGATCCTCGTGGCGCCACATGACGCCCTTCGGCATGCCAGTCGTGCCGCCGGTGTAGATGATGTAGAGGTCGTCGCTCGAGCGCGGGCCGAAATCACGCGCGTCGGAGCTTTGCGCGAGCGCGGTTTCGTATTCGATCGACTCCTGATTGCTCACCGCGTCGACGCCGTCTTCGATGACGACCAGCGCATCGAGCGGTGGCAAGCCTTCCATCGCCTCGCCGATCACCGGAAGAAAGCGGCGCTGGGTGATGATGCCCCTGAGGTCGCCGTTCTCGACCATGTAGCGAACTTCGGGGCCGACGAACCGGTAGTTCACGTTGATGCCGACCGCGCGAATCTTGAAGAGCGCGAGGATCGCTTCGACGAACTCGTGCCCGTTGAAGAGATGGAGCCCGACGTGGTCGCCGGCACCGATGCCCTTGGACTGGAGGTAGTGCGCAAGTCGATTCGCGCGCTTGTCGAGGTCGGCATAGGTGTGCCGGACGTCACCGGAGGCGAGCGCCACGTTGTCTGGAACTGCGTCGCAAACCGCTTCGTATAGATCTGCAAGGTTGTATTCCATCTCGTCTCCCTGCCTACCGCTCCGAGCTCACGACCCACATCGCAAAGAACTGCGAGCCACCTCCGTAGGCGTGACCCATCGCCACTTTGGCGCCGTCGACCTGGTGCCGCCCGGCCGTGCCGCGCACCTGGCGCGCCGCCTCGGCAAAGCGAAGCATGCCACTCGCGCCAATGGGGTTGGTGCACATCACGCCCCCGGACATGTTGAGGGGCATCTCGCCGCCGATTTTCGTTTTGCCTTCCATGGTCATCTTCCAGCCCTCGCCTTCGGGCGCGAAGCCGAGGTTCTCGAGCCACATCGGCTCGAACCACGAAAACGGCACGTACACCTCGGCGCAGTCGATCTCGGCGAGCGGGTTGGTGATGCCGGCTTCGTCGTAGACGTCTTTGGCGCACGCCTTGCCCGCGGCCGGGTTCACCTGATCGCGCCCGGCGAAGAACGTTCGCTCGGTGCGCACCGACGTGCCTTTGACCCACGCCGGGTTCTTCACGCGGTCGGCGTGCTTCTCGCTGACCAACACCATGGCCACCGCGCCGTCAGACGAGGGGCACGTTTCGGAGTACCGAATCGGGTCCCAGAGCATCGGCGAGGCTTTCACCTGCTCGAAGGTTTGGTTCAGGTGCAGGTGGGAGTCCGGGTTGAGAAGCCCGTGCTGCCGGTCTTTGACCGCGACAACGCACCCCGTGTCCGGATGCGCATCCGATCGCCGGATGTAAGACCGCATCAGCGGGGCGAAGTAGCCGCCGGCGCCCGCAACGAGCTGCGGCTGAAACGGAATCGCGGGCGACAGCGCCCACATGGCGTTCGACTCGCTTTGCTTTTCGAAGGCGAGCGTCAGCACCTTGTCGTGCACGCCCCCCTGCACGAGGTGCGAGGCCACCACCGCCGTGGACCCGCCGACCGAGCCCGCGGTGTGCACACGGAAGATCGGCTTGCCTGCTGCCCCGAGGGCGTCCGAGAGCCAGAGCTCGGGCATCATCACGCCTTCGAACATGTCGGGCGCCGTGCCGATGACGATCGAATCGATGTCCTTCCAAGACATGTCCGCGTCGGCTAACGCCCGGAGAGCGGCGTCGCGAACGAGGCCAGGAAGCGACAGGTCGCGGCGGCTTTCGGCGTGCTTGGTTTGGCCGATGCCGATGACGGCGCAGCGCTCAGCCATGGCCGCCCTCCAACACCGCAACGAGGTTTTGCTGAAGACACGCGCCGCTGGTCGCGTGCGCGACGGCTCGACTCGCAGTGCCGCCGAGCAGCCGGCTGGCGGCCTCGCCAAACCGAATCAGGCCGGCGGTCATGAGAGAGTTGGCGGCAAGCGCGCCGCCCGATGGGTTGACTTCGACGCTCTCGTCGAGCCCGAGCGCCTCGCGCAGGATGATCTCTTGGTGCGCGAACGGCGCGTGAAGCTCGGCAACGTCGACCTTGCCGTTGCCGACGCCGGCCTTCTCACCCGCGAGCCGTGCCGATGCCGAGGTGGTGAGGTCGCGCTGGCCGAGGGCGTGCGGCTCGGTGCGATGGTCGATGCCGCGAATCCACGCGGGCCGCTCGGCGAGTTTCTTTGCCGCGTCACCTGCCGCGAGAACGACCGCAGCCGCCGAGTCGGAATCCGGCGCGCAGAAGCTCTCTTTGAGCGGCGAGCTGAGGTACGGCTCACCAAGCATCGCGTCGATGTCGATGTCGCCCTTCACGTGGGCGTTGGGATTGTCCTGTGCGCTACGCCGACTGCGCGCGGCGATCTCGGCGAAACCACGCTCGGTGGCTTTGCCGGCGTCGATCATCGCCTGCGCTTGGAGCGCCGCGGCGCTGATCGAATCGAGCCCGAGCGGCTGCACGTAGTACGGGTCGTTTTGCAGATTCAACACGTCGGGCACCGACGCGAGAGAGCTCTTGCCGAACGAGTACACCAAAGCGGTGTCGATGTCGCCGTGGAGCAGACGCACCCACGCCTCGAAAAGCGCAAACGCCCCGTCCATCTCGACGTGCGACTCGCGGATCGGAGGCCAGGCCGCCAGCCCGTCGACCGCCGCCACGAACGAAAACGGCCTGCCCGGAAGATAGTCGGTGCTGCCCGAGCACGTGAAGCCGATGTCGGCCTGCCTGAGCCCCACCTGCTGCATCGCGGCGGACGTCACTTTCTGCACGAGCTCCGCTTCATCGGCCGGGTTGATCGCACTGACCGACGGCAGCTGCGAAAAAGAAACGATGGCAACGTCGCGCATCAGAGGTGCTCCTGGTAGCTTTCGAACGGAGCGTCGGGCTCGCCGGTCGGCTCGAAGTAGAGGATGTTTTCGAGCGAGGTTTCCCACTCTGCCTGCGGCTTCCACTTCGCTCTGACCCGCATGCCCATGCGAATCTCGTCGTACGGCACGCCGCTGATCAAGTGATAAATCGGCATGTCGGCTCCATCGAGCACGATCGCGCCAAAGCAGTACGGCGGCTCGAGCTTTTGCCCTTCGAAAGGGATGCGAATGATGGTGAACGTGGTGAGCACCCCGGCGTCGGCGACCTCGACGTAATCGTTCGTCGGGTTGCCGGTGACCGGATCGGCTGCGCGCGGCGGCACGTACACCTTGCCCGACTCGGGGTCACGGCCACCGATGAGCTTGCCCTGCTGAAGGCCCCGCAAATACGCCGTGTAGTGCTCGCCGGGGTTCACGTCGTACCGGAGGTGAACCGGCCCGGGAATGAAAGGCTGCATCGGCTCGAAGCAGGCGATGTCCTTGATGGTGCCGGTCTTTTCGTCGGCCCAGCGAAGCCGAACGCGCATCCCGGTCTTCATGCGCTTCGCATCGCCCGCATCGACGGCGTGCACCATCGCGTTGTCGGCGCCGTCGATTTGAATGAGCGCCCACGCGAAGGGCCGGTCGAACGGATGCCCTTCGCGCGGCGACTCGACCCACGACCAGGTCTTGACCGTGCCGGACGGACGCATCGCGACGAACTCGCCGGTCGTGGGCTCGCCGTCTTCGTCGTACTCGAGGGGCGGACACAGCACCCGACCGTCGGCCGTTTTCACCCCCTCGAGAACCTCGTAGCGAAGGTTTTCGAGGAAGCGCCCAACCACGGGGCCGGTGCTTCGCGTGTACGTGTACTCGAGCACGTACGGGGCCGAGAGAATCTCGCTCATCGATCTGTGCCTTGCCGCAACAGCGCTCAGCCCTGCGGGAAGAACTTCTGCATCTTTTGGGCAAGCGCGATGTTGCCCTTGACCTTGAGCTTGCGCGTGAGGAACGCTTTTCGGCCGTCGAGGTCGCCGTTGGCCATGTCGACGAACTTCGAGGCGTCCATCATGATGTGAAGCGTCGGCTTCTCTACGCTGCCGGCCTCCACGCCCTTGAACTGACCGTCCTCGATCGTGACGGTCCACTCGCCGCCGCCGTCCCCGCTCAGGCTGTACTGCATGGTCGCGCTGACGCCTGAGGCGTGGTCGGCTGCGAAGCGGTCGCCGAGGCCGTCGAAATACTCTGCTGTGCTGGCTACTTTGGCCATGTCCACCTCCCGGATAGGCTCCGAAATCATGTGAGAAAGAAGTGAAACATGTTCTATTTTGCGGATCGGCCGCCGTCAAGCCGGCTCGTTGCCCGCCCGAGGGAAACGCCTTAGAAAAAGGGACTTCCGCGATGGCTGAAAACCCGAGAAGCGTGATCGTCGAGCTCTGCCGGCACTTCTACGGCCTCGGTTGGGTCTCGGGCACCGGCGGCGGCCTGAGCCTTCGCGAGGGCGACCGCGTGTTCATGGCGCCGTCCGGGGTACAAAAAGAGCGGCTCCGCGAAGACGACCTCTTCGTGCTCGACTTGGACGGCACGGTGCTCGAGCGGCCGGACGACCTGTCGCTGAAGGTGAGCGCCTGCGCGCCGCTCTTCTTCAACGCGTTTCGGCTCCGGGACGCGCGCGCGGTGCTGCACAGCCACTCGGTCAATGCGCTCATGGCCTCGCTCACGCCGGGCGATAGCTTTCGCGTCACGCACCTCGAGATGATCAAGGGCATTCGCGGGCATGGCTATCACGACGAGCTCGTGGTCCCGATCATCGACAACACCGCGCACGAGTGCGACTTGGAAGCCGGCATGGCGGCGGCGATCGAGGCATACCCCGACACGCAGGCTGTGCTGGTGCGACGCCACGGCGTGTACGTGTGGGGCCGCGACTGGGTCGAAGCGAAAACGCAAGCAGAGTCCTACGACTACCTCTTCGAAGCCGCGACCCGCATGCGCTCGCTCGGCGTCGACCCCGCGGCTCCACCAAACGGACCCGAAGCGAGCTGACCATGCAGGCACACGACATCGAAACCGGCGCCCCTTTGAGCAAGCTCGAGCTCGAAAAACACGGTGTATTCTATCGCGCGCTCCCGCTCGACGCCGATGCGTATCAGCCCCAGCTCGACAGGCTCAAAGAGGAGCACGGCTACATCGTGCAGGACGAGATCGACCTTCGCCCCGACACCCCGAACCTCGAGCAGCTGTGCAAGAAGTTCGACGCGGAACACCTCCACGACGAAGACGAGGTTCGCTTCGTGCTCGAGGGTGAGGGCATCTTCGACATCCGCGGAACGGACGACCGCTGGATGCGTGTCAAGGTCGAGCGGGGCGACCTGATCGTCGTGCCGGCCGAACGCTACCATCGGTTCGAGCTCACCGACGCCAAGACCATGCGCTGCGTTCGCCTCTTCCAAGACGAGAGCGGCTGGGTGCCGCGCTACCGCAGCGCTTGAGCTAGTCGGTGTCGCCCGGCGGTACGATCGAGCCCACGATGTGGAGCCCCGCCACGCACTGCTCGCCGACGCGCCGCGCCCAGATCACGCGCCCGCGCTTGAAGATCTCACGGCCCGTGTGCGTGGTGATGCGGAGGTCGCAGAGCGTGCCGGTCGAGAGCCATCCTGAAAGCGAGAGCTGAATGCCGGTCGAGCTCACGTCCACCGCCAACGCCTCGGCCTGGATCGGAGCGAGGATTTGGATGCTGGCGTCGGAGGCCCAGCGCTCCGCGTGTCGCCGCTCGTCCGGCTGGACCGAGGTGCGCACCTCCGAGTGTTTGCGCGGAGGCGGGGTCGAGCCAGATTTTGGGAGCTTGGAGCTCATGCTCTCCCAGAGCGGAGTTAGACGGAATCGGACGTGTCCACTCATCATGAGGAGCCCCCGCGACGATGTCGACAAAGTCGCAAGACCGTGTGCGAAAGATCGCAAGATCGACACAGACGCCCAGCAAGGGGTCCCGTGTTTCAGCGACCCGCCAGACGCCTCCGCCGATCGAGACGCGCCGTCTCAGTCGAGGCGTTCGATGATCGTGACGTTGGCCTGGCCGCCGCCTTCGCACATGGTCTGCAGGCCGTAGCGGCCGCCGGTGCGCTCGAGCTCGTGGAGGAGCGTGGTCATCAACTTGGCGCCCGTGGCACCGAGCGGGTGGCCGAGCGCGATCGCGCCGCCGTTGACGTTCACCTTGTCGAGGTCGGCGTCGAGGTCCTTGGCCCATGCGACCACGACCGGGGCAAACGCCTCGTTGATCTCGACGACGTCGATGTCGTCGAGGGACATGCCGGCCTTTTCGAGGGCATATCGCGTCGCCGGAATCGGCGCGGACAGCATGCGAATGGGGTCCTCGCCGCGGACGCTGAGGTGATGAACGCGTGCGCGCGGCTTCAGCCCGTACTCCTTCAGCGCCTTTTCGGAAACGATGAGCAGCGCGGCGGAGCCGTCTGAAATCTGACTCGCGACCGCGGCGGTGAGTCGGCCGCCGTCCATCAGCACGGGAAGCGCAGCCATCTTTTCGAGCGTGGTGTCGGCGCGTGGGCCTTCATCGGCGGTGACGTCGCCAAAGGGAAGGATCTCGCGATCGAAACGGCCCTCTTCCTGCGCCTGAATCGCACGACGGTGGCTTTGTAGCGCGAACTCCTCGAGCTCCTGGCGCGAGAGGTCCCACTGCTTCGCGATCATCTCGGCGCCGTAGAACTGATTGACGGGCTTGTCGCCGTAACGCTCGGTCCAGCCCACCGAGCCCGAAAACGGATCGGGGATGCCGAGCTCTTTGCCGATGACCATCGACGAGCCGATGGGGATGGTGCTCATGTTCTGCACGCCACCCGCGACCACGACGTCCTGCGTGCCGCTCATCACGCCCTGCGCAGCGAAGTGCACCGCCTGCTGCGACGAGCCGCACTGGCGGTCGATGGTGACGCCCGGCACGTGCTCCGGATAGCCCGCAGCCAGCCAGCAGGTCCGCGCGATGTCGCCGGCCTGCGATGCAACGGTGTCGACGCAGCCAAACACGACGTCATCGACCACGCCCGGGTCGATGCCGGTGCGCTCGACCATGCCCTTGATCACGTGGGCGCCGAGGTCGGCGGGGTGGACTTTGCTCAGGCCGCCTCGCTTTTTTCCGACGGGGGAACGAACGGCATCGACGATGTACGCTTCAGGCATCAGCACCTCTTTCCTCTACGAGATCTAAGGGGAGCCGCCGGCGCTCGCAAGCTGCGACCCCGGCGATCAAAGTACGTGCCGCCCAACCCGCTCGCGATGGTGAGCCGTATCACCGTGAGCCGCCGCGAGCGCCCACGCGCGTTTCATCCACATGTGCAGGTCGCATTCGATCGTGTAGCCGATGGCCCCGTGGACCTGGAGCGCCTGCTTCGCCACGAATCTTGCAGCCTCGCCTGCATAGATCTTCGCCATGGAGACATCGACCTCGAGCTCGGGGGCCGACGTCTGCAAAGACCAGGCCGCCTTGTAGACGAGCGGCCGGGCGAATTCCTGCGCGATCAGCGCGTCTGCGAGCCGGTGCTTGACCGCCTGCTGGGCGCCGATCGGCTTTCCGAACTGCTCGCGGTCCTTCGCGTACTGAACCGTCATGTCGAGCATGCGCCGCGCGCATCCGACGAGCTCGGCAGCGGTGCCGAGCGTGGCGCGCTCGCGGGCAAGAGAGAGCAACGACGGCACATCGATGTCGGTTCGCATCGCATGCGCGGGTCGAGGCTCGAACGACACGCGGCCGAGCGCGCGAGCACGATCCACCGACTGCTCGTCCGTGACCGAAACATCTTCGCCCGGAACGCAGTAGACCACGCCATCCCGCTCGGCGATCAGCGCGTCGGCCGTGTGCGCGTGGGGCACGATCGCCTGGTCTTCGAACGAAACGACGATGCGTGCGTCGCCGGCGGCAGCGGCCCGGAGCCAGCGCTCGCGCTGCGCGTCGGTCCCGGCTGCATCGAGCAGCGGCACTCCAACCGCCACGGTGTCGACGAACGGGCCCGGCATCGCGGCATAGCCGGTTTCTTCGATCGCGAGGACCCAGCCGAGCTCGGCGAGGCCCGCGCCGCCGTAGGACTCGGGCGCCGTCATGCCGATCACGCCGGTGTCGGCAAGCGTGCGCCACACGGCCGCAGCGCTTTCCGGGCGTCCGCCCCACGCGTCGCGCACGACGTCCGGCGGGCACTCGCGCTGGAGCACCTCGCGCACCGTGTCGCGCAGCATGGCTTGGTCGTCGGTGAAGGCGAGGCGCACGGTCGAGCTACTTTCGCGGAAGGCCGAGCACGCGCTCGGCGATGATGTTGCGCTGAATCTCGTTGGTGCCCGCGTAGATGGGCCCCGCGAGCGCGAATTGAAAGCCCTTCATCCAGGCGCCGTGGTCGACCGCGCTCTCGGACCCTTCGTCGAGCTCGAGCGCGTCGCCGAGGATCGCGAGCGCCGTCTCGTGGGTCTGCACGTCCATCTCGGACCAGAACACTTTGTTCAAGCTCGAGTCGGGCCCAATCGGCTCGCCCCGCGTCATGCGAGTCACGGTCTGGAACGTGAACCAGCGGTACGCCTGCGCGTCCATCCACGCCTGAATCACCTGGTCCCGGAGCGAAGGGTCGGAGCGGTCGCGATAGCGGTGGTAGAGGTCGATCAGCCGCGCGGCCGTCGCCATGAAGCGGCCAGGGCTTCGCAGAGTGAGCCCGCGCTCCGAGCTGGTGGTGGCCATCGCCACCTTCCAGCCCTGGTTGACCTGCCCGATCACGTCGTGGTCGGGGACGAACACGCAGTCCAAAAAGATCTCCGCGAAGCCTTCGTCGCCGTCGAGCCTGTCGACGCCGCGCACCGTCACGCCGTCGGCGCGAAGCGGGAACATGAAATACGTGAGGCCGCGGTGGCGGGACTCTTCGGGGTCGGTTCGAAAGAGCCCGTACGCCATGTCGCAGAAGGCTGCGCGCGTGGACCAGGTCTTCTGTCCCGAAAGGCGCCAACCGCCTTCTACTTTTGCCGCCGTGCTCGTGAGCGACGCGAGGTCGCTTCCCGCGTTGGGCTCGGACCACGCCTGCCCCCAGGTGACGTCGCCCCGGGCCATCGGCCGGAGGATGCGCGCCTTTTGCTCGTCGGTGCCGAATTCAAACAGGGTTGGCGCGAGCAAAAAGATACCGTTTTGCGTGACGCGGCTCGGCGCGCCCGCGCGGTAGTACTCCTCTTCGAAGATCAGCCATTCGAAGAGCGACGCCTCGCGGCCCCCGTAGGCTTTCGGCCACGACACGGCCGCCCAGCCCGCGTCGAAGAGCTCGCGCTCCCATTCGAGGTGACGCGCAAAGCCTTCCCTCGTGTCCCCCGAGGGCAGCGGCCCCTTCGGAACGTGAGCCTCGAGCCAGCGTCGGCACTCGTCGCGAAACGCGTTTTCGGAAACCGTAGGCTCGAGGTCCATGCCGCGGGCTCACCTCTTCAAGCGGTCGAGCGCCTCTTGCGCCTCCGCCATGATGCGTGTGACCAGCGCGTCGACCGTGGGGATCTCATCGATGACCCCGGTGACCTGACCGGTGGGCAGGATGCCCGCCTCGACCTTGCCGTCGACCATCGACGCCTTGGTCAGCATCGGGGCGTTGGCCGCCATCGCGAGCTGCGCCCACGTGAGCTCCTGGCTCTGCTTCATCGCCATCCCTTCCTCGAGAAGCTCGGGAAGCGACGTGCCCGTGACCCGCATCAGCGAAAGCGCGTTGAGCGCCGCTTTGGGAAATCGAGTGAGCGGGTTGGCCCTCTCGAGGCGGTCGATGAGGGCCGTTCGAATCACGCGCTGCGGATACCCGTCGACCGCGCGCGTCACGACCGTCCCCGCGGCTTTGGTGTCGAGATAGACCTTCTTGACGTGCTCGGGGACCTGGCTCTCCTGCGTGAGAAGAAAGCGGGTGCCCATCGCGATGCCCTCGGCGCCGAGCGCGAGCGCTGCGACGAGCCCGCGCCCGTCTCGAAAGCCGCCCGCCGCCACGACCGGAATGTCGACCGCAGCGGAGACGTCGGGAACGAGAATCGACGTCGGGATCTGCCCGGTGTGCCCGCCGCCCTCCTGGCCCTGCGCGATCACGGCGTCGACGCCCCACGCTTGAACCTTTTCGGCGTGCCGACGTGCGCCGATCGTCGGCATGGTCACCACGCCTGCGTCCTTGAGCGTCTTGACGACGGCCTCGCCTGGCGCCTGCGCGAAGCTCGCGACCCTCACGTCCTCGCGAATCAAGAGCTCGACGCGCTTCATGATGTCCGCCTGGTCGGCGCGCAGGTTGACCCCGAACGGTTTGCTCGTGCGGCTCTTGACCTTGGCGATCGCGTCGGCGAGCTCGGCAAACGTCATGGTGGCTGCGGCGAGGATGCCGAGACCGCCCGCCTCGCTGGTGGCGCTCGTCAGCTGCGCGCCGGACACCCAGCCCATGCCGGTCTGCACGATTGGGAGCTCAACGCCGAACAGGTCGCAGATGCGCGTGTGAAGTGGAGACCGTGCCTTTTGTTTTCCGTTGGCTTTCGGCTTTCGTTTGCGCTCGGCGCTCGACCGAGCTCGCGTGGCCTTGGCGGGCTTCTTCTTGGCTTTGGCGCGCGCCGGCTTGGCGCTCGGCTTTTTCTTGGCGGGCTTCGCCCTGGCGGGCGTCGACTTTCGCTTCTTCGCGGGCGCGCGACTGGTTCTCTTCGAGGTGGTCATTCGACGACTTCTTTCTGCGCGAAGCCCTTCGGGTCGAGCTCGCGAAGCACGTTCAAAATCTCTTGGGTGGGAACCGGCGTCGTGTCCACCCCCTCGGGGATCACCAGCTCGAACCCGGTGGCGTCGACGACGCGCTGAAGCTCGACCCCAGGGTGGAGCGACGCGAGCCGCATGCCGCGATCGGGCGTGTCGAAATCGAAGACACCGAGATTGGTGACCACCCGGCGGATCTCGTGAAACCGGCTCGAGACGGGGCCGAGGGCGGCGGCGCGGTCGTACCCTACCCCGCTGACCACATCGACTTCGGCCACCATCGACTTCGGGCTGTGGTTTGGCACCCAGTAGCTGGTGACGTGGTTGATCGTGTTGCCGGGCGCGCCGCGCATGCCGAGGAGCTGGACCTTCGGGCGGCTCCATTCGCCGATGCACGCGAGGTTCTGGTTGCCGTATCGATCGATTTGGGACCCGCCCATCATCACGTGGCGCGGGCCCCACCAAAGCGTGTCGAACACCGAACCGAACGGCATCCACCCTTCGACGTCCGCGTCGCTCGGCTTTTGGCCGAGCGGCAGCGCGCGGCGAAGCAGCAGGTTGAAGCCGTCGGTCATCAAGATGTCGGGTGCAAAGGTCGCCTTGGCGAGGCGCGCGCCGAGGCTCGGCGTGGTGCCCATCGCGCTGACGAGAATTTCGCCGTCGTCGCGAAAGCACTCGGCTACGGCAAGCGCGCACACGTCGGCGCGGGTCGGCTCGTGCGCCGTCACTGGGCCACCGCCCGCTGGTAGTCGGCCTCGCCCACGTCGAGGTACTTCGCGCGGAAGGCGTTCCACGCGTCGTCGTCCTTTGCGCTCTTGGCGTACTCGCGCTGAAACGCCTCGTCGCGGCCGTAGTCGGGCGGGCACTCGGTGAAGTGCGCGCCGTTCGGCGCCTCGACCACGCCGGTGGTCATCATCCGGTTGAGGCGAAGGCTTTGAAGCGGGCCGCCCGCCGTGAGCGCATCGGTCGAAACGATTTGCTCGGCGCTCGCGAACGCTCTTTCTGCCGCCATGCAAAAGAGGTCGTCGAAGTAAGGGTCCCGGCCGAGAATCTGCCCGTTCCCAGACGCGTCGGCGCGATTCACGTGCACGAACGCAACGTCGAGCTTCAGCGCCGGCACCGCCACGAGCTCCTCGCCGTCGTCGTAGGGCGACTTCACCGTTCGGAGGTGCGGGTTGACCTTCAGCACGTCCGAGCCGAGCCCGGCGCGCGTGGGCAAAAACGGAAGGCGCTGCGCCGCGGCGCGCAGGCCGAGAAGGAACATGCCTTCGTCGAGCGCGACCGCGTCGATGGTCGCCGCCTGCCGCGCCTTTCGAAAATGCGGCTCGAGCGGGATGGAATCGAGGGAGACGAACCCGTACACGACGCGGCGCGCCTGACCGGTGGCGCAGAGGATGCCGACGTCGGGCCCGCCGTACGACACGATGGTCAGGTCCTTCACGCCGCGTCTCACGAGCGCGCGCACGAACGCCATCGGCTTTCGCCGCGACCCCCATCCGCCGATGCCGATCGTCATGCCGTCCGAGACCTCGGCGGCTGCCTCGTCCGCGGTCATGCGCTTGTCCGTCATTCGTCGTCAGCGCTCTTTTTGCCGTCGCTCACGAAAGCGTCTCGCGCTTCGTCGGCAACGCCCGCGAGGTTGAGCTCGAAGGTGAAACCCTGCTCGAAGCGATAGGAGCGGTTCACGTCGACGGGGTCGATGTTGTTGAGGCACTCTTTGGCGACGCGAACGACGCGGGGGATCTTCGACTGAAACGTGCGGGCAACCTCGCGCGCCTTGTCGGCGAGCTCGGCCGTGGGCACCACCGCGTGCACAGAGCCCCAGGCATGAAGCTGCTCTGCAGTGGCGGGCTCGCAGGTCAGCACCATCGCGCGCATCTTGAGCGGCGGCACCAGCCTCGCGAGGTGTGTGGCGGCCCCGAGCGCCCCTCGGTCGACCTCGGGAAGCGAAAAGGTGGTGCCCTCGGCGGCGAGCAGGATGTCGGAGTTGCCGGCGAGCCCGATGCCGCCTCCGACGCAGTAGCCGTGCACGGCCGTGATCACCGGAACTTGGCACTCGTACACGGCTTTGAAGGCCGCCCAGCAGCCGCGGTTGGCGCCAAGCAGCGCATCGAAGCCCTCGGTGGCCTGCATCTCCTTGATGTCGACCCCCGCGTTGAACCCACGGCCCTCGGCGCGGAGGATCACCGCTCGGGTGCTCGGGTCCTCACCGGCCGCGGTGACCTGCTCGGCGAGCTCGAACCAGCCGGCCACGGGGATCGCGTTGACCGGCGGGAAGTCGACCACGACTTCGACGATTCCATCCGAATTCATTCGCGAAACACCCACGCTCGATCCCTTCGGCAACCGGCGAAAGTGAAACGCGTTTCAGTCCGTGGGTCAAGCCGACGAGGCGCTGCCGTTCGGGCTGAGATCGTCGAAGAGCACGCCGAGACCCGGCGAAACGGGCATGCCGATCCGCTTGAGCTCGCTCTTCACCGCCGCAACCGCGCCGGCGATGTCCGACGACGTGATCGAGCGAAGCGGCGGCGAGCGGAACCGGTACACCACGCGAAGCACCGCGCGAAAGATCGCCTCGGGAATCACGACCACCACCGAGAAGTCCTGCTTCTTCAGCGGCTCCGCACGCTCCTCGAGCCAATCTGAAAAGCGCTTGCGGTGGGACGCCACGATGACGCCGGTGCCGCGCCGCTGCCGTACGAGGCAAACGAAAGGACGCCGCGACTCCAGGTGGAAATCAGCGATGTCCAACATCAGCTCGACTTCTTCATCTGTGAGCTGGCGCGGCAGCCGCATGTCGAAGAAAACGAAGGGTGAAAAAGCGCCGTCGATCTTGAGGCGTTCCGACTCGTAGGTCGGGTTCGAATCCCAATCCCATTCCATCTAAGCCAATCCTGTTGAAGTAAGAGGGGCGCCGGCCTGCGCCGGAAACCCCAAGTAAGCGGGCGGCAATATGACGACGATTGAAAATCGGTCAATAGGAAAAACGAGGAAAGGTCACAATCTGTCAGCGTTGCTCATTTTGTGTCATGGCGATATCAACGTTTCGCTGTGTTGCGGTCAAAAAATGATGAGCAAGCGGTCTCTCTTTATCCCCAGGTGGCGATAGGTGGCTGAGTTCCCGGAAGGCGTCGCATTGGTTGTCGGCGGGAGCGGCGGGATCGGCAGCGCGATCGCGCGCGCTCTCGCACAGGCCGGAACCCGCGTGGCGATTACCTATCGGCGCAACGAGTCCGCCGCGAACGAAGTCGCCGACGCGATTCGCGCCGACGGCGGAACCTGCTCCGTGCACGCGCTCGACCTCGCCGACCTCGACGCCGTGCGCACATGCGTCGACGCGCTCGGCGCAGAGCCGGGCGGCATCCACACGATCGCGCACGCGGCCGGCACCCACATCGACCAGCCGTACGTGAGCCAGATCACACCCGAGCAGTGGAAGCGCACGCTCGACTGGGACGTGAACGGCTTCTTCCACGTGGTTCACGCGGCGCTCGCCCACCTTCGCAAGAGTCGCGGCTCGATGGTCTTCGTGAGCTCGGCCGGTCTTCGGCGGTATCCGCCCGGGGACGCCCTTTCGGTGGCGCCCAAGGGCGCGATCGAGGCGCTGATTCGAGCCACCGCGCGCGAGGAGGGGCGCTACGGCGTGCGCGCCAACTGCGTCGCCGTAGGCGTGGTCGACGCCGGCATGTTCCCGAAACTGATCGAAAAGGGCGAGATCACGCAGGCTTGGGTCGATGCGGCGATGCGGAACACACCGCTTCGACGCTTCGCGAGCCCCGAGGAGATCGCCGATGCGGCGGTGTTCCTCGCATCTGCCCGGGCCCGCTACGTCACCGGGCAAACGCTCTTCGTCGACGGCGGATATACGTTGTAGCCGCGAGGCGAGCTGGCTACACTTCGCCGGTTTTCCATGGGCGAGGTGGTTTTCGACGAGTCGGACGACCCGATGATGCGGATGACGTATCACGGGCTCTGCGACGACGATGAGTGGCAGCGCCACATCGATCAGATGTCCGAATGGGCACGCCGGGCCCGGCCCTATGCCGTCGTGATCGACGCACGGGAGGTCGGCCGAGTGCCGGCGACCCAGCGCAGAGGGATCATCGACTGGATCAACCGCGACCGGCAGCACCTCAAATCGCACTGCGCGGGCGGTGCGCTCGTGTTCGCAAGCGCCATCCAACAGGGGCTCTGGACCGCGATCTCATGGGTTGCACCGAGCCCCATCCCCGTGAAAGTGTTTCGGGACATCCCTTCGGCCGAAGCGTGGCTGCGCAGCCAGCTTCAGCAAAAGCTCGCGTCCTGAAGACATGAATGCATCGACCGAAGCCTCGACGCGCCTCGCCGAGGTCGAAGCGCAGCTTCTCGCGCCCGGCGCCCCCTTCGAGCTCGCAAAAGAGACAGTGCTCGGCGAGCGCGTGCAGGTGTTTGCCAATCGTGCGCGCTCGCTTCGCGACTTTCTGCGGCGAGCGAGAGAATTCGGCGAGGCCGAATACCTCGTGTTCGAGGACGGCGACCGGCAGCGGCGGTACACCTACGCCGAGCACGAGGCGCAGGTGGCGCGCGCGGCGGCCGTGCTTCGTGAGCGCTTTGGAGTCACAGCGGGAGACCGCGTGGCGATCCTCGCTGCCAACTGCCCGGAGTGGGTGATCGCGTTTTGGGCGAGCGTCAGCTTGGGCGCGATCTGCGTGGGCATGAACGGCTGGTGGACCGAGGACGAGATCCGCTACGCGGTCGGCCACAGCCGCCCGAAGGTGCTGATCGCCGATAAAAAGCGCCGGGACCGCATCCGCGGGGAGCTCGACGTACCGATCGTCGTGGTGGAAGACGCGTTCGACGAGCTGCTCAGCGAGCACCCCGACGCCGAGCTCCCGACGCAGCCCATCGACGAGAGCGACCCGGCGATCATCCTCTACACGAGCGGCACGACCGGGCGCGCCAAAGGCGTGGTGCACACGCACGGCAACGTGACGAGCATGGTGATGGTGGCCTTCTTTCATGGTGCACGCCTGATGATGTCCGACCCGCGCCAGGCCGAGCTCCCGCAGCTTCCAAACAGCGTGCTCGTCACGAGCCCGCTGTTTCACGTTTCCGGGCTCCACTGCGCGGCGGTCACCGGCCTCGCGGGCGGCGCAAAAACCGTGTGGCCGATGGGCCGCTTCGACGCGGAGCGCGCGCTTGCACTGATCGAGCGCGAGAAGGTGACGGGCTGGGGCTACACGGCGACGGTGCTCCACCGGCTGCTCCATCACCCGAAGGCGCGCGACTACGACCTCAGCTCGTTTCGCTCGGTCGGCGGGGGCGGCTCTCCGATCCCCGCGCCGCTGCTCGACAAAGCGCGCGCGCTTTTTCCGCAGTGCAGTCGGACGATGGGCGTGGGGTACGGCCTGACCGAGGGCACCGCGTTCGGGACGCTGAACCCGGGGCAGGAGCTGGCGGACGACCCGGCGTCGGTCGGGAGGCCGCTGCCGACCGTGGAGATCGAGGTTCGCGACGAGTCGGGCGCGGCCGTCGCCGACGGCGAAGAGGGGGAGATTCACCTCCGCGGGCCACTCGTGATGCTCGGCTACTGGGACGACCCCGAGGCAACCCGCGAGGCGATGAAGCCCGGCCGGTGGCTCAGGACCGGAGACATCGGCCGCTTGCGGGGCGGGCGGCTCTACATCGCGTCGCGGAAGCGGGATTTGATTCTGAGGGGCGGTGAAAACGTCTACCCGTTCGAGATCGAGCAGCGGCTCGAAGCGCATCCGAGCGTCGCCGAGGCCGCGGTCATCGGGGTCGACCACGCGGAGCTCGGCCAGGAGGTCAAGGCCTTCGTCGTGCCGGAGCGAGGCGTCGACGTCGATCACGATGCGCTTCGCGAATGGGTCACCAGCGCCCTCGCCTACTACAAGGTACCAAGCGCCTGGGAGACGCGCCGCGCACCGCTGCCGCGCAACGCCACTGGGAAGGTGCTAAAGAACGCGCTGCGCGATCCGCGCGACACGATGTTCATCGAGGAGTAGCTCTCACATGCCAGACGCCGTCATCGTCTCCACCGCGCGCACCCCGATTGGCCGCGCTTTCAAAGGCTCGCTGATCGAGATGCGGCCGGACGACCTCGCCGCCCTCGCGGTGAAGGCCGCGCTCGACAAAGTGCCGAACCTCGACCCGAGCACCGTGGAAGACGTGATCGTCGGGTGCGCGCAGCCTGCCGGCGAGCACGGCTACAACTTGGGCCGCGTGGTGAGCCTGCTCGCCGGTTTGGGCGCGCCCGGCACCACGGTGAATCGGTACTGCTCGTCGTCGCTTCAAACGATCCGCATGGCCGCGCATGCGATCAAGGCCGGCGAAGGCGACGTGTTCGTCGCGGGGGGCGTCGAGTGCGTCAGCCGCTTCGGCTACGGGAAGTCGGACGGCATGGAGGGGACGAAGAACCCTCGGTTTGCAGACGCCGAGGCGCGCATGGCGGCGCTGATGTCGCCTGACGGCGGCGACTGGCAGCCGGCCCCTGGCCTTTCTGACGTGTACATCACGATGCTTCAAACGGCGGAGAACGTCGCTCAGCACATGACGGTCTCACGGCAGGAGCAGGACGAGTTTGCAGCGCGCTCCCAGCAGCGGGCCGAGGCCGCGCAGAAGTCGGGGTTCTTTTCGGAGGAGATCACGCCGGTGACCACGCCTGGTGGCCAAGTCGTCGACACCGACGACTGCCCGCGCCACGGCACCACCGTCGAAAAGCTCGCCGGGCTCAAGCCGGTGCTGCTCGAGCAGATGGGCAAACGGGCGACGGTGACCGCGGGCAACGCCTGTCCCCTGAACGACGGCGCGGCGGCGGTGGTCGTGATGAGCGACACGCGCGCCAAGGCGCTCGGGATCCGGCCGCTCGCGCGCATCGTCTCGACCGGCGTGTCGGCGCTCAACCCGGAGATCATGGGCCTCGGGCCAATCGACGCGAGCAAGCAGGCGTTGGCGCGCGCGGGCCTCGGCATCGGCGACATCGATCTCGTCGAGATCAACGAGGCCTTCGCCGCACAGGTGGTCCCGTCGGCCCGCGAGCTCGGCGTCCCCGTCGACAAGCTCAACGTCAACGGCGGCGCCATCGCCCTAGGCCACCCCTTCGGCCAAACCGGCGCCCGCATCATGACCACGCTCATCCACAACCTCCAGTCCCGCGACGGACGCTACGGACTGGAAACGATGTGCGTGGGTGGCGGACAAGGCATGGCCACGATCATCGAACGGCTCGACTGAAGAAACGGGGCGAAAAAAAACGGGATACGAGACTCCCGCGCATGTGGTGGGGCCGGCTGCGGGGTGGGTTGCGTAGTACGGCTTGGTTACGCCGCCCCCCCCCCCCCCCCCCCGCTACTCCCCCCCCCGGGGGGGGGGGGCGAAAGGGCCACCCCCTAACCCCCCCCCCAAGGGGGGGGTTCTCTTTCCCCTT